>Ga0308157_10001125_pt1 | contig 62589 bp, 58 predicted proteins | sample PhyBR1_FD_201035 | JGI IMG/M metagenome (GOLD analysis project Ga0308157, IMG submission 201035) | Phyllosphere microbial communities from UC Gill Tract Community Farm, Albany, California, United States - DLSLB.R1 | ecosystem: Host-associated > Plants > Phyllosphere > Unclassified | place: USA... | reverse complement strand
GCGTCGTGATGCGCAGCAGCGTGTTGCGGGCGCCGCCGCGGTCGGCGAGGTTGCCCAGCAGCGGGGCGAGCAGCGCGACGGCCACCGCGCCGATCGACTGCCAGGTGGTCAGCACCTGCGAGCCGTGAGCCTGCGCGGCCGAGACGGCCTCCTCGCCCACCGCGCCCTCGGTGGCGACGGCGCTGGCCACATAGGTCGCGAAGACGAAGGTCAGGATGACGGAGCTGAAGGCGGACATGCCGCCGTCCCACAGCGCGAACGGGACGACCGGGGGGCGAAGCCGTCGGGGCGAGGTCATGTCCACACTCTACGGATCAGTGGGGACCCAGGAACGCGGGTCGCTTTCCCGTAAGATGGACTCGGCCCTTTCCCCGCGCCCGGACGGAGACTCCGTGATCACGCTGCTGCTCGCCCACCTCGTGGCGGCGCTCGTGGCACCTCCCCTGGTGCGGTGGATCGGCCGCAGCGCGTTCTACCCCCTCGCCGTCGTGCCCGGCGCCTCCGCCGTGTGGCTGGCGACCTTCGACCCGCGCGCCCTCCAGGACGCGCCCGTCGAGGTCTCGGTCCCGTGGATCCCGGCCTTCGGGATCGATCTCGCCTTCCGGCTGGACACCCTCAGCTGGGTGCTCGCGCTCATCGCCACCGGCATCGGGGCGATGGTGCTGCTGTACTGCGCCCGCTACTTCAAAGACACCGAGCCGGGCCTGGGCCGCTTCGCGGGCGTGCTCACCGCCTTCGCGGGCGCGATGGTCGGGCTGGTCCTGGCCGACGACGTGATGGTGATCTACACCTTCTGGGAGCTCACCACCGTCTTCTCCTACCTGCTGGTGGGCCACTACCAGGACAAGCAGGCTTCACGCCGTGCCGCGCTGAACGCCCTCATCTCCACCACCGCCGGAGGCCTGGCGATGCTGGTGGGCATGCTGATGGTCGCCTCCGAGGCGGGGACCCTGCGCCTGTCCGAGATCGTCGCCGACCCGATGTGGACCGAGGCCGGCCCGTACCTGATCACCGCCATGGTGCTCATGCTCGCCGGCGCCACCAGCAAGTCCGCGCTGGTGCCCACCCATTTCTGGCTCCCCGGCGCGATGGCCGCACCGACCCCGGTCTCCGCCTACCTCCATGCCGCGGCGATGGTGAAGGCGGGCATCTACCTGATCCTCCGCCTCGCGCCCGCCCTGACCCACCTCGAGATCATCACGATCGTGCTCGCGGTGCTCGGCGCGGCGACGATGCTGCTGGGCGGCTGGCGCGCGCTGCGACAGACCGACATCAAGCTCCTGCTCGCCTACGGCACCGTCTCCCAGCTCGGCTTCCTCGCCGCGGTGACGGGCCTGGCCACGCACGACGCGGTGCTCGCGGGACTGGCGATGCTGATCGCCCACGCCCTGTTCAAGGCTCCGCTGTTCATGGTCGTGGGCATCATCGACAAGAAGTTCGGCACCCGCGACCTGCGCATCCTCTCCGGCGTGGGACGGGCGGCCCCGGTCCTCGCGGTGATCGGCACGCTCTCGGCCGCCTCCATGGCCGCGGTCCCGCCGCTGTACGGCTTCGTCGCCAAGGAGTCGATCTACACCGCCCTGTGGTACGCGGGCGGCTGGCAGCGACTTCTGCTGATCGCGCTCGTCGCCGGCTCGATCCTCACGGTCGCCTACTCGTGGCGCTTCGTGCGCGGAGCCTTCGGTCCCGCCCCCGGCGCCCCGCGGGTCGCCGCCGTGCGGATCACGCCGCTGTACTGGCTGCCGCCGGCGCTCATCGCCGCCGCCTCCCTCGCGCTGATCGCCCTGGTCTCCCCGCTCGAGGAGATGCTGCGGGCCTACTCCTCGGTGCTGCCGGAGACGGGGGAGGGGATCCACCTCGTGGTCGTCCCGCACCTGGGCGTGCCGCTGCTCGCCTCCGTGCTCACCCTCGGCCTCGGCATCCTGCTGTGCCTCGCGCCGCGGAGGATCGCGGCGCTGCAGAAGAAGGTCTCCCCGCTGACCTGGGCCCCCGAGCGGTCGCTGGACGCCTTCGACGCCGAGCGCGGCTTCCGCTGGACCCTGCGCATGGTGGACAAGCTCTCGATCGTGGTCACGCCCCTGTTCCAGCGGGGATCGCTGCCGTACACCCTGGGCACGATGCTGGTGGTGCTGCTGGCGCTGGTCGCCCCGGTGGCGCTGACCCAGTCGCCCCTGCCGGACAACCTCGTCCTCTTCCAGCACCCGGTCGAGCTGATCATCCTTCCCGTCGCGGCGCTGGCCGCGATCGGCGCCGCCCGCTCCCGCCGCCGGCTGCGTGCCGTCTTCCTGATCACGGTCACCGGCTACTCCGTCGCCGTGCTCTTCCTCGTCGCGGGCTCGCCCGACGTCGCCACCACGCAGGTCCTGGTCGAGACCGCGATGACCGTGGTGCTGGTGCTCGTGCTGCGCCGTCTGCCGCTGCACTTCTCACGTCGGCCGCTGCGCATCGGCGCCTGGGGCCGCTGGGCGATCGCGATCTCGACCGCGCTGGTGCTGTGCGGAGGGACCCTCTACGCCGCCGACGCCCGCTACCGCGAGGCGCTCGGGAAGGGACTGATCGAGCCGGCCTACGAGATCGGCGGCGGCCACAACGTGGTCAACGTGACCCTGGTCGATGCCCGAGTGTGGGACACCATGGGCGAGATCTCGGTGCTGCTCGTGGTCGCCACGGGGGTCGCCTCGCTGATCTTCGTCACCCGCCGCGAGCGGCCGATCGCGCGCGTGCGCGATCTCGACTCCTCGCGCACCTCGATCTGGCGCCGACGGGCTGACCCGGCACTGCCGCAGAACGCCCTCGACTTCGACGCGCGCCCCGACGACGTCGCGGGCGGCAACCGCTGGCGCACCTGGCTCTCGGCCGGACTGACCCTCGCCCCCGAGCGACGGATGGTCATCCTCGAGGTCATCACCCGCATCGCCTTCCCGATGATGATGATGTTCTCCGTGTACCTGCTGATGGCCGGGCACAACCTGCCCGGCGGCGGCTTCGCGGGCGGCCTCGTCGCCGGCCTCGCCCTCGCGGTGCGCTACCTGGCCGGCGGCCGTTACGAGCTCACCGAGGCCGCCCCGGTCCAGGCCGGCTTCGTGCTCGGCTCCGGGATGGCGATCGCCGTGATCTCCGGGGTGCTGCCGCTGCTGTTCGGCGGGAACGTCTTCTCCCAGGCGACGCCGGTCGTGCAGGTGCCGTGGCTCGGGGAGCTGCACTTCCCCACCGCGCTCCTGTTCGACATCGGCGTGTACCTCGTGGTGGTCGGCGTGATGCTCGACTTCCTCCGTTCCCTCGGCGCCCAGATCGACCAGCAGCAGGAGGCCGATTCCGATGCCCGTTAGCCTCGCCCTGCTCCTGACCGCCGGCGTGCTGATCGCCTGCGGCATCTACCTCGTGCTCGAACGCACGCTGACCCGTATCGTGCTCGGCTTCGTCCTCGCCGGGAACGGCGTGAACCTGCTGTTCATCGTCGCCGCCGGACCGATCGGCACGCCCCCCTTCGAAGGCAGCGGCGATCCCGAGCAGATGACCGACCCGCTGCCCTTCGCGATGGTGCTCACCGCGATCGTGATCTCGCTGGGCATCACCGCCTTCGGCATGGCGCTGGCCTACCGGGCCTGGCAGCTCTTCGGCCACGACGAGGTCCCCGACGACGTCGAGGACCGGCGCGTGCTGCGCCGGCGCCGGCGCCGCAGCGAGGACGCCGAGCGCCTGCCCTGGTCGCAGGCACTGACCGAGGAGGCCCGCCGGGGCGCGCTCGCCCACTCCCAGGGGCTGGGCGCACCCGAGGACGAGGACCCGCTCGGCTCCGACCTCACCAGCGCCGAGGACGTCCCCCAGGACGCGACCGAGGCCGACGAGGGCGATGCCGACTCGCTGCGCGAGAACCTGCGCAGCCGCCGCGCGCAGCGCCGCGGAGAGGCGGCGGCCCTCCGCCACGAGATCCGTGACCGCACCACCGACGAGGAGGACATCTGAGCATGGAGCTCCTCCTCGCCCTGCCCGTCATCCTGCCGCTCGTCGGCGCCGCGATCACGCTGCTGCTGCGCCACCACACGCGGCTCCAGCTCGGCCTCGCGGTGGTCACGCTGCTCGCGATCCTCTCGATCGCCCTCGTGCTCGCCTGGCAGGTCACCCAGCAGGGCGTGATCGTCCTCCAGATCGGCAACTGGACTCCGCAGCTGGGGATCGTGCTGGTCGCCGACCGGCTCACGGCGCTGATGCTGACCGTCTCGAGCTTCGTCACGCTCGCCGTGCTCGTGTACTCGAGTGCGCAGAGCGTGAGCGAGAACGTCGAGCGGACCCCGGTGGCGATCTATCACCCCACCTACCTCACGCTCGTCGCCGGCGTGTCCATGGCCTTCCTCGCCGGGGACCTGTTCAACCTCTACGTCGGCTTCGAGGTGCTGCTGGCCTCGAGCTACGTGCTGCTGACACTGGGCGGCTCCGCGAGCCGGGTGCGCGCCGCGACCACCTACGTGATAGTCTCGGTGCTCAGCTCGGTGATCTTCCTGCCCGCGATCGCGGCGGTGTACGCCGCGGCGGGCACCGTGAACCTGGCCGAGCTCGCGGTGCGGCTGGACGGCCTCGAGCCCGGCACCCGCATGATCCTCGAGCTGATGCTGCTGGTCGCCTTCGCGATCAAGGCCGCGATCTTCCCGCTGAGCGCCTGGCTGCCGGACTCCTACCCGACGGCCCCCGCCCCGGTCACCGCGGTCTTCGCGGGTCTGCTCACGAAGGTCGGCATCTACGCCATCCTGCGCCTGGAGACGCTCCTGTTCCCCTTCTCGCAGATCTCGAACCTGCTGCTGGCCGCCGCGGGTCTGAGCCTGTTCATCGGGATCCTCGGCGCCGTCGCCCAGACGGACCTCAAGCGGGTGCTGTCCTTCACGCTCGTCTCCCACATGGGGTACATGCTCTTCGGCATCGGCATGGTCACCCAGCTCGGCATGGCGGCGACGATCTACTACGTCGCCCACCACATCACCGTCCAGTCCACGCTGTTCCTCGCCGCCGGACTGATCGAGCACCGCGGCGGGACCACGAACCTCATCAAGCTTGGCGGCCTGCAGAAGCTCGCCCCGCTGATCGCGGTGCTCTTCTTCATCCCGGCGATGAACCTCGCCGGCATCCCGCCCTTCTCCGGGTTCATCGGGAAGGTCGGGCTGATCGAGGCGGGCATCGCCTACGACCGCACCGCGGGCTGGCTCCTGATCGCCGTCAGCGTGATCACGAGCCTGCTGACCCTCTACGCCATCGCGAAGATCTGGAACCGCGCCTTCTGGCAGGAGCCGAGCGAGGAGATCGTCGCCCGGGACGTGCCCATGCCGAAGGTGATGACCGGGGCGACCACCGCGATGATCGGCTTCTCCCTGGCGCTGACGATCTTCGCCGGCCCGCTGATGACCTACGCGGACGAGGCGGCGCACTCGGTCCTGCAGCGCACCCCCTACGTCGGTGCGGTGCTGGGCGACGAGGCGGCCGGCGACCTGCGCTACCGGATCGACGACCAGGGACAGCGACTCGACGACGGCGTGGCCGAGGAGGTGGGCGGATGATCGGCCGACGACTTCGGGACCTGCGCGGCGCCTGGATGTGGATCCTCGCGGCCGTCGCGCTGTGGTGCCTGCTGTGGGGCGGGATTGACCTCAAGAACGTGCTCGGCGGGGCGATGGTCGCCGTGCTCGTCTTCGTGCTCTTCCCGATGCCGCCCACCGGGCACGAGCTGACCCTGCGGCCCGTGCGCTTCCTCCTGTTCGTGCTGCGCTTCCTGCTGGACTGCTCCGTCTCCGCGGTGCAGGTGGGCTGGTTCGCGGTGCGGCCCGGACCCCAGCCGCCGAGCTCCGTGATCGCGGTGAGGACGGCCTCGCGCTCGGACTTCTTCCTGACCTTCACGGGGGTGCTGTGCACCCTGGTCCCGGGCTCGGTCGTGGTCGAGGCGCAGCGCGCGACCGGCACGCTCTTCCTGCACACCTTCAACGCCGGCACCCCGGAGGCGGTCGAGAAGGCCCGCCGGGACGTCCTCGCCCAGGAGGCGCGGCTGCTGTGGGCCGTCGGTCGCCGCGAGATCCTCGAGGAGGCGGGCCTGCGATGAGCGCCTTCGACCTGCTCCTGCTGATCTACACCGCGGTGCTCGCCCTCGCCGCTCTCGCCGTCGTGTATCGCATGATCGTCGGCCCCACGATCCTGGACCGTGCGCTCTCGAGCGACTCCCTGGTCACCCTCGTGGTGATGGGGATGGCTCTGCACGTCGCGCACACGGGAGCTGACTGGGCCGGTCCTGCGATGCTGAGCCTCACCGGGCTCGCGTTCGTGGGCACGGTGACCTTCGCGCGCTTCGTCGCCCGGGAGGACCCGATGCAGGGCAGACGACGCCCCCATCCCGAGGAGCCCGGGACGGACACCGGCCCGCACGAGGCGATCCACCTCGAGACCGACTCCGCCTCGGAGAGCGGGTTCGGCTCCGAGGACGGCTACGGCTCCCAGGATGGGTTCGATCCCGAGGACGGCGCCCGCGAGGTCGGGCCCGAGGCGGCGGACGGCGTCGGGGAGGACTCCGGCTCCGAGGAGGGCTTCGGCGCTGAGGAGGGCTTCGGCGCCGACGGCGCGCGCGGCTTCGAGGACGAGGACCAGGAGGGGCCACGATGAGCGCGGTCGAGATCGTCGCGGCGGTGCTGATCGGCGCCGGGCTCCTGCTGGGAGTGGTCTCCGCGATCGGGCTGAACCGGTTCGACGGAGTGCTCATGCGCATCCACGCCGCCTCGAAGCCGCAGGTGCTGGGACTGATCCTGGTCTTCTCCGGCGCTGCGCTGGTGGCGGGCTCCTGGAGCCTGGCGGCCTTCCTGCTGGTCGTGCTGCTCGCCCAGATGCTCACCGTGCCGGTGGCGAGCGTGATGGTGGGCCGCGCGGCCTTCCGACGCGGCTTCGTGCGCGGCGGCGACTACGCGATCGACGAGCTCAGCGAGCGCCTGGCGAGCCCCTCGGACGATGACGACGACGAGGACGGCTTCGTCGACGACGTGGACGACGACCACGAGAACATGCACGGGGGCGGCCAGGAGCTGTTCCCCGAGAACGTCGTCACCGACCCGGTCGAGCCGCTCACGGGTCGCAACTGGGAGGAGCCGGAGGACGGCGCCGACGAGGTCGAGGACGAGGACGTGCTGGACATCGACCTCGACGACGAGACCGAGCTCGAGGCCGAGGAAGTCGCCGAGCGCGACGGCCGACGCTGAGCCCGTCGGCCGTCGGCCGTCGCCTGTCGCCTGTCGCCCGGGGCCGGGCTTCGCCCGCCGCCGGCTCAGCGCCCGACGCCGAGCTCAGCGCTCGACTCGGTGCTCAGCACCCGGCGCGATGGGCCCGGCGCCGAGCTCCGGTGCGCGGGCCTGCCCGGGGCGACCGCGCGCCCCGGGCCGACCTGGCTCAGAACAGCCCGATGGACTCCCCGGACTCGGTCACGCCCATCCGCAGCGCCGCCGGCTCCTTGGGCAGCCCCGGCATCGTCATGATCGCGCCGGTCAGCGCGACCACGAAGCCCGCACCGATCTTCGGCACCAGGTCACGCACGTGCAGCACGTGCCCGGTCGGGGCGCCGAGGGCGGCGGGATCGTCGGAGAAGGAGTACTGCGTCTTCGCGACGCACACCGGGAGCGTGTCCCAGCCGTTGCGCTGCAGCATCCGCAGCTGCGCAGGGGCGCGGTCCTCGAGCACCACGTCGTCGGCGCCGTAGATCTCGCGGGCGAGGGTGCGCAGCGAGGCCATGATCCCGTCGGCCGGATCGTAGAGGTGGTGGAAGTCGGGGGCGTCCTCCTCGATCGCGGCGAGGACCTGCTCGGCGATGCCGCGGCCGCCCTCCCCGCCCTTCGCCCACACCTCGGACAGCGCGGCGCGGAAGCCCTGCTCGCGTGCCCACTCAAGCACCGCCTCGAGCTCTGCCTCGGTGTCGGTGGGGAAGCGGTTCAGCGCGATGACCGGCTCGATGCCGAACTTGCGGAGGTTCTCCACGTGCCGGGCCAGGTTCTCGGTGCCGCGCAGCGCCGCCTCGAGGTCCTCGTTCGCGAGATCGGTCTTCGCGACCCCGCCGTGCATCTTCAGCGCGCGCACCGTGGCGACGACGACCGCGGCGTCGGGGGAGAGGCCTCCGAGCCGCGACTTGATGTCCAGGAACTTCTCCGCGCCGAGGTCGGAGCCGAAGCCCGCCTCGGTGACGGTGATGTCCGCGAGGGAGAGCGAGAGCCGGGTCGCGGCCAGGGAGTTGCAGCCGTGGGCGATGTTCGCGAAGGGGCCGCCGTGCACCAGCGCGGGGGTGCCGCCGAGGGTCTGGACGAGGTTCGGCAGCAGCGCGTCCTTGAGCAGCATCGTGATCGCGCCGCCGACCTCGAGGTCGGCGACGGTCACCGGTGCCCGGTCGTAGGTGAAGCCCACGACGATCCGGTCGATCCGCGCGGCGAGGTCCTCCAGGTCGGCGGCCAGGCACAGCACCGCCATGATCTCGGAGGCGACGACGATGTCGAAGCCGTCCTCGCGCGGCACGCCCTGCGCGGGACCGCCCAGGCCGATCGTGATCTTGCGCAGGGCGCGGTCGTTGACGTCCACCACGCGCTTCCACTGGATGCGGCGCGGGTCGATGCCCAGGGCGTTGCCCTGCTGGATGTGGTTGTCGACGAGGGCGGCGAGGGTGTTGTTCGCGATCTGGATCGCATGGAAGTCGCCGGTGAAGTGCAGGTTGATTTCCTCCATCGGCACCACCTGCGCGTGCCCGCCGCCGGTCGCGCCGCCCTTGATGCCCATGATCGGGCCGAGCGCGGGCTCGCGCAGCGCGACCATCGTGCGGTGCCCCATGAGCGAGAACGCATCGGCGAGGCCGACGGTCGTGGTCGACTTGCCCTCGCCGGCAGGAGTCGGCGACATGGCCGAGACCAGCACCAGGCGGCCCTCCTTCCCGCTCGGGGTCATCTTCCGCACGTCGACCTTGGCCTTGTAGGAGCCGTAGGGCACGAGCGCCTCGTCAGGCACCCCGGCCTGCTCGGCGATCTCGGTGATGGGCTGCAGCGTCGCCGCCTGGGCGATCGCGAGATCTGGGTTGTCGGCTGACATCATCGTCCTCCACGGGTAGTCGTCGCCCCTGGGCGTCGGTGCCTGGGCGGTGTTGGCCACCACCCTACGGGCCACCGCCCCGGAATGCGGCCCCACCTCGCACGTCGGACCGTCTCGGGTCCGCCGACCACGTGCCCGCACGCTGCCTCGCCGTCCGACCTGATCCTCCGTCCTCTCGCGCGCCCGCGTCTCCCCGCGCGCCCCCGTCCTCTCGCGCGTCCACGGCTGCTCGCACCGGCCACGTCGTCTCCCGCGCCCACGTTCTCCGACGCCGGCCCTTCGCCTCGCGATGGTCGTGTACCGGCGTGTGGCGTGCCAGTACGGCTATATATCCGTAGTGGAACGCCACACGCCAGTTCCTGACCATCCCGTGAAGCCCGGGCCCGGGCCCCTCCGGCGGGGCGGGCCCTGAGCTGACAGCGCGCCGCGCGTCGGTCGGCGCGGCACTCGCGGTGGGGAGGGGAGGCGCGGAGTGGGGCCGGAGTCCGATCAGGGTGCCAAAGTGCAGATCTCGATGCAGGAGGTGAGGGAGACGGAGCATACGCCGGAACGGGTCCGGGAACGACGAAGCCCCCTGGCGGACCAGGGGGCTTCGTGGCGGTGGCTCCGACCGGCGTCGATCCGCACCCTCACGCGTAGCGGCGAACCGCCTCACGGATGGCTTCGGAATGGTTATAGATTTCGTCAGGAGAGTCAATCGGGTGACGGGTCTCTGTCTTGGCCTCGTCCAGCAGGCCGAGATACTTCTGCTTCGTGTTGAAGTGAAGCCTCGCGACCGGTTTACGATTGTTGTCGTCGAGCAGGACCGCGAAGTATGACTTCTGGTCTCGATGTGCGATCCGATAAGGCTTGACGTCGCTGCAGGCGATCGCTTTCACGATCTGATAGCCCTCGAGCTCCTCGAGCGTGGTCTCGATTTCAGTGTCGCGCTCGAGGTCCTCTTCTGCGACCTGCTTACTCGTCACCTCGTCGGCCGCGGCCGAGTCGACCGGTGTCGTGACGCCTGCTCCAAGGGCGGTCTTCAGACGGTCGTTCACCTGCTCGGTAAGGAACTGCTTCGAAGCTTTGCGCACCAGCTCCGTGAACTGCTCCCGCACCTTCGCTGTGAAGCTTCCTTCGTAGACGCGAGTCGTGAAGAACCTGACCCAGTCGTCCGACGGCTCCCGGAACTGCGCGGCGATCTCGCGTCGAAGGGCGCCCACGTACTTGAGTTCTTCAGCGGCATTGATGATCGAGTCGAGGTCGAAGCTCTCCTTGCTGAGCTTCTGGATCTCGGGGATCAGCATGTCATCGATGTCGAGCAGATCGAGTACGAGGAACGGCTTCGAGTCCATCTTGTTCGGAGCATCGAGATCTGTGTAGAACTGCCAGACGATCCCGTTGGTGAGGACTGCGAGGCGCGCATTCGTCGTGCCGAAGTATCGGAAGAGCTGGGAGGCATTCTCGACCTTGAGGGCGCTCATCGACGCCTTGCATTCGATGAGGATCTGCACCTCGCCATCGCGCACGATCGCGTAGTCGATCTTCTCGCCCTTCTTGATGCCGACGTCAGCCGTGAACTCGGGGATGACCTCCATCGGGTCGAAGACGTCGTACCCGAGGATCGTCGCGATGAAGGGCATGACAAAGGCGTTCTTGGTCGCCTCCTCGGTGCCGATCGCAGAAGCCTGGTTCTGAACCTTCGAGGCGAGTGCGCTGAGTCGCTCGCTGAACTCCATCGTGAACCTCCATGCGGTGAGGTGATGCGGTTTTCAATGACGGCATCACTGTATCCAGCAGTTCCGACATCCGGGCCCGAACAGGTCTTTCGGGTTGAGTCAGGTGAGTGCCCCGGACTGTGCTCCCACCGATGGGTGCGCGCCAGGAGCGGTGTGATGGCGGCCGCCGGATCGACCTCGAGGCTCCGGTTCAGCAATCGTGCGTCGCGGTGAGCAGTGACGATTTGCGAGCCCGAAACCACGACGTCGCGGACGTCGAGTCGGCGGCGGACAACTCGGCGGCGGTCTCTCAGACGGGTCAGACACAGCACGGAGAAATGTGCTGCCAGTCGTCGGTCTCGAACGCCTGGGGCAGCACGGCCCGGGGGAGAGCGCTCGGTGTCGAGCAGCTGTGGGGGTCTGGCCTGCCGCGATCGCAGCCCGGGAACGACGAAGCCCCCTGGCGGACCAGGGGGCTTCGTGGCGGTGGCTCCGACCGGCGTCGATCCGGTGACCTTTCGATTTTCAGTCGAACGCTCTACCAACTGAGCTACAGAGCCGTGGTCACGTGGTGACCGAGGACCAGCGTAGCAGTCCCCGGGGTGTGGTGCGCACTCCGTCGGCCCCGGTGAGAGGCAGGCCACGACGTCGGCTGCGCGGTCCTCGAGCACGGGGGCTCGTGGCCGGACGGCGGCCTCTGCCGGGCAGCGGCGGCGTCCGCGCCGCGGTCCTCGGGAGACCCTCGGGGAGGGGGCGTCAGCCGACCGTGACCAGCGCCTTGCCCAGATTGCGGCCGTTCAGCATGCCGACGAACGCCTCGGGTGCCCGATCCAGTCCGGTGGTCACGTCCTCGCGATAGGAGACCTCGCCGGAGGCGACCCAGCCGCTCATGTCCCGCTGGAAGTCCTCGAACATGGTCGACGCGAACTCGCGCTGGATGAAGCCTCGCAGGGTCAGGCTCTTCGCGAGCACCTGGCCCATCAGGGCGCCGCTGCGGTCGGGCCCCTCGGGCAGGGACGTCGCGTTGTAGTTCGCGGCCAGCCCGCACACCGGCACCCGCGCGAACTCGTTCAGCAGCGGGAGCACCGCGTCCCACACGGCGCCGCCCACGTTCTCGAAGTAGACGTCGATCCCGTCCGGCGCGGCCTCGGCGAGACGGCCGGGCAGGTCCGGTGCGCGGTGGTCGAGCGCCGCGTCGACGCCGAGCTCCTCGAGAAGCGCGACCTTGTTCCCGCCGCCGGCGATCCCGATCGTGCGGGCGCCGCGCAGCCGTGCGATCTGGGCGACCGCCGAGCCGACGGGGCCGGCCGCCGCGGCCACGGCCACCGTCTCCCCGGGCTGCGGCTTCCCGATCGCGGTGAGGCCCGCGTAGGCGGTGAAGCCGGGCATGCCGAGCACGCCGAGGGCCGTGGTGACCGGTGCGGCGGCAGGGTCGAGCCGGCGCAGCCCCGCGACCTCCTCGACGCTGTACTCCTGCCATCCGCCGTAGCCGAGCACGATGTCGCCGGGGGAGAGCGCGTCCGACTCCGCGGAGACCACCTCGGAGACGGTGCCGCCGATGATCACGTCCCCGACCTCCATCGGCGCGGCATAGGACTTCGCATCGCTCATGCGGCCGCGCACGTACGGGTCCAGGGAGACGTGCAGGGTGCGCAGCAGCGCCTGACCCGGTCCGGGGGAGGGGAGCGGTGCGGTGTCGTGGAGGAAGTCCGTCGGAACCGGTTCGCCGTGCGGGCGGGAGGCGAGGCGGATCCGGTGGTTCTGCAGGTCGGTGCTCATCCCTCGAGCGTAGGCGGTGTGGACGGGACGGGGACAGCGAGAAGGCCCCGGAACCGTGTTCCGGGGCCTTCTCGTGGGGGCGACCCTGACCGGGCTTGAACCGGCGACCTCCGCCGTGACAGGGCGGCACTCTAACCAACTGAGCTACAGGGCCTTGCTTTCGTCTCCGCTCTCGCTTCGACCTGGATAACTCTACCGGACGTTCCCGGGGCTCACGACCACTTCCGCTGTGAGCCGCCTCGCACCTCGGCGGAGCAGTACCCCCAACGGGATTCGAACCCGTGTCGCCGGCGTGAAAGGCCGGTGTCCTGGGCCACTAGACGATGGGGGCCCCGGGCAGCCGCGACTGCCCGCACCAGAGCATACCCATCCGTCGGCCGCCGACGCTCGCGGGTTCCCGCTCGGTGCGGCCTATCCGACACCGCCGACCACCGCGCAGGCGTGGTTCGATGGCGACATGATCAGCATCAGCCGCGAGGAGTTCGAGGAAGCGGTCGACGACGCCCTGGACTCGCTGCCGGAGGAGATCGCGCGGGCGATCGCCGAGGCGAACGTCGCGATCCTCGTCGAGGAGGAGCCCAGCTACGAGCAGTCCGGCGGCAGCGAGCTGCTGGGGCTGTACGAGGGGGTGCCGCTGGATCGGCGCTCGGTCTTCGACGGCTTCCGGCAGCCCGACCGGATCTTCGTCTTCCGCGGGCCCCTGCAGCGCCACGCCCGCTCCCGCGAGCACCTCGTCCGCGAGATCGCGGTGACGGTGCTGCACGAGCTGGGGCACCTGTTCGGGATCAGCGACGAACGCCTCCACGAGCTGGGCTGGGGCTGATCGACGTGCTGCGAGGGACGAGCGGTAGGAGATCAGCGGGTCGGGTTGGGGCTGATCGACGTGCTGCGAGGGACGAGCGGTAGGAGATCAGCGGATCGGGCTGGGGCTGAGCTTCCCCGGTCCCACTTCTCAGACCTGATCGATGTCGAGGTCGGTGAGCCCCGCCTCGTGGGCGATGATCGCGATCTGCACGCGGTTGGTGCAGTCGAGCTTCGCGAAGATCTTCGAGACGTGCGCCTTCACGGTCGCCTCGCTCATGAACAGCCGCATGCCGATCTGGGCGTTGGACAGGCCTGCGCCGACCGCGCCGAGCACCTCGGTCTCACGATCGGTGAGCTGCTCGATGCCCGGGTGGCGTTCCTGGCGCGAGCCCGGGTTCGCGTCGGAGAAGTGCGAGAGCATCCGACGGGTGACGGTGGGGGAGAGCATCGCCTCGCCCCCGGCGACCACGTGCACGGCCCGGGCGAGGTCCTGGGGCGGGGTGTCCTTGAGCAGGAACCCGCTGGCCCCGGCCTCGAGGGCCTGGAAGACGTACTCGTCCATGTCGAAGGTGGTCAGCATGATGATCTTCGGCGGACTGGGCAGCGCCGTGACGGCCTTGGTGGCCGCGATGCCGTCGAGGGTGGGCATGCGCACGTCCATCAGCAGCACGTCGGGACGGTGCTTCTGCACGAGCGGCACCGCCTCGGAGCCGTCGCCGCCCTGGCCCACGACCTCGATCCCCGGGTCGGCGCCCAGGATCATCGCCAGTCCGGCCCTGACCAGGGAGTCGTCGTCGATCAGTCCCACGCGCGTCACGTCGCCGTCGGCCACGGGATCACCGCCCTCACTTCGAATCGTCCGTCGTCGGTCGGGCCCGAGGTGATGGACCCGCCCGCATGGGTCACTCGCGTCTCGATGCCGGACAGGCCCATCCGGGCCCCGGGCAGATCCGTCGTGAACCCCTTGGGGAGCACATTACTGACCTCGATCACGAGGTCGGTGCCGGGCTCGCCGATCAGCGCCACCCGGGCCCGGGTGTGCAGCGCGTGCTTGTGGATGTTCGTCAGCCCCTCCTGCACCACGCGGTAGGCGGTGCGGGCCAGCGGGTCGGGGACGGGGTCGTCGATGAAGTCGAACAGGTCCACCGACACCCCCGCCTCCTGCGAGGTGGTCACCAGACGCCGCACGTCCTCCCAGGTGGGCTGCGGGGCCAGCGGCGCCTGGTCCTCGTCGCCGCGCAGCACCCCCAGCACCTCCCGCAGCTCGGACAGCGCCGTGGTCGCGGTGCCTCGGATCAGGGAGGCGGACTGCTGGACCTGCTCGCGGCCCATGTCCGGATTCACCTCGAGCGCTCCGGCCTGGAGCGCGACCAGCGAGATCTTGTGCGCGACGATGTCGTGCATCTCGCGGGCGATGCGGGTGCGCTCGGCGCGGCGGGCCTGCTCCTCGGCGGCGGCCCGGCCCGACTCGGCCTGCTCGGCGCGCTCGCGCAGCTCGGCCAGCAGGGCGCGCCGCACCGAGGTGTACAGCCCGATCGAGGTCGCCGCGGCGACGACGAGGGTGGTCAGCACCATCGTCATGGCGGCCGCCTCGGGCTGGTCGCCCATCATCAGCAGCGGGGTGAGGGTCGCGGTCCCTGCGGCCAGCAGCGCGAACAGCAGCGTCAGCAGCCGGCTCGGGCAGCGGGTGGAGAAGGTGTACGCGGCGATGATCAGCACGGTGATCGAGCCGGAGAAGGCGTTCGCGACCTGCACGAGGGGCAGCAGCCACGGCCAGTGCCGGTGCCGTGCGAGCAGGGCGACGCCCAGCAGCAGGGCGAGCACCGCCTGCCAGCGCCCGATCGCGGAGCCGGCGAGGTACGCCGTCACCCCGGCCTCCGCGGCGACGGCGGCGACGATCAGCCCTTCCTGCCAGCGACGGCGTGCGGGCGCTCCTGGGTGGTCCACCCCGTCACTGTAGCGGCGCGCGGGGCGGCGGCGACGTTCGTCGATCGGCCGACGGGCAGGCCCCGACCATCGTCTCCCGGGCGCGGACCCGAGGTCGCTGTCGCCCGTCCGCGTCGGAGGAGGAGCGTGGCCCCATGAACTCCACGACCGACCCCGCGCCGACTCTCGCGGTCCGTGCGCTCAGCAAGCGCTACGGCACCCGCCCCGCCGTCGACGGCCTGAGCTTCGAGTGCCGTCCCGGCACCGTCACCGGCTTCCTCGGCCCCAACGGCGCGGGGAAGTCCACCACCCTGCGGATCCTCACCGGGCTCGCCGAGGCCGACGAGGGCGAGGCGCTGATCGGCTCCCGCCGCTACCGCGAGCTGGACCGTCCCGCCCGCACGATCGGCGTGATGCTCGATGCGCGCGCCCTGCACGGCGGCCGCACCGGGATCGAGACCCTGCGCCTGACCGCCCGCACCCTCGGGATGCCGGCCGCCCGCGCCGAGGACGTGCTCGCGACCGTCGGCCTCGAGCACGCCGCGTCCAAGCGGGTGGGCGGCTATTCCTACGGCATGCGCCAGCGGCTCGGCATCGGGGTCGCGCTCATGGGCGACCCCTCCGTGCTCGTGCTCGACGAGCCGGCCAACGGCCTGGACCCCGAGGGGATCCGCTGGATGCGACGCCTGCTGCGCTCCTTCGCCGACGCCGGCGGCACGGTGCTGCTCTCGAGCCATCAGCTGCGCGAGGTCGAGGCGACCGTCGACCGGCTGGTGGTGATCTCCGCGGGCCGGCTCGTGCGCGAGGGACCGCTCGAGGAGCTCACGGCGGTGACCGGCACCCGCGTGACGGCGCTGGACCAGGCGGCGCTGCGCCGCGCCCTGGACGCGCACGGCATCGCCTTCGAGCTCCGCGCCGGCGGCGAGCTCGCGGTCAGCCTCGCCCCCGAGGACATGGGCCGACTCGCCTTGCGCGAGCAGCTCGTGCTCACCTCTCTCGGCGCGGGCGCCGGCACCGGCCTCGAGGAGGTGTTCTTCGCGCTGACCGGGCACGAGGGGCCTGTCGCCGACGAGCCCGCCCCTGCCCTCTGATCCGCGAAGGAGACCTCCCATGCGACCCGACATCGACCTGCGCGCCTTCCTCGACACCCGTGGCGCCACGATCCTGCTGACCCTGTCCCTGCTCGCCGTGGTCGCCTTCGCCGCCCTCGGCGGCCTCGTCCAGCCCGCGCTCATGCCCGACGGCACCGCCGACCTCGAGATGACCGTCTTCGTGCTCACGCTGCCGCTGTCCCTGATCATCCCCGCGCTGACCGTGTGGATCACGGCGGGGGAGTGGTCCGACGGCTCGATCCAGCACACCCTCCTGCAGCGTCCCGGCCGCCTCGCGGTCCTCACGTCCAAGGTCCTCGCGGCGTCGGCGGTGTTCGCGGTGCTCGTGGCCGTGTCCATCGCGCTCGCCGCGGCGAGCACCTGGATCGGCGGCGAGCTGATCGGCGAGGGCGCGATCCTCTCCAGCATCGACGGCGTGATGACCACGCAGCTGGCGAGCCTCGCGGCGACGTTCCTGTTCTCTCTCGCGATGGGCATGGTGCTGCAGTCCACGGTGCTGGGTCTGGTCGCCGCGATCGGCGTCCCCTTCGTGGTCGGCACCGCCTCCAGCCTCGCCATGGCGTTCGGCTCGGAGACGCTGGCGGATGTCATCCGGGCCGTGGATCTCTCCTCCGCGTCGGTCGCCCTGGCCGACGGGTCGGCGGGCGCGTTCGAGCTGCTGCCCCTGCTGCTGCTCGTGGCGCTCCCGGCCGTGCTCGGGGCGCAGCGGTGGCGGCACCGCGAGATCGGCTGAGAAGCGGCCTAGGATGGCCGGGCCCGTCGGCTGCTTCCCCATGGACAAGGACCCCGCATGACCCCTCTTCCCGGCACCCGCCGCCCCTTCGCCCGACTCGTCGCCGCGGCGGCCGTCGCGACGATGCTCCTCGCGGGGTGCACCCAGGCCTCGTCCCCGGAGGAGACCACCCCCGCCGCGAGCGACGAGGGCGGCGCGACGGCCGCGGCCGACGACGAGGGCCCGGCGCTCGAGGAGACCGGGACCTCCGCCGCGGCGGACCTGCCGACCGATCCGGCCGAGGATCCCGCCTACGAGGCCTACTACTCGCAGCAGATCGAGTGGGGCGCCTGCGAGGACCTGACGATCGAGGGTGCGGAGTGCGGCACCCTCACCGTGCCGCTGGCCTGGAACGATCCCGAGGGTGGAGACATCGAGGTCGCCGTGGCGAGGACCGCTGCCGAGGGCGAGTCCCAGGGCTCGCTCGTGGTCAATCCCGGCGGCCCCGGTGGCTCCGGGGTGAACTTCCTCGAGTCGGCGCCGTACATGGTCTCCCCCGAGGTGCGCACGAGCTACGACCTGGTCGGCTTCGACCCGCGCGGCGTGAACCGCTCGGCCGGGATCGAGTGCCTGGACGACGCGGAGACCGACGAGTACCTCGCCGCGACCGGCGACCCCGGCACGGAGGAGGCGGGCGCGCTCGCCGAGGAGTGGGGCACGCGCGTTGCCGAGGCCTGCGAGGCGAACTCCGGTGAGGTCCTGCCCTATCTCGACACCTACTCCGCCGCCCGCGACATGGACGTGCTCCGCGCCGCGCTCGGCAGCGAGCAACTCGACTACCTCGGCTACTCCTACGGCACCTATCTCGGCTCGAGCTACGCCGACCTGTACCCCGACCGCGTGGGCCGCTTCGTCCTGGACGGCGCGGTCGACCCCGAGCTGTCGATGAACGAGTTCTCCGCCGGGCAGGCCGAGGGCTTCGAGCGCGCGATCGAGTCCTTCCTCGCGCACTGCCTCGAGGCCGGGGACTCCTGTCCCTTCCGGGGTGACGAGGCCGAGGCCAAGCAGCAGCTGCTGAACTTCTTCGAGAGCGTGGACGAGACCCCGCTGGACACGGGCGATCCCGAGCGGCCGCTCACCGGTGCGCTCGCCCGCTCCGCGGTGCTCGTGCTGCTCTACGACGACTCGCTGTGGGAGGTCGGGCGCGAGGCGATCGCCGCGGCGATGAGCGGGGACGGTGCGGAGCTGCTGAACATCGCCGACACCTCCTCCGAGCGCCGGTTCGACGGCACCTACCGCACCAACGCCTCCTTCGCGATCACGGCCGTGAACTGCCTGGACCACCCGGGCGTCGCCGACGAGGAGTGGGTCGCGGACGAGGCCGAGCGCCTCGCCGAGGAGTTCCCGACCTTCGGCCCGATGCTGGGCGGGGACGGCTGCGCCCAGTGGCCCGTCCAGCCCGTGCGCGACCCCGCGCCGATCAGCGCCGAGGGCGCCGGCCCCATCGTCGTCATCGGCACCACCGGTGATCCCGCGACGCCCTACGCGTGGTCGGAGAACCTGGCCTCCCAGCTGGACGACTCCGTGCTGCTGACCTTCGAGGGCGACGGGCACACCGCCTACGGCCGCTCGGGCGGCTGCATCGAGGAGCAGGTCGACGCGTATCTCCTCGAGGGCACCGTGCCCGAGGACGGGCTGCGCTGCTGAGGACGCCGCGGGGTCGGCGAGGGTGACGCGGATCGCGCCGATGCGCTTTGCGCCTGGCCAGGCGCGTCACGTACAGTGATCCGGTCCGCCGCGTCTGCGCGGCGACGCCGCCTTAGCTCAGTCGGTAGAGCGATTCACTCGTAATGAATAGGTCAGGAGTTCGATTCTCCTAGGCGGCTCCGGACAGAAAGCCCCCGTCACCTCGGGCAACGAGGAGGCGGGGGCTTCTGTATGTCGTGGAGAGGTGTCCGTTGGGCACCCAATAGGTAACCCGTTCGCCGAACGGGGCGACGTCTCGTCGCTCTGCCGGCCGCGCGACACTCGCCGCAAGGACACACGGCAGTGGATCAAGGAGATCGAGCGGGACATCGACCGTCGACTCGACGCAGCGATCGAGCGCGGCATGCTGACGCCCGACGAGGAGCGGCTCGAGCACGTCGACGCGCCCAACGGCGACCGCTGCTACTTCAGCATCCGGTCGGCGCTCGAGGCCCGCTTCGAGAGCGAGGTCGGCGAGGAGTCGCAGGACCCCGGAGGTGACGACCCGGCGTGAGGCGCTTGAGGCCGGCTGCGGTCGGATGATTGAGCGTCGTCGGCATGGGAGTCGGGGGCAGCCGTTGTGGAGCATCCGGGCAATGCCGGACCCATCGCGACCTGCACGCCCGCCAGCAGTTGAGATACAGGTTAATCTCAGGTAGCTTCACGGAAGGGCGGGCGACGGTGCTTGCCCCGGCGTTCATGGGTAGCGCCTGCCGCCACGGCAGTGGACTACATTTGGGGGATCGAATGAAGCGTAGAGTTCTCATGGTGGGCGGAATCTCGGCCGCGCTCGGGCTGGTGGGGGGTTCGGCAGCGTATGCCGACGATATCGATCTGACGTCGGATCCGCTGGCTGACACGTCCGGGTTGACTCCCGAAGAGCTCGCTTACGTAGAGCAGACCGCGGCCGAGCTGCAGGAAATCGAGGAGAAGGGCGGAGTGACTCTCGATGACGGCACGTTCCAGCCGCTCAACTTCGACCTCCTGCTCGATCAGTTCGACAAAGAAGGCAACCTCGCCGTTGCTGCGGTCGGGACGTCGCGTGTTGCGGCACTCAGCTGGGATTGGAACCACTTCGGGAAGTGCATGGCCAAGAAGCTCGGCATCGCCGATGCAAAGGCCATCATCAAGGCTTTCGCGGAGCCCAAGGTCCGCAAGGCGCTGAAGAGCAGGAAGTGGAAGGTAGCATCTTCCATTGCCTTCAACATCTTGAAGAAGACGTCGCCGAAGATCGCGAGCTTCCTGATCAAGCAGGCGGCTCGCCAGGTGCTGCCCGGTGGAGCAGTCGGTGCTCTGGCCCTCGCCGTCGGCGCATGCGCCCTCGGCGAGCTTTGAGCCAAGGCATTAATGGATTGGTGATTTGACGTTATGAAGAAGATTTTGGCCTGGGCTTTTGCGCTCGCTGTAGTACTTGCGATTGGCATCGGTGGAGCGTTCGCTTTCGGCCTAGTGGACGCGATCTTCGATTCTCCGAAGCAAGGACTGATCACTCTCGGCGGCACCGCGCTAGGCATCATAGCCCTCTTGGTTCTCACCTTCTTCTGGGAGGAGTACAAGGAGCGCCGCAAACGCCGCCATCAGAGAGCGAGCAAGCGATAGTCACGCGCCGATCGACTTCTTCACTAGCTCCATCGTCTCCCTCGCCGACGCAGAAACGCCCCCACCCGCCGGCCCGTCAGGGCCAGCAGGTGGGGGTGTTCTCATCGTCGGCGCGCATCAGTCCCGGTGGGGACGATCCACTCGGTGACGGCGGAGCGGTCTGCGGTGAAGGAGGGGGGCGGAGGTGCTTCTGTGCGCGGGGGAGCCATTCGTCGCACCACGCCTTGAGGGCGGTGCGGGTGTCGAGGTCGCCGTCGCCGTGGCCTTCTTCGTGGTCTCGGACCGCAAAGCGTGAGGCGCCGCTTGCATTCGGCTTCGGTGGTGGCGACGACGGTCCTGCGTCGGCGTCCTCCGGTGCGGGTGAGGCCGGCGTCGAAGCGGCCGACCCACTTGTCGTCTGCGCGCTGGGAGACGCTGCCGGTTCCGTACTGTCGCCGCTTCTTCGTCGCCATGTATGGTCCCGCTCTCTGGACGCCCATTCGGATGCCCATGCTGAGCGAATGCCAGGCGCATGAGGTGCACCTAGTAGTGCAGGTCGCGCAGGATTTCTGCTCCCTCCCAGGGCAGTTCACCTCTCCTTTCGCAATGAATAGGTCAGGAGCTCGATTCTCCTAGGCGGCTCCGCCTCCGAAGCCCCCACCACCTCGTCGATCGAGGGGGCGGGGGCTTCGTCGGTCGACGGCGCGGGTTGCCCCGCCTCGACCCGACGGGCACCCTGGGGCGACATGAGGTCACATGCCACCCTCCGCATCCTGCTCGTCGCCGCCGGCGCCGGCATCGCGTTCAGCTGGCTGCTGGACACGGTCCGCTCCGGCGTCGACGTGGGGTCCACGGCGCTCGCCGCAGCGCTGGTGATCGCGCTCCTCGCGGGCGCCGCCCTGACCGCCCGTGGGGGATCGAAGCACTGACCGGGACGGCCCTCCGAGGGGATCGACTCCTCGTCCCCGTCATCGGCGCCACCTCCGAGGCGCCACAGGCTGGGCCTCGACGCTTTCTTGAGATTGTCCAGATAGAGGGTTAGGGTGGGCGCATGACGGCCATCGACCACACCTCCGCCCTGCGCGAGGTCGGCCTGCGCGTGACCGCCCCGCGGCTCGCGACCCTGGCCGCGGTCGAGGCGCACCCGCACTCGGATGCGGAGGCGATCGCCCAGGCGGTGCGCGAGCATCTGGGCACCGTTTCCCGTCAGGCCGTCTACGACGTGCTCAACGCCCTCTCCGACGCCGAGCTCCTGCGCCGCGTCTCCGTCGGCGGCCGCAGCATGCGCTACGAGATGCACCGCCACGACAACCACCACCATCTGGTGTGTCGCAGCTGCGGGCGACTCGAGGACGTCCCCTGCGCGGTCGGCACCGCCCCGTGCCTGATCCCGCACGAGGACCACGGCTTCGCCATCGAGGTGGCGGACGTCGTCTATCGCGGACTGTGCACCGACTGCCGCGAGCGAGAGGCCGCCACCCCCTAAGCCCCCTGACTCGGCTCCGGCCGAGTCAGGGTCCCTGACCGCCCACGACTGTCAGAACGTTTCGTCACGACCTGTCAGAAACACTCCGAGGAGAGCTCCATGACCCATCTGGATCCCACGGCCCACCACGATTCGACGATCGCATCGACCACCGAGTCCGGTGCGCCCCGCGAGTCCGACGCGCATTCGCTGAGCGTCGGCGCCGACGGCCCGCTCCTGCTGCACGACGTCGCCCTGGTCGAGAAGCTCGCCCGCTTCGACCGTGAGCGCATCCCGGAGCGCAGCCCCCACGCGAAGGGCTCGGGCGCCTTCGGCGAGCTCGAGATCACCGAGGACGTCTCGCAGTTCACCAAGGCCGGCCTCTTCCAGAAGGGCGCCAAGACCCCGATGCTGGCCCGCTTCTCGACCGTCGCCGGCGAGCTGGGCTCCCCCGACACCTGGCGGGACGTGCGCGGCTTCGCGCTGAAGTTCTACACCCAGGAGGGCAACTTCGACATCGTCGGGAACAACACCCCGGTGTTCTTCATCCGCGATCCCATGAAGTTCCCCGACTTCATCCACTCCCAGAAGCGCACCCCCGACTCCGGCCTCCGCGACAACACCATGCAGTGGGACTTCTGGACCCTCTCCCCGGAGAGCGCCCACCAGGTCACCTACCTCATGGGCGACCGCGGCCTGCCCAAGACCTGGCGCCACATGAACGGCTACTCGTCGCACACCTACCTGTGGGTCAACGAGGCCGGCGAGAAGTTCTGGGTCAAGTACCACTTCCTCACCGAGCAGGGACTCGAGTTCCTCACCAACGAGGAGGCCGACGAGATCGCCGGCACCGACGCGGACTACCACCGCCGCGACCTCTTCGAGTCGATCGGGAACGGGGAGTTCCCGTCGTGGAAGCTCGAGGTGCAGGTCATGCCCTACGAGGACGCGAAGACCTACCGCTTCAACCCCTTCGACCTCACCAAGACCTGGTCCAAGAAGGACTACCCGCGCATCCCCGTGGGCCGCTTCACCCTGAACCAGAACCCGGTCAACCACTACGCGCAGATCGAGCAGGCCGCCTTCAGCCCCTCGAACACCGTGCCGGGCACCGGCGTCTCCCCGGACAAGATGCTGCTGGGCCGCGTCTTCTCCTACCCGGACGCGCACCGCAACCGCCTGGGCACGAACTTCAACCAGCTGCCCGTGAACCGTCCGGTCATCGCGACGAACTCCTACGACAAGGAGGGCGCGATGAACTTCTTCCACAGCGGCGATGCGCCGGTGTACGCGCCGAACTCCTTCGGCCGCTCCTACCAGGACGAGCAGGGTCCGGTCGACAACGGCTGGGAGGCGGACGGCGCCCTGGTGCGCTCGGCCTACTCCCTGCACGCCGAGGACGACGACTTCGGCCAGGCCCACACCCTGGTCCGCGAGGTCATGGACGAGGGCGGTCGCGAGCGCCTGATCGACACGGTCAGCGGTGCGCTGTCGACCGTGGTCGAGCCGGTGCTCTCCCACGCCTTCCAGTACTGGAAGAACATCGACCAGGAGGTCGGCGAGGCGATCGAGGCGAAGGTCAGGGCCGGCCACGAGGAGCAGGTGCCCGGCGCCGACCCCGTCTCCGAGTGACGCAGGCCCGCGAGAGCGCCTGAGCGGTCCCGCACAGGACGGCGGCCCGTCCCCTCCACGGAGGGGGCGGGCCGCCGTCCTGCGGGCGCGGGCTCTGCGTGCCGTCCGGCTCCTGCCGCTCGCGGGCTCGCAGCGCGCCGCGCAGGGTCAGACGACCAGCACGTCGCTGGGGGAGGAGAGCAGCAGCTTCTGCACGGTCAGGCCCAGCAGATGGCGGGCCAGGTCGTTCTGACGGCGCACGCCGAGCACGAGCAGCTCGGCCCGCTCCTCCTCGACCACCTGCAGCAGGACGTCGGCGATGTCGTCCTCGGTGGTCTCCTGGCGGAAGGCGACGCGCACGGTCGCGCGGCGCAGCTCGTCGCGGGCGATCTCGAGCTGCTGCTCGTCGGCGTGGCGGGGGTCCCGATCGACCCCTGCGCGCAGCACGTTGACGACCACGAGCGGGCCGCCGCGATGCTCGGCCTCCTCGCGTGCCGCGGCCAGCGCCTTGAAGCCCACCTCGGTGGGGATGAATCCGACGACGACGGCCATCTGCTCTCCTGGCTGGGGTGCTCTCGGGCGGCGGCCGCGACTGCGGTGTGCGGCCTGATGCGATCCTACTGGTCCTGGGCCCGTGCCGAGGGCGCCGCGGCCCGACGCTGACCGGACAGCGCCTGGATCTCGTCCATGATCCGCGCGGTCAGGAGGCGTCGGCGCAGCCCCTTGGAGGCGGAGGGGTCGATCTCCTCGACCCGGATCGGGGTGCCGACCCGGATCGTCATCTCACCGCGTCGGGGCAGGAGCGAGGAGAACATGTGCTGAGTCCCCTTGACGCCCACCGGGACCACGGGGCAGCCCGATTCGAGGGCGAGCCAGGCGGCCCCCTGCTTGCCCGGATGCAGCAGCCCGTCCTTGGAGCGGGTGCCCTCGGGGTAGACCGCGAACCCGTCGCCCCCGCGGAGCACCTGCAGGCCCCCCTGCAGGGCCCCCTTGCCCGAGGCGAGGGCTTCGCGGTCCACGGGGATCGCGCCGACGGCGTCGAAGAACCAGCGCAGCGCGGCGCCGCGCGGGCCCTTCTGCGTCCACAGCGACTCCTTGGCGACGAAGCGGAGGGGCCGGGGCAGGAACGCCGGGATGAGGTAGCTGTCGATGTTCGCCAGGTGATTCGAGGCGACGACGAAGCCGCCCTCGCGCGGCACGTTCTCGAGACCGCTGATGCGCGGGCCCCACAGTGCCGTCACCAGCGGGCGCGTCGCAGCGCGCGCCCCGACGTAGAAGCGTCCGACCACAGGTCCTCCTCAGGCGTTCGATCAGCGGCCCCACGATAGCGCCGCGGACGGGATCGGGGGACCGGCGCCCGCCGCGGGCGCACCCACCCCGATGTGGTAGAACAGGCGTGCGATCGTGCCCCGTCCAGGTGCGATGCCGGAGACGGCCCGGCGCCCGTCGGCCCGACGGAGCAGCCGCCCCCTCCCTGCCGAGCCCCCGAGGAGCCTGTCGATGCCGAAGATCCTGAACATCGCCGTGGTCGGCGCCGGAACCATGGCGCAGGCCGTGCATCTGCCCGTGCTGCGCCGACGCTGGGACCGCTTCACCGTCGCCGCCCTGGTCGACCACTCGCCCCGTCGGCGGCGCGAGGCCGCGGAGGTGTGGGGCATCGAGGAGGCGCGGCGCTACGAGACGGTCGCCGATCTCGTCGCGGCCGTGCGCGCCCGGGGCCTCTCCCTCGACGCCGTGCTGCTCTCGACCGACGGGCTGCACGTCGAGGACCTGCTCTCCCTGGTGCGCCGCGGCATCCCAGTGATGGTCGAGCCGCCGCTGGGCTACTCCGCGGAGGAGGTCGCGAAGGTCACCGAGTTCGAGCGCATCGCGGGGCGTCGCCTGGTGATGCTGGCCCACCCCCAGCAGTACGACGACTCCGTGACCCGGATGGCCGAGCACATCGCGACCAAGGATCTGCGCATGATCGACCACGAGGTGCTGATGCCTGCGAGCCAGCCCCTCTTCGGCCAGGCCCATGTCACCACCTCCTCCTATGACCTGCCCACCGAGCAGCGCACGGCCCGGCGCAAGGCGCTGCAGGCCGCCGTCGAGGCGGGTGCCGGCGACGGCGCGACCCAGCGCGACCGCGATCTCTACGTCAAGGGCCTGCTCACCGGGGTCGCGCATCAGATGGCGGTCACCGAGGCGGCCTACGGTCCGATCACGAAGCTGGTCGCCGTGCGGCACTGGCCCAAGGGCGTGATCCCCGGCTCGATCGAGCTGCTCGGCGAGCTCGGGACCGGGGCCCAGGTGCGCCTGGTGTGGCACTACCTCCCCTTCGCCCCGGAGTACTCCGAGACCCTCCAGGTGCTCTCCGCCCGGCGCCGCATGCGCCTGGACCTGCCCGCGCCCTCGCACGGCGACCGCCGTTCGACCCTCTCGCTGCGGGAGAAGAAATCCGGCGTCGTGCAGGAGACCGCGACCACGGCGCCCAAGGGCGCGGCCGAGCTCATGTGGGAGGCCTTCCACGCCTTCGTCGAGAAGGGCACGGAGCCGGTGGCCGGCGCCTCCGAGGCGGAGCGCCAGGTGGTGCTGCTGCGCGAGGTGCTCGCGAGCATCGTCGGGGCCGACGGACGCAGCCTCGAGAGGGAACCGGAGGAGGCGCCGGGCGACGACGGCACGGTCGCCGCGGAGACGGACGGAGCGGCCGAGGTGACGGCGGACGAGGAGACGGCGGTCGAGGCGACGGAGGAGGCGACCGACGCGCAGGGACCGGTCGCGGCACCGACCCTCGAGGTCGAGCTCCCGCCCGGGGAGCTCGTGGCCGAGGGGCAGGAGGAGGCGGCGGAGCCCGTCGCGCCGGCCGACGAGGAGCCGACACCCGCCGAGCCCGCGCCGGAGACGCTCGAGCAGCCCCTCGCCTCGGACGATCCGGAGGCGTCGGCCGCCGAGCCTGCGTCCGAGACCGTCGAGCAGCCCGCCGCCCCGAGCGCCGAGGAGGTCGTGGACGTCTGGTCTGCGGAACCGGCCCCCGAGACGGAGCCGACGCCCGTCGCCGAGTCCGACCCGGAGGCACCCCGCCGCTGAGTCGTCGCACCCCTCGAGCCCCCGCCGTCCCGCCCGGGACGACGGGGGCTCTCTCCTGGAGCGCCATGGGGGACGAGACGGGGGACGGCCGGGGGACGATGGGGGACGGCGGGGGAGGGGCGCGCGGACACGCCCGCGACACGCCGAGGCGAGAACCGGACACGCCGGGATCCACCTCACTCGGGGGCGTCCGCGAGGGGGTGCGGGCCGGGGGCCGACGGCGCTCGTCCACCGTCGCGATCGGGTGTCACAGGCGCCGTCCACACTCGGATGTGCACGTCCCAGGCGTGCGCGCACGGGGAGCTGCCGCTCCGTCCCCAGCGGGACCTCCTCCGTCCACATCCCGTCAACATCGCATTGTGGATGACAGAGATGTAGTTCAGTACATCTTGTGGTCGTCGCGCCCGGGCACCACTAGGTGTAGTGTTGGTGGAGTCGCGGCGCACCGGCCTCCCGCCAGAGTCCACGGCCTCGCGACACGGTCCTCGGACCTCCGGATCATCTGCTCGACGCCCCCGTCCTGCGCCTCGGCGCGACGCTCTCGAAAGGCCCTTCCCTTGGACATCACCGTGTACTCGAAGCCCCTCTGCGTGCAGTGCGATGCCACCAAGCGCGCGCTGAACAAGGCGGGCGTCTCCTACGACGTCGTCGACATCACCGAGGACGCCGACGCGCTCGCGACGGTCAAGTCGCTCGGCTACGTGCAGGCACCCGTGGTGATCACCTCCGAGGACCACTGGTCGGGCTTCCGCCCCGACAAGATCAAGGCGCTCGCGGGCGTCGGCGCCGAGCAGCGCCGGGCCGCCGCGATCTGATCCCCGGAGGAGGCGTCGGCGTGACCAACCTCGTCTACTTCTCCTCGGTGTCCGGCAACACCAAGCGCTTCGTCGAGAAGCTCGGGCTGCCGGCGGACCGGATCCCGCTCCACGCGAAGGAGGATCCCCTCGTCGTCGACGAGGACTTCGTCCTCCTGGTCCCGACCTACGGTGGGGGCAACGGTCGCGGCGCCGTGCCCAAGCAGGTCATCAAGTTCCTCAACGACGAACGCAACCGACGGCACATCCGCGGCGTGATCAGCGCGGGGAACACCAACTTCGGGGAGGCCTTCTGCTTGGCCGGGGACATCATCTCCGCCAAGTGCCGGGTCCCCCACATGTACAAGTTCGAACTGTTCGGCACTCCGCGCGACGTGACGCGGGTCCATGACGGATTGGAAGAGTTTTGGCGACACTGACCGAGATGCCCCCGGTCGAGCACAACAAGCGGCTCGACTACCACGCGCTGAACGCGATGCTGAACCTGTACGGTCCCGACGGCAGCATCCAGTTCGACAAGGACCGCGAGGCCGCGCGGGAGTACTTCCTGCAGCACGTGAACCCCAACACGGTGTTCTTCCACTCGCTGCGCGAGAAGATGGACTACCTGGTCGAGAACGACTACTACGAGAAGGAGCTCCTCGACCAGTACGAGTTCTCCTTCATCGAGTCGCTCTCGGAGCAGGCCTTCGCGAAGAAGTTCCGCTTCCCCACCTTCCTCGGCGCGTTCAAGTACTACACCTCGTACACGCTGAAGACCTTCGACGGCAAGCGGTACCTCGAGCGCTTCGAGGACCGCGTGGTGATGGTCGCCCTGACCCTCGCCCGCGGCGACGAGAAGCTCGCCCGCCACCTCGTCGACGAGATCCTCGACGGCCGCTTCCAGCCGGCGACCCCCACCTTCCTCAACGCCGGCAAGGCCCAGCGCGGCGAGCTCGTCTCGTGCTTCCTGCTGCGCATCGAGGACAACATGGAGTCCATCGGCCGCTCCATCAACTCCGCGCTGCAGCTGTCCAAGCGCGGCGGCGGCGTCGCGCTGCTGCTGAGCAACCTGCGTGAGTACGGCGCGCCGATCAAGCACATCGAGAACCAGTCCAGCGGCGTCATCCCCGTGATGAAGCTGCTCGAGGACTCCTTCTCCTACGCCAACCAGCTCGGGGCCCGTCAGGGCGCCGGTGCGGTGTACCTCAACGCCCACCACCCGGACATCCTGCGCTTCCTCGACACCAAGCGCGAGAACGCCGACGAGAAGATCCGCATCAAGACCCTCTCCCTCGGCGTGGTCATCCCCGACATCACCTTCGAGCTCGCGAAGAAGAACGAGCCGATGTACCTGTTCTCCCCGTACGACGTGGAGCGCGAGTACGGCAAGCCCTTCGCCGAGGTGAACGTCTCCGAGGTCTACCGGGAGATGGTCGACAACCCGAAGATCGCGAAGAAGAAGATCAAGGCGCGCGACTTCTTCCAGGTCCTCGCCGAGATCCAGTTCGAGTCCGGCTACCCGTACATCATGTTCGAGGACACGGTGAACCGGGCGAACCCCATCGCCGGCAAGGTCACCCACTCGAACCTGTGCTCGGAGATCCTGCAGGTCTCGACCCCCTCGAGCATGAACGTCGATCTGACCTACGACGAGCTGGGACGGGACATCTCCTGCAACCTGGGCTCGATGAACATCGCCAAGGCGATGGACTCCCCGGACTTCGCGCAGACGATCGCCACGGCGATCCGCGGCCTGACCGCAGTCTCGGACACCTCGGACATCGAGTCGGTGCCGACGATCGCGGAGGGCAACCGCCGCTCCCACGCCATCGGCCTGGGGCAGATGAACCTCCACGGCTACCTGGCGCGCGAGCGGATCTTCTACGGCTCGGACGAGGGCCTGGACTTCACGAACATGTACTTCTACTCGGTCACCTACCACGCCATCAAGGCGTCGATGGAGATCGCGAAGGAGCGCGGCGAGAAGTTCTACGACTTCGAGAACTCGAAGTACGGCACCGGCGAGTACTTCGACAAGTACATCGACCAGGTGTGGGAGCCCCGCACCGAGAAGGTCCGCGGCCTGTTCGCGGAGTCCTCGGCGCACCTGCCCACCCAGGAGGACTGGAAGCAGCTGCGCGCGGACGTCGCCGAGCACGGCATGTACAACGCCTACCTGCAGGCGGTGCCGCCCACCGGCTCGATCTCGTACATCAACAACTCGACGAGCTCGATCCACCCGATCGCCTCGAAGATCGAGATCCGCAAGGAGGGGAAGATCGGCCGCGTGTACTACCCGGCCCCCTACCTCACCAACGACAACCTCGAGTACTACGAGGACGCGTACGAGATCGGCTACGAGAAGATCGTCGACACCTACGCCGAGGCCACCCAGCACGTGGACCAGGGCCTGTCGCTGACGCTGTTCTTCAAGGACACCGCCACCACCCGCGACATCAACAGGGCTCAGATCTACGCCTGGCGCAAGGGCATCAAGACCCTCTACTACATCCGCCTCCGGCAGATGGCGATCGAGGGCACCGAGGTCGAGGGCTGCGTCAGCTGCATGCTGTGAGCGCCTGACCCCGCACGCACGGCCCGTTCCCGGAACTCCCCGGGGACGGGCCGTTCGTCATGCCCGACGGGTGCCCGCGCGGGAGTCCTCCGTCGAGCCGAGCGCTGCGCTCGCCGACCACAGCCCGGCGTAGAGCACGCCCGCGATCGGCCAGACGACCCACGAGATCCCCCAGTCGCCGCTGAGGAAGCTCCAGGCCAGGTAGACCGCGGCGGCGACCGGCCAGTACACCGCCGCGACCACCCGGATCGTGGGGGAGGTGCTGGTGGCGGCGAGGTCGTCCTCGTCCGTCTCCTGCAGGAGGGTCGCGGCGGCGGTGTCCGACCAGGCCGACCACAGCATGATCCACAGTCCGAGGGCGACCATCGCCAGGGTCACGCACACCCCGTACAGAGGGGTCAGCGACCCGGGATCGGTGAGCACGCCCGCGAGGATCACGGGCACCGCGGCGAGGATCCACAGCAGGACGGCGGCGCCCGTGGAGAGGGCGCGCTCGCGACGGTGCTCCCGGCGCAGGGCGAGGGCGAGCTCCCGCACCGCCGGGGTGGGCGAGAAGCGGCCCTCGGTCACGTCCTCGAGCTCCTCCATCCGGCTGCTCTGGAGCACCAGGAGCACCACCCCGAGGGCGACGAGGACCAGCAGCACGGTGAGTCCCGCGCCGAGAGCCCAGCCTGACGGCGCCTCGCCGCCCACGGCGATCAGGAGCAGCAGCGGCAGCGCGGAGAGCACGAACAGAGGGATCGCGACGGCAGGGATCCACCGGCTGCGCCGCATGGCCTCCACGTACTCCTCGGCCCGCTCGGTGCTGAGGGTCGCCGGCGCGGTCGGGCCCGTCCCGGCGCCGGAGCCGCCCAGCTCCGCGGTGATGCCGAGCTCGGCGGCGACCTCCTCGAGGCTGCCGAACTCGGCGATCACCGCACCGACGGCCTGGGACTCGGTGCGGCCGGCCTCGATGAGCGCCTGCTGCTGGTCCTCCATCAGCGCCCGCAGCTCGGTGCGCGCCTCGCGCAGCCGCGCGGTGTCGGGGTACGGGGCGAACAGCGTGTCGAGGTAGGAGTCGATGACGGTCATGACGGGGCCGGTCCTTCCGTGAAGCGGTCGACGAGCGCTCGGGTGCTGCGCCATTCGGCGCGCTTGGCCGCGAGCTGCGTGCGGCCCTCGGCGGTCAGGGAGTAGTAGGTGCGGGGCTTCCCCGAGGGGGAGAGGTCCTCGCGGGCAGCCAGGAGGGCCTGCCCCTCCAGGCGCTTGAGCGCGGTGTAGAGCGTGGTCTGCTTGATGGAGTACTCGCCGCGGGAGCGTTCGGTGAGGAGCCGGGAGATCTCGTAGGCGTAGGAGGGGGCCTCCTCGAGGATCGCGAGCAGGATCAGGTCGATGTGCCCGCGGATCGCATCGGCTCCGATCACCTCGGTCTCCTGCCTCTGGTCGTGGTGCGATGGAAGTACTACGGAGAACGTACTACGGCAGACGTAGTACGACAAGGGGGTGAGAGGTCCGTCGGCGTGCCGGGGCTCGTGGGCGAGGAGGCGACTCGTGGGCGAGGAGGCCGGGGGGAGGCGGGAGCTCTCGGAGGGGCCTGAGCAGAGGCGGGCGAACCTGCGAGGACGCCGCTGAGCCGGAGGAGCGAGACGAGCTCCGAGTGCTGCATCTGGGCCGTCACTGCGCCTCGGTGACGGTCCAGACGCAGCACTCGGTGGTCCGCGGCGGGCTCAGCGCGTCGCGGGCGCGGGGTCGATCCTCCCGTAGGTCATCCGCCGCAGCAGCCGCTCGGCCGGTCCGCGGATCCCGCGCGCGCCCATCCATGCCGCGATCGGCAGGGACAGCAGCCACACCCCGACGGCGATCGCGAGCGCCGGGGCGGTCGAGAGCGTCCCGCCGAGACCGAGGCCCCAGGCGGCCATGAGCGGGGCGAGAAGCAGCGACTGGAACAGGTAGAAGGTCAGGGAGCGCTGTCCCACCGCGGCGAGGGTCCGCTCGAGCAGGCCGGGCTCGCGGGTGCGGGCCGGGGCGGTCTCCGCGCGAGGCACGCCGTAGGCGCGCTCGGCGGGGGAGAGGTCCCGGTCGGCCGACGGGTCCGGGCGCGGGGCCTCCTCGGCCGGCGACCTCCCCTCGAGGCGGAGGGCGAGCAGCCCGAACAGGGCCGCGTAGCCGATCCCGCAGGCGATGCCGGCGAGGGAGGTCAGGCCCGTCAGCATCCACGGCGCCGAGGCCGGCAGCTCGTAGAGGCCGAGGATCGCGAGCGCCTCCGGCAGTCCGCCGAGCCAGCCGATCGCGATCCCGACCACGGCCGTCCGGCGCAGCAGGCGCACGTGCCGCCACGGCTCGTCGAGGATCCGGCGCCGGGCGGCGAGCCATCCCAGCAGGATCGGCAGCGGGGCCCCCGCCAGCGCCGCGAAGGGCAGCGCGACCGCCCACAGCCCGAGCCGGTACAGCATCGAGACGAGATAGGGGGTGTCGTAGGCGACGGGGCGGACGAAGCCGGTGCCCATGTCGGTCGAGGCCATCTCGGCGGTCACCTCCGCCGGTGCGAACAGGGTCAGCACCACGCCGCTGACGATGCTGATCAGCGCGAACAGGGCCATCAGCGCGGCCACCACGATCGCCCAGATCCGCAGGGTCCGGGAGCGGCGGCCGAAGAACCACCACACCAGCACCAGCGCGCTCACCGCGTACACGCCGAGGATGTCGCCGTAGAACAGCAGCGCCGCGTGCAGCGCGCCCAGCAGGAGCATCGCCCAGTGGCGCCGTCGCATCATCACCCGCACGGCGCCGGGGGCGATGCCCCGGTCGATCCGGGAGCGGTAGAACTGCACCATCCCGTAGCCGAACAGGAAGGCGAACAGCGGCATCGCCCGATGGTCCACCGCGACCGTCATCACGGCCTGCGCGATCGTGTCCAGCGGTCCGTCGGCCGGGATGTGCGGGGTGCCGCCGACGGACTCCGTGGAGCGCCACAGGTACCAGGAGACGTTCGCGATCGCGATCAGCGCGAGCATCAGCCCGCGGGCGATGTCGGGGGCGAGGGAGCGGGCGGGCGCGGCGGGAGTCGGGTCGGGCGCGTGCGCGGAGACGGGTGCGGAGGTCACGGCGGGGCCTTCCGGAGGGGGTGGGCGTCGTCGGCTCCACGCTAGTGCGGCACCCGCCGCCCCGTCCCACGACGAAAGTCATGGATGCGGTCCCGTATTCCCCTCCGATCGGTGGTCTGTCCCACCGTCGGCGCGGCGGGCCCTCGGCGCGGCGGGGACCCCGGATGCCTAGACTGGAGAGCACCCGACGACGACCCCCGAGGAGCAAGTGAGGCTGCGGTGAACGACCACCTGAAGACGACGGTCCAGGCGATCAACTGGAACCGGATCCCGGACCCGAAGGACCAGGAGGTCTGGGACCGCCTGACCGGCAACTTCTGGCTCCCCGAGAAGGTCCCGCTGTCCAACGACGTGCAGTCCTGGAACCGTCTGCCCGAGTCCGAGCAGCAGCTGGTGATGCGCGTGTTCACGGGGCTGACCCTGCTGGACACCGTGCAGGGCACCGTCGGCGCGGTCTCCCTGATCCCCGACGCGATCACCCCTCACGAGGAGGCGGTGTACACCAACATCGCGTTCATGGAGTCGGTGCACGCGAAGTCCTACTCCCAGATCTTCTCGACCCTGTCGAGCACGAAGCAGATCGACGAGGCCTTCCGCTGGAGCGAGCACAACGAGTCGCTCCAGAAGAAGGCGAACATCGTCATGGACTACTACACGGGCGACGATCCCGAGAAGCGCAAGGTCGCCTCGACCCTGCTGGAGTCCTTCCTCTTCTACTCCGGCTTCTACCTTCCCATGCACTACTCCAGCCGCGGCGAGCTGACGAACACGGCGGACATCATCCGCCTGATCATCCGCGACGAGGCCGTGCACGGCTACTACATCGGCTACAAGTTCCAGAAGGCCGTGGAGAAGGCCGACGCCGCCCGCCAGGCGGAGCTCAAGGACTACACCTTCTCGCTGCTCATGGAGCTGTACGACAACGAGGAGGAGTACACCGAGGACCTCTACGACCCGGTCGGCTGGACCGAGGAGGTCAAGACCTTCCTGCGCTACAACGCGAACAAGGCGCTGATGAACCTCGGCTACGAGTCGCTGTTCCCGCAGGAGTCGACCGAGGTCAACCCCGCGATCCTCGCGGCCCTGTCCCCGAACGCGGACGAGAACCACGACTTCTTCTCCGGCTCCGGCTCGAGCTACGTCATGGGCAAGGCCGTCGAGACCGAGGACGACGACTGGGACTTCTGAGGCCCTGTCGCGCACGAGGCCCGGAGACGCAGCGCGCTGCCTCTCCGGGCCTCGTGCAGCTGCATCGCGCGGAGAAGGACGCCGATCAGGTCCTGCGCGAGCGCGTCGCCGCGCTGTGCGGCACGACGGCGCAGGAGGTGCGCGTGGGCCGGGCCTGCCCGCGCTGCGGCGCAGGCTCCCACGGCCGGCCCTGGGCCCGGGTGGGCACGCTCGAGGTGCCCGTGAGCCTCACCCGCTGCGGGGAGCACCTCATGACCGCGCTCGCCCCGTCCGGCGCCGTCGGCGTGGATCTCGAGGCAATCACCGCCGTCGGCCGCGGCTGGGACGAGGATCTCGTGCTCCACCCGCGCGAGCGCGGCCGACGCGCCCCGCGGACCGACGAGGCGCGCGCCCGCGTGTGGGCCCGCAAGGAGGCGGTGCTGAAGATGCTGGGCACGGGCCTCATGACCCCGATGAGCGCGGTGGACCTCGCGGAGCACCGGGTCGCCGACGTGCCCGCCCCGCCCGGGCACGTGGCCGCGCTCGCCCAAGGCTAGGCCCCCTGGCCCGCGGGAGCGAGCGGGAGGCGCCCGCGGCGGAGCCGGCTCAGCGCGCGGCGGGCACCGGGCAGGGCGGCAGCGCCGTCTCGTACAGCCAGGGCCGCAGCAGCGGGGACAGGTCCCGCCCGGCCCGCGCCGAGGCGTGCTCGAGGAACATCTCGGTGGAGACCGTCCCGGCGCGGTGCTCCTCGAGCCAGGAGCGCAGGATCTCGCCGAACAGCTCCTCGCCGACCTCGAGGCGCATGGCGTGCACCGTCAGCGCGCCGCGCTTGTAGACCCGGTCGTCGAAGAGCAGGTCCACCCCGGGCTCGGCGAGCACGAGGTCGTCCTGGTCCAGCCCCATGAGACGCGCATGGTGCACCTCGACCTCCGCCTGGACGCTGGAGCGGCCGCACTCCTCGGACCACAGCCACTCGCTGTAGCAGGCGAAGCCCTCGTGCAGCCAGATGTCCTGCCAGCGGGCGAGGGTCACCGAGTTCCCGAACCACTGGTGGGACAGCTCGTGCGCGATCAGGCGCACGCTCTCCCAGTCGGTGTCCACGATGTTGCTGCCGAAGGTGGACAGTCCCTGGGACTCCAGCGGGATCTCGAGCTCGTCCGCGGTGATCACCGCGGTGTACGAGCCGAAGGGGTAGGGGCCGAAGCGCTCCGCGAAGAAGGACAGCATCCGCGGCTGCAGGTCGAAGCTCCCGCGCAGGTCGGTGCGACCGATCTCCGGCGGGACCAGGGTGCGCACGGGCACCGGGGCGCCCCGATGGGCGACCTCCCGGTACCGGCCGATCTGCGCGGTCGCGAGATAGGTCGCCATCGGCACCGGCTGCTCGTACACCCAGGTGACGGCGTTGCCCTTGCGGGTGGTGCGCTGCAGCTCGCCGGAGACGGCGACGGCGTAGCCCTGCGGGGCCGCGAGCGAGATCCGGTAGGTCGCCTTGGTGTCCGGACGGTCGTTGCAGGGGAACCAGGACGGGGCGCCGTGCGGCTGGGCGGCGACGATCACGCCGTCCTCGAGCTCCTCCCAGCCGGCGGTCCCGAGGCCCCGCGAGCGCAGCGGCCGCGGCGTGCCGGAGTACTTCACCCGCACGGTCAGGTCGGTGCCGGGGGTGAGGGCGACGGGGACGGTGAGACGGCCGCGCAGGTGGGTGACGCGCTGGGTCCGTCCGTCGACCCACACCTTCTCGGCGCGCAGCCCGTGGAGGTCCAGGTGCAGCGCCTCCGCCTCGGCCAGGGGGCGGCAGGTCAGCGTCGCCTCGCCGTCCAGGCGGTTGCTCTCGACCTTGTAGGAGAGGTCGAGCTCGTAGCGGAGCACGTCGTAGCTCGCATCGCCGTGGCGGGGGACGTACGGGTCGGTGCCCGCGTGGGGGTCCAGGGGGTCGATCATCCTGCCTCCTCCCAGGGGCCGATGGGGTTGCCGGTCCAGCGGGTGCCGGGCGGGACGCGTTCGCCGCGCATGACCAGCGAGACCGGGCCGACGGTCGCATGGCGGTCGATCGCGGCGGCGGGCAGGATCACGCTGCCGGGTCCAAGGGTCGCACCCTCGCCGAGGGTGACGGCGTCCATGCTCAGCACCCGGTCCTGGAAGAGGTGGGTCTGGACCACGCAGCCGCGGTTCACCGTCGCCCCGTCGCCCAGGGTGACCAGGTCCGTCTCCGGCAGCCAGTACGAGTCGCACCACACTCCCGCGCCGACCTTCGCGCCGAGCATCCGCAGCCACGCGTTCAGGGCCCAGGTGCCTGCGGCGGTGTGGGCGAACCAGGGCGCGGCGAGCACCTCGGTGAAGGTGTCCGCGAGCTCGGAGCGCCATACGTACGGGGTGAACAGCGCGTGCTCGCCGGGGCGGTGCCGGCCGATGATCAGCCACTTCGCGACCACGGTGATCCCGGCCGCGAGCAGTCCTGCCGCGCCCAGCACCACCCCGCCGAGCAGGAGCCCGAGGACGAGGCCGAGCGTGCCCTGGCGCAGGATCGCGAACAGCGCGATGCCGACGGCGACCGGCATCAGCAGGGAGAGCAGCAGCGGCACCAGGCGGCAGGTCTCCACGAGCGCCCGCTGGAGCAGCAGGCGGCGCGGAGGGTCATAGGTGAGGGAGGCGTCGCGCTCGTCCTCGGTGCGGCGCAGCGTCCGCGGCGGGGAGCCGAGATAGGAGGTGCCCGCCTTGGCGGACTTCCTGCGCGGCGCGGCCGAGAGCACCGCGACCAGGGACTGCTTGGGGACCTTGCGGCCCGCGGCGAGCATCCCGGAGTTGCCGACGAAGGCGCGCTTGCCGACCTTCACCCGCTCCACCCGGATCCAGCCGCCGCCGAGCTCGTACGGGCCCACGAGGGTGTCGTCGGCGAGGAAGGAATGGCTCCCGACCTGCACCAGCTTCGGGATCAGCAGGACCGTGGAGACCTCCGCTCCCTTGCCGACCTTCGCCCCCAGCAGGCGCATCCATCCAGGGGTCAGCGCCCCCGCGTAGAGGGGGAACAGCCAGGTGCGGGCCTCGTCGAGCAGGCGCAGCGTCCCCCAGATCGCGACCCCGGCCGCGGAGCGCACCGGATGGTGGCCGGGCCGGATCGCGAGCGCCAGCAGCCGCGTGAGCGCGAGCACGGCGAGGGCGAGCGCCGCGAAGCCGGCGAGGACCGCGAGCGGCAGCCAGGGCAGGGCCGCGAGCAGCGCGGCGCCGAAGGTCGCGGTGCCGGCCACCGCCGGCGCGATCACCGCCGCGCCGACGAGGGTCGCGAGCCCCGGGAGTGCGGCGATCACCAGGGCGAGCAGCCCGTACGCCCACGGCCACAGCGGGTGCCGCGGCGGGGTGTCCTTCTCCCAGGGGCCTCGGGCGGCGGTGCGGTGCTCGGCGGGGGAGCCGGACCAGGCCTCGCCGGCGCCGACCACGCCGAGCACGGCGGAGCCGGGCGCGACCTCGGCCTCCTTCCCGATCACGGCGCCGGGGCCGAGGGTGCTGCGCGCCCCGATCCGGGCCCGCTTGCCGATCCGGACCGGACCGATCAGCAGGGCGTCCCCGTCGATCCAGCTGCCGGCGAGGTCGACCTCCGGCTCGATCGAGGCGCCGGAGCCGACCTCGAGCATCCCGGTGACCGGGGGCAGGGCGTGCAGGTCCACGTCCTTCCCGAGCCGCGCCCCGAGCAGGCGGGCGTAGAAGGGGAACCACGCTGCGCCGCCGAGGGAGGTCGCGGCGAGCTCGTCCTGCACGTGCTCGGCGAGCCAGAGCCGCAGGTGGACGCGGCCGCCGCGGGGATGGCTGCCCGGCGCGACGCCGCGCAGCAGGATCCTCGCCAGCAGCGCGGCGAGCGTCATCCGGCCCGGCGGGAGCAGCAGCACGAGCGCGCAGGGGATCACGAGCCAGAGCGGGAAGGCGGGCGCCCAGGGCAGGTCCGTGACGGTCGCGAGCAGCGTCGAGACGACCATCAGCCAGGTCGACCAGCGCAGCGCCGCGAGCCCGCGCAGGGGCACCAGCGCCAGCAGCTGCGCGATCTGGGTGCGGCGCCGCAGCGGGGCGACGGTCCGGTCGCTGCGGGCGGTGCTCGCGCCCATCTCGTCGAGCGTCGCCGCGAGCTCGGCGACGGTGGTGCGGGTGTACACGTCGCCCACGGTCAGCTCGGGGTGGCGCTCCCGGAGTCGGCTGACCACCTGCGCGGCGGTGAGGGAGCCGCCGCCGAGGTCGAAGAAGTCCTCGGCGCCGGAGGTGACCTCCGCGCCGAGCACCTCGCCCCAGATCTCCGCGATCCACGCGGCGGTGCCGGAGAGCGAGCCGGCCGCGGGGGCGGCGCGGCGGGGGAGGGGCCAGGGCAGGGCGTCGCGGTCGATCTTGCCGGAGGTGCGCACGGGAAGCTCGTCGACGATCGCGAGACGGGGCACGAGCGCGGAGGGCATGCGTCGGCGCAGCAGGTCCTTGGCGACGCCCGCGTCGTAGCCGGCGTCGACGGTGAGATAGCCGACCAGCAGCTGGTTGCCGGTCCTGGTCGTACGGACGGCCGCGGCGGCGCCCACCACGCCGGGCACGCGCAGCAGCTGGTCATCGATCTCCCCGAGCTCGATGCGGCGCCCGCCGAGCTTGATCTGGTCGTCGGCGCGGCCGGCGAAGAGGAGCCCGTCGGGGTCGTTGACCACCCGGTCCCCGGAGCGGTAGGCGCGCTCCCAGCCGAGGGTCGGCATCGGCGCGTACTTCTCGGCGTCCTTGGCGGGGTCGAGATAGCGGGCCAGGCCCACGCCGCCGATGATCAGCTCGCCGGTGCCGCCGACGGGGACGGGCAGCCCCTCCTCGTCGACCACGGCGAGGTCCCAGCCGTCCAGCGGCAGCCCGATCCGCACCGGACCAGCGGGGTCGCCGTCGAGGATCGCGCCGCAGGCGACGACGGTCGCCTCGGTGGGGCCGTAGGTGTTCCACACCTCGCGCCCCGGCGCCTGGAGCCGGGCGGCGAGCTCGGGCGGGCACGCCTCCCCGCCCATGATCAGCAGCCGCACCTCCTCGAGCGCCGCATCGGGCCAGAGGGAGACGAGCGTGGGGACGGTCGAGACGATCGTGATGCGGTTCGCCTCGAGCCAGGGGCCGACGTCGACGCCGGAGCGCATGAGGGAGCGCGGCGCGGGCACCAGACAGGCCCCGTACGCCCAGGCCAGCCACATCTCCTCGCAGCTCGCGTCGAAGGCGACGGACAGGCCCGCCATCACCCGGTCGCCGGGCGAGATCGGGGAGTCCTGCAGGAACATCCGCGACTCCGCGTCGACGAAGGCGGCGGCATTGCGGTGGGTGACGGCGACGCCCTTGGGCTTCCCGGTGGAGCCGGAGGTGAAGATGACCCAGGCGTCGTCGCCCGGTTCGACCTCTCGCGGCTCGACCGGCACCCGTCCCGTGCTGACGGCGGTGGGGGTGATGACGAGGTCGGTGGTGATCACGGCCGCGGCGGCGGACTCCTCGAAGACGACCCGGGCCCGCTCGTCGGGATCCTCGGCGTCGACCGGCACGTACGCGGCGCCGGCGAGAAGGGTCCCGAGGATCGCGACGTAGAGGTCGGTGGTCCCGGACACGACCCGCACCCCGACCGTGTCGCCGGGGCCGACGCCGAGGGCGGACAGGCGCGCGGCGACCTCGCCCGCCGCCTCCTCGAGCTCGGAGTAGGTGAGGGTCTGGGCGCCGGAGTCCACGGCGGGGGAGTCGCCGGCGGCGGCGACCGCGCGGCGGAAGATCGCCACGAGGGTGCTCGGGGCGGGGGCCCGGTCGCCGGCCAGGAGCTCGGGGAGGAGGGGCGAGGCAGGGGTCGTCACCTCATGATGATCACCCATCGAGGTGGCCGGGAGCGGTCCCGGAGGTGTCCGGGGCGCCGCGATGTCACCGACGTCGCTCTCCTGCGCCCACCCTGCGAGACACGCGTCACGAACCGTCTGGTCGCCCTGCTGACCAGGGGCGATGCAGAGATCCCGGGAAGCGGCGCCGCGGAGTAGCACAATGGCGGTGCATCACCCACCTTCCCCACCGACAAAGGACCTCCTCATGGGCTTCATCGGACTCCTCATCTCCTGGCTGATCATCGGCGCGATCATCGGCCTCCTCGCACGTGCCGTCATGCCCGGCAAGCAGGCCATGGGCCTGGGCATGACGATCATCCTCGGCGTCATCGGCGCGATCGTCGGCGGCTTCATCGGCGGCATCCTCGGCGGCGACGGCGTCAGCGGCATCATGAACAACCCCTGGAGCATCGGCACGATCCTGCTCGCCGTGATCGGCGCGATCATCGTCATGGTGGTCTACGGCCTGGTCACCAAGAACCGCGCCTGACACCTCCCACTCCCGCAGCGGCGCCGTCCCGGACGTTCCGGGGCGGCGCCGCCGTGCGTCCCGGCTCGCTGCTGCGCCCCGGACACCTGGAGTTCTCCGCGCGCAGGGGCGAGACTGGGGCATGGACACCTTCGACTCGCTGATCACCGCTGATCTGGCGCGCGCCGCGCGGGCCCTCGCCCAAGTCTCCCTCCCCGATCTCACCTCCCGCACCGGCATCGCCGCGGAGGAGCTGCACGCCTTCGAGCGGGGACGCCACGACCTCACGGCGCAGGAGAGGCAGAGCCTCCGCCACGCCCTGGAGGAGTACGGCGTGCACTTCCTCCCGGCCGATGACGAGGCCGGTGTCGGGCACGGCGTGCGCCACAAGTTCAACCCGCGCACCGTCACACGGATCGCGAGCTGGGAGAACGAGGGCGGACCCGCCGGCGAGGACGACGTCTGAGGCTGCGGAGCTGATCGGCGAGTCCGGAGGGCGTGCGGTCAGCTCGGGGCCAGGGAGCGCCGTCCGGTCCGCGGGCCCGTCGGCCGCGGAGCGCGACGACCGCCTCGGCGCGGGGCGACCGCCTCAGAGCGGCACGTCGGCGGTGCGCCGGCCCGCCTCCCGGACCGTGCGTCGCCCGGCGGACCAGCGGGCGGCGTCCTCACGCAGGTCCTCGAGGTCCGAGGGGTCCACGAGCACGGTCAGGACCGCGGTGCGCGCCCCGTAGTCGGTGGGCTCGACGGCGGCGCCGTGCGCCGCGGCCCAGATCCGCACGGCGTTCTCGGCCGCGCCGACCTCCGCGGGCGGCACCTCGATGCGCGCCTCGACCAGCTCGGTGCGGCGCAGCAGCCGCGCCTCGGCCACCGCCTGCTCGATGCCCGCGGTGTAGGCGCGCACGAGCCCGCCGGCCCCGAGCTTCACCCCGCCGAAGTAGCGGATCACGATCGCGAAGGCGTCCACGAGACCCGCGTGCAGCAGCGCCTGCAGCATCGGCATCCCGGCCGTGCCGGCGGGCTCCCCGTCGTCGTTGCTGCGGTGGACCTCGGCCCGCGCGGCCGTCTCGTCGAGGACCAGGGCGGTGCAGTGGTGTCGTGCGCCGGGGTGCTCGGCGCGGGCCGTGCGCAGCAGGGCATCGGCCTGCTCGACCTCGCTGACGCGGTGCAGCCGGGTGAGGAAGCGCGACTTCTTCTCCACCAGCTCGGTCTCGACGTCGGCGGCGAGGACGAGGGGAGCGGACATGCAGGCGAGTCTAGGCGTGCCGGTCGCGGGCGGCGCCCGCTAGCCTGTCCCTGTCGTCGAGGACCGGCAGATGCTCCTCGCCGACGGACCCGCCCGCGCACCGACCAGGAGCATCCCGTGACCCAGCCTCCCCCGCAGCAGCCCTCGCACGGCCCCTTGTCCCCGCAGCCCGCCGCCGGGTGGAGTCAGCCCGGTCAGCAGCCCGGCGGCTGGAACCAGCCGGCGCCCGGCCCGGCGAAGAAGCCGTCGAAGGCGCCCAAGGTGCTGATCATCCTCGGCGCCGCGATCCTCGCGCTGAGCGTCGTCATCGGGATCGTGCTGGCCGTGGTCGGCTTCGGCGGGGTCGCGAGCGGCGCGGCGAAGTACGAGATCTACGAGAACGGCAGCGGCACCTACTCCGCCGAGGCCGACGACACGGTGCAGCTGTACGTCGAGGAGGGCGTGCCTGCGCCGCAGTGCACGGTCGACGGCCCCGCCGTGGGCCAGGGCACGAGCCAGACCAGCACCTACGGCGACGGAGAGCGCAGCTGGGAGTCCTTCGACTCCTTCACCGCCGAGGAGGCCGGCGACTACTCGATCGACTGCGGCGGCACCGCGGTGATGGTGGGTCCGCCCATCTCGATCGGCGGCATCTTCGCGGGCCTCGGCGGGGTCCTGCTCGCCATCGGCGGCGGGGTGCTGGGCTTCCTGCTGCTGGTGATCGGAGTGATCATCCTGCTCGTGCGCCGCAGCCGCGCCTGAGCCGGCACGCACGACGGGCAGGCCTGCACGACGAGCCGGCACGCACGACGGGCCCGGCGGGAGCGATGCTCCTGCCGGGCCCGTCGGCCGTGCTCCCGCGGAGCGGGAGGGAGGCTCAGGCGTCCTCGGTGATCAGCGGGTACACGCCGTCCTCGTCGTGGACCTCGCGCCCGGTGACGGGCGGGTTGAACACGCAGACGCAGCGGATCTCCTCGCGCACGCGCACCTTGTGCTTGTCGTGGTCGTTGAGCAGGTACAGCGTGCCGGGGGAGAGCTGGTGCACCTCACCGGTGGCGAGGTCCTCGATCTCGCCCTCGCCGTGGGTGATGAACACGGCCTCGATGTGGTTGGCGTACCAGAAGTAGCTCTCGGTGCCCGCGTAGAGGGTGGTCTCGTGGACGGAGAAGCCCACGCCCTCCTTGGCGAGGATGATGCGCTTGGAGCGCCAGGTCTCGGACTTGATGTCGGCGTCGGTGTCCTCGATCTCTGCGAGCGAGCGGACGAGCATGGTGGGGTTCCTTCCGGTGGGGTCCTGGGGTGGGTCCTGCGGCCGACGGGCGCGCAGGGGGTCGGCCCGCCGGGGGGGGGGGCGGCCCGCGGGGGGGGGGGGGGGCCCCGACCGGGGTGCGGGTCTCAGGCGGCGGAGAGCGCCTCGTCGACGGCGGCCTCGATGATGTCCAGGCCCTTCTCGAGCAGCTCCTCGGGGATGGTCAGCGCCGGCAGCAGCTTCACGACCTCGTCGGAGGGGCCGGAGGTCTCCAGCAGCAGGCCCTCCTCGAAGGCACGCGCCGCGATGGCGCCGGCGATCTCGCCGGAGGGCATCTGCAGGCCGCGGGCGAGGCCGCGACCCTTGACGATCAGCTCGTGCTCGGGGTGCTTCGCCGCGATGCGGTTGAAGCGGCTCTCCACGTAGGCGCCCTTGGCGATGGTCGCCTTCTCGAACTCGTCATCGCCCCAGAACAGCTCGATGGCCTTGGTGGCGGTGGCGAAGGCGGGGCCGAAGCCGCGGAAGGTGCCGTTGTGCTCGCCGGGCTCCCAGATGTCCAGCTCGGGCTTGATGAGGGTGAGCGCGAGCGGGTGGCCGTAGCCGCTGATCGACTTCGAGAGGGTGACCATGTCCGGCTCGATGCCGGCCTCCTCGAAGCTGAAGAAGCCGCCGGTGCGGCCGCAGCCCATCTGGATGTCGTCGACGATCAGCAGGATCTCGTGGGTCCTGCACAGCTCGGCGAGGCCGCGCAGCCACTCGGCGCGGGCCGCGTTGATGCCGCCCTCGCCCTGCACCGTCTCGACGATCACTGCCGCGGGCTTGTTCAGCCCGGAGCCGCCGTCGGTGAGCAGGCGCTCGAGATACATGAAGTCGGGGACGACCTGGCCGAAGTAGTCGTCGAAGGGCATCGGCGTGGAGTGCACCAGCGGGATGCCGGCGCCGCCGCGCTTCATCGAGTTGCCGGTGACGGACAGGGCGCCGAGGGTCATGCCGTGGAAGCCGTTGGTGAAGCTCACGACGGACTCGCGACCGGTGACCTTGCGGGCCAGCTTCAGCGCGGCCTCGACCGCGTTGGTGCCGCCGGGGCCGGGGAAGGCGACCTTGTAGTCCAGGCCGCGGGGCCTCAGGATCTTCTGATCGAAGGTCTGGAGGAACTCGCGGCGCACGTCGGTGAACATGTCCAGTCCGTGCACGACCCGGTCCTCGAGGTAGTGGTCGATGACGACCTGCTTCAGCTCGGGATGGTTGTGGCCGTAGTTCAGGGTGCCGGCGCCGGCGAAGAAGTCGATGTACTCGCGGCCGTCCTCGGCGGTCAGCACCGAGCCCTTGGCGTGGGTGAAGACGGCGGGCCAGCCGCGGGAGTAGGAGCGGACGCCGGACTCGAGCTCCGTCGGGTCGACGGTCGGGGCGCTGACCTCGTCGGTCAGCTCGGGCTTCTCGGTGCTCGCGGTCGGTGCGGTCATGGTCATGACATCTCCTGGGGTGGATGGTGCGATGGTCTGCGGAGGGCGGGAGGGCGCGCGGAGGCGGCCCCGCCCGGTGAGGGGCACGGGGCGGGGAGCTCAGCGTCCGCCGTGCAGCGGGCTGATCGTGTGGAGCAGCTCCGCGCCGTGGCCGGCGTCCGGGAAGTGCTGCTCGGTGATCAGATCGGTGACGTCCTCGCGTGCGTCGTGGCGCCTCGCGAAGGAGGCGAACAGGCGCTGCGAGGCGGTGTTATCCGCCGTGATGGTGGTCTCCAGCGTCCGGACCCCGGGGTTCTCGGCGAGCAGGGCGTCGAGCAGCCGGCCGGCGACCTGCTTGCCGCGCTGCGAGGCGTCCACCGCGATCTGCCAGACGAAGAGGGTCTGCGGTGCGGTGGGGCGGAGGTACCCGAGCACGAAGCCCACGGCCTCGCCGTCCTGCAGCGCGAGGCGCGAGGTGGCCGCGAAGTCGCGGGCCAGCAGGAGGTAGGCGTAGGAGGTGTTCAGATCGAGGGTGCCGCTGTCCCGGGCGAGGCGCCACATGGCGGCGCCGTCCTCGAGGGACGGGGGGCGGATCTCGAGGTCGCGGCTTCCGCCGTCGGCCTGATCGGTGGTCGGAGGATGGTCTGCGCTGTGCGTCGTCAACGGGCCCATATCGACGTCCACGCTAGCCCGGCGGCGCGAGGATCGGGACCCCTCGGTCGGGCTGCGAAGGGGGTTCCCCGGCATGTCGTGACGCAATCGTGACTGACCGACATCCGCGTGACGGATTGTCGGACACGCTCGTTCTATTCGTGATGACCTGCGGCAACGGTGTGCAGGTCAGCGCCGGTGCGGCGGCGCCGGGCGAGGCTGTGTGTCGTGCGTCACCCGTCCGTCAGGCGGGACACATCCCCGCGCGCGGGGGAGTGGAGGTCGCTGATGCCGGAGCGAACGCCCGCTCGCGCTCAGGACGCCCGCTACGGTCGAACCCATGACTCCCCTCGAATCGCTCAACGAGTTCCTCGGCAGTGCCGAGGGCTGGCTGTGGACCTGGGCAGGGATGCCCGTGGTCGTCCTCCTCGGCCTGTACTTCACCGCGCGCACCGGACTGGTGCAGCTGCGGATGATCCCCGCGATGTTCTCCGCGATCACGCAGAAGCCGGTGCAGGAGCAGCTCGGGGAGGGGGAGGGCGGCGGGCAGCGCACCAAGTCCCTCAGCGCCTTTCAGGCCTTCACGATCTCCGCCGCCGCCCGCGTCGGCACCGGCAACGTCTCCGGCGTGGCCGGGGCGATCTTCCTCGGCGGCCCCGGCGCGGTGCTGTGGATGTGGGTGATGTGCGTGGTCGGCGGGGCGGCGAGCTTCATCGAGTCCACCCTCGCGCAGCTGTGGAAGACCCGCGCCGCGGACACCTACAAGGGCGGTCCCGCCTTCTACATCCACCGGGGGCTGGGCTCGCGCGGCTTCGGCGCCTTCTTCGCGATCCTGTTCATCTTCTGCTTCGCCTTCGCGTTCACCTCGCTGCAGGCCAACACCATCGTCGACGCGGTCACCGGCGCCGTCGCCGTCTACACCGACCCCGAGGGCCTGCCCTGGCTCGCGCCCGTGCTCGGCATCGGGCTCGCGCTGCTGACCGCAGGGATCATCTTCGGCGGGATGCGCCGCGTGGCGGACGTCGCCCAGAGCATGGTCCCGATCATGGCGGCGCTCTACCTGCTCATCGGCATCGTCATCGTCGGCATGAACCTCGGCGAGCTGCCCCGCGTGATCGGCCAGATCGTCACCGAGGCCTTCGACCCGCAGGCCGTGATCGGCGGCGGCCTCGGCGCCGTGATCGTCCAGGGCGTCCAGCGCGGCATGCTCTCCAACGAGGCCGGCATGGGCTCGGTCCCGAACGTCGCCGCGACCGCCTCGGTGAGCCACCCGGTCAAGCAGGGCCTGGTCCAGACCCTCGGCGTCTACTTCGACACCCTGCTGATCTGCTCGATCACCGCGTTCATCGTGCTGGTCTCCTTCCCGGACGTCACGGCCGGCGGCGAGGGTCTGGTGATGGTGCAGGAGTCGCTCTCGACGAACCTCGGCGCATGGGCCGCAGTGCTGCTGGCGGTGATCATGTTCCTGCTCGCCTTCACCTCGGTGCTGGGCAACTTCTCCTACGGCGAGGCGAACATGCACTTCCTGACCTCGAAGCGGGGATGGCACGTCGCCTTCGGCCTCGCCGTGGTGGCGCTGGTGCTCATGGGCTCCGTGATCGCCGTGGATCTCGCCTGGACCATCGCCGGGGTGTCGATGGTGTTCATCGCCCTGATCAACCTCGTGGTGATCGCGCTGCTGCTGCCGAACGCGCTGAAGCTGCTGCGCCACTACAACGAGCAGCGAGCCCAGGGCCTGGACCCGATCTTCCTCGCCTCGGACCTGCCCGAGATCAAGAACGTCGAGGTGTGGGTCGACGAGGACGTGTGCGACTACCAGGAGGCGCGCGAGGAGGCCGCGACCGCGCGCTGACCGGCGGGGGACTCGGTGGGGCGGTGGGCCGACGGGCTCGTCGCCCCGCGTCCTGAGGGCGTCGCACTCCGCGCCCCGATCGGCACAGGGTCTTCACGCGCCGCGCCGATGACGTGCACCCCCTCGGCGCAGCGCGCTCGTAGCCTCGTCCGCGATGACGAGCAGCACCAGCAGCACCGCGAGTCCCGCGACAGGGTCGAGCGCCACCGGCGCAGGGACCGAGCCGGGCGCGACGAGCCAGCCGGGCGCGAGGACGAGCCAGGACCCGTCGCCCGCGCAGGAGCCGGCTCCCGGGCCGAGCCGCGAGCACTGGATGGACCTCCTGCGGGGCACGGCGATCCTGCTGGTGATCGCCCACCACCTGCGCCTGGTCCAGCAGATCTGGGACGGCGGGACGCCGTGGGCGATGGTCGAGCTGTCCGAGGCCCTGGCACCCTTCCGGATGCCGGCGCTGCTGTTCGCGTCCGGGCTGCTGCTGGCCCGCTCCCTGCGCCGCCCGCCCGGCCGCTTCCTGGCGGGGAAGGTGCGCGGACTGCTGTGGCCGTGGCTGCTGTGGTCCGCGGTGATGCTGCCGATCCTCGGCTGGGGCCACGCCGACGAGCCGCTGTGGTGGCTGAACGGCATGTACACCTGGTTCCTCGCGGCGCTGTTCTGCTACTACGTGATCGGGCTGCTGACCCGCCGGATCCACCCGGGCTGGGTCGCGCTCGCCTCGGTCGTGGCGTGGACGGCGCTGCCGCTGCTGGGGGTCGCGCACGACATGCTCGGGCCCAGGCCTGACAAGTTCGTGTTCTACGCGGTCTTCTTCTTCGCCGGCGCCGCGCTGCGCCCGCTGCTGGCCCGCCGGCCGGTGCCCTGGGTCGTGACGGTGCCCGCGCTCGCCGTCGCGGCGGCCTGGGCGCTGCACGCCGCCCGGATCGACGCGGAGCCGCAGGTGCCCGTGCTCACCCAGGTCGTGGTGCTGCTGGCCGTGGTGGGGGCGGTGGGCGTCCTCCAGCGGCTCCCGCGATTGCGGGCGCTGCGGCCCGTGGAATGGCTGGGACGGAACTCGATCGTGCCCTATCTCGTGCACCTGCCGGTGATCGAGCTGCTCGGCCGGCACGTCGACCTCCCCGCCGGGCCGGGGACCTTCGCCCTGTACTACGCGGTCGCCGTCGGGGTGTGCGTGCTCGCGGTGCTGCTGCGCCCGGCGACGGGGTTCCTGTATGCGTTCCCGACTCCGAGCACAGCGAGGAGACAACGCGCATCGGCCGACGCGCCGGCCGATGCGCCGCTCGCCGAGCGGGCTGCCGGAGCGGGGGCCGAGCCCGGACGCGAGGCCGCCGGCGCCCGGGCGCGCCGGTAGGATGGACGCGCCCGTCTGGCGGGCACGGGCCTGTAGCTCAGTCGGCAGAGCATCGGACTTTTAATCCGCGGGTCGTGGGTTCGATCCCCACCGGGCCCACCCAGGTCGGAACGACTTTCTAGGTTCTGACCTTCGCTCCGAAGGCGCCGAAGACAGCAACGCTGACAGCAACGCGGCTGAGTGTGCTGTGTTGGACGGCTGTGACAGCAACCGGCCCGCAACGGACCGTCTACGGTGCAGCGATAGCCTGATGCTCTTGGGTACCCGGCTGTGCTGTGATGGAGATGTGGAATCGACTCATCATTTCGGTGTCTACGGACTCTGGACGCATGCCGGCAAGCTCGTCCTCGTGCGCAAGGCTCGCGGACCTTACACCGGACTTCTGGACCTCCCAGGTGGCACGCCTGAGCGGGGGGAGTCGGCACATGAGACTCTTCGGCGAGAGTTACGTGAGGAGACCGGAGTCGAGCTAGCTCACGCCGTGAGCGCACAGCCGTTCAGCATCCACGTCAAGGCGGACGCTTCTGGCAACTCCATCGACTTCCACCATGAAGGGTGGATCGCCGAGGTCCGAGTAGGTGGGTCGCTCAGCTACACGATCGAGGATCACGACGTATCGGGGGTCGTCCTAGTAGCGAGCTTTCCGAACGAGCAGCTTTCCCCGCTGGCGATCGAAGCCCTGCGGCTCTTCCCGGCGCTCGCTGTTTCGTAGAGGACTGTCTGTGGTGCAGTGTTAATAGTGGCCGTCATCATGCTGCTGGTGGAGAGCGTCGCCATACCGGGCCACACCTCTTGCTGCGCGTCGCTCTCACGCTCACGAATCGCCCGGCGACCTGACGTCAGGACGGCGAGGTAGCCATGCCGGTCCGGATGCGCTCAGCTGCTTCGTCAAGCTCGGCACGTGGTCGTTGTCGCCAGTCAGCGTCGATGCGGAAGCCGTCGCCGGGTGTTCGGGGGAACACGTGGAGGTGGGCGTGGAAGACCTCCTGGAACGCGACTTCGCCGTCGGCCAGGAAGAAGTTCACGCCCTCGCACGGAAGCCCCGAGGCGCGCAGGGCCGCTGCGAGACGCTGGCCGACCCGGAACATCGACATCCCGAGCTGCCCGTCCAGGTCGGCCAGGTACGGCGCGTGCCGCTTGGGAATGACAAGGAGGTGCCCGTCCGTCACAGGCTGGATGTCCATGAAGGCGAGAACCTCGTCGTCCTCGTACACCCGGCTCGACTCCACGGTCCCGTCCACCACCCGGCAGAAAACACAGTCATCAGCACTCATGGACTCCACGATGCCCGAGCCGACGCGACCAGTTGCCCGGTTCTGCGAAATAGGCAGATCCGTCGCGACCACCAGTGCGTCACACCTACGCTGGAGTACGGTCCCACTTGCGACGGATCGGACCGGCACGCGATGGTCCGTCCATGAAGATGAGAGTCTGTCTCCATGCGAACGCGTTCCACGAGACTCGGCGCCTTCGGCGTGATCTGTGACGGCGACCGTCTTCTGCTGGTCCATCAAGTCGAGTCCGGCCGATGGTCGTTGCCGGGCGGAGGGGTCCACTTCGGCGAGCCGCCCGGAATTGCGCTGATCCGTGAAGTGGGCGAAGAAGTCGGGCTGCAGGTTGTTCGAGCCGAGCTCCTCGGAGTGCATGACAACGTCTACGACCCCGGGGACGGCGTGCAGCGCCATGGTGTCCGCCTCCTGTATCGCGCATACGTGGAGGGGATGCCGAGACCATGCTCTCCGCAGGAGGTCGATGAGGCACGCTATTTCTCCATCGATGACCTGCCTGCTCCGTTGACGGAGTGGGCTGCGCAGGCGGCGTACCTCGTTGGCAAGGGGCCGCACGGGCGGCAGGATGCGTCTTCGTAGTGCGGGCCAAAGGGAAGCCGCTGACCTATATCGGACCGTTTCTGGGACACGGAGCCGGTGCATGGGAGGCTCTCTGCGATGCGTGACTACGATTACCACCCGAACGAGCCAGATGTTCGCGTCTTCGGGGTGCCTGAGGCCGGGGTGCTGGTGCGTACCGACGAGATGTACCTGGGGCAGACGCGTGAGCCTGCGTCCTTGGAGTGGGGAACGCCGTCTCTGGTCCTGCGTCACTACGCCTTCGCTGGTGAGTGGTTCAAACTCAACGCAACTTTCAGCTGTGAGGGCGAACTGATCGAGACCGGAGCGGAAGGAGACGAGTATGTCGTGAACTGCGATATCGCGACGCCTCTCAGATGGACTGGTTCAGACGCCACCGCCGTCGACCTCTTTCTCGACGTCATGGTGCGCCGGGACGGCAGCTATTGGATCGTGGATCGCCCCGAGTTTGAGGACGCTTGTTCCCGCCAGCTCGTCTCCAACTCCGAGGCCCGGAACGCTGAGGCGGGGCTGAGGAGCCTGCTCCGTTGGATTACGTCTGGCCGGCTCCAGGACCTCATTGACGAGCCAGCTCGACACCTAGCGGCACAGGCACCCCCGCCCCTGCCGTTCGCTAGGTCGCCGCTTGCTGAAGTCCCGGCTGTGGCTCCCTATTCGCGTTCGACCTGGTGACAGCGACGAGGATCTGGAGCCGGCGTGTCTCAGATTGGACCGTTTATGGCATGCCCCGCAGTGGGCTGGCAGACTGCAAAGTAGTGCGACTCCGGGAAGGTCGATGCGATGAAGGAGTCTCCCTTTGGTCGAGGTGTGCCGCTCTCAATCTGCGCACTACCTGGCACAGGAAAGTCCCCCGCGCTGCCCCTCCTAATCTGCGACTGGGGTCACTGTGGCAACTTCGACGGCGCTGACCCAGGTGGCGAAGCCTGGCGTCGATAGTTCGTAGTAGCCGTCGATCAGGTACGAGTACTTCGACGCTGTATCGGCGCCTGCAGATCCTCGAGCATTCAGGTAGCGGTACACCACCGCGCTGTCGCCGCCCTCCGACTTTGCTGTGGCAAATGCTTTCGAGAGCGCGATGTCGAGCTCGTTGTCGTCGTCCATCCATAGTGCATGCATCTCTTTGTCGTACACGACTGCCAGAAACTGTGGTTGGGCCGATGACGTCGAGGGAAAGCGATCGACCCAGTACGCCGGGAACGGGAGCTCGGTCCATGGCTCGTCACCGGGCAGCGGGCTCCCGAGGACGTTGGTCGGACTTGTGTTCGGTTGAGTCTTCAATCTTTCCGCCTTGGTGTTGACAGTGTGGCTCGCGTGGTGTAGGAGCCGTAAAGAGGCTATCTGAAGAGCGCATCCATCCGCTGCGCGGATTCGTCCTGCAGCGCCGGTATGACATGCGAATAGGTGTTCATCGTGACGGCGATGGCGGAGTGCCCCAACAACTCCATGACGACTCGCGGGGCGACGCCCTCGGCGAGGAGCAGGGACGCGCAGGTGTGGCGGAGGTCGTGCAGCTTGACCCGGCGCAGCTTTGCCTCCTTCAGGAGCGCCTCGAAGGCACGATTCACGTTGCGCGGCTCGATCGGCGTACCGGCCTGGGACGTGAACATGAGCGTCATCGAGTCCATAGGCAGCCCGAGCGAAGCAAGCTTCACTCGCTCGGAGGAGTGGTGCCGGCGCAGCGCATCGATGCAGAAGGACGGCACTGAATCGCCCCGGGTTTCGTGGAGGCTCGGCTAGTTGGATCCGACCTCGGTGAGGACCGGGTTCTGATGGTAGTGCTTCGCGGGCTGGGATGCCCAGTGGTTGGCCTCGAACTCGGCTGGCGGGACGAGCCCGATCTCGCCATGAAGTCGTCGGTGGTTGAACCAATCGACGTATTCGGCGACGGCGATCTCGACGTCGCCGACGTTCTTCCAGCCGCCCTTGGGCCGCATGACCGGGTTGCGGATGCACTCGGCCTTGAACAGCGAGTTGAGCGCCTCGGCCATGGCGTTGTCGTAGCTGTCGCCCTTGGACCCGACGGATGCGACGGCCTCGGCCTCGGCGAGCCGCTCGGTGTAGCGAATCGCTCGATACTGGACTCCTCTGTCGCTGTGGTGGATCAGGCCGGTGACGTCCTGGCCAGTGCGCTGCCGGGCCCACAGGCCCATGTCGAGGGCATCGAGTGCCACGTCGGTGCGCAGCGACGTGGACACCTGCCAGCCGACGATCATCCGGCTGAAGACGTCCAGGACGAACGCCACGTAGGTCCAGCCCGCGTGCGTGCGGACGTAGGTCAGATCGGCCACCCACAGCTGGTTCGGCGCGGTCGCGACGAACTTCCGCTTGACCTTGTCCTCGGGCGGCTCGGTCTCAGCGCCCTCGCCGATCGTGGTCTTGCGGGTCTTCTTCCGCGGGATCCCACGCAGTCCCTCGGCGCGCATCAGCCGCTCGACGGTGCAGCGGGCAACCGTGACGCCCTCACGGTTGAGCTCGGCGTGGATCTTGCGGGCCCCGTAGACACCGAGATTGGCCTTGTGCGCAGTCTTGATGTCGACGACCAGCTCAGCATCGCGGACCGCGCGTGTCGACGGTGGCCTGGTCTTGGCGGCGTAGTAGCTGCTCGGGGCGATCTGCACGCCGGCGTCCTTCAGCACGGCACAGATCGGCTCGACCCCGAACCGATCGCGCTGCTGGTCGATGTAGTCGACCAGCACCGCGGTGGGCACGGCTACTTGATCTTGCGGTCGAGCTCCGCGGTCGCGAAAAAAGCCGCGCTCGTCTTCAGGATCTCGTTGGCCCGGCGCAGCTCACGGACCTCCCGCTCGAGCGCGGCCAGCCGCTGCGCGTCATCGGTCGTAGTACCCGGTCGAACGCCGCCGTCGATCTCGGCCTGACGGACCCAGTTCCGCAGCGCCTCGGGGTGAACCCCTAGCTGATCGGCGACCCGCTTGATCGCCCCACGAGCGGACTCGGGGTCCTTCCTGGCGTCCATCGCCATCCGCGTCGCCCGCTGCTGGAGCTCAACGCTGTACTTCCTCGGTGCTGCCATGACTCTCATCATCCTTCCCAGGATTGAGAGCCTCCATCAGACCCGGGGCGATTCACCGAGGCTTACATTCAGCGGAACGAGGTCTGGGCACTCGGGTCGATGTCGTTCACCCGCTCGATCAACCGCTAGTCGGCTGAGATTTTCAGGACGAGCTTCAACCAAGGGTGCGGTTGCGAGCAGGACTTGGCCGCTACGCAAGTTTGCTGGTTCCGATACCGACAGCAGCGAGAATCGTCCGCACATCAGGGGTTTTCCTCGAACGTAAGTCGCAGCTTGATGCACACGCCATCTTGCTGGTGGGCGGGCTTGTGGCGTGTCGTGCGTTGCGTCCGTACGGCGGCTGTTGGTCGGCCGTCGCCCGCTGACAGCAACGCGATGGTGTCCCTCAGGCTCGAGCCGGCTGTGCGAGTTCGCTGAACTGCTAGAACTCACGGTGCAGGCCGTGCTCGGGCGAACTTTTGCTCCGCGGGCAGAGGACTCGATCTCCTCCGGGCCCACCGCAGTTCAGAGCATAGTTCGTGGTTCTGGTCTTCGTGTGGAAGTGGCCGATGACAGCAATGCGGCTCTGCGTGCTGCGCTGGACGGGCATGACAACAACCGGGTCGAAACGGACTGTTTATGACACGGGCTCGCTAGGTACGCTCATGCGATGCGAAACGCCACCGTCCAACTCCCCACCGACCTGGTGGCTCGGTACCGGGCCGTGGACCGCGAGGTGGTCGGTTCGGCACGGGTGGACACCGCCGCACATCTCGACCTCCTCACAGCTGACATCAGTCAGCGCGGCATACTCGTGCCGCTCGATCTCAGGGTCAATCGGGCGTTCGCAACCCTCGACGGGAACCACAGAATCGCGGTGGCTCTGCGCGTCGACTTGGAGTACGTACCGGTAGCGCTCCAACAGGTCCCCGTCCTTCCAAGACCTGACCACGCAAAGCCGATGACCGACAGCGACTATCGGGTGCTCATGGCCGCACTGGAGGCCCCGGAGTGCTGAGCCATCACCGACCGTTTTCGGCGCGGCTGCGAGGTGGCGCTAGCGTGGGGTCATGAACTTGGGGTGGACGTCGAGCGCGGCAAGATTGCGGACGTGCAGGAGGCGCAAGGCGTCTTGGCGGAGGCTCGCCAGTGGTTGGCCGATCGGCCGATCGATCAGTGGCAAGACCCCTTGCCGGACCGGGTAATCGGGGCCGACGTGTCCCGCGGCGGGCTGTACGTGGTCCGTGCGTTTGATGGCCTGGCGGGGATGCTATCGATAGGTCACTCAGATGACGAGACTCGGGGGCCGGATTCGGCCCGAGCACTTTACGTGCACCGGCTCGTGGTGGCGCAGCGGCACCGAGGGGACTGATGCGCGATCAGTCGTCGGCCCGGGCAGCGCGAGCGCTCTGACCTGTTCGGACGTGGCCTGCTCCCCGTGTCCGGTCGGACTCGGAATCCACGGGTCGAGCGGTCGATTCCCTCCGGGCCCGCCGCTCTCCTGAGATCGTCGTCGCGTCGAGGCGCGAGTGACGGGGCGGCCCGGTCGATTATGGGCGCCAGGACGGGTGGCTCCCGGCGCGACTCAGTCCCCCGGCTCGGCGCGGAGTCCCTGGACCAGCAGTCCCGCGAGTCGTCGCGCGTCGTACCGGGGGTCCTCGTCGGCGAAGATGCAGAGATTGCCGATGCCTCGCATCAGCTCGTACGCGCCGATGTCGGTGCGGGTCTCGTTCGCGTCGGCAGCCGCAGCGAGGAGGTCGGCGCACACCGGCACGAGCCGATCGACGAAGTAGGCGTGCAGGGCGTCGGAGCTCGACCCGTCGTTGCCGAGGGTTGCGGCGAGTCCGTGCTTGGTGACGAGGAAGTCGACGAAGTTGTCGACCCAGCGTGCGAGCGCCGCATGCGGCGAGGGGGACTCCGTCAGCAGGGTCGGGCCGGCGTCCGCGCAGGCCTCGACCTGATGGCGGTACACGGCCACGACGAGGTCCGCGCGGGTGGGGAAGTGGCGGTACACGGTCCCCATCCCCACGCCCGCCGTCGCCGCGATCTCGCGCACCGGCGCATCGACCCCCGACTCGACGAAGACGGCGGCCGCCGCATCCAGCACCACCTTCTCGTTCCGGCGCGCATCGGCGCGCTTGGCCCGCACGGGGCGCTCCTCATGGGTGTCCACACGACCTCCTGATGACAGCATTGCCAAACGGAACTGCGTTCCGTATAGTTCATGCGGAGCGCCGTTCCGCTTCTATGATGCCAGAGGGGCGCGCTCGACCTCTTATGACCCGCCCGACGGAAGGACCCGATTCTCATGCAGTACCGCACGCTCGGACGCACCGGAGTCCAGGTCAGCACCCTCGCGCTCGGCGCGATGAACTTCGGCGCGATCGGCCGGACCAGCCAGGAGGAGGTCACCTCCCTCGTCGGCTCCGCGCTCGATGCAGGGATCACCCTGATCGACACGGCCGATGCGTACAGCGCGGGCCAGTCGGAGGAGATGCTCGGCAGGGCGCTCGCCGGCCGCCGCGAGGACGTCGTCCTGGCGACCAAGGCCACGCTCCCCATGGGGGAGGGGCGCAACCGCCGTGGAGGATCCCGCCGCTGGCTCGTCACGGCCCTGGAGGACAGCCTGCGCCGGCTCGACGTGGACCACGTCGACCTCTACCAGATGCACCGATGGGACCCGAGCACGGGCGACGAGGAGACGCTCTCGGCGCTGACGGACCTGCAGCGCGCCGGGAAGATTCGCTACTTCGGCAGCTCCACCTTCCCTGCGGACAGGATCGTGCAGTCCCAGTGGGTCTCCCACGACCGCGGCCTCGGCCGCTACGTCACGGAGCAGCCGGGCTACTCCGCACTCCAGCGTGGCGTCGAGGCCCGCGTGCTTCCGGTCGCTGAGGAGCACGGGCTCGGGGTGCTCGTCTGGAGCCCGCTGGCCTCGGGGTGGCTCTCCGGCGCAGTGCGCGAGGGGCGTGAGATCACCACCAGCCGTTCCGCGTTCATGCCGGCGCGCTTCGACCTCGCCGTCCCCGCCAACCGCGCCAAGCTCGACGCCGTCGAGAAGCTCGCCGCGCTCGCCGACGACTCCGGCCTGACCCTGATCCAGCTCGCCCTCGGCTTCGTCACCGCGCATCGAGCCGTGACCTCGGCGATCATCGGCCCCCGGACGCAGGAACATCTGGACTCCCAGCTCGCGGCCGCGGACACCGTCCTGCCCGCGGACGTCCTCGACGCGATCGACGAGATCGTCACCCCGGGGCTCGACCTCGCACCGGCCGAGAAGAACGACGCTCCGCCCTCGCTGCTTGACCCGGCCCTCCGACGACGCTGAGCCGGGCGTCGACCTCGGGAGGATCGGCGTCAGCACTCGGTGAGCCGGTCGCGGATGATCCGCACGGCGTCGTCTCGGGGGATCCAGGGCGAACTGGACCCCGTCGGTCAGCTCGATGCGGACGCGCCGGGAGTCACGGCCGAACGCCTCGGCGCCGGCGGGCTCGGGAACGGGATGAAGGCGCGTGCCCTCGCCAGGCGCAGCGCCCCTGATCATCGAGCGCCCCGCGGTATAGCCTGATCGCGTGCGAAGAGGACTCCCTCCCCGGGCACTCACCGCCGCGGTGGCGTCCCTGCTCGTCCTCTCGATCGCGGGCTGCGGCACCGGCGGCGACGCGATGCCCCCGGCCCAGGCCACGAACAGCACCGAGGTCGCGCAGTTCCCGGCAGCGCCGACTGTCGACTACCAGCTCGGCGGTGCCTACACGCCGTCGGCCGCGGTGCAGGTGGTGGTGCGGGACCGCACCGAGGCGCCGGCCGAGGGGCTGTTCTCGGTCTGCTACGTCAACGCCTTCCAGACCCAGCCCGGCGAGCAGGACGCATGGCCCGAGGGCGCTCTGCTCACCGTCGACGGGGAGCACGTCGCCGACCCGGACTGGCCCGACGAGATCCTCCTGGACACCTCGACCGCCACCAGTCGTGCCGCGATCGTGGAGGTCGTCTCCCCATGGATCCAGGGGTGCGCGGACGACGGCTTCGAGGCGGTGGAGCTCGACAATCTCGACAGCTTCACCCGCTCGCACGGCGCCCTCGCTCTCGAAGACAACCTGGCGCTCGCCGCCTCCCTCGCCGACGTCGCGCACCGCGCCGGTCTCGCGGTGGGCCAGAAGAACTCGGCCGAGCACGCGCTCCGCCTGAAGGACGAGGCGGGATTCGACTTCGCCGTCGCCGAGGAGTGCGCCGCCTATGACGAGTGCACGGCGTACACGGACGTCTACGGCGAGGCGGTCATCGACATCGAGTACCCGGACGAGCTGCCTCGCAGCTTCCGGGAGATGTGCGAGGACCCCGCGACGCCTAGGTCGATGATCCTCCGGGACCGCGATCTCCTCACCCCGGGGGACGAGGGCTACGTGTTCGAGAGCTGCACGTCCTGAGACCCGGAGGTCAGGCCGCCCGTCGCCGCTGAGCGCTCCGGGTCGCCGGAGCTATCATGTGCTCACCTCGCAGCGGAGGCGCGCTGGGCCCGGAGGCCGGCGCCGCCTGCCGAGGCAGCCCGTCGACTGTCGTCCCGGAAGGCCCCATGCCTCGGAAGTCCTCTCGCCCGACGGTCGCCACCATCGCTCGCGACCTGGGGATCTCCGCCGCCACGGTGAGCTACGCGCTCAACGGGAAACCCGGCGTGGGGCCAGCGCTGCGCGCCCGGATCGAAGAGCATGCGCGAGAGGTCGGCTGGACCCCGCATTCCGGGGCTCGAGCCCTGCGACGGGGCCACAGCGGCAACATCGGCCTGGTCATGGTGCGTGAGCCGCAGGAGCGTGCCCGGGAGCCCTTCTACGCGGCGGTGACGGCCGGGATCGAGTCCGCGACGTCCGCGCGGGGCCGCGAGCTGCTCATCCGCTTCGTCGAGGGCGGGCTCCCCGAGGAGATCGAGGTCTTCCGGTCGTGGTCCCATCAGCGACGCGTCGACGGTGTGGTCCTGCTGGACATGCACGACGACGACCCGCGGCCTCCGGCGCTCGCGGCGATGGAGATGCCGTTCTCCGTGCTGGGGGGATACACCGGCTCGGAGGACTTCGTGAACGTCCTGCGGTCCGAGGCCGACGACGCGCGCACCGTTCTCGATCACCTCGAGAGGCACGGGTACGACGGAGTGATCCAGCTGGTGGGTCCCACCTCGTTCCACCATGAGCGCCGCCGGGTCGACCTCGTCAGCACGCTGTGCGCCGAGCGCGGCATGCCCCACGCGCACCTGTCCGGCACGTACTCGATCGAATTCGGCACCGAGGGGCTCGCCGGATCCCCGCTCGATCTCAGCTCGCGCCCGGCGGTCATCGCGTCGAGCGATCTGATCGCGGTCGGAGCGCTCCGTGCGGCACGGGCGAGGCAGGTGGTGATCCCCGAGGAGCTGGGGCTCGTCAGCTGGGACGACTCCCTCATCGCCCAGGTCGCCTCCCCCTCCCTCACGGCGCTGTCCCGGGACGCCTTCGGGATGGGCAGGCTCGCCGGCGATCTCCTGCTCGAGCATCTGGACGGCGAGGTGCCGGCCGGGACGGTGCTGCGCACCGGGCCGGCGGAGCTCGTCCAGCGCGAGTCCACGTCGCCCTCCTGAGAGCGCCGACGTGCCGCATGGCCGGGGCGGCGACGTCGCCCTCCGTGCCGCGGGATGACGTCCGCGCACCTGCTCCTTTGACATCCGGACGGCGGCGTGGGAATAATCGACGAATCGATTAAGTAATGCCGACGGAGCCGTCCCGCCTCTCCCCGCCGTGCAGCGAGAGCACCCCGTGCGACAGGCCCGGTGACGTCGGCGTCCACCGTGCAGCGCCCGTCGGCGCCGCTTCCCCGCGAAGGAGCAGGATGCAGATCTCAGTGCAGATGTACAGCGTGCGCGAGGCGCTCGCCGAGGACTTCCAGTCGACGGTCCGCCGGCTGGTCGAGATCGGCTTCGAGGTGGCCGAGCCGTTCCGCCTGGTCGAGTTCCGCGAGGAGCTCGTGCGGGCCCGAGAGCAGTTCGACATCACCTTCCCGAGCGCTCACCAGTCGTTCCTCGGCGACGTCGACTTCCAGGAGGTGCTCGACGCCGCCACCGCGGTCGGCGTCCACTACCTGGTGGACCCGTTCTGGGAGCCCGCCGACTGGGAGGACCCCGCGCGGGTGAAGCACCTCGCGGCGCGCCTCAACGAACGCGCCGAGCAGGCAGCCGATGCAGGGATCCGCGTCGGGTACCACAACCACCACTTCGAGCTCGCCGCACAGCACGGCGGCCGCTCCGCCCTGGAGCTCTTCGCCGAGCATCTCGACCCCCGGGTCGTCCTCGAGGTCGACACCTACTGGGCGGTGGTCGGGGGAGCGGACATCACGGCCCTCCTCCAGGCCCTCGGCAGCAGGGTCCAGCTCGTCCATCTCAAGGACGGCGACCTCGCCCCGGACCCGGCCGGGCAGCTGCCCCTCGGCGCGGGCCGGATGCCGCTGGACGAGACCGTGCAGGCCGCCTCCTCGGCAGCACTCGGCGTCATCGAGTTCGACGAGTACGCCGGTGACATCTTCGAAGGCCTCGCCACATCGCTGGCCCGACTCACGCGGTCCTGATCCGCCCTCTTCCCGACCTCCCTCCCATCACCTCGAGGAGCTCCCGTTGAACACCCCCTCATCCACCGGACCCGTGGGCATCGGCATCATCGGCGCCGGCACCATCTCGGCCGAGTACCTGACCACTCTGTCCTCGTTCCCCGACGTCGTCGTGCACATCATCGGAGACCTGCATCCCGAGGCCGCGCAGAAGCGGGCCGAGGAGTTCTCCGTCCCGGCCTCCGGCACCGCCCAGGACGTGCTGGACCACCCCGACGTCGAGATCGTCATCAACCTGACCATCCCGGTCGCCCACGCGGAGGTCTCCCAGTCGATCATCGCGGCCGGCAAGCACGTCTGGACCGAGAAGCCGATCACCACCGTCCCGGCCGACGCCGAGAAGCTGCTCGCCGCCGCCGCGGATCGCGGCCTGCGAGTCGGGGGCGCTCCCGACACCGTTCTCGGGGCCGGCATCCAGACGGGACTGCGGACGCTCCGCGACGGGTCGATCGGCACGCCGGCCTCGGCGCTGACGCTGTTCCAGTCCCCCGGACCGGAGAACTGGCATCCGAACCCGGCGTTCCTCTTCCAGGAGGGCGCCGGCCCGCTCTACGACATCGCCCCGTACTACGTGACCACCCTGGTGCTGGCGCTCGGCCCGGTCTCCGCCGTGTCCGCGGTCGGATCGCGAGCACGCGAGCAGCGCACCATCGGCTCGGGCCCCAAGGCGGGCGAGGTCTTCGACGTCACCGTGCCGACCCAGGTCGCAGCGCTCCTGACCTTCGAGTCAGGACAGAACGCGACCGTCCTGCTCAGCTTCGACTCCCCGCACCGCCGCACCGGGTTCGTGGAGATTTACGGCACCGAGGCGACCCTCTCGTTCCCCGATCCGAACGTCTTCGACGGCGACTCCGCACTCACCGTCTACCGAGGAGAGGAGCCCGCTCCGGTGCCGGCGAGCGGTGCGACCACCGGGCGGGGACTGGGCGTGCTCGAGATGGCTCGAGCCCTCCGGGCAGGCGTGCCGCACAGGGCGCAGGGAGAGATCGCCGCACACGTCCTGGACGTCATGGTGGCCGTCGAGACCGCCATCTCCGACAGCTCGATCGTGGAGATCTCCTCGACCTTCGCCGAGGTCGATCCGATGCCCGCCGACTTCGATCCCTTCGCCGCGACGCTCTGAGACTCGGTCCCAGCGCTTCCGGTTCCTCGAGGAGGAGACATGGCGAGGACGCCATCCACCGCACGACGCTCGTTCCTGGCCGGTTCGGGGGCGGCGCTGACCGCTGCCGCCCTGGGTGCATGCACCCCGCCGAACAGCACGACGACGACGCCCCGGACCACCGTCCCGCGGGCTGATGGACCGGTCACGCTGACCTACTGGTCCTGGTTCAAGGACCTCCAGAAGGTCGCCGACATCTTCAACCGGAGTCAGGACCGGATCACCGTCGAGGTGGTCTGGATCCCCGGAGGGGACAGCGGCGGCTACGCGAAGATGCTCTCCGCGGTGGCGGCAGGGGGCGGGCCCGACATCGGCCACGTCGACATGAGATCGGTGCCCGAGTTCGCGCTGGCCGGAGCGCTCGTGGACCTGGCCCAGTACGGCTTCGCGGAGCACGAGGACGAGTTCACCCCCATGGCGATCAGCCAGGTGAAGATCGGCGACTCCCTCTGGGCCGTCCCCCAGGACTTCGGCCCGGTCGGCACGTTCTACAACCGCGAGGTGCTCGAGGGGGAGCTGGGCCTGGCGCCGCCCTCGACCTGGGAGGACTTCCGCGAGACCGCGGGCATCGTCTCCGAGGCGGGGAAGTCCCTCGTCAGCCTCGATCCTTCGGAAGGGTTCCTTCCGATCTCCTGGGTCATGCAGTCCGGCGCGGTGTGGTTCCGCCCGGAGGGCGACGGCTGGATCGTCGACATGACCGACGACGCCTCCCTGCGCGTCGCCGAGTTCTGGGACGGCATCTTCGCCGACGGCCTGGTCGGGACCGGCTACGGCGCGACGACCACCCCGTGGTATGCCGCCGCCGCTGAGGGCGACGTGCTCGCGGCGGTGGTCGGGTCCTGGTCCGATGCCCTCATCGAGACGACCCCGGGCGGCGCCGGGAAGTGGGCCGTGGCGCCCATGCCCACGTGGGCCGACGGCACCGGCTACGCCTCCGGGGTCCACGGCAGCTCCTCGGCCGTGGTCATGTCCAACAGCGAGCATCCTGCGGAGGCGCTGGAGTTCCTGACCTGGTTGAGCACCGACCCCGCGGCCATCGACGGGATGATCGACTACTCGGGGATGGGATGGTCGACCTCCGATGACTACATCGGGGAGGCTCGCCAGGGGCCGTCGGAGTTCTTCTCCGGACAGAACTACAACCAGGACGTGTTCGTGCCGATGGCGGAGGGGCAGAACCTGGACTGGACGTGGGCCCCGCTCATGCAGCGCGTGAGCAGCACGGTCGGGGACGGCATGTCAGCAGTCGTCACCGGTGACACCTCGATGGTCGACATGTTCGCGAGTGCGCAGAAGGAGATCGTGGAGATCATGCGGACTATCGGTCTGAATGCGGAGGAGGCGTGATGAGGGGCAGGAGCGCACCTTGGCTGCTGTTGGCGCCTTTTCTGGTGCTGTTCATCGGGACGATGATCGTTCCGATCATCATGGCGATCGGTTACAGCTTCACGCGCGTGCAGCGTGAGGGTCTGCTCGGCGAGGCGGGTGTGGACAGTGTCTTCGCGGGGCTGGATAATTACATCGCCGCGCTGACGAACGCGAATTTCCTGGAGTCGATCGGGCGGATGATCCTGTTCGGCATCGTGCAGGTGACGGTGATGATCGTGGCGGCCACGGTCCTCGCGCTGCTGCTGGAGAGCGCGTCGGCGCGGT
>Ga0308157_10001123_pt1 | contig 62686 bp, 52 predicted proteins | sample PhyBR1_FD_201035 | JGI IMG/M metagenome (GOLD analysis project Ga0308157, IMG submission 201035) | Phyllosphere microbial communities from UC Gill Tract Community Farm, Albany, California, United States - DLSLB.R1 | ecosystem: Host-associated > Plants > Phyllosphere > Unclassified | place: USA... | reverse complement strand
GGTCGCCCGGCACCGTCTTGACGATCTTGTAATAGTCCCACGCGGCCTTGGACTCCTTCGGCGCCTTCACCTGGACGACGTAGGTGTCGTGGATCAGTTTTCCGTCTTCGCGCAGGCGGGCGTTGCGGGCAAAAGCGTCGTGGATCGGCATGCCGCGCAGCGTGCGCATCACGGCGTCCACATTGTCCGTGCCGGCCTTTTCAACGGCGCGCAGGTAGTTCAGCACCGCAGAGTACTGGCCGGCCTGCAGCGCGGTCGGCATTTTGTTGGCCGCCTTGAAGAAGCGCTGCGCGAAGGCGCGCGTTTCGTCGTCCATGTCCCAGTAGAAGGTCTCGGCGAACGTCATGCCCTGGGCGGCTTCCAGGCCCACGCCATGCACGTCCGTGATGCTCATCAGCATGGCGACGAGCTTCTGGCGGTCGGACAGGCCGAACTCGCGTGCCTGCTTGATTTCATTCTGCAGGTCGGCGCCCGCGCTGGCGAACCCTACCGCGTCGGCCTTGCTGGCTTGCGCCGACAGCAGGAAGGAAGCGAAATCCGTGCCCGGGAAGGGGTAGCGCACAGAACCGGCCACCGTGCCGCCGCCTTCTTTCACGAAACGCATGCCATCGCTTTCCAGTGAATGGCCAAAGGCGTAGTCGGCTGTGACGAAATACCATTTTTTCGCGCCGGCCTCGACGAGCGGCAGCGTGCCCACCTTGGCCAGCGCATAGGTGTCATAGACCCACTGGACATTGTTGGGCGAGCAGTCCTCGCCCGTGATGCGCGTGGCGCCCGCGCCGGTCACCATCGTCATCCGGCCTTTCTCGCGGGCAATGTTCATGACCGCCAGCGCCACCGCGCTGTTGCCCAGTTCGGTCACCACGTCGACTTTTTCGCGGTCCATCCATTCCCGGGCCCGGCCCGCAGCGACGTCGGTTTTGTTCAGATGGTCGGCGGACAGCATCTCGACGGGCTTGCCCAGCACCTTGCCGCCGACGTCTTCGATGGCAAGCTTGGTGGCCAGCACCGAGCCGGGGCCGACGTTGCCGGAATAGGCGCCGGACATGTCGGTCAGCACGCCGATGCGCACGACACCGTCCGAGATGCCGTCGGGGGCCTGCGCCTGGGCGGGAACGTGGGCCAAGCCGGCGCTTGCGGTCAAAGCAAGCGCGGCGGTGATCTTCTTGTTCATGGTTTTCTCCTTTGGGGGTGCAGCTACATCTGGCTGACGTACTTGACCTGCATGAATTCCTGCAGGCCTTCGACGCCGCCTTCCTTGCCCAGGCCGCTGTCCTTGAAGCCGCCAAAGGGCGTTTCGGGCAGGGATGCCTGGCAATGATTGATGCAGACGACGCCGCTTTCGATGCGCTCCGACGCGATCCGGGCCGTGGCGGCGTCACGCGTGAAGACATAGGACGCCAAACCGAACGGCAGGCGGTTTGCCATCGCCAGCGCCTCATCGGTATCGCGGAACGGCTGCACCAGCGCCAGCGGGCCGAAGGGTTCGGTGTTGGCGGCCAGGCAATCGGGACCGGCATCGCGCAGCACGGTCGGCGCCCAGAACCAGCCTGCCAAGTCCAGGCGCGTGCCGCCGGCCGCAAGCTGTGCGCCGTGCTTCACGGCATCGGCGACCATGGATTCCATGGCCGCAAGCCGGCGGGGGTTCGCCATCGGCCCCATTTGCACGCCGGCATCCAGCCCATTGCCCACGCGCCAATTCCGGGCGCGATCGGCCAGGCGCTGCACAAAGCGCTCATAGACGCCTTGCTGGACGTACATGCGGGTGGGCGACGTGCAGATCTGGCCGCTATTGCGCAGCTTGGCGGCCAGCAACGCATCGGCGGCGGCTTCCGGGTCGGCATCGTCGAACACCAGCACCGGGGCATGGCCGCCCAGCTCCAGCGTGGCGCGCTTCAGGCCGCTGGCGGCCATTACCGCCAGATCGCGGCCAATGGACGTGGATCCGGTAAAGGTCACCATGCGGGTCACGGGCGAGGCGATCAGTCGCCGCGAGATCTCGCCGGGGTCGCCAAACAGCATGTTCAGCACGCCGGCGGGCAGGCCGGCATCCGCCAGCGCACGGGCAATTTCCAAGGCGATCGCGGGCGTCTCTTCGGACGGCTTGATCACGATCGAGCAGCCGGCGGCCAACGCGCCAGCGATCTTGCGCGATGGCGTGATCGCCGGGGCGTTCCAGCCGGAAAACGCGGCGACCGGACCGACGGGTTCGGGGATGGCCATTTGCCGGATGCCGCCGACGCGCCCGGGGATCAGGCGCCCATACGTGCGCCGCGCCTCTTCGGCGGCCCATTCGAACATTTCGGCGGCGGTCGCCACTTCTTTTTCGGATTCGGACAGCGGCTTGCCAAGCTCGCGGGTGATCAGCCACGCCAGGCGGGGCGTGCGTTCGCGCATGAGCGCGGCGGCGCGGCGCAGGATTGCCGCCCGCTCCAGCGCCGGCGTATCGCGCCAACCGGGAAAACTGCGGCGCGCGGCGTCCAGCGCCTCATCGATGTCTTCGGTCGCGGCCACCGGCACGCGCCCCAGCACGGCCAGCGTGGCCGGGTCGATCACTTCCAGGCCGGGGCGGTTGCCGGCAGGCACGGCACGGCCGTCGATCAGCAGGTTCAGTTCGGGATATTCCATTCAATCCGCCTGTGCGATGTGGCTGGTCTGCATGACTTGCGCCCAGCGTTCGGTTTGCGTGCCGATGTGCCGCGCGAAGTCCTCGGGGCTGCCGCGCATCGGGTACTGGCCCAGTTTCAGCAGCGCGTCGCGCGAGGCCTCGGTGCCCATCACCTTGTTGATTGCGGCGTTCAAACGCTGCGTGACGGCGGGCGGCACGCCAGCGGGCGCCAGCACCCCGTTCCACGGTTCGGCCGAGAACCCCGGAATACCGGCCGATTCGGCCACGGTCGGCACGCCCGGTGCGACGGATGACGGTTGCGCCGCCGCGATGCCAAGCGCGCGCATCTTGCCGGCCTGCACCTGCGGCATCGCGGCGATTGCGCTCAAGAACGCCATGTCGACCCGTCCGGCCACCAGGTCGGCGATCGCCGCCGAATCACCCTTGTAGGGAATGTGCGTGATATCCACATTGGACGCGCTCTTGAACCATTCGCCGGCCAGGTGATTCACGGCGCCGCTGCCGGCGGACGCGAACGTCAGCGCGCCGGGCTTCTGGCGCGCGCCGGCGATCAGCTCGCGCACCGTCTTGTAGGGGGAGTTGGCGGGCACGACCAGCAGGTACGGGTAACTGGCGACCAGGGCGACCGGCTGGAAGTCCTTCAGCACCTGATAGTCGACTTTCTGCTTATAGACGGGTTCGATGGATAGCGTGCCGCTACTGCCGAGCATCAGCGTGTAGCCGTCGGCCGCGGCGCGCTTGACCGCCTGCAGCGCCACGACGCCGTTGGCGCCCGGACGGTTTTCGACCACGATGGTCTGGCCAAGCTCGGCCTCCAGGCCGCGCGCCAGATAGCGTCCGACGGCGTCCGTCGGGCCGCCGGCGGTGAACCCGATCACCAGCGTGATCGGCTTGACGGGGTAGTCCGCGGCCGCGGCATTGAAGCCGAGCGCGGTGGCGAGCAGGGGCAGCGCCCACCTGCGAAGCATGGATGTCATGGTTGTCTCGAATAGGGAAGGCCGCGGCACGGCAGGCGCCGCAGGCAATACGTTGGATCAGGCGTAGCCGCGTTCGATCAGCTTCACCATCACCGGGTAGTACTCCTTGACGTAGCCCGCGGCGCGCGTGCGCTCTAGCAGGTCGTGCGTCAGTTTGGCGGCGCGGGCGTCGACATCCCCCTGGTTCGCCAGTTCCAGTGCCAGCAGGATGTCCTTGATGGCGTATTCGGTCGGAAAGGTCTTTTCGGGAAAGGTCTGGGCGGCAAGCGCCTTCTGGCCCGGGTTGCGCAGCACGAAGCTGTCGGCCGACCCCTTGCTCAGCGCGTCCAGCAGCAGCGTGCCGTCGACGCCTGCGCTGCGCCCGATCGTGATGGCCTCGGCCAGGGCATGGACGGTCATGAATACCACCATGTTGTTCATGATCTTCACGACCTGGCCGTTGCCGATGCCGCCGCAGAGCAGCACGTCGGTGCCCATGCAGGACAGGTAGGGAAGAACCGTCTCGTAGTCCTCGCGGGTGGCGCCCACGGTGATCATCAGCGTGCCCAGCCGGGCCGCTTCGCGCATGCGGGCCACCGGCGCGTCGATCAACAGGATGCCGTGGCCGCGCAGGACCTCGGCCAGGCGGCGGGTGCGTCCCACATCACTCGTGCTCATGTCGACCACGATGCGCACGCGGCCGCCGGCTTCCACCAGGCCGCCCGGTCCGGTGCATACCTGTTCCACCTGCACGATGCTGGGTAGCGACAGGAACACGATCTCGGCGGTTTGCGCCACTTCGACGATCGACGTGCAGGCGTGGGCGCCCAATGCCCCGATGCGGGCCACCGGTTCCGGGCTGATATCGGCCACATACACGGGGTGTCCGGATTTACGGACCAGATTGGCGCACATGGGCTCGCCCATGACACCCAGGCCGATGAAGCCCAGCGGGGTCTTTGTCTCACTCATTACTGCCTCCTTGGAATGGCGTCTGTTTTTCTAGCTATTGCCATGCAGCTTACGGAAGGCCCCCGCGCGGCGGTGTGAAAAATTGGCAAAGCAACTATCTCCAATTCCGCCCCCCCCGGATCAAGAACGCTCGTTTTCCTTTTTATCAATCCTGAGCCGGGGCCGGCCGCCTAGAGTGGACGGCAGATATCAGCGACGCCGTTGCCGCGCCGCACAATCCTGGGAGACACACGCATGTTGCTGGACACGATTGCCGCCTACGGCGCGCAGGACACGCTGGCCAGATTGCCGAACGAGGTGATCCACCACGCCAAGCGGGCGTTCCTGGACTGGCTGTCCGCGCTGTATCCCGGTACGCGCACCGCGCCTTGTTTGCAGTTGCTGGGCGCGCACGGGGCAGAACTGGGCTCGGGCGCGTCCAGCTTGCCGGGCTGCGCCACCACCGCTTTCGCGGCCACGGCGGCGTGGATCAACGGCAGCGTGTCGCACGCGGTGGAATTCGACGACATCTTTCGCGACGCGATCTACCACCCCGGCTGCCCGACCATCGCCGCCGCGCTGGCGCTGGCGGAAGAGGGCGACGCCAGTGGCCAGGCACTGCTGAACGCCATCGTCGTGGGTTATGAGATATCGACACGCATCGGCGTCGCCGTGCAGCCGTCCCATTACCGCTACTTCCATACGACGGGCACCGTCGGCTGTTTTGGCAGCGCGGCGGCCGCCGCCGCGTTGTGCGCCCCCGGCGACGCGCAAGCGATGCGGCACGCGCTGGCCACCGCAGGCACATTGGCCAGCGGCCTGCAGCAAGCGTTCCGCTCGGATGCGATGAGCAAGGCGCTGCATGCCGGCCATGCCGCCGCAGTGGGCGTGCGGGCCGGGCAGGGCGCGGCGCACGGCATCACGGGCGTGCCCGACATCCTGGAAGGCAAAGTGGGATTCGGCGCAGCGTTGGCGCAGGATCCGGACTGGGCCGCCGCGGTCGATGGCCTGGGCCGGCGCTACAACATCCTGTCGATCACACAGAAGAACCACGGCTGCTGCGGCCACACCTTCGCCGCGATCGACGCCGCGCTAGCGCTGCGCCAGCAGGGTTTGCGCGCGGACGACGTCGCGTCCTGGCGCGTGGACGCCTATCAGACGGCCCTGGACGTCACGGGCAACTTCACCCCCGCCACCGCCTTCGAAGCGAAGTTCAGCTTGCCCTACGTGGTGGCGCACGCGCTGGTCCATGGCTCGGTTCGCTTGGACGCCTTCGGCGCCGAACGCCTGCAAGACCCGCAGGTGCGCGGGTTGATGCAACGGTTGACGCTACAGGCCGATCCCGCATTTACCGCGGGCTTTCCCTCTCTGCGCGCCGCTCGGCTGTCGGTCACGACAACGGGTGGACAGGTGCTTGAACACCATTCCCCGCACCGCAAGGGCGACCCCGAGTCGCCGCTGTCCGACGCGGATCTTAATGACAAGTTCGACGAATTGGCCGGGCCCGTGCTGGGCCGCGAGCGTGTCCGCGCGCTGCGCGACGCCGTCTGGCGGCTGGACGCGATGCCGGTGCGCGGGCTGCGCCTGGCCGCCGACATGCCGCGGCTTTGAACCCCCTCATTCGCTTTCCGGAACCCATGACCTTAGCCGCATCCATGTCTTCTTCCTCCTTATCGCCGTCCTTCGCCGACGCGCTGCTTTCCCCCCGTGCCATTGCGTTGGTCGGGGCCTCGGGCGACGTGCGCAAGAACACCGCTCGCCCCTTGCGGTTCATGCGCAAGCACGGCTACACCGGTGCCGTCTACCCGATCAATGCCGCGCGCGCCGAGATCCTGGGCGAACGGGCCTATCCGTCGCTGGCCGGCTTGCCCGGGCCGGTGGACCACGTCTTCGTGATGATTCCCGGCAGCGAGGTCGCTGCGCTGTTGCCAGCTTGCGCCCAGGCGGGCGCCCGCGTCGTGACGGTCTATTCGGACGGGTTCGGTGAAACCGGGCCAGACGGCCAGGCGCGCCAGGCCGCGCTGGTGGCGCAAGCCCGGGCGCTGGGCTTGCGCCTGCTGGGGCCGAACAGCATCGGGTTGGCCGACCTGCATACCGGCGGAATCCTGTCCGTGAACGCCGCGTTCGAGGCCGATACGCTGTTGCCCGGCGACATCAGCATGGTGTCGCAGAGCGGATCGATGATGGGGTCGCTGCTGTCGCGCGCCGCCGCCCGTGGATTCGGCTTCGCCAAATCGGTGTCGGTCGGCAATGAAAGCGATATCTCGGTCGGCGAGGTGGTCGACGCGCTGGTGGACGATCCGCGCAGCAAGGTCATTCTGCTTTTCCTGGAAACCTTGCGCGACGCGCCTGCCCTGAGCCGGGCGCTGACGCGTGCCCGGGGCCAAGGCAAGCCGGTGATCGCCTACAAGCTGGGCCGGTCCCAGCAAGGCGACGCGCTGGCGCAATCCCATACCGGCGCCATGGCGGGCAACGACGCGGCGGTCGACGCATTCTTGACGGCGCACGCGGTCATGCGTGTCCAGCATCTGGAGACGCTGTTCGAGATTGCGCCGCTGGCCTCGCGTCATGCCAGGCCGCGGCGTGCGTCGGCCGGCGTGGCGGCGGCCGCCGCCCGGGTGGCGGTGATCACGACGACCGGCGGCGGCGCCGCCACCGTGGTCGACAACCTGGGGCTGCACGGTTTGGCGGCCGTGCCGCCACCGCCTGATTTCGTCCGGATGGTCGCGCAGGCGGGCTTGAACATCCGCGAAACGCCCGTCATCGACCTGACCCTGGCGGCTTCCAGCGCGCAATACAAGATGCTGCTTGAACACCTGTTGCGCGCCGATTGGTGCGACGCGGTCCTGAGCGTGGTGGGATCCTCCGCGCAATTCCATCCGGGGCTGGCGGTCAAGCCGTTGCTGGAAGCCGACAAGCCCGCGGATAAGCCGCTGGTGGTGTTCCTGGCGCCCGAGGCCCCGGAATCGCTGGCGTTGCTGCGCGCAGGCGGCATTGCCGCCTTCCGCACGCCGGAAGCCTGCGCCGACGCGCTGTCGGTGTTCTTCGCCGACGCGGGCCAGCCGCCCGCCCAGGGCGATCCCGTGCCGTGGCCGGAGGGTCTGGCCCGGCGCGGCATGCTTAGCGAACACCAGGCGGGAACCTTGTTCCGCCACCTGGGCGTGCCGGTGGCGGCCGGCCAGCTGCTGGCCCCGGATGCGCTGCAGCACGCCGTGCCTTACCCGCTGGTCGCGAAAGTGTGTTCGCCGGACCTTGCGCACAAGACGGAACTGGGCGCCGTCCGGGTAGGCATTCCGGATGCCGAGGCATTGGCGGAGGCCGTTTGCCAGATGCTGGAGGCGGTGAGCCGCCACGCGCCGGACGCGCGGATCGACGGCATCCTGGTCCAACCCATGGAAAGCCGGCTGATCGAACTGATCCTGGGTTACCGCCATGACCCCCTGGTGGGCCCCACGGTGCTGTTGGGCGCGGGCGGCATCGCCGCCGAGTTGGCGCCGGATTTTGCGCTGCGGTTGGCGCCGGTGGACGTGGACGAGGCCCGGCGGATGATTCTTGAAGTGCGGCAAACCCGCCTGATACGCGGCTTCCGCGGCCTGCCCGAAGGCGATTGCGACGCGTTGGCCCGCGCCGTCGCGGCCTTTTCGCGGCTGGCGTGCCTGTCGGGCGCGCGGGTCGAAGAAGCCGAAATCAACCCACTGTTCGTCCGCACCGATGGCGTGGTCGCCGTCGATGGCCTGGTGCGCCTGGCCTGAGCCCGCGCATGCCTTCACCTCATTCCTTCACCTTTGCATCGGGAACACCCTAGATGGACTTCACACTGACTCCGGAACAACAGGACTTCCAGACCGCCGTGCGCCGTTTCGCGGACCGCGAATTGCGCGACGGCGCCGTCGAACGCGCCCATTCCGACGATTACCCCTGGGACGTCGCCCGCAAGATGGCCGGACAAGGCTTGCTGGGCATCACCATCGCCGAGCAAGACGGCGGCGTAGGCGGTTCGTTGATGGACGCCGTCATCGCCATCGAAACCGTGGCGTCCGTATGCCCGCGCAGCGCCGACGTGGTGCAGGCAGGCAACTTCGGCGCCATCCGCGTGCTGGCCGAATACGGCAGCGCATTGCAAAAGCAGAAGTACCTGACGGCGTTGTTGGCCGGCGAAGGGCTGATCTCGGTCGGCATGACCGAACCCGATGCGGGCTCCGCGGTGACCGAACTCAAGACCAGCGCGACCCGCGCCGAGGGGGGCTGGCGCATCAACGGGACCAAGATCTTCACGACGCACGGCCCGCACGCCAGCGTGATCCTGACCTATGTGCGCTTCGGCCCGGGCACGGGCGGCATCGGGTCGGTGCTGATCGATACCCAGGCCCCCGGCGTGAAGCTGGGCAAGCGCTCTGCATTCATGTCCGGCGAGGAATGGGTCGAGATCTTCTTCGACAACGTGTTGGTGGCGGACGACATGGTCGTCCTGGGCGAGGGCGGTTTCAAGAAGCAGATCGCCGGTTTCAACGTCGAACGCATCGGCAACACGGCGCGGTCGCTGGCGCTGGGCCGCTATGCGTATGAAGAAGCGCGCAACTGGGCGATGCAGCGCAAGCAGTTCGGCCGCCTGCTGTGCGAATTCCAGGGCTTGCAGTGGAAATTCGCGGATATGCGGATCAAGCTGGATGCCGCCCAGTTGTTGCTGTACCGGGCGGCCAGCGGCGCGGACACCGGGTTCCCCTCGGCCACGGATACGGCGATCGCCAAGGCCTATTGCAACCAGGTGGGCTTTGACGTGGCCAACGATGCGCTACAGGTATTGGGTGGCCTGGGTTACAGCCGGGAATCGCTGGTGGAGTACTGCGTGCGCCGGTGCCGCGGCTGGATGATCGCCGGCGGCTCTATCGAAATCCTGAAGAACCGCATCGCCGAAGGTATCTTCGAACGCAGCTTTCCGCAGCGCCCGCCGCGCTAAGCCTATTCGGCATGCGCCATGGCGGGGTTGAACCCCCGGCCCTGGCGCAGCATGCCGGCATGGAAGTCTTTGCTGAGCGCGGCCAGGGTCACCGCGCCAAACCGGTCCATCAGCAGGGCTTCGGCGTCTTCGAACGCGCCGGTCAGCGCCTTGTTCACGGCGGCTTCGACCAGGCAACCGGGTGCATCGCTGCGGTTGCCCATGGCGAAGATCTCGGGCGAGCCCAGGGCTTCGTAGATGTCGCGCAGCGTCACGCGATTGAAATCGCACGAGATCGTCCAGCCGCCGCCATGGCCTTTTTCGGAACGCACCAGCCCTTGGTCGCGCAGCCCGGCCATGATGCGGCGAATGACGACAGGATTGGTCTGCATGACCCGGCCCAAGTCATCGGACGTCATGGGGCCCGGCGCCTCGGCCATATGCAGCAGAACATGAAGCACGCCGGATAGTTTGCTGTCTCTTCTCATGCAACGCATGCTATTGCATGAGAACCCGGCGGGTCAAACCCGCTTGGCGGTCCAGTTGCCTTTGCCCGCTGCCGTGCCGCTGATGGTCTTGCCGTTGATTTCGCCGGTGTAGCGCACGCCGTTGGCGCTGAACGAGATCGTCTTGCCATTGACGCGTCCCTGTGAAATATCGGCGCCGCCCAGCTTGCCCGACAGCATCTGGTACTTCTGCGTCAGATGCAGCGTCTGGCCGTCCACGTCCCATTTGCCCTCGACCTTCGCCGGCACGATCCACAGCAACGCGGTGCAGTAGGTGGAGCAGTCCTGGGTGACCGTCTCGGTCTCGTCGGGCTCCCAATCGCCCATGCGGAAGGTGTTGGATACCACCCGCGTGCCCGGCGGCAGCTGCAGCAGCGTGGGGCGCAGCTTTTCGTTGATGGTCGTCAGCAAGAACATGGTGATGACATCGGCTTTGGACAGATCGGTCTGGAACAGATCGGCCGCCACGAAGGTGGCACGGTCTGCCACACCGGCCCGTTGCGCATTGCGGCGCGACAATTCGACCAGATCGGGGTTGTACTCGATACCTTGCGCGGTCAGGCCGCGCTGCGCAGCGGTAATGACAGTGCGGCCGTCGCCGGATCCCAGGTCCATCAGCCGGTCTTTCGGCGTGACCTTGGCCATGTCCAGCATCTTGTCCACCAATGTTTGCGGCGTTGGCACCCAGATCACGTCCTTGCCTTGCTGGCCAACGTCCGGGACGTACTCTTTCTGAGTTTCAGGCTTGGCGCCCGGCGCCGTCGCCAGCTGGGCGGTGGCCGTGGCGGCGAACGACAGGCACAGTGCCAGGGCCGTGGATGCCGCAGCGGTCCGGGCCAAAGACCGGCGCATGCGGCCGGCGGCAAGGGGTTGAGTCGAAGGGTGCATGATGGGCTCTCCATGTAGGTCGACAACAGGGAACGAACCGCGGGCGCAGCGCCGCCCGCCGGGAACAACGCGCGCTAGTCGGGCATCCGGGCCGGCTTCAGCCAGCGCAGCATGGGAATACCCGCCGCCAGTACCGCCAATCCGATCAGGGCGCCAGCCCCTGCGTAGACGGCGCTGGAATACACCAGCCCCGCGCAGGTCAGACCCAGCAGCAGCGGCGGCAGGGGATAGAGGGGCACGCGAAACGGCCGGGGCCGATCCGGATCGCGTTGCCGCAAGCGCCATACCGACGCCGCCACCAGCAACATGAATAGCCAGAATACCGGCGCGGTGTAGGCGACCAGCGTCTGTACGCTGTTCTGGCTGACGGCGCCCAGGCCGACCAGAAGCAGGGTGATCACGCCTTGGACCAATAGGGCGGCGACCGGCGTTTCGCTGCGGGCGCTCCAGCCGGCCAGCGCGTGCAGCCGCGGCACGTCGCGGCCCAGGGCGTAGTAGACGCGAGCGCCGGTGATGATGGTGCCATTGATGGTGCTGAGCGCGGTCGCGCAGATGGTCAGGCTGAGCAGGGCGGCGGCGTAAGGGCCTGCCGCCGTCTGCATGACGTCGGCGCCCAGCGCCGGCGTGTCGCGCAGGCCTTGCAGGCCGAATAGCTCCAGTAGCGCCAAATTGGTCAGTACATAGGCGCCCGTCACGATCGCCGTGCCGATCAGCAGCACCCGGCTCATATTGCGCTCCGGGTCGCGCAGTTCGCCGCTGAGATAGGCGGCTTCGTTCCAGCCCCCGTAGGTCAACAGCACGAACACCATGCCCATTCCCATCAGGCCCGCAGGGTTCCCGGCAAGGGGCGAGGGCGCGGCGGCGGGAGCCGCCGTGTCACCCGTTGCGGTCAGGCTGGCCGCGAGGACCGCTCCCAACGCCGCCAGGGTGAGCAAAGTGAAGGCCCATTGCAGGCGTTTGGAGTAACGCGTGCCCACCATGTTCAAGGCGGTCAGCGCCACGACCGAGATCGCGGCATGCGCCGCCGTGCCGTAGGCGCCCAGCGGCATCAGGCGTTGCGCATAGTCGCCGTAGATGTAGGCGACGACCGCGATGGCGCCGGTCTGGATCACGGTGCAACGCGCCCACGCGAACATCAGGCCCACGCGCGGCCCCCAGGCCCGCGTCAGGTACAGGTACTCGCCGCCGGCACCGGGGTAGGCCGAGCCCAGCTCCGCATAACACAGCGCGCCAACCAGCATCACCAGGCCGCCCGCGCACCACAGCGCGATGTATATGGCTTCGGACGCGGCGTGCTGCGCGACCAAGGGCGGGAAACCGAAGATGCCGATGCCGATGACCACGCCCACCAGCACAACCGTGGCGTCCATCACCGATAACCCCGGTTTCTCGTCTTGCCGCATACGGGTCGGTAATGCGGCGGCGCGCGGAGGGATCGATGTCATGGGGCTCTCGCAGGGGCGGCGGGTCACAGGCGCGGCGCGTGCCGGAGAGGGCGCCTGACGTCAACCTGAACAATTTGCGACCGATACGAAAGCGAAAAAGTTTCTTCGGGTTTTCCCGTGGAGAATCACATCAGCGATTTCAATTATCCACGCATGCAAGCGATTTCGCTTTAAGCATACGCTTTAACATATTGATTTAGAATGAATTTATTACCTTAATTAAAGTGAATTATTTAAAGTAATTTCTCAACAATGGCAGCGTATTGTCAGGCACGGGTCTGGACCGGCGCTCGCGGGTTGTAGCGGCCGAAACATGCCCGGAACAAGGTGGCGAGCACCGCCAGATTGCCTTTGAACGCGCTGATTTTCGTAGGCACTTCGCCTTTGGGATATCTGCGCACCGTCGGAATTTCGACGCAGCGATACGCCAACTTCGGCGCGCGATACGACAAATAGGCCAGCAATTCATAGCTCATGAACACGTCGCGAAAGGGCGCAACGGCGGGATCGAGCAACAATCTGCGGCTATAGGCGCGAAAACCTTGCGTGGTATCGGTCCAGCGAAAACCTGAAAACCAACTCAGCATGGGCGCATGAATGAACCGTATCGCCAGGTCTCGCGAGGCGGGCGTGTTTTCGGCCACACCGCCTTCAACGAAGCGTGAGGCTTGCACAAAATCGAAACCGCGCGCGAGCATGTCGATAAAGCGAGGAATGGCCTCCGGATCATCCTTGTCATTCCCGTCGATCGTCACGATGCCTTCGTAGCCCTGATCCAGGGCATAGGCGTAGGCGCATCGGAGTTGAGCGCTGAGTTTTCCCGGTCCGGTTTTGAGCAACAGGTCTCGAACCCCCATCTGCTTAAGCAAGCTCAGCTCCAGCGAACCATCCTTGCTGCCGCCATCCACAATGATGATGTCGGCCAGGTCGTCGATTTTCAGTGCCGCCATGCGCGCAAGCAAGTTCCGGATTCGAGCGCCCTCATTGATGACTGGAATCACCACGCACCAGGCATGCAGGCGGCCTTGCGAAAGTCGTGTCTCGAACGCCGGGACTTGCCAGGTGGCACGTGCCTCTGGAGCAAGCTTTGCAGGTTGGGTCATGGTCAGGTCAATTCACACGCGCGGTGATCAGGAAAACGCCGCCGATCACCATCAAGATGCCGAGCACGGTCGTCCAATGAAAAGGTTCGCGAAACAGCAATACCGACAACAGCGCAACCGTGGCTACCGCGCCGGAGGTCAGAACCGGGTGAGCCACATTCAGAGGCAGGCGTGCCAGCGCCGCGGCATAAAGCAGGAAAGCCCCGCCATAGAGCGCTAAACCCAACCAAAAAGGCCAGTTGCTCAGCGCGGCCTTCGGATCCCCCAACGAGGGGAACTGGCGCGGCGGCATCATGGCCATCTTGACCAGCACACTGGCCGACGCGTTGGACACGATGCCCAGAATGAGGATCAGCCATTTCATTGGATTGCACCCGCCGTTTCCGGCCGATAATTGGCGATGGCCGTTGTCAGGGCCCGCTCGATACTGGCCAGGTGCGGTTCGGCCGACGTCGCGACCATCTCGATGCATACCAGATGATGAGGTAGCGTCTTGGTCAGCGCCGCATGCATGGCGGCATGGTCGCATGCACCATCGCCCAAGGGCAGCAAACCCGGTTCGCTCGCATGCACATGGCCAATCAGCGTGCCGAACCGATCCAGAACGTGTGCCGGACTTTCATCGTTGATCGTCAGCGCACCGGTGTCGAACTGCATCCTGATCGCGGGATGCGCGACCGCGTCGACCACTTGCGCGGTTTCGGCGCTTGTCGTCATGAAATCGGCGCCGTAACAGGTCGGATTGGGCTCCAGGCACATCAGGACGCCATGCGCGCCAGCCACATCGCCCAGGCGTCGAAAGAAGGACAGGGCCGCCGCCGTAGAGGCTTCGTCGCTCAGCCCGGCGCGAATGCGGTTCTTGGGTGAACCAAATACCACGCGCACCGCGCCCAGGCCGCAAGCAATGCGGCACACGGCGGCCAGGTGGTCCAGCAACGCGGCTTGAACGGCGGGCGGCCCGAATACGTTCAAGCCGGTGGTACCGAACAGCAACGCCTGCATTCCGGTGATTTCGACGCCCTGGTCCGCCCACCAATGTTTGACCCGGGCAATCGCCTGATCGCTGGCATTGCGCGGCTCAGGAAAGTACTTGCCCGGCGCCACATCGATTGCGTCGATGGCATGGCGCTTCAGCAACCGGGAAACGGCGGCGTCTTCCGCGACGTCCCAGGAGATATTGGAAACGGCTAGCCTCACGTTCATCCCCCCGGGTTCAGACTCACGGCTTCAGATTGAGCATAGGCACGGATTGCTTGCAAGGTCTCTCTGGCCGTGTATTGATAGTCGCCCGCGGCTCCGAAGAGGCCGGCGTGGCGCGAACGCATGTCATAGCGCGCGGGCGTGCCGTCCAATTCCTGCTCGAATGCCTTGCCGAACCCTTGCGAAGACACCTGGCTTACGCTGATGGGCTCCGCGGTCAAGTGCACCAGGTGCAGGCCGGCCTGCGAGGCTAGTGCGATGTCGTACCAGAGGTTGATCATGGGATAGAACTGGAACACGCCGCGGCTTTCGATGGAATGGAGGTTGTTTCCATTCAGAAAGTCGAAGATGACGTTCTTGCGCAACCCGGGGCCGACCAGCCCGGGCAGGCGAACGATCAGATGGCCTGGAAATGTCGCCTCGACGAATTGCTCCAGTTGCCGACGGTGCAAGCCGTAGGCGAGCAAGCCATCCGCATCTACCGGCGTGAGCTCATCGACGCCGACAGGGTTCTTGAACACATCCACTGTGCTGATCAATATGAACCGCTTGCACCGGACGGTCTTCAAATGACCAATCAGTGTTTCGATTTTTTCACGGTCAGCCGCGGGATCGCGGTTGGCAAGCCATTTCTGCGCCGGCGCGCCGGCGCAGACGATAGTATCGAAGGTTCTCCCTTCGATATCGCCGATATTGGTCGATCGATACAGATGTTCGAAAGCGGTCTGCTTGAGCAGCGTGCTACCGACAAAGCCGGAAAAACCAATCAACGCATTCATGTCGTTCTACCGCGAGACAAGACCAATACAAGATATAGCATCAGCGATACCGTGGCGATAAGGCATAGCCAATAGGCGTAGCGAAAATCTCCGGCAGGGGTGATCGGAATGAATCCGATCACGTACGACACCCCCGACAACGGCAACAGATAGTAGGGCGGGGAGTGCCGCGTCAGCGAGACCTTCATCAGCAAGGCAAGCAGCAATGAAAGCGCGAGCCAGAAATACGGTTTGAAAAGCATCGGAAGCGCCTGGGCGGCACGGGCGACGTAGTCCTCGATCCAGGCGGCGCCAGGGGAAGGCGACCGCGTTTCCGCGCCGACAAGATACGGCGGTTGCGGCACCCGGAACTCGCTGATGTAGTAGGTCTCGCTGTTTGGCGATCTCAACAAGGTCATAAAGGCGCCTAGCCGATAGGAGAGGTACTTGCCGAGGTTGTTCGGCACGACCGACAGCCACTCCGCCTTCAATTCGGAATAGCGGTTGGCACGAAGGTCTTCGAATGTGTCGCCGATGCAGAACGCCGAGCCCACCTCTCCCTTGTTCCATAGATCGCAGGATGCCACGCGGGCCAGATCGTCCGTAGAGAGGATACTCGCATCGCCTGTCACGCCCGCCAGACGCAAGGCCACCAAATCGTCAAACATGACATAGCTGGTCGGATGACGGGATTCGGCGGCTACCCATGTATTGAACGTTTTGGGCAGTACCAGGAACGCCAGCATCACGCACAGGGCATTGAGCCCATAGAACTGCAAAGACTTCCTTTTGAAAATGCAGGATGCAAGAAACGGCAGGAAAAATATCGCGCCAGCGGGCGAGTTCGCCCGCACCAGAAATCCATACAGGAAGAATCCCAACACGGCGATAGCCGCCGCCAGCGGAAACCGGTCCCGGTCGGCATAAAAGATCGCGATGGCCGCCGCGAGCAACCATGCGAATGCCATGCCCATATCCTTCCAGATCACAAACTCGAAGTTCACGACCCAAGGAAGAAGGGGGATCAGGGCGAACATCGCGCCAAAGTACCCGCCTCGACGGATGCTCCACACGCAAAGCAACACCGACGCCAGGCACAGCATGGAGACGTGAAAGACCAGCATGACGCCTGGGCCATCGTTCAGCCACAGCAGGTGCCGCCACAGATAGGCCATCGCCGGCGGCTGCCAGTCACTGTATTCGTTCACGCGTGCCTGCCGCAACTGGTCAAAACTGTCCCAAGTCATGGCTCCCGGAAAATAGAGATAGCAGGCGACGGCGGCCAGGGCGATGGCGACAACGACAAAAACGGCCTGAGCCATCCTATTCAACGGCAAACCTCTCAAGATCCAGCCTCTCCATGACGTCATAGATGTTGTCGATCTTTCCGCCCAGCACCGAATAGCAGCCGGGATACTCCGCGTGCTTTTCGAACAGAATGGGACGGCCGTCGTCGCTCTCGTTCTTTATCAATACGGTCTTGACCTCGAACAACGACTGCACGTACTTTGCCTGCAGTATCGCCGGCAGGTAGCGTCCCGCGTCACGGACCATCCGGTCTACACGGCTTTCTTGCCGATAACCGGCCAGTTTCTGGTAGGGATCAAGGCCTTGTTCGTCCTTCCAGTGCAAATGCGGCGTATAGCGCACATGGGACAGGGTGTGCAGGCCTCTCGCTGGGAAGGGCATCATCGAAAAAAATGGTCCGTCCATCACGGTAATACCTAAGCCATTCAATGCGGCGGGCATCTCCATCAAGGCCATTTCGCTGATTTCCTGCTTCAATCCGGCCCGGCTCATCGGCGCTTCCCCCCGGAATTGGTTCAAACCGCTATAGGTGCAATTGAAAGCGTAGCGGCAGGAGAGGCGCTCCGCATCGCCATGCTGCGGCTGCAGCACCAGCTGCAAACTGTCTTCCGGCCCTTGGGCAATCTCCGTCACCCGGGTCTGAAAGCGCAGCTCCACGCCTGCAGCGCTCAGTTCGTCGATCGCCCATTGCGCCAGCTTGCCAGTGTCAAAGGCGTACTCGTCCACCAGAAACACATCTTCGATCAGGCGCGCATCGAACAAGGTGCGCAGACTCCGGTCGACAGGCTGGAGCCTTGCGCCGATTTCACGGCAGAACCGCTCGAACTGCTTGGCTGTGACCTTGGAATTGCGCCGTGCAATCGCATACAGCTTGGTGAAATCCTGTTTGACGGCGGCGGGCCAATCGCGCACGAAGCGCGGTAGATTCACTCGGCTGCGATAGGCGGTCGTATAGCTGCGCGGATAGTGATAGCCATTGTGGACCCGGGCCTGGTTGTTATAGGAGGCACGGGAAAGCAACGACGCCTCGCGCTCAACCAGCAAAATGCGTTTCATGCCCCGCTGTCTGGCCAGATAGACCGCGATGGCTGCGCCATAGAGCCCTCCGCCGATGATGACCGCGCTGTGCATGCTGACGCGCCCGCCTCAGACCGACGGAGCAGTATTGTTGCCGCCGCCTCGCTGAACACTGGCCGTCTCTTCAATATTCAGCTTCTCGTGGCGCGTCATACGCGCACTGGTGAACTCCTGGCTGACGTAATAGAGCGGGCCTTCGTTGGAAAGGCTAGCCATATGAAGGATGTACTCGCCCAGAACCAACAAGACTAGCGAAATAAGGAAGAACATGCCCGATTGCTGCAAGGACAGGCTGATCCAGCCCGGCGCCACATCGGCCTTCACCAGACCGACGATGATCACATAGATGCAGTACACAACGTTGGCCAGGGCGCCGAACAGCGAAAGCGTCGTCACCAGGCGCATCGGCGCATGCGTGGTCGATACCAGCAACCGAAGCCCCCGTTCGACGCTCTCTCCTAGTTTCTTCTTGCCAGCACTTTTGGGGGGCGCGCTGTAATTCAGATTGACACGCGCGAAACCGCCAGTCGCCGGCAAATGGCGATAGGTCACGGCGGGTTGAGAATGCTGAAGGATGAAATTAACCACGCGCTTGCTCAGCATGCGGTATTGCGGCGCCTCTTTGGCCAGATGGATGCCCTTGAACCGGACATACAGGGCGCTGAACGCCGATGCCGCCATCCGATAGGCCAGGCTTTGCGGAACCTTCTGGGCATTGTCGGCGAACACGACATCCGCACCGCAGACCGCGCTTTCGAGCATTGTCGGCAAAAATGCGATGTCGTCCGTCATCGGGTCAAGCGCAGCGACAAAATCGCCCAGCGCGTTTTCCAGGCCGACCCATGTCGCGGTATCCGTATCGACCTGTTTGGCCAACGCGTATACCTGCAGATTCGGCAGCCCATGCTCGCCCGCCAATCGCTTTAGCTCGGCAACACTGCTGTCGTCGGAGGCGTTATCGACGACGATCAACTCATAGTCGGAGACGCAAGACGCGACATGAGCCTCCGCTTCCGCAAGTAGAGTCTCAAGCTGCGCGGCCTGATTTCGCACCACCAGCACAACCGACAGAAAAACGGGGACAACCGGCATGCATCACCCTGAAAGTGCTCATAGGCGCAAGCGCGATCAGGAGCATATTTAGTGGGCTGACCGCTTGCGATGAATCGGGCCGAATTGTATAGCCATTATTAACCCGGTGTGCGCTGATGTAAGCGGCGCGACTCAGTATACGAATTGGAATAAGTGCGATGGACCAGTGCCTGCATCCACCGACTAGCCGGAAAGGCCGTGCTCATGTTCAAGCGTCTGCTGGGATTCAAGGCCCGCACGAATTCGTGCTGTAGTCAGCATAGAACGTCACAGCTTAGTAACTATTTTGGCGCCTATTTACTTGCAAATAGATCTTGTTTGCACTCGCACCCGAAGTCGGTCCCTGGTGGTCCGGCTTTCGTGTCATTGACTCTTGCTGCTCCCGGTCGCACTGAGGATGACCGCCGATCATGGTGGCGCCTCAACAAGGCGCTTGGAGAAGAGCAAGATGGCTAAAGTCAGTATCAAACACACGCGGGCAGGGTTCCCGCTGAACCGCCGTGCGGCAGCCATCGCCGCCGCGTTGGCCGCCTTGTCGGGTATGGCGCATGCACAAATGGCGCCTGCCACCGCCACGCAAGAGGGCGGTGAATTGGCGCCCGTGACGGTAACCGGCGACTGGCTGGGCACGCCCACTGAAGAAAAGGTGCTATCGCACCCCGGGGCGCGCACCGTTGTCGAACAGCAGCAGATCCAGGAAAGCGGCTCCAGCAACGTGCGTGACGTGCTGCGCCAGATTCCAGGCGTCCAGGTGTAGGAAAGCAATGGCACGGGCGGCAGCGACGTGTCGCTGAACGTAGGCGTGCGCGGCCTGACTTCGCGCCTGTCGCCCCGGTCCACCATCTTGATGGACGGCGTGCCGATGGCCTATGCGCCTTATGGCCAACCGCAGTTGTCGTTGGCGCCCGTGTCGCTGGGCAACCTGGAATCGGTCGACGTGGTCCGCGGCGCCGGCTCTGTGCGGTATGGCCCGCAGAACGTCGGCGGCATCATCAACTTCGTGACGCGCCCGATTCCGCAGGACTTCACGACCAGCCTTAACGTCGGCAGCGAAATCTACAGCCACGGCGGCAACGTGAAGACGACGCCCAGCCTGTTCGTGGGCGGGACGACCGACAAGGGCCTTGGCGGCGCGCTGCTGTATTCGGGCACGCACGGTGACGGCTACCGTTCCAGCAACGATTCGACCGATATCGACGACGTGATCCTGAAAGGTGCCTACCGCTTTTCGGCGACCGACGACGTGGCTGTCTCGCTGCACCACTTTGACGGCAAAGGCAGAATGCCGGGCGGGCTGACCACGGCGCAATACTCGGAAGACCCGTTTCAGTCCACCCGCCAATATGACCGATTCACCGGCCGCCGCACCGACGGATCGTTGAAATACACGCATAATGACGGCGTCAATAATTTCGAAGTGCTGGCGTACTACGTGGACTCCTTCCGAGGCAGCTATATCGAGCAAGGCGGCACCGGCGCCACGGCGAACCAGTTCCGCTTGACGACCGCCCCCCGCAGCTACCACTATTTCGGCTTCGAGCCGCGCTATTCGCGCCTGTTCGATTCCGGCTCGTTCGTACAGGAAGTCACGGTCGGCTATCGCTACCTGAAGGAAAGCAGCTCGGAAGTGGCAGGGCGAACGGCCTACTACAACCCGGCTGCCGGCGGCGACGCGTTAGACCTGAACATGCCCACGTACCAGACGAGCGACGGCGGCACCACGGCCCACGCCTTCTATATCGACGACCGCATCGACATCGGCAAATGGACGATCACGCCCGGCGTGCGATTCGAGAGCATCAGCACGTACAACAACGTCACCAACTTCAACACGGCCACCGGCGCGGTCACCAGCGCCTTGTCGCCGTCCATCGATTCGCGCGTCACCTTGCCGACCCTGTCGGTACTGTACCGCGTCGACGAAAAGTGGTCCCTGTTCGCCAACGCCGGCAAGTCGTTCGGTCCGCAGCAGTACAGTCAGCTGGCGTCGACAACCGAAGGCCTGCACCCGGAAACCGCCAAAACCTACGAAATCGGCACGCACTTCGCCGGTGAAGCCTGGAGCGGCGAGCTGACCCTGTTCAACATTGATTTCGACAAGGAATTGCAGTTGACGCGGTCGATCGTGGGTGAGGGAATGTGGACGGATCTAGGCGCCACCCGCCACCGCGGCGTGGAATCCGCCTTGCGCTACGACATGGGCGACCTTAACGACGCCTTGCGCGGCCTGTCCGTCTACGCCACTTACACCTATACACAAGCCATCGCCAAGGCCGGCGCCTTCGCTGGCCGCGATCTGCCGCTGTATTCGCGCCAGGTGGCCTCTGTCGGCGCGCGGTACGCCGTGCAGCGCTGGACCTTCAACGCCGATGTCTTCGCGCAGTCCAAGCAACATTCGCCCGGTTCGCCCGACGCTGGCGCGGGGTACGTCACCGAAGAAGACGCCAGCGGACGCCTGGGCGACATTCCCGGCTTTGCCGCGGTGGCATTGCGCGCGGGCTACGACTTCGGCCGTGACATGAACAACCTGAAGCTGGCCGTGGGCGTAAAGAACCTGTTCGACCGCCGCTACTACACGCGCTCCACCGACAACAACGGCGGCAAGTTCGTGGGCCAGCCCCGCACGATCTACATGCAGGCGTCGATGGCGTTCTAGACGTGGGCTTCGCATCGACCGGATCAACCTCGTGAAAGGCCTGCGCGGCGTGTGGCTGCGGGTGCACCGCTGGCTGGCGCTCAGCGCCGGCTGGCTCCTGATTTTCTCGGGGGTGTCCGGCGCGGCGCTTGTCGTCACGCCGGCGCTGGACCGGTGGGCGAATCCGCAGCTGTTCCAGGCCCGTTCCGATCTGGCCCCCGGCCAGGCGGGCGTCGCGCTGGAGTCCGTGCTGCAGTCGGCCAGAAAGGAATTCGGCGACGGCGCGAACCTGGTGTTCCGGCCCGTCCGCGTTCCCGGCGAAACGCTTGAAGTCCGGGTGCGCGCCGCCTGGCGCGGCACCCTATACCTGGACCCCGTCACCGGCGTCGAACAAGGCCGGCGCGGTGAAACCGAGGGGGCGGCGAATGTGCTGTTCAAACTGCATAGCGCGCTGTACCTGGACGGCACCGGCAAGGCCATCCTGGCGTGGGTGGCGCTGGCCTACCTGTTCTTGCTGATCACGGGTTTGATCCTGTGGTGGCCACGGCACTGGTCAAAAGGCTGGAACCTGGCGCTGGACCGCGGCCTGCTGCGTTCGCTGTTCGACCTGCACCGCGTCGGCGGCGCCACGCTGGGCCTGCTGATCGCCGTATCGGTGGCCACCGGCGCGTATATGGCGTGGCGCCCGCTGGGCGAAGCCGTGACCTGGTTAAGCGGCGCCACGCCGGTCAAGGCGCCGGCATTGCCCGCGATCAACGCCAAGGGTGCCGGGCAAGCCGCCACCCTTGCGCCTGCGCTGACACTGGACGAATTGGCCGCGAAGGCCGTGGCGCAATTCCAGGAAGCCGCGCCCATCGGGTACATCGTGGTACCGCCGCATGCCGCCGCGCCCACGCGTTTCCGCATGATGCTGGCCGACGATCCGCATCCCAACGGCATGACCTCCGTCTGGATAGATCCCCGAACCGCCGACGTCCTGGCGGTGCAGCGCTGGAACGCGCTGGATCCGGGCGCCCGAGCGACGGCCGTGATCTATCCCTTGCATACCGGCGGGCTGGGCGGCGTTGCGCTGGAAACCGCCGTGGCGCTCGGCGGGCTGTCGCTGGCCGGCCTGGGAATCAGCGGCGTGTGGCTGTGGTGGCGCAGGCGCTCCATCAAGCAAGCGGCCGCGAAGGCGCGCGCCCGCTGACGCCCCGACGCGGCTTGCAAGGCCCGGCGGGTGACGCCTTGCCCCGCGCGGGAATACTATTTGCTGATCACTTCCCGGTCTAGAGGAGCTGATCATGGCAACACGAACCATCTGGAAGGGGGCCATCTCCTTCGGTCTGGTCCATATCCCCGTCGGCCTGCATACGGCGACCACGGAGTCCGGGGTGGACTTCGATTGGCTGGACAAGCGTTCCATGGATCCAGTCGGGTACAAGCGCATCAACAAGCGCACCGGCAAGGAAATCGACAAGGACAATATCGTCAAGGGCGTGGAATATGAAGACGGCCAGTACGTCATCATTTCACCGGAAGAGATTGCCGAGGCCTATCCCCGCACCACGCAAACCATTGAAATACAACAGTTCGTGGACGCGGCGGATGTCTCGTTCGTGTATCTGGAACGGCCGTACTACGTGGCGCCCATCAACAAGGGCCAGAAGGTCTACGCATTGCTGCGGGACACCTTGGCAAAGACGGGCAAGATCGGCATTGCCAAGGTCGTCATCCAGACCAAGCAGCATCTGGCGGCGCTGATTCCGTCCGGCGACGCGCTGGTGCTGGACTTGATGCGCTGGGGCGACGACGTCAAGCCGCAAGACGAACTGGACCTGCCCAAGTCCGGCGCCCGAGCCATGGCGCCCAGCGCCAGCGAACTGAAGATGGCCAAGATGCTGGTGGAAGACATGTCCGGCAAGTGGGACCCGGCGCAGTACAAGGACGAGTTCAAGGCCGCCGTGATGGACCTGGTGGCCAGGAAGGTGAAGGCGGGCAAGACCGAAACCGTCTTTGAACCGCAAGAGGAAACTCCCGCTTATGCGGACAACGTGATCGACCTGACGGAGTTGCTGCAACGCAGCTTGAAGGGAAACAGGAAGGCGCCCGCGGCGGCGAAAAAGGCCGCGTCCGGCAAGCCCCCTGCAAAGAAAGCTGCGGCAAAAAAGGCCCCGGCAAAGGCGGCGAAAACGGCCAAGGCCACCAAGGCGGCGCGCACCCGCAAGGCGGCGTGACATGGCCGACACCCTTAAGACCTATCGGAAGAAGCGCGACTTCACCGTCACGCCAGAACCCGCCGAAGGCGGCGAAGCCAACGAACAGGCCCGGGCCTTCGTCATCCAGAAACACTGGGCAAGCCGGCTGCACTATGACTTTCGGCTGGAGCTGGACGGGGCAATGAAGAGCTGGGCGGTGCCCAAGGGCCCCAGCTACGATCCCAGCGTCAAGCGCATGGCCGTGCAGGTGGAGGATCACCCCATTGCGTACAACCAGTTTGAAGGCCAGATCCCGGCGGGACAGTATGGCGCCGGCAAGGTCATCATCTGGGACGAAGGCCGCTGGATGCCGGTTGGGGATGCGCGCAAGGGCTACCGGGAAGGGCACCTGAGATTCGACTTGCAGGGCAGGAAGATGCAAGGCCGATGGGCGCTGGTGCGGATGAAGGGCAAGGCGTCCGACAAGCAGCCCCCCTGGCTGCTGATTAAAGACAAGGATGAGTTTGCAAGGTCCGAACGCGATTTCAGCGTCGTGGATGAAATGCCCGACAGCGTCGTGCCTCTGCGCGACAAGCAAGCCGCAAAACGCGCGCCCGCCAAGCCCACACCGAAGGAAGCGCCACTGCCGGGGCAAGCGGCCGAATTGCCCGCGTCGCTGACGCCTCAGTTGGCCACGCTGGCGGACGGCATCCCGTCCGACTCGGCGGACTGGCTTTACGAATTGAAGTTCGACGGCTACCGGTTGCTGGCGCGGCTGGACGGCGACAAGATCAGCCTTCATACCCGCAACGGGCACGACTGGAGCTCGAAACTGCCGCATCTGGTCAAGGCCTTTGGCCGGTTGCCGGCGAAATGCGCCTGGGTGGACGGCGAGGTCGTCGTGCTGGACAAGCACGGCGTGCCCGATTTCCAGGCGCTGCAAAACGCCTTCGACGGCGATGCGACCAGCGGCATCGTGTTCTATGCGTTCGACCTGCCGTTCATCGGGGGACGGGATCTGCGCCGGGAACCGTTGCGCGTGCGCCGGGCGTTGCTGGCACAGTTGATGGCGACGGCCGACGACGATCGCCTGCGCTTTAGCGAAACGTTCGAACAGGCGCCGTCCGACCTGGTCGCGTCCGCCTGCAAGATGGGGCTGGAAGGCATCATCGCCAAACGCCAGTCCGCGCCCTACGTGGCGCGCCGGTCCGATAGCTGGCTGAAGATCAAGTGCGGCCGCCGGCAGGAATTCGTCATCGTGGGCTATACCGCGCCGCAAGGCGCCCGCGCAGGGCTGGGAGCGCTGTTGCTGGCCGTCCACGAGGACGACGGCGCATTGCGTTACGCCGGCAAGGTGGGCACCGGGTTCGACAACGAAGGATTGATTTCGCTTCAGGAAAAGCTCGCCCGCATCGAGACCGACGATAAACCGGTGACAGGCGGGCAGGGCAAGGGCGTGCGGTGGGTAAAGCCGCAATTGATCGCCGAAGTGTCGTTCTCCGGCTGGACCACCGGCGGCCACATCCGCCATTCGGTCTTCCGGGGCTTGCGCGCGGACAAGCCCGCGCGCGACATCACGCGCGAAAAGGCAGTGCAGGCGCCCCGCGCCTCGGCCGCGGCCGACCGCCCCAAGGCGGCTGCGAAACAGACCAAGGCCACCCCGGATGCGCCCAAGAGCGCCGGCAGGATCGGCAGGCTGACCCACCCCGAGCGTGTCATCGACCCGTCGACAGGCTTGACCAAGCTGGACCTGGCGCGCTACTACGGCCTGATCGCGCCGCTATTGCTGGAACACCTGACGGGACGCCCCGTGTCGTTCCTGCGCGCGCCCGGCGGGATCCAGGGCGAGTTGTTCTTCCAGAAGCACCTGGAAGCCGCGATGCCCGGCGTCAAGCCCTTGCCCGCGCGGCTGGACCCCGGCCATCCGCCGTTGCTGGAAGTGCCGACGCCCCAGGCCATCATGTCCGCCGTGCAGATGAACGTGGTGGAATTCCACACCTGGAACGCCGTCAAGACGGCCATCGGTAAACCGGACCGCATGTTGTTCGACCTGGATCCGGGCGAAGGCGTGGCATGGCCGACCCTGCAGCAGGCGGCCCAGCTGGTACAGACGATGCTGAGCGAAATCGGCCTGACGGCCTGGCTGAAAACCAGCGGCGGCAAGGGACTGCATGTGGTGGTTCCGCTGCGACGGCAACATGATTGGGACACCGTCAAGGCGTTCTCACAGACGATCGTCGCGCATCTGGCGGCAACGCTGCCGCAGATCTTCGTGGCCAAGAGCGGCCCGAAAAACCGGGTCGGCAAGGTATTCGTGGACTATCTGCGCAACGGCTTCGGCGCCACGACGGTCGCCGCCTGGTCGGCCCGGGCGCGCCCGGGGCTGGGGGTCTCGGTGCCCGTTGCATGGGAAGAACTGACGAAACTCAGCAGCGGCGCGCACTGGACCATCGCCAATATCCATTCCCGGCTGGACGCGGGCAACACGCCCTGGGAGGGGTATGCGGCCCAGGCCATCGGACCGGCCATGGCCGCAATGGACTTCAAACCCGGCAAGTAAGCGGTTGCCGAGAGTGTGGACCCGTTTTGCATGATTCTGTATGCTGCTTTGCAGACCGATAGCGGGCGGGATCCTCAACGATGAAAAGAAAAGTCAGCTTGTTCACGGTGCTCATCGCCCTGGCGGTGTTAAGCGTGGCGATCGGCTTTTTCAACGCCCTCTATGCCGGCTATCAGGTGCAGAAGGCGCAGGTCGTCAAGAATTCCCTGGCCTCCAACGTGGCCTATGCGGAAAAACTGGCCGAGTTCATCAATCTATATATCGATGCGCTGCATCGGCAATTGAAGACCAGTGCCGGCCGCCTGCCCGACGCCGGCGACACCCCGCAGACACTCACGGCCGAGTTGTCCCGCGTCGCGGCCCAGGCGCAAGGCGTTTCCGCAGTGCTGCTTGCGGATGCCGCCGGCGTCATCATTGCCCGTTCCGACCAGGCGCCCGCGCAACTGTCTGGTTTCAACACGCTGACCGAACTCGGCATGAAAGAACGACGCTCGGCGGACTGGGTCGTGCCGTGTTGCCAGCACGACGGCCAACGGGCCGCGCTGATGCTGGTGGAGCCGGTGCCTGGCAAGGACGGCGCGCCGGGCGGTTTCGTCGCGGCGGTCGTGGTCCTGGAACGCGGCAGCCGGCTGGACCGGCTGATTGGTGAACACCCTTATGACGACGGCGCGGCCGTCTACCTGGTCAACGTGCAGGGCGGGGTGCTGTACAGCCACGGCGCGGGTGGTCCGGACGAAAGCGTGTTGAGCCTGGTCAAGGCGGATGTGTCACCCACATCCGGGCCGGGGTCGGCGCAAGTCCGCGACGGGTCGGGCCATTCGGTGCTGGCGGGCTACGCGCCCATCACGAAAGGAAAATGGGCGGTTGTCATCCAACGGCCGCTGGAACGGGCCTTGTCGCCCTTGAAGACGTTATTGGCAGAGTCCTTGCGCTTTGCCGTTCCCGCCGTGATCGTCACGCTGATACTGGTGTGCGGGCTGGCTTACGCCATCGCCCGGCCATTGGCCCGCCTGACAAGCGCCATGGGTAGCCCCGAAGCGGTCGACCAGCAAGGCCCGCGGGCAAGTCTGCTGAAAACCTGGTATTTCGAAGCCGACAAGCTGCGCGAGGCGCTGATCGCCACGCTGGCGCAGCACCGAAACGAAGTCGGACGCCTGAACACCCAGACCATGACCGACCCGATGACGGGCCTGATGAACCGGCGCGCCCTTGAACTGCGATTCGAGGAACTGGCGGCCGCTGGCACGCCGTTCGCGGTCATCGCGCTGGACCTGGACCATTTCAAGCAAGTCAACGACGTGTATGGGCACCCGGTTGGGGACAAAGTCTTGATCTTGTTGGCAAAAACCCTGCGCGACAGCGTTCGGCAGCAGGACAGGCCGTTCCGCATAGGCGGCGAGGAATTCATCGTGGTCGTGCCGGCCCCGTCCCCGGACGTCGCCCTGCACACCGCCGAGCGCATTCGCGCCGACGTGGCCCGGAAAGCGATGCCGGACGGCGTCGGGCATGTGACGATATCGGTCGGTATCGCATTGTGGCCACAGCATGGAAAATCCCCCGAAGCTGTTGTCAAATGCGCGGACCAGGCCTTGTATGCCTCTAAATCAGGCGGACGCAACCGCGTCACGCTCTGGGAGGAGGGCCTGCCGTCCTAGTTGGCTTCCCGCTTTTGTTCGAATGTCTGTTCCGCTTTTCCAACGTGTCCGATCAACAAAGACCAGGCGTAGGGTGGCAATGTGAACTATTCATTTGTATTGGCAGGTTCGGCGGTCGTCTTCTTCTTTCTGTTGTTGGGGGCCATCCGGTTCGGACGGCGAATAGGCTTGCGTGGGGGTGGGGAAGATAAGGGCACGGCGGGTTCCGCCGCCATCGAAGCCTCTGTTTTCGCGTTGCTGGGCCTGTTGATCGCATTCACGTTTTCGGGGGCGGCGCAACGGATGGCGGACCGCCGGAACCTGCTCGTCACCGAGGTCAACGCCATCGGCACGGCCTGGCTGCGCATCGATCTGCTGAACGCCCCCGACCAGCCGGCATTGCGCGACCAATTCCGCCGCTACGTGGACGAGCGCGTCAACTATTACAAGCACGTCGCCGACCTGGACCAGCGCGACGCCATCGCGGCAAAAGTTGGCGCCATCCAGAACGAAATCTGGAAGACCTCGATCGCGGCCGGCAGGAACACCGTGCCGCCGTTCGCCGCGTCATATATTGCTTCAGTCAACGACATGTTCGACGTGTCCACCGCGCAGACCGTGGCGCAGAAGGTCCACCCGCCCGTTGTCACCTATGCGTTCCTGGGATTCCTGGCGCTGGTCTGCGCCTGCCTGATCGGCTTGAACCTGGCTGGCGCCAAGCACGACACCGTGTTCCACCAGATTATCTACGCGCTGGTCATGACGGCGGCCCTCTACATCATTGTCGACTTCGAGTTCCCCCGCATCGGCGCGATCCGTATCGACCAAAGCGACGCGTTGTTGCTGTCGCAGCGCCAGGCCATGGGGAGCGCCGCAGCGGGCGCCGTGAAGTAGCGAAGCGGAGAAACGGCATGGCGAACCGAAAAACAAGGGTGTCGAGCAGGGCGGCCAGACGGATATCGGCGTGGCTGATTGCAACGCAGGCGTGCGTGGCAGGTGGGGCCGCCACCGCGCAACCGACCATCCGGTTGACGCAGGACGATCTGCAGAAGCGCGCCAACGGGGTCTTGGCGCTGATGTCATTTTCGATCGTCCCGGACATCACGACCAGCGCGCTGTCGATTGGCGGGGGTGGCGGCACGACGGGATCGACCGAGTTCTACATGACGCAGTTGGGCGGCGGCGACACGATTTCCAAATCGGTGCCCATCTATCTGGAGGGCGTCCTGGCCGGCAGCCGCTACGACCCGACGTTCGTCGCCTCGCAAGGCCTGGAAACCCGCAAGATCCCCACCAAGTGGAATAGCGTCTCCGCGACCGGCGGGATCGGTTGGGACTTCAAGCTTACCGATGAACTGAAGTTGCGCCCCATTTTCAACGTTGCCCTGGGCAACGTCACCAGCGACCTGCGTGCCGCCAGCTGGTACGTTGGCCGTCAGACCGGGCAGGACGTGACTTTCCTGGACAAGGGTTCGCTGAACGCCTATGGGCTCGGCGGATCGCTGATGCTGGATTACGAGCACTACCGGCCCGGCTACGAAGTGGATGTAGAGCTGCGCTATTCCGATATCCGACTGAAGAGCTTTGCCAGTTCGGCCGCCGTCCAGGGCAATGCCATCGCGCAATCCGCGAACCTGTGGGCGCGCTACCGGGCTCCCACGGGCTTGACGATGCTGCAACGGCCGCTGCGCTACGTGCTGGAATTGACCCATTCCGAATTCCTGGGCGACCAGCGCGGCGTGCTGGGCTTTGACCGCCTGACCTCGCTGGGCGCGGGCCTGGAACTGGATTCCAGCGCCTACAACGTGTTCATCACCCGTACCCGGTTGGTCGGCCGGTATGTCTTCGGCCAGAATGTGTCGGGCTTTTCCGTCGGCCTGGCGGTCAGCTTCTGACGTTTTCCTGCGGGGGCGTGTCGCCCAGCAGCCGGCTGATGGCTTGCGCTTCGCGGCGCACGGCCAGCCCCACGCGGCCGTCGGGCGACGCGTCGAAGCCGCCGGTGGCGCCCAACGCGGTCAGCACGGCGCATGGCCGGCCGGTGTAGCTGTAGATCGGCGCGGATACGGCGCTGATGCCTCGCAGATTCGTGTCGCGCACGACGGCGCAGCCCGCCGCCAGCACCGCGCGCCGCAGGGTGCCGATGGGGTCGGCGGCATCCAGCATCGCCCGCTGTTCGGGTGTGGCCGCGTCCAGGTCGGCTTGGGCAAGCGCGCGGACCGCGTGCTCGTCCAGGGTTGCCAGCAGGACTTGGCCGGTCGCCGACCACAGCATCGGCAACACCGAGCCCACGCGCACGTTGACCGTGACGGGCAGCCCCGGCTCTTCAAAACGCACGATGGTGGGGCCCTTATTGCCCATCACCGCGACGAAGCAGGTCACTTCCAGTTCTTCGCGCAGGCGGACCAACGACGCTTCGGCCAGGCGAATGGGATCCGCCTGCCGCATGGCCGCCAGGCCCAGCAGCAGCGTTTCCAGCCCCAGAAAATACTGCTGGGTGGCGGCGTCCTGGCCGACCAGCCCGCCTTCCATCAGGCTGACCAGGTAGCGGTGCACCTTGGCGGGACTCTCGCCGATCCGGGCCGCGATCAGGCTCAGGCCCGCGCGGCCGCCAAGATGGCCCAGGGCCTTCAGCACGGCCATGCTGGTTTCGGCCGCCTGCACGCGCTGGCGGCGTTCGCGGGGACGCGGGAGTTCGGTAACGGTCATGGGCGCAGTCGGGTAGGGGAGAGCCAGAGGTTAAACCCGGTTTATCAGATTACGCAATGCGTATATGATTTACGCATAAAACCTATGACACCCGGAGTGCAGACATGTCCCAACCCGCCCAATCCCCGTCCGGCTGTCCGGTCCACGCTGCTGCGTTCGCGGACGGCTGTCCGATGCACGTCAGTGAGCGCGCCGCCGAGTTCGATCCCTTCGGCGACGGCTACCAACAGGACCCGCCGGAATACGTGCGCTGGGCGCGCGAACAGGAACCCGTCTTCTACAGCCCGAAACTTGGCTACTGGGTGGTGACCCGCTACGAAGACATCAAGGCGATCTTTCGCGACAACCTCACATTCAGCCCGTCCATCGCGCTGGAGAAGATCACGCCCACCGGGCCGGAAGCGAACGCCGTGCTGGCGTCTTACGGCTACGCGATGAACCGCACGCTGGTCAACGAAGACGAGCCCGCCCACATGCCTCGGCGGCGGGTGCTGATGGAGCCTTTCACGCCCGAAGCCCTGAAGCACCACGAACCCATGGTGCGGCGCCTGACCCGGGAATACGTCGACCGCTTCATTGACGACGGCAGCGCCGACCTGGTCGACCAGTTGCTTTGGGAAGTTCCGCTGACGGTGGCGCTGCATTTCCTGGGCGTCCCCGAAGAGGACATGGACCTGTTGCGCCGCTATTCGATCGCGCACACGGTCAATACCTGGGGCCGGCCCAAGCCGGAAGAACAAGTGGCCGTGGCCCACGCGGTCGGTAATTTCTGGCAACTGGCCGGCAAAATCTTGGACAAGATGCGCCAGGATCCGGATCAGCCCGGCTGGATGCAATACGGCATCCGCAAACAGCGCGACTACCCGGACGTCGTGACCGACTCCTACCTGCATTCGATGATGATGGCGGGCATCGTGGCCGCGCACGAAACCACGGCCAACGCCTCGGCCAACGCCATCAAGCTGCTGCTGCAGCATCCCGACGCCTGGCGCGAGCTATGCGAAGACCCGTCCCTGATCCCGAACGCGGTCGAGGAATGCCTGCGGCATAACGGCTCGGTGGCCGCCTGGCGGCGCCTGGCCACGCGCGACACCACCATTGCCGGCACGCCGATCCCGGCCGGAGCAAAGCTCTTGATCGTCAGTGCGTCCGCCAACCATGACGAACGCCAGTTCGCGGACGCCGATCTGTTCGACATCCGGCGCGACAACGCCAGCGATCAGCTCACATTCGGGTATGGCGCCCACCAATGCATGGGCAAGAATCTGGCGCGCATGGAAATGCAGATCTTCCTGGAAGAGCTGACGCGCCGCTTGCCGCACCTGCGCCTGTCGCCGCAGCAATTCACTTACGTGCCCAATACCTCGTTTCGCGGACCGGAGCATCTGCAGGTGGAATGGGATCCGGCGCAGAACCCCGAACGCCGCCAGCCCGGCCTGCTGCAACAGCGCCAGCCGGTGCGCATCGGCGAGCCCTCCGCCCATGCCAGCGCGCGCAACCTGGTGGTTGAACGGGTGGAGCCCACCGCCCGCGGCATCCTCATGCTGACGCTGGCGTCTCCCGATGGCAAGGCGCTTCCCCGCTGGGCACCGGGCGCGCATATCGACATTGAATGCGGCGACACCGGCCTGTCGCGCCAATACTCGCTTTGTGGCGATCCTGCGGATACCAGCCGCCTGCGCATCGCCGTGCTGCGCGAAGCCGACGGCCGCGGCGGCTCTGCCTGGGTCCATGACCACGTCAAGCCCGGACAGCGCCTGCGCGTCCGCGGCCCGCGCAACCACTTCCGGCTGGACGAAGGCGCGGCCAAGGCGATCCTGATCGCCGGCGGCATCGGCATTACCCCGATCAGCGCCATGGCACGGCGCGCGCGGGAACTCGGCATGGACTACGAACTCCATTACAGCGGCCGCACCCGCGCCGGCATGGCGTTGCTTGACGAGCTTTCGGCCCTGCATGGCGACCGGCTGCACCTATATGCCAGCGACGAAGGCAGGCGCAACGACTTCGGCGCGCTGCTGGCGCAACCGGACCCCAACACGCAGATCTACGCCTGTGGGCCTGCGCGCTTGCTGGACGCCCTGCAACAAGCCTGCGCGCATTGGCCGCAGGACGCGCTGCGGGTAGAGCATTTCCACTCCACGCTGGGTACGCTGGACCCCGACCGCGAGCATGCCTTCGAGGCGGAACTGAAAGATTCCGGATTGGTGGTCACCGTGCGTCCCGACCAGACGCTGCTGGCCGCGCTTCGCGCCGCCAATATCGACGTGCAAAGCGACTGCGAGGAGGGCCTGTGCGGGTCCTGCGAGGTCAGCGTGCTGGCCGGCGATATCGATCACCGCGACGTGGTGCTGACCCGCGCCGAACGCGAGGCCAACCGAAAGATGATGAGCTGTTGTTCGCGCGCCTGCGGCCAGCGCATCGTGCTGGCGCTGTGACGCGCCGGCAGGCGGTCAGGCCGACTTGCTACCGGGCGTCGGCCAGGGCGCGCTGCACCGCCGGCCGCTCGGCCACACGCGCCAGGTAGGCGGCCAGCTTCGGAAACTGCGCCATGTCGACACCATCGCCATCCAGCCAGCTGCCGATGGTGAACAGGTAGCCATCGGCCACGCTATAGTCGTTGCCCGCCACCCACGGGCCCGCGATAAGCCCCTCCAGGTACGCGGCGCAGGCCGTCATTGTCTGCGGAACCTTCTGGCGCATGGCTTCGTGCGCGGCGGGATCATCGGCCCATCGCGCGCCCCGTCGCTTGTGCGCGTGCGCAACATGGGCGGTCGCCGCCAGATAGCTCGTCAACTCCTGCATCCGCGCGAACGCGAAGGGGTCGTTCAGCGGCGCCAATCCGGCTTCAGGAAAGCGCTGCGCCACGAAGGCGAGCAGGGCAGGGGTTTCGGTCAGCACGCCGTGCTCGGTCGCCAGCGCGGGAACCCGGCCTTTGGGATTCACGCGCAAGTACTCGGGGCTTTGCTGCTGCCCCGCGGCAAAATCCAGCTTGATCAAATCGAAGTCGGCGCCTGCCTCATGCAGCGCGATGTGGGTCGCCAGCGCGCAAGTGCCAGGGGCGGAGTAGAAAGTCCAACGGGCCATGATCGTCCTCTATCGGTTTGGGCAGCAAGCGGTCGGACCACTTCCAGGCCCGCAAGCTGTTCACGATAGCAAACTCTTAGTCGATTGGCGCATCGTTGGGCGTGGTGGCCAACAGCGCCCGGAGGACCAGCAGCCCCTGTTCAAGATCCTTCAGTGGGGCAGCGGAGAGCGCAAGACGCACGGCGTTCGGGGCGCGGCCCGGCGTGACGGCGAACGCGCCGGAAGACGTGATGGCGACGCCTTGCTGGGCGGCCGCGGCCGTAAACGCGTCGGCGCTCCAGGCTGGCGGCAATTCCAACCACGCATGGAACGCGTCGGTGCTGGCGGGGACCCGCTCTGCACCCAGGATGCGGGCGGCCAGCGCCTGGCGCGCGCGGGCATCTTTGCGCTTCAGGCCGGCCACCCGGACGGCCGTCCCGTCGGCGATCCACGACATGACCAGGCGCACCGCCAAGGACGGTGCCATCCAGCCGCCCGCGCGCATGACGGCGGCAATGGCGTCCTTGACTGGGCGGGGCGCGGCCACGAAGCCGACGCCGATCCCCGGCGCCAATCGCTTCTGCATGCTGGTGACGTGAACCACACGGTCGGGCGCGTACGCCGCCAGTGGCGTCGCGTCCGACAGAAACGCGAACGCGGCATCTTCAATGCAGTACAGGCCGGCCGTCTCCAGCCAGCGCCCCAATGCCTGCCTGCGTTCAGGCGTCATCGATATGCCCAACGGATTATGAAGCGTCGGTTGGATGTAGATCGCGGCAAGGGGCTTTGCGGCATGCGTCCTGGCCAAGGCCTCAAGGTCAATCCCCTGGTCGTCGATCTGGATGGGGACAAGCTGAAGTCCAAGCCGGGCGGCGATACGGATCATCGACGGATAGGTCAAGGGCTCGACGCCCAGTCGGTCGCCCGGTTGACACAGGGCGGCCAAGGCGCAGGCAATGGCCTGGCGCCCGCCGCCTGCAAAGAGGATGCCCGCCGGGTCCGGCGTCCAGCGCGAAGTCGCCAGGAAATGGGCGACCGCCGGGCCGGCCCCATCCGGGCCGAACGGACTTGCCGCGCATAACGCCTCCCACAGCGCCGCTGGCCCGGCCAACGATTGCAGGGCGGGGGCCATCAAGGCGGCTTGTTCCAGCGATGACGAGATGGCCAATTGCAGGTCGATGGGCGCATCGGCAGCTTCGCTGATGCGAACGGCGCGCAAGGTTTCCGGCGCGCGAACGAAGGTGCCGCGCCCGACTTCACCGGTGACGAGGCCACGGCGCGTCAACTCGGCGTAGACGCGGCTTGCCGTCGAGGCCGCGATTCCCCAGTTGTCGGCGAAAGTTCTTTGCGGCGGCAGGCGCGAACCGGCGGCAAGCTTGCCCGACGCGATTTCCGCCGCAACGGCATCGGCGATGGCATGGAAGTTCGGCATCTTTATTGCTCCGAGTGCAATGTTTATATTGCATCGACATATCGTCCGTGCAATTCTTGGTGTGGAAGATAACACCGGAATCCGTATGTTGCGTACCAATACTCCCGACTTTGCCTTGGACTCCCTGCCAGCGTACGGAGATGTGCAGGCCGCCGCCGGCCGCATCAGCCGCTATTGCACCGAGACACCGCTGCTGGAATCGCCTTTTCTCAACCAGAAATACGGGGGGCGGCTACTGGTCAAGGCCGAAAATCTGCAGGTGACGGGCTCGTTCAAGCTGCGTGGCGCCGCCAATCGGGTGGGCGCGCTTACCGACGACGAGCGGGGGCGCGGCATCGTGGCGCGTTCCTCCGGCAACCACGGCCTGGCGGTGGCCTATTGCGCGGGCCTGATGGGCACGTCGGCCGTGGTCGTCGTACCCGATACGGCGCCGGCGGCCAAGACGGAGCGGATCGCCGCGTATGGCGCCCGCGTGGTGACCGTGCCGATGAAAGACCTTGCCGCCGTGGCGGCCGACATCACGACACGCGAGGGCCGGGTACTTGTGCCTCCGGCGGACGACTTCTGGGTCGTGTCGGGCGCAGGCACGGTTGCGTTGGAAATGGTCGCGCAAGCGGCCAGGCTGAATGCGCGTATCGATGTCCTGCTGACCTGCTGTTCTGGTGGCGGATTGACGGCAGGGTGCCTGCTGGGCCTGGGCGAAACTTCGCCCGCCACCCAGGTCTATGCCGTGGAGGCCGTGGGTTTCGAGAAGATGGCGAATTCGCTTGCCGCAGGGCGGTGCATCGATCTGGCGCCGGGCAGCCGCTCGATCTGCGACGCGATCAGCGGGCTCTACATGGCCAGGCTGCCGTTCGAGATCATCAGGCGGCGTCTGGCGGGCACGTTCGCCGTGACCGATGACGAGGCCAAGGCCGCCATGCGCGTCGCCATCAGCGAGTTCGGCTTGGCGATTGAGCCCGGCGCGGCGGTCGCGCTGGCCGCAGTACTGTCGCGGAAGATTCCGCTGCACGGCCGAACCTTCGCCGTCACGCTATCCGGGCGCAACGCCGATCTTGACCTGACCGCGGCCGCGCTGCGCCAGGTCTGAATACACCAGAAAATCTCGACCAGGAAAGGGATGTGAAGGCCGTGGTCCGTCGGGGCGCTAGAACTTCCGCGGAATGCTCATGCGCGAATGGTCGGGCTCGCGATAGCCTTGCGGCTTTTGGCGCTTGGGCAACTTCACCTTCTCCTCGGGAAGCGCCTTATATGGAATGCTCTGGAGGATATGGCTGATGATGTTCAGCCGCACGCGCTTCTTGTTGTTCGAATCGGCGACAAACCAGGGCGCATACTCCGTGTCCGTCGCCGCGAACATATCGTCGCGCGCGCGGGAATAGTCATACCAATGGCTGTAGGAATCCAAATCCAGCTTCGAGAGTTTCCAGATCTTGCGTTCGTCGTGGATTCGAGCCTGAAGCCGGCGCGTTTGCTCGGCCTCGCTGACTTCAAGCCAATACTTAAGCAGGATCACACCCGATTCGATGATGGCCCGCTCCACCAGCGGCACCGCTTTCAAGAAGGATTTCACCTGTTCCTTGGTGCAAAAGCCCAACACGCGCTCTACACCGGCGCGGTTGTACCAGCTGCGGTCGAAAATGACGATTTCGCCGGCGGCGGGCAAGTGGGGAAGATAGCGTTGCACGTACATCTGGGTCTTCTCGCGATCCGTCGGTGACGGCAGCGCGACTACGCGGAACACACGTGGGCTGACGCGCTCGGTCATGGCCTTGATCGTTCCCCCTTTGCCGGCGCCATCGCGCCCTTCGAACAGGATGCAAACCTTGGCACCGGAATCGACGACCCACCGTTGAAGCTTGACGAGCTCGACGTGCAGACGCGCCAACTCGCGTTCATAGTCTTTCGCTGACAGCCGTTCATTCACGGGCGCGCCGCCGTCTTGCGCTGTTTGCGTTTCTCCATTCTTGGCCATCATTCCACTCCTTGATCTGCGTAGGCGAATCCGAGGGGCAATCGGTGCTAGCCGCAGGTCCGCGCGGCGGTACTGGAATTGTGCGGCGCGACGCCAGCGCAAGTCCATGATGATTCCGGCGAAAACCCGTCAGGATCGAGGTTCCTGCGGACCGCGCCGATGCCGCGTTTCGGATGGTGTTTCAAGGAAGAGGGCTTGGTAGCGCGCCGCCGCATACGTGGAATAGGGGTAGCCATGGCGCAGGAAGCAGTCCGCCACCGTGGTTCGCCGGCCGGTGCTGTTTGACAGGTCCAGATAGACGTCATGCAGCTTGCGCAGGCAAAGGTAGTGCCCTGGCGCCATGCCAAAACAGGCTTGCGAAAAATCCCGCAGGCTGCGCAGGCTGATCCTCAAACCCTTGCATAGACCGTCTAGGTCCAGGGCTTGGCCTTGCTTGCGAAAGACCGTCAGCGCGGCCTCGCATAACAGCGGCATCGGCGAACCGGGGCGCCCCTTGCCGCGGCGGCTTGGGGAGCGGCCCGCGATCAGGTCGGACAACCGTTGTTCCAGCAAACGGCGGCCGATCGCTGGCGGACAGGCGGGCGCCATCGACAGGAACGCAGCTTCTCGCAACGCGGCCAATTGCAAATGGTCTGCGCTGACGATGTCGGCAACGCGCGCCCATTGCCGCAGCGTCTGGGCCACGGCGCCGCCGCCCGCGAACAGCTCGGAACAGAGCGGTACCGCGATGGTGATCCATTCATTGGGCCCGGCGGCTCGAAAGACGAACCCCTTGCCGGGCGCAAGGACTCCCAAAGATCCTTGATTGAAAGGAACGCCGTTCAGCCAGGTGGGGCTGGGCGAGGGCTGGGACAGCAGCAACGTCAAATGCGTGGGCCAGCCGACGCCTTCGCACAGATTCGGCACGGCCGCGATACCGTGCTGGACATCGATACCGTCCACGTCCAGATGACCGATTCCCCAACCGCCGTCTCTGGATCCCAGCAGGAAAACCCGGGCGTCCGCATGGAATATCGCGTCCGCATACGCATCGAACGACTCGAATCGCTGAAGGTCCATTCGGCCCTCCGCAGGTGGGAGCTGACTAGATATTGCCGAAATTAGCATGGACTTACGGCGCGGTCACTGGTGAAAATGCCGTATGCGCGCTTCCGCGCAGGCATTCCGAAGCGAAGACCACCCCGACGACGTGCTGGACCATCAGCATCCCATTGGGAAGAGGGGGTTCGATATGTTTCTTCTTGCCAATCCGCGACGCGGACTCGTCGTCATCCCGGCCATTGTGTCTACGCTGTTGCCCGTTACCGGCTACGCGGCAGGGGGGCACCTGGAAGACGCCATTGCCGATGTGCTCGTCTGGGTCGTGCTGGTCATGGTTCCCATTCTGGCCATCTGGATCTTCTGGAAGCTGCACGTCTTGCCGGAAGTCATCGCCGAAAAGCGGCATCATCCCCAAGCCGAAGCGATCAAATCGCTTTGCCTGCTGTCCTTGGCGTTCGGGGGCATGCTCTGGCCCTTCGCCTGGTTGTGGGCGCATACGAAACCGATCGGATACCGGCTGGCTTACGGCAGGGACGTGCATGACGACCCGGAGATGAGCGTCAAGGAAGAGGCGCCCGCGCCATCGCCCCCGGTCGGCCGCACCGGGGAATGACATGCTAGAGCTCATTTGTGTCGTCTATGGGCTGCTGGTTTGGCTTGTCTTCATCAAACTGAAGCTGCTTCCCTGGAACATCCAGTCGCAGGTCGGGGTGGTTGCGGTGGGCGCGGCCGGCTTGGCGGCGCTTGTCCTGACGATCAATGTCGTCACGCCGTCGTCGACGGAATTGCGGGTCGTCAACTACGTCGTCGAGATTGTCCCCCGGGTGACGGGGCGGGTGACGGAAATCGCGGTGGAGGGGAACCGGCCAATCAAAAAGGGCGACGTGCTGCTGCGCCTGGACGCCGAGCCCTATCAACTCAAGGTCAGGCAGCTGGAAGCCAAGCTGGTGGATGCCCAGGCTAGCCAGCAGTCCCTGGACCGGGATCTCGCGTCGGCGCAGGCGATGACGGCGGCCGCCTTGGCGCAAGTCGAACTTGCCCGCATGCGGCTTCGCCAAAGCACCGCCTTGGCGGCGCGCGGCGCCGGCAGCCAATATGACGTGCAGAGCTTCCAAAGCGAACTGAAGGTCCGGCTTGCGAACTGGGAGGCAGCGCGGGAAACGGAACGCAAGGTCCGGCTGAGCGTGGGGGCCGTGTTCGAGGGCGACCAAGTGGCCGTGGCGCAAGTCAAGGCCGAACTGGATACGGCGAAATGGGAACTTGCGCAGACGACGCTATACGCGCCGGCCGACGGCTATGCGATCAACCTGCAAGCCCGGGTAGGGTCGTATGCGGCGGCAATACCGATACGCCCCATCATGTCGTTCGTCGAGACCACGCAACAGGTGATTGCGTTCTTCGACCAGAATCAGCTGACGAAAGTGAAGGCTGGCAACGAGGTGGAGGTGTCGCTGCGCACGGTGCCGGGGCACGTCTTCAAGGGCAAGGTGGATTCGATCGTCTGGGCGACCTCGCAGGGGCAGTTCCAGGCATCCGGGCTGCTGCCAGGCACGACCTCCGAGGGCGACCACGCCGCGCCGCCCATGCAGTACGCGGTACGCATTGATCTTGAGACGCCGCAAGACATGGCCTTGGCCATGGGCGCGCGCGGCAAGGCGGCCATCTACACCGATAGCCTGGGCGCGCTGCACATGGTTCGCAAAGTGATATTCCGCGTGTCCGCCAAGCTGGATTACCTGGTTCTCAAGCTTCACTGACGGGGGCCAGATGCCAGCACGCTGCCCGATCGCCCCTCGCGTCCTCGCAACGGTATGTAGCGCCATGGTGTTGATGGCGGGCTGCGCCAACCTGGACCCACCTGCCAAAGACGCCATGTATCAGCAGGCCATGGCGGGCACGCAAGTGCCGACGCAGTGGGTTGCCAGCGCGCAAACCGCCGCGTTCGCGCCCCAATGGGCCGGCTTTCCCGAACACGGCACGCTGCAATCGCTGATCGACGAGGCGCTGGGCAACAACCTGGACTTGCGCGTTGCCGCAAGCCGGATGCAGCAAGCGGCGCACCAAGCCAGATTGGCGGGCGCTGACTTACTGCCCACCGTTGGCCTGGGCGCCCGAACGGCAACGGACCCCACGCCTGGCAGCGCCTTTTCGGCCAATGGCTATGCCGTCCTGATGAACTGGGAGATCGACGTGTGGGGCAGGGCGCGGGCCGAAAAGATGGCGGGCGAGGCGGGATACCGCTCGGCGGAGGCGGACTACGCCTATGCGCGCCAATCCATCGGCGCGTTGACCGCCCGAAGTTGGCTGGCGGCCCTTGAGGCCAGCGGTCAGCTCGCCCTTGCGCAAGAATTGGAAACTACGACGGGCAAGCAGCTCAGCCTGATCCAATACCGCCGACGCATCGGCAAAGTCAGCGAAATGGACGTCGCGCATTGGACAGAACAAGTCGCTGCCGCGGCTGACGTGGTCGGCCAGCGCGAACAGGCCCGGGCGCAAGCATTACGGGCGCTGGAATTGATACTGGGCCGCTACCCCGCTGGCGCCGCGCAAGCCAACGAGCCCATTCCGGACGCGCCCGCCCCGGTGGCCCCGGGCCTGCCGTTGGACCTGCTGGACCGCAGGCCCGACCTCGTCGCCGCACGCGAGCGGCTCGTGTCGGCGTACTTTGGCGCGGAAGAAGCGAAAGCGGCCCGATTGCCGGCCATTGCGATATTCGCTGGCGCAGGGCGTTTCACAAAAGACTATTCGGGCTTGGCGACCAGCATGCAAAGCTGGGTGTTCCCGGTCGGCGCGGCGTTGACGTGGCCGTTGTTCGATGCCGGGCGTCGGCAGATCACGCTGGAGTTGCGTACCGAGCAGCAGCGTGAGGCGCTGGCGCTGTATGCGCGCGCGATTCTCATCGCAATGAGCGAAGTCGAGAACGGCTTGACGGGCGAACAGCAGCTGGCCCTGCGCGAACGGGCGATCCAGCGCCAGTTTTCCGAAAGCAGCCGCGCCTTGGAACTGGCATTGGTGCAACGGCAGATCGGCCAGTTCGACGATTTTGATGTCCTGCAGCGCAAGCGCGATCTGTTGCGCGTGCAGAGCGACCTGATGCGCGTTCGCGCCCAGCGGCTGGTCCAGCGCGTAAACCTGCATCTTGCGCTGGGCGGCCACTTTGCGCCGGAACCGCAGGCGGCCCCGGCCGTGGCCGGCCAGTCGCCGCCCGCTGGCGGCGCCGCGGCGCCTTAGCCTTGCGCCGCGGCCTCGTTGACGCCGCACCATTGGGCGATAAAGAGGGCGATGGCTTTGGTGATGAGGCGTAGGGATTCGATGTGGACGCGCTCGTCGAACCCATGGATGTCTAGCGATTTCGGGCCATAGACCAGCGTGGGCATGTTGCCGTAGATCACGAACACGCGCGCATCAAGGTAGCCGGGGGTGGTGAAGCTTTCCAGGTCACTGTGAAACGCCTGCTTGTGACATTCGCGCAGCGTGTTTTCGGCGTCGCTGCCTTCCTCCAGCACATAGCCTTCGGCATAGAAGCCGGTGTAGGTCACCTGGGGCGGCGTGCCGCCGAACCTGCGGTCGGACGCCGCGTCGCGCAGGCAGGCGTCGATCTGCTCGCGCGCCTCGTCGGCGGTCGTTCCGGGGTAGATGGCCGCACGCACGTCGAACTCGCACCAGGGGGGAACCGTCGACGGCCAGTCGCCACCGGCGATCTTGCCGATGTTGAAGTTAATGGGGTGGTCAAGGTGCTCGAAATGACGGTGGCAGTGGTGTTCGCTGTTCCACTTGGCCTCGATGCCGCGCAATGCCTCGATCGCGGCGTAGGCCGCGTCGATGGCGTTGAAGCCATTGGCCATCTCGCGCGTATGCGTCGGGTGGCCCTGCACGCGGACCTTGAACCACAGCACGCCGACGTTGGCGCGCACCAGCATGTTCTCTTCGGGCTCGGGAATGATCACGGCGTCAGCCTGGTAGCCGCGCAAAAGCGCCGCCAGCGCGCCATTGCCCGTGCATTCCTCTTCGACGACCGACTGGAAATAGATCGGGGCCGCCGGCTCGTAGCCGGCCGCGCGCACCGCGTCGTAGGCATACAGATTGGCGGCCAGGCCCGCTTTCATGTCCGCCGCGCCTCGGCCGTACATCCAGCCGTCAATGATCGCCGGATCCCACGGCGAACGGCTCCACATGTCGACGGGCCCGGTCGGCACCACGTCGATGTGCCCGTTCAGGATAAGTGAACGGCCCGTTTGCGTGTCGGGGCGGTAGGTACCGACGACGTTGAAGGCGTTTTCATAAGAGACGGTCACGGGGCCGAAGCCGGGATGCGATTCGATATCCTTGACATCGATCCGCCAGCGGTCCATCGCGAAACCGCGTTCGCGCATCGCTTCATACAGAAAATCCTGGGCCGTATGCTCCTGCTCGCGCAGGGAAGGGAACCGGACCAGGTCCTGGGTGAAGGCAAGCTGCGCGTCAAACCGGGCGTCGACCGCCTGGAGGATGCGTCGGGTCTGCGCCTCGGTCAGCGCGGGCGGCGTGGTGGGTTGCGTCATGCGAATTCCTTCTTAGAGGGGGTATCGGAGTCAGGCGGCCGACGTCGCGGCATGCGGGGTGTCCAGGGCCAGCCGCCGCTTATGGCCGGCCAACGCCCACAGCGAGACCAGCGTGATGGCGGACAACGTCGAATAGAAAATGGCCAGGGGCAGCCATTGGCCGGGATAGTGGTAGGTGAGCCAGGTGCCGACCAGCGGCGTCATGCCGCCCGCCACCGCGCCGCAAAGCTGATACGACAGCGAAATGCCCGAGTAGCGCACGTGCGTGGCAAACGCCGAACTGATGTATCCGGCCATCGCCGAGTAGATTGCCGCCATGAAGACCAGCACGATGGAGATGCCGGCGACGATGCTGAAGGCCGTGCCCTGGCTGACCAGCATGAACATCGGATAAGGCGCCAGCACCGAGCACGCTGCGGCCATGATCAGGACGCGGCCGGGTCCGACCGCGTCTGCCAGCCAGGCCGCCAGCGGTTGGACCAGGAACTGGATAATGGCCACGACGAAGAGGCAATCCAGGATCAGCGCGCGCGACAAGCCCATCGTCTGCGTGGTGTACAACAGCATGAACGTATTCGTGAAGTAGATGCCGCCGATTGCAACCGTGCACACGCCCATGCACAGCAAGACGGTGCGCCACGCGGTGCGCAGCACTTCCTTTGCAGGAACCTCGGCGCGTTCCTGGCGTTCCAGCACCTGCGCGAAATCGGGAGACTCGTTGACGCCAACCCGGATGAAGTAGCCCACCAGCAGCAGGACGGCGCTGATCAGGAAAGGCACGCGCCACCCCCAACTGACGAAGTCCGCTTCATCCAACGTGGTCAGCAGCCGGAACGCAAGCAGCGACAGGATCAGACCGGCCGGGCTGCCCAACTGCGCGAACGACGCCGCGAAGGTGCGGCGGCGCTGCGACGCGTGTTCGCCGGCCATCAGGACGGCGCCGCCCCATTCTCCGCCAACCGCCAGGCCTTGCGCCAAGCGCAGCAGCAAGAGCAGGGCAGGGGCCCACAAACCCGCGGTGGCGTAACTGGGTAGCAAGCCGATGCCGACCGTCGCGACGCCCATGATGATCAGGGTCGCCATCAGGGCGTTCTTGCGGCCAACCCGGTCGCCCAGGTGCCCGAAAATCACGCCGCCCAGCGGGCGGGCCAAAAAGCCGGCGGCGAAGGTGCCGAACGACGCCATGGTGCTGATGAACGGATCCGCGGTGGGAAAGAACACCTTGCCGAACACCAGCGCGGCGGCCGTCGCGTAAATGTAGAAGTCATACCATTCGATGGTGGTACCGACGAATGCGGCGGTTGCGGCCCGGACGGGCTGACGCGCCGTGGAAGGACTGGCGGGAGCGGCCATGGATTCCTCTTCGCTGAATATCATTGTTCGAAGGCGGGTTTATCGCTCCGGGCTGGACATAACGTCAATTTATGCTTTTTAATAATCGACTTAAGCCAGACTGATCTTGGGCGAATTCGCCCGCACTTTCCGCGTTTTTGCGCCCCACGGCGCCAGACATCGGCTAACCCGGCGCAAAGCCCATGACCGCTTCGATGCTTCCCGAAACCCGCACCGGCGATCGGCTCGACTGGAATCTGCTGCGTACTTTCCTGGTCATTGTTCAGGAACGCAGCATCAGCGGGGCCGCGACCAAACTGCACCTGACCCAGTCCGCGGTCAGCCAGGCACTCAAGCGCCTGGAAGACCAGCTGGGGCGGCGGTTGATCGAACGGCACAACATGGCATTCACGGTGACGAATGCCGGCGAAGAGGCATGCCGGGCGGCGCAAGCCATCTATGGCAACGTGTCGCAGCTTTTGACCGAGGTCTCGCAGACCGAAGTTGAAGCCGCAGGGCGGATCCATCTGCTGGTGGCCAGCCGGATCCACTCAGCGGTGTATGACGATTTCTGGGCGGACTTCCATCGCGCATTCCCGCGGATCGAGGTCCAGATGGACGTGATGCCCAGCAGCGAGATCGTCACCCTGATGCAGCAACGCGCCGCCACGGCGGGTATTGCGCTAAGCCGGCAGATTCCGAAGCGCCTGGAAAGCAAGGTGTTCCTGCAGCAGCGGTACGCGCTGTTCTGCGGGCGCAACCATGCGCTGTTCGGCAAGCCCGACATCCGCATCGAAGACCTGCTGGGCGAGAATTTCGTCTCGTTCGCCAGTGACGCCTTGGGCGACAGCCTGTCTCCGCTGACCATCTTCCGCGACCAGCGCGGCTTTTCCGGCCGCATCGTGGCGTCGTCGACACAGCATGACGAAGTCAAGCGCCTGCTGATCGCGGGGTTTGGAATCGGTTGCCTGCCCGAGCACAGCGTCCAGGCCGACCTGGCGCAAGGACGCCTGTGGCGCCTGCCGCCCGGGGAAGGGGTTTGCTCGGTCGAGCTTCATCTGCTTTGGCACCGCGACGCGCCGTCAACACCGGCGGAAGCCGCATTCCTGAAGCATTTTCGGGACTATATCGACCGTTACCCCATGGCCGAGCGGCTGGCGTGCGCCAAGGATTCCGGCGCCTAGATGGAGGCTTGCTTCATCCTTGCCGACAGGGCGGCGGCGGATTCCTTGCGCTCGCTGTAGCGGTCCACGAGGTACGGCGCGGCATCGCGCGTCAGCAAGGTGAACTTCATCAGCTCTTCGATGACATCGACGATGCGGTCGTAGTAGGGAGAGGGCTTCATGCGGCCCGCATCGTCGAATTCCTGATAGGCCTTGGCTACCGACGACTGGTTCGGGATGGTCAGCATCCGCATCCAACGGCCCAACACCCGCATCTGGTTCACCGCGTTGAACGATTGCGATCCGCCCGATACCTGCATCACGGCCAGCGTCTTGCCTTGCGTGGGGCGCACGGCGCCGACCGACAGCGGTATCCAATCTATCTGGGTCTTCATCAAGCCGGTCATCGCGCCGTGGCGTTCGGGGGAGCTCCAGACCATGCCTTCGGCCCATTGGGCCAGCTCGCGCAGTTCTTGGACTTTGGGATGATCGTCGCTGGCGTCGTCGACCAGCGGCAGCCCGGACGGGTTGAACATGCGGGTCTCGGCGCCCAGCGCGTGCAGCAACCGCGCGGATTCCTCGGCCACCAGGCGGCTGTACGACCGTTCGCGCAATGATCCGTACAACAGAAGGAAGCGAGGGGCATGGGTCGCGCGGCGCGGCGGGAACAATGCCTCCAGGTTTGGCGGTTCGAACCGAAGCGGATCGACGTTAGGCGGACTCATTTTTTCTCCAGACTGAAATTCACTGTGCCGATGCAAACGCTGGAGTCGGACACCTCGCAAGAGGCGCCCTGGCAGCAATATTCCGTCAGATAGCCGAGCAATCCGTTCATCTGCGAGAAGTCGGCGCGATAGATCAAGTTCCGTCCTTGTTGCTCGACGCTGACCAGCCCGGCGTGCGACAGCTCCTTCAAATGGAAGGACAACGTGTTGCGGGCAACGCCAAGCTGGTCCGCCAACGTACTGGGCGTCAGCCCAGGCAGGCCCGCCACGACGAGTGCACGGAAGGTCCTCAAGCGTTGAGGATGGGCAAGGGCGCCAAGCGCCGAGATGACTCGATCTTCATTCATAACTCAACGATACAACGATTATTGAATTATAGGTAATGAAAGTGCCTGATCAGTCCAACTTAAACGGAAGGCCTCTACCTGACCCTCTCCGCCCAGGGGCCCATACGCCGGCAGGATTCTGCTTAGGCAGAACCACGCAACGCCTGGAGTCCAAACCAGCCATTCAGGCCCACGTAAACACCCACCGCGATGATCAACAAGCTAGAAAAGTAAGGCGCGCGATGGGCGACGGTCGAAAACCAGCTGTAGCGCGTTGTCGCATGGCGGACGCTCAACGCCGCAACGGCGCCGACCGTGACTAGCGTGATGGCCAAACCGATGGAAAAACACAGCACCAAGACCGCGCCCAAGGTGAATTCCTTGAGTTGCAGGCACAGCAGCAGCACGGTGATTGCGGCAGGGCAGGGAATGAGTCCGCCCGTCAGACCAAACAGCGCGATCTGCCAGTTGGTGACGTTCTTGTCCGCAAAGCGACGCTGGATGTCGTTCGCGTGCGCCAACTGGTGAGCGTCTTGACGACCGTGGCCCGTGTCGATTTCCCGATGCGCTAAACCGTGAGCATGCTCCCCATGCGAATGACCATGACCATGGCCATGATCATGATCATGGTGGTGCGCGTCATTCGCGTGCTGTTCGCGCCAGGTGCGCCAGAACATCCAGGCGGCAATCAGCACGATGATCAGCCCGGATGCCAACTGGAAGTAGGGCTCCAGCCCTTCGGCGTCCACGCCTTGCCACAAGTACATCCCGCCAAGCCCGATTCCCCACACGATCAAGGTGTGCGAGATTGTTGCGGTGATTCCAAGCAGCACGGCCTGGCCAACGGTTCCTCGGATCGCGACGATGAACGCCGCCATCATCGTTTTGGAATGCCCAGGCTCAAGGCCGTGCAACGCGCCAAGAAGTATGGCGCTTGGAATGAACAGCCACGCGTGCGCGGCTCCTTGCGCCAGGAGATCGGAAAAGGACAGCATGGGTATTCCTGCTAGAGGTACTTCGTGATTGCTTTGAACTCGTCGATGGTGCGTCGACGGGCATCATCAAGTTCGCCCACGGCATCTTCCAGGCAATGGTCAATGTGATCCTGAATGAGGATTTTCTTGGCCTGGGATATCGCCTTTTCGACCGCATGCAGCTGCTGCGCAAGATCCAGGCAGGAACGATGCTCTTCCATCATATGAAGGATGCTCCGCAAGTGGCCTTCGGCACGCTTCAGGCGCTTGGCAACGGCGTGATGGTGGTGGTGCGGGTTGGGCGTCGTCATGTGCCGATAATATCCCCCCCGGGAGGATAAAGGCCGGGACAACCCTTAGGCTAACCAGGATTTCCCGCACACAAGGAGCAGACGATGTGACGCCCGTCTTCTTGACGCGGGTGCAAACTCGGAAATGATGTAATGTTGGTGCAGAACGTGACAGAATGTCAGGAACGCGCCGCCCGGCTGTACCGGTGAACCCCGTATTGATCAGGTCCCGAAATGCCCGCTACCGGTGATCCGTACCCAACCCGACCCCCTGGCGATGGCGCCGGCGGCGTGCATGGTCAAGCCGATGGCTCCCTGGGCCGGGTCGCGCGCCTGGCCAGGCGCTTGTTTGAGGTGGACATGGTGATCCTTGCGGGCGCCAGCGGAGCGGGCGCATGGCAGGCAGTGGATGGCACGCCGCCCGCGCAGCCCCAGCCCTGGTCCGTCGACTGTCCCATGCGCGCCGCCGATGGACATCTACTCGGCAGCTTGCGGCTGCTGCACGGGCAGGCGCGGGACTTTACCGATGAAGACAGCCTGGCCTTGACGGACCTGGCCGGCCTTGCGGCCGCGGCCATCGAACAACGCCACGCGCTGTGTGGCGAGCATGCCGACGAAGACACGTGGCGCGACGAAGCCCAAAAGCTATCGCTGGCGATCGCAGGTAGTGGCACGGGCGTCTGGGACCGTAACGTAGTGACCGGCGAGATCACCTATTCGCCAGGCTGGAAGGCCTTGCTAGGCTATTGCGAATCGGAACTCTCCACGCGTATCGAGGACGCCTACGCGCGCCTGCATCCGGACGACCTTGATTATGTGCGCGCCACCATGCAGGACCATTTCGACGGCAAGACAGAAAGCTATGAAGTCGAGCACCGCATCCGTTGCAAGGACGGCAGCTACAAATGGATCTGCAGCCGCGGCAAGGTGATTAGCCGGGACGACACGGGGAGGGCGCTTCGGATGATGGGCACGACTACCGACATCAGCGCGGTGCGCGCCATGTCCGAGCGGCTCAAGCGCACGGCGGACCTTGTCGTCAACCTTACCGACGCGGTACCCGGCCTGGTCTTCCAGTGTCGGCCGGTGCCCGAGGGCGGCTCGTGGTTCTCGTATGTCAGTGCAGGCATCTGGGACATGTTCGAGCTGACCGCTGACGATGTGCGCGCCAACACCACCGCGATCGAACAGCGCATCCATCCAGACGACCTGCCTGCATATCGTACGTCGCTGCAGCAAGCAGCCGCCGCGCTGACGCCGTGGCACCTGGAGTTCCGCGTCTGCCTGCCGTTGCAGGGCCTGCGGTGGCGGCAGGGCGCCGCCAGCCCGCGCCGCGACGTCGACAATGGCGTGGTGTGGCACGGGTTCGTCACCGACATTACCGACCGCAAGCGCGCTGAATTCGAATTGCGCGAGCTCGCCGCCACCGACGCGCTGACGACCTTGCCCAACCGTCGCCATTTCATGTCGCGCATCGCGGCGGAGCTGACGCGGATCAAGGGCCACGGCGGCCTGGGTTCGGCGGTGCTGATGTGCGACCTCGACCACTTCAAGCACATCAACGACACCTGGGGCCACGCCATCGGCGACGGCGTGCTGCAGCATTTTGCGAACATGTTGCGCGCCCAACTGCGCGAAACCGACCTGGTCGGGCGCATTGGCGGCGAGGAGTTCGCCGTGGTGCTGCCCGATACCGACATCGAAAACGCGCATCTGTTCGCCCGAAACGTGCAGCGCCAGATCGCGGATACGCCGTATTTGTTCGGCGGGCGGCACATCCCGCTGACGGTCAGCATCGGCATTTCCGCGCTACATACGAGGGATGAAGACGCGGAGCTGGCGCTCAGCCGCAGCGACCGCGCGCTTTATTACGCCAAGCAGCGGGGACGCAATCGGATCGAATCCGTGTTTTTCCGATAGAACAACGTCGGACCGAGTTCGAGAGCGTGGATTCAACATACCGGAATGGTTGTGATACGGACGGTTGAACGTGCGCGCTAGGGCGTAGCCATATCCCTTACTTTACATAATACACATTATGCGTATTTCGAGGGTATGTGTCCGTGCAACGTCTCCGACCTGGAAATGGACGCGTTTGGCCTCGTGGCTCACTCCTGAATCTAAGCAGCCAGCGCCGCGCCCGATACCAGCCGGCCGCTTTCCATGTACACGACGCGATCGGCTAGCGGGAAATAACGGTCGTCGTGTTGCAGATGCAGCCGCTCAAGCCAGCGGTTGCCGACGTCGTCGACATCGTCACGGCCGCTTTCCAACAGGCGGTCAAACAGGTGGAAGTCGGCAAAGATCGCCGAGAAAGCCTGCCGGTTGTGGAGCGCCTGATCAGAGGGTATCAACCGAATTCCTCGATGTAGACGCCTGCGCTCGACTAATGAAGCCGAAGCAGCCTGGCAGCGACACTCACGCACGCTATGCGCCTTTGCTGCATGAACACCTGGAACCGCTGGCGACGCGGCTGGCCCCGAAGACCACTTGGGAGACGTCGCGCGCTATCTGGACCTGACCTTGTCGCAGTTAATGCAAACGATGCCGGGCAACTCCCAGCTGCGCTGCTGCCTGTACTACATGCTGCCCGGACACGGGTATCGCGGTCTTTGCCCGCTGTCCGCACCCAATCGGCCCACCCGCGAGACGCGCGGCGCCTAGCTCCCCTTCCCCATCATATCCACCCCGGCCACCGGAAATTCAGCAGCTGGGACTAAACGGCACCGATTCTGATCCGTCTAGAAATAAGAGCATGGACCGCACGGCAAGCGCCTGCGGCCATTCATTCCGACGAAGGTTCGCGGCCCTTCGTACCAACCGCAGTCAAACCTAAAACAACGGACTCCTCGTCGAGCCCGACATTGCACAGAAGACCATGAAAACACCTCGCATCACACCGCGTGCGCGCGCGCTCCGCCAACTGCCCTATCCCCTGCTGCTAGGGCTGGCCATCGGCGCGCCGGTCCAGGCGCAACAGGCTTCCGACAGCACCACACCCACCCTCCCCGCCATCAACGTCCGGGCCGACGCGCTGGATGCCGCCACCGGCCCCGTCAATGGGTATGTGGCAAAAGAAACGCTGACGGGCAGCAAGACGCCGACCGCGCTGCGGGAGATTCCGCAGTCCGTCTCGGTGGTGGGCGCACAAGAGATGCTGGACCGTGGTGTGCAGACGGTGTCGCAAGCAATTCAGTATGTGCCCGGCGTGCAGATCAGCAACTTCGGCGGCGCCGAGGTTCGCAATGACTGGATCGTGCTACGCGGCTTTGACGCCAAGATTACGGGCGACTACCGCGATGGTCTCAGCCAACTGCCCTATGACCAGATCCGCGCCCGCACGGACCCGTACGCGCTGGAACGCGTGGAAGTCATCCGCGGCCCGTCGTCGGTCCTGTACGGCCAGGTCGCCCCGGGCGGACTGGTCAACCGCGTCACCAAGCGCCCCACCGCCGAATCCTTCGGTGAAATCGTCCTGCAAGGCGGCAATTTCGACCGGCGCCAGGCCATGGTCGACTTCGGCGGCCCCATCGATGACGAAGGCAAGTACCTGTACCGCCTGACGGGCATCCTTCGCGACGGCGGCACCCAGGTCAAATACGACAGCGATCATCGCTACCCCGATGATCTGGGCTACATCGCCCCGGCATTCACGTGGCGGCCGAATTCGGACACCACGTTCACGCTGCTGACGAGCTACCAGCACGACCAGACCGACGGCGAATCTCGCCCCGTCTACCCGACGCACGTACCGGTGGGCGACTACGGTTTCAACAAGTACGACCGCAAGCAATACGCCATCGGCTACCTGCTTGAACACCGTGTCAACGACGCGCTGACGCTGCGGCAGAACGCCCGCTACCAGCACGGCAAACTGGACCAGCGCGATCTCTACACCCTGCGCCTGCTGCCCGACGGCCACACCGTCAGCCGCTATGCCCTGGTGTCCAAGGAAAGCATGGATGGCGTCGTCATCGATACCCAGGCCGAATACAAATTCAATCTGGGCCGTGTCTCGCACACGATGCTGGCGGGCCTGGACTACAAGTTCCAGGACGGCCAGCAGTGGTATCGCCAGGGCCTGGCGCCGAATCTGGACTTGAACAATCCGGTCTACGACCAGAACATCCCCTACCCGTCCGCCGCCAACACCATCATCGACCAGAACGACGTGAACCGTCAGCTGGGCGTGTACCTGCAGGACCAGATCAAGGTGGACAAGGTTGTGGTCACGCTGGGCGCGCGTCAGGATTGGGCACGCAGCTCCAGCAATAGCCGGCTGACGGACAACACCGTGCGCCAGGAAGACACCGCCTTCACCGGGCGCATGGGGCTGGCTTACCTCTTCGACTCGGGCATCACGCCGTACGTGAGCTATTCCACGTCGTTCCTGCCGCAAAGCGGTGTCAGCATGGACAGCACGCCGTTCAAGCCGACCAAGGGCGAGCAGTACGAGTTTGGCATCAAGTACCAGCCGCCGGGCTCGAACAGCCTGGTCGCGCTGTCGGTGTTCGACCTGACGCAACGCAATGCGCTCACGCCCGATCCGCGTAACACGAACTTCAGCGTGCAGACGGGCGAGATCGAGTCGCGCGGCATCGAATTGGAAGGCAAGGCCAATCTGATGCGCGGGCTGGACGTGCTGGCGTCCTATACCTTGAATGACGTGAAGGTGAACAAGAGCAACAACCCGGCCGAAGTGGGCAACACGCCCATCGTCACGCCGCGCCACATGGCCTCTGCCTGGGTCAACTACACGTTGCCCGACACCGTGCTGCAAGGGCTGGGCATGGGCGTCGGCGTGCGCTACCTGGGCAAGACCTACGCCGATGTCGCCAACACCATCGAGAACAGCTCGTCGTTCATGGTCGATGCCGGCCTGCACTACCAACTGCGCAACTGGCGCTTCGCCGTCGACGCGACAAACCTGTTCAACAAGGAAACGGTCGTCTGCCGCAACAACACGGTGAACTGCCGCTACGGCCTGGAACGCACGGTGATCGCCTCGGTGGCGTACCGCTGGTGATGGGCGCGCCGTATCCCGAGCTGGCCGCCTTTCTGGACGTGGTGGCGGCGGCTCGCTCGCCGCCGCCTTGCGCCAGCATGCGCGCATCACGGGTGATGCCGTAGTGATCGATGTTGATGTCCAGGCTATCGAGCGCCGCCTGGCCCAACTGCGCGGCCAGCGCCAGGCACAGCAGTTCGGTGTCGGCGTACACCGCTTCTGGGGTGCCGCCCTGCTTGCGCACGGGCGATGCCGGCCCGGCAAACAGCAACCGGCATTGCGATGCGCCTCAGCCGGGCAGCAGATACTCGCGGCAGGAATTAAGCGCCACGTCCGCATCGCGGATCATGAAGTTCACGAGCGTGGTCGACACGCCCAGTTCGCGCGCCACGTCACGCTGGGTGCAGCCTTCAAAGCGATGCAGCTCGAACGCGCGGCGGGTGCGCGCCGACATCGTGGCCAGGGCCTGCGCGGCCAGCGCCAACGCCTGATGGCTGACCGCCGCATCTTCCGCCACCGATTCCGACACCGCGTACTGCCCGTCTTCCTGGCCCGCGAACAGGCGCGATTCCAGGGCACGCCGCCGGTGATAGTCGATCGACAGATGCCGGACGGTCTGGAACAGATAGGCCACCGGCTCGCGAACGTCTTTGGGCGACGGGCCTTCGAGCAGCTTCAGATAGGTGTCCTGGACGACGTCGTCGGCCAGGTCCCGCGAGCCAAGAATGCGCGTAGCGGTGTGCAGCAATTTACGTCGATGAACCTGATACAGGGCAGCCAGCTCGTCCCTGATGGACGCTGTGTTGGACATGATGTCTCTCCTGATTCAATAGCGGTACGCGACGGCCGCGAGCACCGTGCGCTCGACGCCATAACGGCAATTGACGCGGTCGTTGCGACAGACCACGGTTTCTTTATTCAGCAGGTTCATGGCGTCGACCGAGAAGCGCCACGCGCCGGTGTCGTAGGCCAGCGATGCGTCGAACACGGCGGCGCCACCGTTCTTCATCGTGTTGGCCACGTCCACATAGGTCGGGCCGATATAGCGCACGCCCAAGCCGGCATTCCAGCCGGCCAACGCGCCTTCGGAGAACCGATGCCCCAACCACAACGCGGCCATGTGGCGTGGCGTGACGATGGGTGTCTTGCCGGCCGCCCCGCCGTCATTGCTGGAGACGTTGGTCACGACGTTGTAGGTGTAGGCGGCGACCAGGTCCCAGCCATCGCCCTGGCTGAGCTTGGCCTCCAGCTCCACCCCGCGCGACCGCAGGCGGCCCGACTGCACGCTGAAGCCCTCATGGGTCGGGTCGGGGTCCGCGGTCAGCGCGTTGCGCTGGTTCAGGTTGAACACCGCGACGGTGTACAGGTGTTGCGAATTCGCAGGCTGGAACTTGACGCCTAGCTCGACCTGATTCGATCTGGCCGGCGTGAAGGGCGAGCCATCGAAGGCCGCGCCCGCCTGCGGCACGAAGCCCGTCGCGTAGCTGACGTAGGGCGCCACGCCCGAGGCGAAGGCGTAGGACAGGCCGCTGCGCCACGTAACTGCCTGATCGCGTGTGCGTTGGCTGCCGCCGGCCAGTCGGTCGTCGGTATCGTCAACGTAGCGGTCGTGCCGGGCACCCAGGGTCAGCGTCCAGGCCCCGGCCTGAATCTGGTCCTGCGCGTACAGCCCCCATTGCGTGCTGACCTGCCGCACATCCAGGACCGTGTGACTGGCGTCCAACGCGTTGATCGACTGGTTGTAGACGGGGTCGTCAATGTCCAGCGGCGGCGCCAGCGCCTGCCGGTAGTTCTGTGAGCCTGCCAACCTGCGATAGTCCAAGCCTGCCAGCAAGGTGTGCGTCAGCCCTGCCCCTTCAAGCCGGCCTTCCAGCTGCGTATCCACCGCCACGCCATCGGCGCGCTCGCGCGCTTGCAGCTGCATGCGGGAAAGCGTGCGCCCGTCAGCGGCCAGCGCCAGCGGATACAGGTTGCGCAAGCGCATGTCGCCGCGCTGATAGCGCGCGTTCTGCCGCAACGACCACGTGCTGTTCAGCCGATGCTCGAACAGGTAGCCCATGCTGGCGAAGTCGCGTTCGTTGCGGTCATACGCGTAATCGCCAACCAGCGTGTGCGTGGGGTAGTAGGCGCGCGATTCGCCGTCGTTGCGGTCGCGCTGGAAATGCGTCAGCAACGTCACCGACGTGTCTGCATCGCGCCACCGCCACGCCGGCGCCACATAGGCAAGGTCGTCGCGGTAGCGGTGGTCGTCGTCGTACTTGTCTTGCGTGCCGGCCTCGCGGGCCGTGGCGGTCAAGCGATAGGTGGCGTTACCGGCTTCGTTGACCGGGCCGCCCAGATCCAGGAAGGCCTGCTTGTTGTCGAACGACCCGGCCTGCACCGCCACTTCGCGCAGCACGGTGGCGGTCGGACGCTTGGTTACGCGGTTCACGATGCCGCCCGGCGCAACCTGCCCGTACAGGGCCGAGGACGGTCCCCGCAGCGCCTCGATGCTTTCCAACGCGTACGCGGGCATGCGCGCACGAATCTGGTCGTAGGGCATCTGGCTCAGGCCGTCGCGGTAATCGCCCGTCAGCTTGGCGTCGAAGCCGCGCAGCACCAGCCAGTCATTGCGAACTTCATTGCTGCCGAAGTTGTTGACCTGCACGCCGGGCGTGTATTGCAAGGCCTGCGTGACCGTGCGCGCGTAGCGGGCCTGCATCTCTTGCGCGGTCACCACCGACACGGATTGCGGCACACGGATGATGGGCGTCGCGGTCTTGGTGCCCGCGTCCGCCACCCGCGCGACAAAACCGTCCACGCCAACGGTCGCGCCTTCAACCAAGGTCAGCGGCATCCAGGTGACCGACGGCGTCCAGCCCACGCTTCTAACCTGGTAAGCGCCGGGCGTGTCCTGGTGCACTTCCAGCCCGTAGCTGGCCAGCACCTGGGCAAATGCCTGCTCGACCGTATAGCGGCCGGTCAGGCCATCGCTATTGAGATCGCGCGTCAGCGACGGATCGAAGTACAGCAGCACGCCCGCCTGGCTGGCGATCTGCTGCAACACTGCCACAAGCGGTCCGGCCGGCACGTCGTAGCGCAGGCTGACGTTCGCCCGCCCGGCAGTGCCGTCCAGCGCAACGGCTTTCTGCCCCACCAGCGCAGCCAGCGCCAGCAGCAGCATCGTGACAAGCGCACGCAAGCCCTGCCCCCTTGGGGGCCGGGCGATGCGCGCGCCGCTGCCTGTCTGCCTGGCCATGATGTCCGATGTCGATGCGTTGAATGCCGGTCCTGTTCAATAAAGAGGACACGCCAAAAACCAGAACCGGAAAGGTTTTCATGAAATATTTTTTGGCGGGCGGCGGGCAGCCGGCCTGCGCTCACTGGACGGCCGAGACCCGCACCCAGTAGGACGTGCGCCGGCTGATCTGCACCGGCAACATACGGCCCAGCGCCGCCAGTACCCGGTCCGTGTCGGCCAGCGGGAACAGCCCCGAAATGCGGAGCTGGCCCGCGCGCTCGTCACAGGAAATCAAGCCGGGCCGGTAACGGCTGAGTTCGGCCAGGAACTGCGACAGCGGCATGTTGTCCGCCGCGATCTCGCCGCGTAGCCAGGCGGTATCGCTGGCGGCCACGGGCCCGGTAGCGGTCACCTGCGCCGCCGTCTGGCGCGCGGTCTGCCCGGCGTCTAGCACCAGGCCGGCGCCAGCCGCTTGATCAGGCATGATGCGCACCGCGCCCTCGAACAAGGCGACACGCACGGAATCCGCATCCAGGCGTGTCGAAAACCGCGTGCCCAGCGCTTGCAACGATCCCAGCGGCGTCGCCACCCGGAACGGCATGGCGGCGTAGGCGGCGGCATGGCCGGTTACGGCCAGGATTTCGCCCCGGCGCAAGCGGACGATCCGCTGGCCGCTTTCAAAGCGCACGTCAATGGCCGTGTCGGTATTCAGTGTGATCTTGCTGCCGTCGGCCAAGGTGATGTCGCGCCGCTCACCCACCCCGGTCGCGTAATCGGGCGACAGGCGCAGCCAGCGGTTCCGATCGGCGGCCCACAGCGCGGGCCCAATACAGCCGGCCATGAAGGCGGCGGCGATCAGCACGCGGCGCCTTCCCTTCTGGCGGCGATCGATCGACAGGGCTTCATACGCCGGCTTGCCCGCCAGATCCCGCATTCGGGCGTCGGCGCGCGCCAGGTGGGCCCACGCCCGTTCATGGTCGGGATCCGCCTGGCACCAGTCGCGCCAGGCGCGCTTGTCCTCGTCGGTCGCCATCCCTGACATGAACAGCACGTACCAGCGCGACGCCTCTTCCGCCACGCGCGGCGCCAGCGGCATGCCGCCTGCATACATGGCCACGGCCCGCGCCTGCCGACTCACGTCGGGTGCTCCTGGGCAAAAAAGCACACCTGCACCGCGCGCACCATATAGTTACCCACGGTCCGCGTCGTGACACCCAGGCGCGCGGCGATGTCCTCATATTTCATGCCTTCCAGTTGTGACAGCAGGAAGGCTTCCCGTGCCTTGGCCGGCAAGGTGTCCAGCGCCCGGTCAATGGCGCACAGCGTTTCCAGCACCAGTTTGCGGTCTTCGGGGCTGGGGCATTGCGCCTGGGGCAGGGTCGCCAGCGTCTCCAGGTAGGCCCTTTCGATGCTCTCGCGCCGATAGTGGTTGGCCAGCAGGCGGCGCGCGATGGTGGCCAGAAAGGCGCGGGGTTCCAGCAGTGTGGGCGCTTCCCTGGCCGTCAGTACGCGCAGGAAGGTGTCGTGCGCCAGGTCGGCGGCCACGTCCTCGCCTCCCATCCGGTGGCGCAGCCAGCCTGCCAGCCACGAATGGTGTTCGGCGTATAGCGTCTCCGTTCGACGGTGCACGGTCGCGTCGGTGCTGGACATGGTGGATCTCCAAAGTTACAACCCGACTTGGCCGCCAGGAACAGCAATGATAACCATTATCTATTGAGTCCAGTATCGGTTTTCGTTCACTTTGATGACATCCGCCCCTTACGGCAGTGGCGTCCAGGCAGCAACAGCATGGCGGTACGAGAAGCGGAGATGCCCCGTGAAGTCTTCCAGATCGGCGAGGCGGTAGCGGGCAACGCTACAGCCCTGGCGCCCCTCTAATGGAACCCTGGATTGTCTTCCGGCGAAGTCCAAACGGCGGGCTACCGGTTCCGAAGAAATCCGAGGCTTTGGCTCGCTTGGACCCAGCGGCTACAGCAGGCCGCAGATCAACGCTACGTGCGCCTGACGCCGTGCCGCCAGGTCCAGGCGTTCGTCGGGATCCATCAAAATCGCCATGACGATGGCGTGGACCACTGGCGAAAGCAGCAATTCGGGGTGCCTGGCCGCCACACCATCGCCGCACAGACCCCGCTTACGCCCCAGCGCCAACAGCTGCGCGATATCGGCCTGGTGGGCGTCCACGGTTTCTTGCCGCCAGCGCCGCGCCAGATGTGGCACGCGGGCGCTTTCGGCCAGCAGCAAGCGCATGGTGGCGATCATGGCCGGGTTGGCCAAGCTGGCATACAGGTGATTTACCAGGCGCTCGGCCAACTGGCGCGGAGTGGCCGAGCCGTCGACCATGGCCTGCGGATCCAGCCTCGGCGGACACAGGTGCCGTTCGAGCAGTGCCTGGAAGACCTCTTCCTTGCTGGAAAAATGCGTGTACAGCCCGCCCTTGGAAAGCCCGGCGCGTAGCGCGATATCGTCCATGCGGGCACCAGCGTAGCCGGCGGCCGAGAATTCCTGCAGCGCGGCGTCGAGTATCTGGCCGACGCGCACGGTCGGAGGGAGACGCTGGCGTTGCGTATTCATCCACTACTCCTTGCCAACGGGCGCGAGGCCTCAGGGCCGGCCAACGGTTTCATTAAAAACCGACCGGTCAGTCACTACCTTGATGTGGGTCAAGGAATGACCGCCGGCAGCCGGGCAAAATCAATTCGGGATGTTTGAAAGCCGGATTGATCAGGCGCTGGAGCCACAAGCCCGCCGTCGCGACGATCCCGTCCCATGCGCGCGGCAATGGTGCCGCAGGCGCACCACGGAGCCATCATGGCGGACACGGTCAAACCAGCAAGCCACGACGTTGCGAAACCCGTGGGGCGGTTCGCCGACGACGCTTGGCGTGCATGGCCCTACGCGTTGTGGCGGCAAGGTTTCATGCAGGCGCAGCGCGGCTGGGACGCCTATGCCCATGCAATGCCCCTGGCCAACGATCACCTGCGCAACGTGGCCGCCTTTGCGGCCCGACAGTGGCTTGAACCGCTGGCGCCCGACAACAATCCGTTCACCAACCCCGTTGTGCTGCACCGAACCTTGCAGGATGGCGGCGCCAACCTGGCGCGCGGTGCACAGGCGGCCTGGGAGGACGCACTGCGCCTGTGGGGCGGCCTGCCGCCGGTCGGGGCCGAGCATTTCCGGCCGGGCCATGAGGTCGCGGTGACGCCCGGCGATGTGGTGCTGCGCAACCCGCTGGCCGAATTGATCCAATACCGTCCCACCACCACGCAGGTACGGCCCGAGCCGATCTTCATCGTGCCCGCCTGGATCATGAAGTACTACATCCTGGATCTGTCGCCGCACAACTCCCTGATCCGCTATCTGGTGGACCAGGGCTACACGGTGTTCTGCGTGTCGTGGAAGAACCCGACGGCAGTCCACCGCGACCTGGGGCTGGATGATTACCTGCGGTTGGGCGTTCGCGAGCCGTTGGCAGCAATCAACGCCATCGTGCCAGGCGCCGCGATACATGCGACGGGTTATTGCCTGGGCGGCACGCTGCTGGCCATGGCCGCCGCCGCCATGGCACGTGATGGCGACACGCGTCTGGCCAGCTTGAGCCTGCTGGCGGCGCAGACCGATTTCAGCGAGCCCGGCGAACTGGGCCTGTTCATCGACGAATTCCAGGTGTCGATGATGGAGGCGCAGATGCAGGCGCTGGGCTACTTTCCGGCGCAGCAACTCAGCGGCGCTTTTCAACTGCTGCGTTCGCAACAACTGGTATGGGCCCGCATGACCTCCGAGTACCTGTTGGGCCAGCGCCAGCCGATGAGCGACCTGCAGGCCTGGAATGCCGACGCCACACGCCTGCCGGCGCGCATGCATGGCGAATATCTGCGCCGCTTGTACCTGGATAACGATATGGCCGCCGGCCGCTACCTTGTGGACGGTCGTCCGATACGGCTGCAAGACCTGCGCCTGCCCACGCTCTGCGTCGGCACCGAAACCGACCACGTGGCGCCCTGGCGCTCGGTCTACAAGCTGCATGAATTGTCGCCGGCGCCGCTGACCTTTGTGCTGACCAGTGGTGGCCACAATGCCGGCATCGTCAGTGAACCCGGCCATCCGCGGCGGCGCTTTCGCAGCCTGCAGCGGCTGAGCGGCAAGCCGGCCTTGCCGCCAAGCCAATGGCTCGATACGGCCACCCCGCACGAAGGTTCCTGGTGGCCGCACTGGCGCGGCTGGCTGGACGCGCTGTCAGGCCGTCCCGTCAAGCCGCCGAAACAAGGCGCGCAGCGCCACGGTTACCCCCTGCTGGGCGTTGCACCCGGCTCCTATGTGATGGAGAAATGACGCATGACTCGCCGCCTGGTTCCAGCACGGACCGCAGCCCGCTTGGCGCCGGCCGCCCTGGCCGTGCTGCTGGTGCAGGGTTGCGTGTCGATGGCCCCGCCATACGAGCGCCCCGCCCTGCCCGTGGCCGCCACCTATTCCGCGCCGGCCGAAGCCGGGATGAATGCCGCCCAGATCGGCTGGCGCGACTATTTTTCCGACCCGGTGTTGCAGGGTCTGATCACCGATGCGCTGGCGTACAACCGCGATCTGCGCCTGGCCCTGTTGCGGGCGGAAGAAGCGCGCGCGCTATACGGCATTCAGCGCGCGGACCAGTTCCCTACCCTTGGCGTACAGGCCGAAGGCGCCCGTTCCCGCACGCCGGGTGACCTGAACCTGAGCGGCCGGCCCATAGTGGCCAGCCAATACCAGGCTGGTGTCGGCATAGCGACCTGGGAACTGGACTTCTGGGGCCGTGTCCGCAGCCTGAAAGACGCCGCGCTGGAGAACTACCTGGCCTCCGACGCTGCCGCGCGGGCCGCTACGCTGAGTCTGGTCGCGCAGGTGGCGGACAGCTACCTGTCGCTGCGCGAACTGGACGAGCGCCTGACATTGACCCGCGAAACGATCGCCTCGCGCGGGGAATCGCTGCGCATCTTCCGCCGCCGCTACGAGGTCGGCTCGATCTCGAAGCTGGACCTGACCCAGGTGGAAGCGATGTGGCAGCAAGCGCGCGCGCTGGGCACCGACCTGGAACAGGCCTGCGCCACCCAGGCGCACGCGCTGGAATTGCTGGTGGGCAAACCGCTGGAGCTGCCCTTGCCTCAAGGCGGGCTGGAGGACGCCTCCGTGATGCGCGACTTGCCGGCCGGACTGCCGTCGGACCTGCTGACCCAACGTCCCGACATCGTGGCGGCCGAGCACCAGTTGCGGGCGGCCAACGCCAATATCGGCGCGGCGCGCGCGGCGTTTTTCCCGCGTATCACGCTGACGGGCGCCTTTGGCACCGCCAGCGCCGAACTGGACGGCCTGTTCGGTGGCAGCAGCCGGGCCTGGAACTTCGCACCCAGCCTGGACCTGCCCATCTTTGACGGCGGGCGCCGCAGCGCCAATCTGGATCTGGCCGAAGCGCGCCGTGACCAAGCAGTGGCCAGTTATGAGCAAAGCATCCAGAGCGCATTCAAGGACGTGTCCGATGCGCTCTCCGCCCGCCGCTGGCTGGCCGAACAGGTGCAGGTGCTGCGCGCCACCGTCGACGCGCAAAGCGAACGGGCACGTCTGGCCAAGCTGCGCTATGACCACGGCGCCTCGCCCTACCTTGAGGTACTGGACGCGCAACGCGACCTGCTGGCGGCCCAGCAGACGCTGGTGCAGACGCGCCGCGCCCTGCTGTCCGCCCGCGTCGGCCTGTATGCCGCGCTGGGTGGCGGCACGCAGGCTCCCTCCTCGCCCGCGCCACTGACCGCCCCGGACGCCACGGCGGCGTCCGTTCCGCGCCGTTAAACACAGGATCCCAACCATGAAGCTGCCTCATCGAAAACTGATCCCCGTCCTCGCCGTCCTGGCCGTGGCCGCCGTTGGCTACGCCGGCTGGCGCATGTTGTCCGACACGGGCCCAGGGGCGGGTTTCATCAGCGGCAACGGCCGCATCGAGGCGACGGAGATCGACGTCGCCACCAAGCTTGCCGGCCGCGTGCAGGACGTGTTGGTGGCCGAAGGAGACTTCGTCACCGCAGGCCAACCGCTGGCCCGCATGCAGATCGACACGCTGAACGCCCAGCGCGAAGAAGCCCGGGCCCAGCACCAGCAGGCGATTAACAGCGCCGCTAGCGCCAGCGCGCAGATCGCGCAGCGCGAGAGCGACAAGGTGGCGGCCGAAGCCGTGGTGTTGCAGCGCGAAAGCGAACTGGACGCCGCCCGCCGCCGGCTGGCGCGATCGGAAACGCTGTCCAAGGAAGGCGCCTCGTCGATCCAGGAACTGGACGACGACCGCGCCCGGGTGCGCAGCGCCCAAGCGGCGGTGCATGCCTCGCGCGCCCAGGTGAAAGCGGCCCAGGCGGCCATCGACGCCGCGCGTGCGGCCCAGGTAGGCGCGCAGTCCGCGGTGAATGCGGCGCTGGCCACGATCGCCCGCATCGACGCCGACATTACCGACAGCGAACTGCGCGCGCCGCGCGGTGGCCGCGTGCAGTACCGCGTGGCCCAGGCGGGCGAAGTGCTGGGCGCCGGCGGCAAGGTGCTGAACATGGTGGACTTGGCCGACGTCTACATGACCTTTTTCCTGCCCGAGCAGGCGGCCGGCCGGGTGGCACTGGGCCAGGACGTGCACATCATCCTGGACGCCGCGCCGCAGTACGTGATCCCGGCCAAGGTGTCGTTCGTGGCCAGCACGGCCCAATTCACGCCCAAGACGGTGGAAACCGCCACCGAACGCCAGAAACTCATGTTCCGCGTCAAGGCGCAGATCGACCCGACGCTGCTGCGACAGCATCTGCAGCAAGTCAAGACCGGCCTGCCGGGCGTAGCCTGGCTGAAGCTGGACAGCCAGGCCGCGTGGCCCGCCAATCTTGAAGTCAAGGTGCCGTAATGGCGTCGACCGTGACAGCCCCGAACCTCGCCCCGGTGGTCAAGCTGTCGGGGGTTACGCTGCGCTATGGCGACACGGTGGCGCTGGACGGGATCACGCTGGACATCCCGGCTGGCCGTATGGTGGGCCTGATCGGCCCG
>Ga0308157_10001122_pt1 | contig 62691 bp, 62 predicted proteins | sample PhyBR1_FD_201035 | JGI IMG/M metagenome (GOLD analysis project Ga0308157, IMG submission 201035) | Phyllosphere microbial communities from UC Gill Tract Community Farm, Albany, California, United States - DLSLB.R1 | ecosystem: Host-associated > Plants > Phyllosphere > Unclassified | place: USA... | reverse complement strand
ACCGCGACGGCAGACGGCTCCCCCATCACGCACGCCTGGTACGACCTCGGCCAGGCCGTGGCGCACCTGTCGGTGCAGGCGCACCACGACGGGCTCGTCGTCCACCAGATGAGCGGGTTCGACGGGGTGGCCGTGCGCGCGATCGTCGACCTCGAACCGCGCTTCGTTCCCGCGACCGTGATCGCTCTGGGCGAGCTCGGCGACGCGTCGGCTCTTCCGCAGGCGCTTCAGGAGCGGGAGACCGCGCCCCGAGTGCGTCGCTCGCTGGACGAGACCGTGATCGCCAGCGCCTGAGTCGACGCGATCCTCGCTACGGGGTGAAGTTCGTCGGTTCCGAGCACGCACTGAGCCGCTGTCGCGCTCAGCGCGTGCGAAGCCCGTCGAGCGCGACAGCGAGCACGTCGTCGGCCAGTTCGGCCGCGCCTTCCGGCCCCGCCGGCCGGTACCACTCGACGATCGAGTTGACCATGCCGAACAGCAGGCGGGTGGCCACCGCAGCACGGATGTCGCCGCGCACCGACCCCTCCGCCTGCGCGGCCCGCACGAGCACGGTGATCTGATCGTCGAACGTGCGGCGCCGCTCGAGCGCTGATCGCTCGACCTCGCTGTTGCCGCGCACACGCAGCAGCAGGGTCACGAACGGGAGCTTGTCGACGAGCACTCGCACCGCGCGACGGAGCACGTGCTCGAGCCGCTCCCCCGCCGACCCGACCGTGGCGTCCGGCTCGCGCAGCACGGCTTCCAACGAACCCATCGCCTCGTCGAGGGCGAGTTCGAGAAGCCGCTCCTTCGACGCGTAGTGGTGGTACAGCGCGGACTTCGAAAGACCGAGCCGTTCGGCGAGCGACGACACCGACGTCGCGTCGTAGCCGTGCTCGATGAACACCTGCACGGCGACCTCGAGGATCTGCCGCTGGTCGTAGCCCGGTCGCCCGCGGCGCGCAGCAGACGCCGCCCCTGCGACCCCCTCAGATGATGGCACTGACACGCATCCAGTCTGTCATCGGTGATTGCCCGTCCCCACGATCCTTGGCATAATGAATTACTGAACGATCGGTCAGAAACTAGCACACGCCAGACGACGCAGTCAGGAGCGCACATGAACGAGGAACCTCTCGTCATCGACCGCACGGCCGACCGCGTCGTCGCACGTCTCAACCGCCCCGAGAAGCGCAACGCAATCGACCGCGAGACGATCGACGCCCTGCATGCGCTGTGCGCAGAGCTCGAAGTCGCGCCGCGCACGCTGATCCTCACCGGCACCGAAGGAGTGTTCGCCGCGGGTGCAGACATCAGCCAGCTGCGCGCCCGCCGCGCCGAGGACGCACGCCGGGGCGTGAATGCCACCGCGTTCATCCGCATCCACGAACTGCCGATGCCGGTGATCGCCGCGATCGACGGTTACGCACTCGGCGGTGGCGCCGAACTCGCCTATGCGGCAGACATCCGCATCGGCACGCCGGCACTGAAGATCGGCAACCCCGAGACCGGTCTCGGCATCATGGCCGCCGCTGGGGGCACATGGCGCCTGGGCGAGATCGTCGGCGACGGACTCGCCCGCGAGATGCTGCTCACGGGCCGCCTGCTCGCGGCGGATGAGGCGCTGCGCGCCGGCCTCGTCTCCGGCATCCATCCGGCATCCGAGCTGCTGGCGACCGCCCATGCGATCGCGGATCGGATCGCGGCGAACGATCCGCTCGCCACTCGGCACACCAAACGCGCCATCCGCGCTCCGCGCTCGGAGCACCCTGGCATCGACGGCGAGCTGCAGGCCGAGCTGTTCGAGAGCCCGGAGAAGATGCGCAGGATGACGGACTTCCTGGAGAAGCGGGGTCGACCATGAAAGTGGGTGTTCTCGGCGGTGGCCGCATGGGCGCGGGGATCGCGCACGCGTTCCTGCTGGCCGGCTCCGATGTCGCCATCGTCGAACGCGACAGCGAGGCCACGACGACGGCGACGCGCCGGATTCAGGAGAGCCTCGAGCGCTCCGTGCAGCGCGGCGGCACCGCACGGAGCCTCGACGAGCTGACGACCGCGCTCCGGGCCGGCACCGATGCGGGGCTCTTCGCCGATTGCGATCTGGTGATCGAGGCCGTCCCCGAAGACCGCGCACTCAAGTCCGAGGCGCTCACCCGCGTGGAGAGAGCGCTGCCCGCACATGCGGCGCTCGCCTCGAACACCTCCTCGATCTCGATAGACGCCCTGGCCGCCTCGCTCACGCGCCCGCAGAACTTTCTCGGACTGCACTTCTTCAATCCTGTGCCGTCGTCATCGCTGGTCGAGATCGTGGGCGGATCTGCAACGGATCCGACGCTCGTCGATCGGGCGCGCGGCTGGGTGGAGACACTGGACAAGACACCGATCGTCGTCCGCGACTCCCCCGGATTCGCATCCAGCCGGCTCGGCCTCGTCCTGGCGCTCGAGGCGATCAGGATGCTGGATGCCGGCGTCGCCTCGGCGGAGGACATCGATCAGGCGATGGAGCTCGGGTACCGGCATCCGATGGGCCCGTTGCGGACGACCGATGTGGTCGGGCTCGACGTGCGTCTCGCCATCGCCGAGGAACTGTATGCGACCCTCGGCGAGCGCTTCGCACCGCCCGCGCTGCTGAGGCAGATGGTCGCCGACGGCAGGCTCGGCCGCAAGAGCGGCGAAGGCTTCTACAGATGGGATCGGGAATGACCGGAGTTCTGCCCAGTTACGTCCAGGGCGAGTGGTGGACGCCGCAGACCGCTGCCGACGCACTCATCGTCCGCGATGCGTCGACGGGCGCGGAGGTCACGCAGGTGAGCACCGAGAGCCTCGACCTCGCAGGCGCTCTCGAGTACGCCCGCACGGTCGGTCAGGCGTCTCTGGGCGCTCTGACCTTCCATCAGCGTGCTGTGCTGCTCAAGAAGTTCGCACTCGCCCTCACCGAACGAAAGGACGAGCTGTACGCGCTGTCGGCTCGCACCGGAGCGACGAAGGCAGATTCCTGGGTCGACATCGACGGCGGGATCGGCGTGCTGTTCGCGTACTCCGGCAAGGGGCGGCGAGAACTCCCCAACGGCCAGGTGCACGTGGACGGCCCGGTCGAGGCCCTGTCGAAGGACGGCAGCTTCATCGGCCGTCATGTGTACACGCGCCTGCCAGGTGTCGCCGTGCAGATCAACGCATTCAATTTCCCGGTGTGGGGACCGCTCGAGAAATTCGCGCCCGCGTTCCTCGCCGGAATGCCGTCGCTGATCAAGCCCGCCACCCCGACCGGTTATCTCACCGAGGCCATGGTGCGGATCCTGGTCGAATCCGACCTGCTGCCCGACGGATCGCTGCAGCTCGTGAGCGGCAGCGTGCCCACCCTCTTCGAAGAGCTGCGACTCGGGGATCTCGTCGGCTTCACCGGCAGCGCCTCGACCGCCGCGACGCTGAGGGAGAGGACCCCGAACGGGGTGCGCTTCACCGCCGAGACCGACTCGATCAACGCCTCGGTGCTCGGCCCCGACGCGACCGAGGGAACGCCGGAGTTCGACGCGTACGTGCGTCAGCTGGTCACGGAGCTGACGACGAAGGCAGGGCAGAAGTGCACGGCGATCCGGCGCGCGATCGTACCGACGGCATCCGCTGACGCCGTCATCGATGCGGTTCGCTCCCGCCTCGAGGCGAAGATCGTGATCGGTGATCCGCGGGCTGAGGGCGTGACGATGGGTCCCCTCGTCTCTCTCGCCCAGCGCGACGAAGTGCTGCGGCAAGTGACGGCACTGCAGGATGCCGGTGGTCGGATCGTCGTCGGCACCAGCGACGCACCGGAGGTGCGCGGCGTCGAGGGCCGCGCCGCGGCGACGCCGAATGGTGCTTTCGTCGCCCCGATGCTGCTGCGCTTCGACGACGCGAGTGCGGATGCCGTGCACGAGGTCGAGGCGTTCGGCCCGGTGGCTTCGCTGTTGACGTACGAGACAGCATCCGAGGCGGCGGATCTCGTGGCCCGTGGCGGCGGGTCGCTCGTGACGAGCGTCGCCACGCACGATCCGGTGTTCGCGGCGGAACTGATGACGGGCATCGCCGCCTCGAACGGACGAGTTCTGTTCCTCGACCGCGACGACGCGCGCTCCTCCACCGGCCACGGTTCGCCGATGCCGGGTCTCGTGCACGGTGGCCCTGGCCGCGCGGGCGGTGGCGAGGAGCTCGGCGGCATCCGCGCGGTGCTGCATCACATGCAGCGCACGGCCGTGCAGGGCTCGCCCGACGTGCTCACGGCGTTGACCGGTGTATGGCACGCCGGCGCCGCAGCGCGCTCGGACGGGGCGCATCCGTTCCGCAAGTCGCTCGCTGAGCTGCGGATCGGCGACCGCATCGCCTCGGCGTCCCGCGAGGTGAGGCTGGACGATATCGAGACGTTCGCGCACTTCACCGGCGACACCTTCTACGCGCACATGGATGAGCAGGCCGCCGCCGCGAACCCGTTCTTCCCTGGACGCGTCGCACACGGGTACCTGCTCGTGTCGTGGGCCGCGGGGCTTTTCGTCGACCCGGAGCCTGGCCCTGTGCTCGCGAACTACGGTCTGGAGAATCTGCGCTTCATCACTCCGGTCTCGCCAGGAGACAGCATCCGCGTGGAGCTGACCGCGAAGCAGATCACGCCGCGCGAGACCGATGAATACGGCGAGGTGCGGTGGGATGCCGTGATCCGCAACCAGGACGATGAGACCGTCGCGACGTACGACGTGCTGACGCTGGTGGAGAAGGAGCGCTCAGCCGCGTAGCGCGAGCACGAAGGGCAGCACCTCGGTCGCTCCCGCCTGCCGGAGCGAGCGGGCAGCGACGGTGAGGGTCCAGCGGCTGTCGGCCTGGTCGTCGACGAGCAGGAGCGGCCCGTGGGGGATCTCGAGCCCATCGGCGCTGAAGCGCTCCCAGAGACCGGCGAGCCGGAACGCGCTGTTGCCACCCGGCTGTCCGGTGGGCCCGCCGTCGACCGGGGTCAGTGCGCCGATGAAGGGCAGCTTGCCGATCTCGGCGATCCCGCGCGCGAGCGAGTCGACGAGCAGCGGACGCGATCGCGACGGCATCGCGACGACGGCGACGGGCCGCTCGTCCCATTCCCACCCTGCGAGCACCCGCACGCAGCCGGCGAGCACCTCCGGGGTCGCCTGCGCATCAGGCGCACCTGCGGCGAAGAGCGTACGCAGGGTGCCGCCCCAGCCGAGGTCGGTGAGTCGGGCCAGCGCTCGTCCGCTGCCGGCCTGCTCACCCGCGGGGATGCGCCCTTTCGCCGGAACCCCGAGTCGGTCGGCACCCGTTGGCCAGGCGCGGCGCGGGTCGATCGCGACGCCGACGCGGTCGAGAGACTCGGATGCCGCGGATGTCGCCGCGGCTCCGATCTCGCGGGGGAACCATGTGCCGACACAGTTGTCGCACCGCCCGCACGGCTCGGCCGTGTCGTCATCGAGCGAACGCTGCAGGAACTCCATGCGGCATCCGTCGGTGTGCTCGTAGTCGAGCATGTGCTGCTGCTCGGCGACGCGTTCGGCGGCGATGCGCGCGTAACGGTCCCGGTCGTAGACCCAGCTCTCACCAGTGGCGATCCACCCGCCCTGCACACGTCGTACCGCACCGTCCACATCGAGCACCTTGAGCAGCAGCTCGAGCGGGGTGCGACGGATGTCGACCATCGCCTCGAGCGCAGGAGTCGAGATCGGCGCATCGCCGAGAGCGGCGATCACACGCTCGGCGCGCTCCTGATCGGGCATGGATGCCGTGGCGAAGTAGTGCCAGATGTCTCGGTCCTCCGGCCCGGGCAGCAGCAGCACGTCCGCGCTCTCGCTCGCGCGCCCCGCGCGACCCACCTGCTGGTAGTAGGCAACCGGCGACGACGGCGCACCGAGGTGCAGCACGAAACCGAGGTCTGGCTTGTCGAACCCCATGCCGAGCGCACTCGTCGCGACGAGCGCCTTCACTTCGTTGCGCTTGAGCATGCCCTCCGATTCCTCGCGCTCATCGGTGTCGGTCTGGCCGGTGTACGCGCGCACCTCGTGGCCGCGCTCGCGCAGCAGTCGGGCGGTGTCGACGGCCGCAGCGACGGTGAGCGTGTAGATGATGCCCGATCCTGGGAGGTCGTCGATGTGACTGAGCAGCCAGGCGAGCCGACTGGCCGCATCGGGAAGGCGCAGCACGCCGAGTCGCAGGGATGCGCGGGCGAGCGGGCCGCGGATCGTGAGCACGCCCTCGTCTGATGCGGCGACCCCGAGCTGCTCTTCGACGTCGGCGACGACGCGGCTGTTCGCCGTAGCGGTCGTGGCGAGCACTGGCACCTCTGCGGGCATCTGCGTGATGAGGTCGCGCAGACGCCGGTAGTCGGGGCGGAAGTCGTGACCCCAGTCGCTGATGCAGTGGGCCTCGTCGACCACGAGCATGCCGATCCGTCGCACGAGCGCCGGCAGCTGCTGCTCGCGGAAGGCAGGGTTGTTCAGCCTCTCCGGCGACACGAGCAGCACGTCCACCTCGTCGCGGTCGAGTCGTGCGAGCACGTCGCCCCATTCGTGCGCGTTCGTCGAGTTGATCGCCACCGCGCGCACGCCGGCGCGTTCGGCCGCTGCGATCTGGTCGCGCATCAGCGCCAGCAGCGGCGAGACGAGCACTGTGGGCCCGGCGCCCTGCCGGCGCAGCAGGAGGGTCGCGACGAAGTAGACGGCGGACTTGCCCCAGCCGGTCCGCTGCACGACGAGCGCCCGCCGACGCCGGGCGACCAGCGCCTCGATCGCTTCGTACTGCCCCTCGTGGAAGTCGGCGTCGGGGCGGCCGACGAGTTCGCGCAGTGCGGCGAGGGCAGCGGCACGAATGTCGACGGCAGACAGAGAGGTCATGTCACCACTCTGCCTCAGGCGACCGACACAGCGGCTGGGTGTCCGGAAAGCGACAGGGCAGGCCGCGGGCCACTGGCCATCGTCTAGCGTGGAAAACGTGATCACCCGCGAACTCGCGGTCGCGCTGCGGCAGGCCGGCCTCGTATGGCTCCCCCAGAGCGGCGACCGATTCCTGCTCGACCTCCCCGACGAAGTCGAGCTCGAAGTCGAGGCCGAGGTCTTCACCGTCAGCGAGATGACCATCGAGGCGCGTCGGACGCCGCGCGGTACCGACCTCGCATTCAACGGCACGACCGAGTGGGCACTGGATGCGGTCGAGTTGGCGGACGCCGTCTGGCTGCCGCGCGAGGATCAACTGCGCGACCTTCTGCGCGGCACCTTCAGGAGTTTGGTCCGCCTGGAGGATTCCTTCCTGGTGGAGATCGAGATCAGCGGTGAGACGCTGCGTTTCGAGCATCCCGATCCGTCTGAAGCGTACGGCCGGGCGCTCCTGGAGCTCGTCTCCCGCTCCCACTGACGCTCCGCGGCCCCGGGATTCCGCTCGCGCTTGGGAGCCGTCTGCACCCGACTGCGTGCGCCTGCCGAAAACGGGCTGTCGGCGTTTCGGCGTGAATGGGTTTCGGTGGGCGATTTCGGCGGATCGTCTTCGGCGTGTCGAGCACCCGGTCTGCGGTGTCCGCGAGGCTGCCAGAAACCATCAGTTTCGGCGATCTGAGGAAATCTACAAGTGACCAGGCCTCTGCTCCGACTCGTGTTCGGGCGCATCGAGGTTTCGCTTGGGTGCAGCAGCGATGGGAAGATGGAACCATGACCCCGTCGAGGAAGCCCGCGATTGTGCGCGGCTTCGCGGCCGCGTCACTTGCGACGTTCGCAGCGCTGGCGGGTCACATGACGGGTGGCGGGCAGATGCCTGGCGCGCTAGGCATCGTGGTTCCGTGGATCTTCTCGTTCATGGTGTGTGTGCTCCTCGCTGGACGGAAGCTCTCGGTGATCCGATTGAGCATCTCCGTCGCGATCAGCCAGCTCCTGTTCCACGTACTGTTCGTTCTCGGCACGATCGAGCCCTCGGGGACCGCGGTCGGTCACGTTCACGGTGCTCCTCTCGTCCTGCCCGGCGGTACCGGCATGACAGAGGCCGTTGTCGCGGATGGCACGATGTGGGTCGGACACCTACTTGCTGCGATCGTCACGGTTGTCGTCGCGCATCGTGGTGAGCGCCTGCTGCTGGCCCTACGCGCACTCGCGATTCAGCTCGTTCTCTGGGTCCGCCGTCGGGTTGACGCTGCGCTGGGTACTCCGGAGCTGCTCGACGTCCGTGGTCCAGGTCTGGTGCGGAACGGCCACCGTCTTCTTGAGTCTCGAATACTGGCGACGCTTCGGGGTCGTGCTCCGCCTGTGGCATACGCGATCTGATCCGCACCGGCTCTGTCGTCGGTGTGTTCCTGTCGGGGGTGCATCTGCGCGCCCTGGGCATCCTGAACAACCGTTGGCGTCTCTTGGGACGCCTGACGAGAGGCTTCCTCATGTCTGCACTGCGCCGAATCGGTGCGGGGCTGGCGTTGGCCTTGATCGCCGTACTGGCGACCTCGGTACCGGCGTCTGCCCATGACCAACTGACCTCCAGCACACCCACGGAGGGCGAGGTTCTGGCGACCGCCCCGCCAGAGATCGTAATGACGTTCTCCGGCGATCTGCTCGTCCTCGATGCGTCGATGACAGGCGCCGTCGTCATGGTCGTCGATGCATCCGGGCACGACTGGGCGTCGGGAGAGATCGACGTTCAGGGAAACACTGTGACGGCGCAGCTCGCGCCGGGCATGCCAGTGGCGGGCTATCAGGTGCGGTGGCAGGTCGTCTCCGAGGACGGGCATCCGATCTCCGGGTCGATCCCGTTCACGATCGGCGACGCTGCTCCGATGGTCACGGCCGGGAGCAGTGACGGTGCCGCGGATAGTGACGCAGTCACCCCAGCGGAAGATCAGATCGCAGACGACTCGAGCAGCCCGGTCCGGGTTTTGCTCATCGGGGCGGGCGGCGCAGCAATCGCTGCGGCCGGCTTCGCCCTCTATCGATTCCTTCGTCGCCCGAAGGCGACAGCCGTACCGCCGGAGTCCGGCGATGACGCGGCAGAAACTCTGTGAAAGGCACTACACGATGAACACTTCCAAAACCCTCCCTCGCGCCGCGGCACTGCTCGCTGTCTCGCTTCTCGCACTGACCGGCTGCGCCGCAACAGCTGCTCCGGCATCAGAGGACTCCAAGCCCGCCGGCGATGTCGTGACGATCGAGGACGCGTGGGTGAAGTCCGCCCCAGACGGCATGTCCGCCGGCTTCGGGATGCTCGAGAACACCGGCGATGCGGACGTGACGGTCGTCTCCGTCGAATCCGATGTCTCCCCGATGATGGAGTTGCACGAGACGGTCGAGAACGAGGCCGGCGAGATGGTGATGCGCGAGATCGAGGGGGGATTCGTGATCCCCGCCGGTGGTGAGCTGGCGCTCGAACCGGGCGCGAACCACATCATGCTGATGGGTCTCGAAGGCCCGCTCGTCGCCGGGGATGAGGCGACGTTCACGCTGACGTTCTCGGACGACTCGACGTATGAGTTCACCGCTCCGGTGAAGGACTATTCGGGTGCGAACGAGAACTACGAGGAGAGCGACGACGAAGGCATGGATCACTGATGCCAGCGCCCGCTGAGGGCGCGCGCACCGGTCCCGGTCGGTCGACCCGGCGACAGTTCCTCCTCGGAGGGGCTGTCGCCGGGATCGGCGCGGCCGCAGCGATCGGCGCGGACTACGCGCTCAACCGCTCAAACACTGAGGAGAACACGGCGCCCTCGACGCCCATGAACGGCGATGAGAAGGTCCCCTTCTTCGGAGCGCACCAAGCCGGCATCGACACCGCCGCGCAAGCACACGGGGTCTTCCTCGGGCTGGATCTGAACGACGGCGTCGACGCGGCAGCGTTGGTGCGCCTCATGCGGATCCTCACGGACGATGCCGCCCGCCTGACCCAGGGAAGACCGGCATTGGCCGACTCGGAACCCGAACTCGCGCTGTCACCGGCTCGACTGACCATCACCTTCGGGTTCGGTCCCGGGCTCGTCGCCCGAGCTGGCGCGGCCGGTCCGGGCTGGCTTGCTCCGCTTCCTGCGTTCGGGATCGACCAACTGCAGCCGAAGCTCTCCGACGGGGATCTGCTGCTGCAGGTGAACGGTGACGACCCGCTCACGGTGGCTCACGCGACGCGCATGCTCCTGAAGGATGCACGCGGCTTCGCAACGATCCGGTGGACGCAGCAGGGATTCCGGCGCGCGTACGGGACCGAGCGACCCGGGACGACGATGCGGAACCTCTTCGGGCAGGTCGACGGCACGACCAACCCGGAACCGGGGACGAAGGACTTCGACCAGGTCGTCTGGGCGGAGGACGGCTGGCTCGCCGGCGGCACCGGGGCCGTGATCCGCCGCATCCGGATGGACCTGGACAAATGGGACCGCCTCGACCGGAGCGGACGCGACGCGTCCGTCGGACGAAGCATCGCCAACGGGGCGCCGCTGACGGGAACCAAGGAGTTCGACGAGCCGGACTTCGAGGCGAAGACCGCCATCGGTTTCCCGGTGATCCCGCAGTTCGCCCACATCCGTCGCGCGCGCGGTGATGACAGTGAACGCATCTTCCGCCGCGCCTACAACTATGACGAACGCCCCCTGGGCGCAGAGGTCTCCGAATCGGGGCTCATCTTCGTCTCCTACCAAGCCGACATCGAAAGCCAGTTCATCCCGATGCAGCGACGGCTCGACGAGCTCGACCTGCTCAACGAATGGACCGTGCCCATCGGCTCCGCCGTCTTCGCGATCCCGCCTGGATGCGCCGAAGACGGCTTCATCGGCGACTCCCTCCTCTCCTGAAAGCACCAACATGACTCTCACGGCATCCGAAACGACCCCGCACGAACCCCCCTCGCCCCCATCCTCGCGACGACGAGGATGGTTCGCCCCTCTGCTGCTCCGACTGCACTTCTACGCCGGCATCCTCGTCGGCCCGTTCATCCTCATCGCCGCCATCAGCGGCGCTCTCTACGCCCTCACCCCGCAGCTCGAGCAGGCCGTCTACGCCGAGCAGCTCCACGCACCCAAGACCGACGCGACGCTCACCCTGGCAGCGCAGATCGAAGCTGCCGACGCCTACCGAGGGGATTCCTCCGGGCTGTTCGCTGTGCGCCCCGCGCCTGAGCCGGGCGACACGACCCGGATCATGTACGCCGAAGACGGCCTCGGACCGAGCGAATCCCGGGCCGTGTTCGTTGACCCCGGCACCGGCGAGATCCGCGGCGACCTCGTCGTGTACGGCACGAGCGGCTCCACGCCGCTGCGCACCTGGATCAGCAACCTCCATCGCAACCTCCACCTGGGCGACGCCGGGCGCCTCTACAGCGAACTCGCCGCCTCCTGGCTCGGGATCGTCGCCATCGCCGGCCTCGCGCTCTGGATCATACGCATCCGCAAAGCGCGAGCGAAGAAGGACTTCGTTCGCCCGAACCGCACCCACAAGGGATACCGCGGACTCTTCGGCTGGCACACCACCATCGGCATATGGTTAGTCCTCGGCGCCCTCTTCCTCTCCGCCACCGGCATCACCTGGTCACAGCACGCCGGCACGAACGTCAGCAACCTGCGCGCCGCCCTCAACTGGGGGACTCCCTCAATCAACACCACCCTCGGTGTCGAAACCCCAGCAGCAGATGACCACGCCCACCATCACGGGGCAGAGACCGCGCCGACCGGGGCAGCCAACCCCGCCACCTTCGACGCCATCCTCGCCATCGCGCAACGAGAGAACGTGAACACCGGTCAGGTCGAGATCAAACCCCCGGCCGAACCGGGCACCGCCTGGACGATCCGCGAGATCAAGAGCAGCTTCCCTACAGAAGGCGACTCCCTCGCGATCGACGGCACCACCATGCAGGTCGTCGATCGGATCGATTTCGCAGACCTCTCGCTACCGGCGAAGTTCGCGAGCTGGGGCATCAACATCCACATGGGAGTCATGTTCGGACTCGCCAACCAGATCGTGCTGTTTCTCGTCGCCATCGCACTCGCGGCGATGGTTGTACTCGGCTACCTAATGTGGTGGAAACGCCGGCCCGCGCGCGACACCAGCAAACTCGTGGGAAGCCCGCCGCGGCGCGCTCTTCGCGACGCACCCTGGTGGGGCATAGCCACAGCTGGAGCGATCGCACTACTCATCGGGTTCTGGCTCCCCCTCGTCGGATGGACACTCCTCGCATTCCTCGTCCTCGACACCGTAATCAGCATCACCGCCCGGCAACGATCGAGCACTCGCTGACACCCTCCGTCTCCCTGCCCCCTGACGTTCGCAAGGGGCAGGGAGACGGAGAAAGTAGGCATCCGCCGAAACCCCCTGCCGATTCCTAGAGCCGCGAAACCGCCCACCGAGCGGCATGGTTTTTCGGCAGCGCCTCGAAACCAGCTTGGCCGCGGCCCACCGAAAACCATCGTTTTCGGCGGGTTGCTCCGGGGCTCTCTGCGCGCGCTATGGCGTCCGGCTCCGGTGCCTGGTGACGGCGACATAGTTGCCACAACGGGATGAACAATACGCTCTGCGGCCGTTGCGGCTGGTGTCCACGAAGACGAGCCCGCAGGACTCTCGGCCGCAGACACCTAGTCGGGTTCCTTCGGATTCGACGATGAAGAAGGCGAGACCTCCGCCTGTGACGGCGCGGACCCTGGTGACTACGTCTTCGTGGTCGGCCTTGAAGTGGAGGTGCGGGCGAAGCTGGTCATGGATGGTGAGGTAAGCCCGGGACGTCCCTTGCTCCAGCATCTCGTTGGAGGCCGCGCACAGTTCTTCGAGGTTGGAGGCGGAGAAGACCTTCCGCAGCGTGCCTGCCCAATCCCTCAGGGCGTGAGAAGCGGTGTCATTCAGCGTGGACCGTCGGATCTCATGGTCGTGCAGTATTGCGGCGGCAGCGGGGTTCGACCAGCCAGCGCGTGCGAGGTTGACGAGATCGGCGGCGAGCATCGGGCCGGTCATGTTGTCATGGTTGAACTGCATTGACACATTGCATCACAGTTACGATCGTGAGCGTCTTAGCAACAGCGATCGTTCCGATCATTCTTCTTCTGGCCGCCGGCGCGGTGATTCGGCGCTGGTTCGTCACCGAACCCGCTTTCTGGCGTGGTCTGGAGTGGATGAGCTATCGGGTGTTCACTCCAGCGCTTTTCATCTCATCGATCACGGTCGCCGACCTCAGCGTCGTTCCGATCGGTCCACTCGCCCTCAGCCTCGCGGTCCCGATCGTCGCAGCAGCCGGTCTCATCGTCTCTCTACGAAGACCGTTAGGGGCCAACGGCCCTCAACTGACGTCGATGGTTCAGGGCACGATCCGCATCAACACCTACATCGGGCTGATCTTCGCAACCGCACTTCATGGGGTGGCTGGTGCGGCAACTTTCGCACTGGCCAGCGCGATCGTCGTACCGCTCGTGAATGTGATCTGCGTGAGTGTCCTCGCTCGACATGGAGAGCGGCCTGCGACGCTGAGTCGAGTCCCGGTCTGGCGGGCACTGCTTGAGAACCCGCTCATCCAAGGGGTCACGGTCGGCCTGGTGCTCAATCTCACCGAGATCGCGCTGCCCGCATTCCTCTCGTCGACGCTAAGCCTTCTGGCTGCGCCCGCACTCGTAGGTGGCACGCTCATCTCTGGTGCCGCGATGCACCTGTCGTTCCGTCGACGCGATGTTCTTGACGTCGGCGTGACCGCGATCCTGAAGCTGGTCGCGCTGCCATTGGCGGCTGCAGGGATTGCTCTCTCCCTGGGCGTCGACGGGCCTACCCTCACCAGCATTACTCTGATCTGCGCGGTTCCCACAGCGCCGTCCGCATACGTGCTCGCATCGCGGATGGGAGGCGACACCCGCTTGATGGCGTCGATCACGGGCATTCAGACGATTCTCGCCACGGCTAGCATGCCTGCGATCCTCGCGGCCGTTCACATGATCGCCCCCTGATGCAGCGAGGTTCGGACCTACCGTCGCCGCCGAGCCTGGTGAGCGGCGACAACGACGATCGTAGAGATGACGGCTACGGCTGCGAGGTCCGAGATCAGGATGAGGGCGTCTGCCACGCGCCGTCCTCCACGGCGGAAGCTGCGAAATCGCGGAAATCTCTCGCCGGTCGGCCGAGCACGTCGGCGATGTCGGACGAGACGGTCTGCAGCGCTCCGGCGGCGATGTTGGCGTAGAGCGTGGCGGAGAAGTGCGCCCACTCCTCCGGCACGCCGTATCCGATCTGCTCTGCCACGTAGGCGTCGACATCGAGGGGTGTGTAGGTGATGGTGCGTCCTGTCGCCGCGCTGAGCTCGTCCGCGACGTCGGCAAAGGTCAACAGGCGTGGCCCTGTGAGCTCGTATGTGCGGCCTGCGTGAGAGGCGTCGGTGAGAGCGAGCGCTGCGACTTCTGCGATATCGTCGGCGTCAACGAAAGCTTCGGCACCGTGGCCGGCGGGAAGGCGCAGGTCACCGGCATCCACGAAGGGAGCGAGGAAGTCTTCGCTGAAGTTCTGGTTGAACCAACGCAGTCGCAGGATGGTCAGCCCGAGTCCCGCCTTGGTGAGTTCTGCTTCTGCCGATTGGGCGAGCTGGAACCCTTCGTGGCCGTCGTCCGGGACTGACACCAGGACGGCGCGGGCGGCGCCATTCGCGACGGCGAGCTTCCCGAACGCGCGGAACTGGTCGGTAACGGCCGGGTCGTGCAGGGAAGTGGTGACGACGTAGACGGCGGCGATGCCTTTCACCGCTTCAGGCCAGGTGGAGTCGTCGTTCCAGTCGAAGCGGATGTCCGAGTTGCGGGAGACGGCGCGAACATCGTATCCGCGCTCGAGCAGGAGCTCCGTGACGCGACGGCCGGTCTTGCCGGTGCCACCGGTGACGAGGATGGTGGAGTTGCTCATGGCGCTGGTTCCAATCAGTGGGTGAGGGGTTGGTTGAACGTGACGACGCTGGAGCTGCGGCGGCGTGTGGCGCTAGCCGCGCGGGACGAGATGTCCGCGGCGGCGCATCCAGATCTCCAGCGGCATGGTTACCAGAGGTGGGATCGCTGCCAGGACGGCGAGGACGGCCACCCACCAACGCCATCGCAGAATGACTGCGGCGGTGATGACGATTACGAGGTAGATGAGGAACACGCCCCCATGCAGCGCACCGAAGATGCTTACTCCGAGGCCGGTCGTCTTCGTGACGTGCTTGAGGAACATCCCCACGAGAAGCCCCGCCCAAGTGAACGCCTCGAGGAAAGCGGCGACGACGAACACTTTCGCCATCAATGGCAGGGTCGGCCAATGAAGGGTGGAAGCACTCATGGGATCTCCGGGCCCGCCGATCCGGAAGCGAGCGCGGCAACTGACCGTGCGAGGTGCTCTGCGAGGGCCTCACGCAGCTTGCGCGGCATAGGTGTGCCGCCGATCGAGTTGTTGAGCCAGAGCCCGTCCGCGGCGAGGTAGATGATCATCTTCTGCAGCGCGGCCGGATCCGCGGGATCAATGCTCGCGGGATCCGGGGACCACCTCCCGATGACCTCTTGCCAGGGACGGTTCAGTGTCTCGTCGCTGGACGCTTCGAGCATGAGCAGCAATTCCGGTCCGGTGACGCTCTGCACGCTGACCCTCGCATATGCCGCGAGCCGCTCGTCCTGCGTCGCATCTTCCGGGCGACGACCCAGAGCATCGATGAGTTGCTGCTCCCACTGCTGCGCCTGATGTTCATGCAGCGCGAGCACCATCGCATCCTTCGAGGGGAAGTGGTACAGCAGTCCCCCTTTCGTCATCCCGGACGCAGCGGCGACGGAGTCGAAGGTGACAGCCGTCACCCCGTGGCTCTCCACAACAGACAAAGCGGCGTCGAGTATGACCTCACGTTTACTGGTTCGCACGGTTCTTTCCCTTGATCAGTGCTCGGAATGCAGTTGCGACTGGGTGCCCGGCAGATACTTCCGCAGCAGCACCCCGGTGACAGCCGCGCCGATAGCCAGCACGACCGCGACGATGATCATGACCACCAGATATGCGGAGTCGAACGCCGCCGACGCGGCGGCGATGATCGCGGTGTCACCGTTCGCAACCTGGAGAGCATCGGTGATGCCCTCGCGGGCCGCGTCCGGGGTGCCAGCGGGCAACACCACAGTGGCACTGAAGATCAGGCTCAGAGCGCTGCCGAGCAGAGCCACCGCGGTGAGACTGCCGAACTCATACGACACTTCCTCGACGGAAGAGGCCATGCCAGCCCGATTCACCGGCACATTCCCGATGATCGCCGTCGACGCCACAGACATCGCCGCACCAAGCCCCGCACCCGTCAGGAGCAGCCCGACGATGAGGAGTCCGAACGAGGTCTGGAAACCGATGATGGTCACGATGGTGCCGACAGTGCCGAACCCGAGCCCGCCGGTGATGAGGGCAAGGAGTCCCACCCGGTGCAGGAATGCCCCACCGAGCATCGCGGTCGGCAATGACCCGACGGCCACGGCAGCGACGAGCAAACCCGCCTCGAGCGGGCTGAACCCGGCAACCAACTGGAAGCGCTGAGTGGTGACCAGCTGAATGCCAGCGCTTGCAAACATGGCGAACGCTGCCGCGAGCACCCCAGAGGTGAATGCGGCGTTGCGGAAGATCGAGAATTCGATCAGCGGCTGCGTCATGCGCCGCTGCCGGCGGGCGAAGAGGAAGAAGCCGATCGTCGCGACGAGAACTGCAGCGACCAGGGCCGGCACGGACGGCGGGACGTGTCCAAGCTCCTTGATAGCGAAGACAGTTCCGACCAGTCCGACCATGACTTGGAGAGAGGAGATCGCGTCCCACTTCTTGGACGGATCCGGATGGTTCGCCGGTCGCAGGACAAGCGTCGCGATCAACGCGAGGATGACCACCGGCACGTTCACGAGGAACACGGAACCCCACCAGAAGAACTCCAGCAGTGTCCCGCCCACGATCGGGCCGAGTGCACTTCCGATGACGGCGATGCTGCCCCACACGGCGATTGCGATGTTGCGTTCGCGTTCGATTGTGAAGTTGGTGCGGATGAGCGCCAATGTCGCCGGCATCATCGCTGCTGCTCCCACGGCGAGCACGCCGCGAGAAGCGATCAGGATCTCCGGGGTGGGTGAGAAGGCCGCCAGAAGCGACGCCCCACCGAAGACCACCAACCCGATGATGAACATTCGCGTGTGGCCGACACGGTCACCGAGCGTCCCGCTGCCCAGGAGCAGTCCCGCCATCACCAGCGGGTAGGCGTTGATGATCCAGAGTCCCTGAGTGCTCGATGCTCCCAGCTCCGCTGTCAGCGTCGGCAACGCCGTGTAGAGAATTGAATTGTCCAGGGTGATCAGCAGTAGACCGGCCGTTACCGTCACCAGCAAGGACCAGCGCTGCCGCTTCATCAAAATCGTCATTCACGTCTCAATCTTCGAGAGCATAACTGTACCAGATGAAAGGTATAGTTATGACGGCCATCTCCAGATGCGAGACTGCCGTCTGCTTGCCTTGGCGTCTCTGTGCCTCCCCGAACCAAAGGATCGCCATGCGGCAGATGCATCTCGCGCCCATCTCGGTAGCGCGCGTCAGGTACTCCTGGACCGGAGGTACCCCTCACCTCGCCTGCGCCCCGCTCCCATCGTTACGGCGCTCCCAGACAACTCGGGCCAAGTCAAGCCACCCCAAGACGATGGCCCGGCGCGCCGAAAGCCTCTGCCGAAACGGGGTTCCGGGGCACGTTTGCGGCAACCGCTCGAGATGCGTCGGGCACATCCACTGGTAACGATCGTTTCCGGCAGGCTACCCGTGACTCAAATTGCAGTCGGATTCGTAGTACTCGGCGAATGCTTGATCCATGGCTTCATTGTGGAGCCGGCGTCGAAAGCTGCAACGAATGCCGCTTCCTGGAGCGCGAACAAGGTTCTTCAGAAAACTTTTCTGATCAGCCCGTTTTTCGGCTCGGAATGTCGGTGGCCCTCGGTTGAATAGGAGTTATGAACAGCATTGTCACTCACCTCGAAGACCTCGACAGGTCTCTCGCTGAGGCGAGTCGTGATGCGTTCGGTCGCGAAGAGATTCCCGATCTTACGGATGCCGAGATCGCCGCGCTTTTTGAATTGAGCGGCAGCATCCAAAAACGAATCGAGGGTCTGCAGGTCGAGGCGGCCGTCCAGGTGCTTGAACGGTCTGCGCCGATGCGCGACGACAAGCTCACGGCGAAGTACGGATGGTCACGTCCGGTCGACCTCGTGCGGGTGCTGACACGCAGTGAGACGCGCGACGCGAATCGCGTGATGAAGGTCGCCCGGTTGTTGAGCCGGGCTCGGGGGATATCGAACGGCGAGTTCCTTCCCGCCCGTTACCCCGCACTGCGCGAGGCGATGGTGACAGGATCGGTCGGCGTTGCCGGTCTGCTCGCGGCGATGGAGCCGCTGGAGCAATCCCGCCGCCGAATCCTCGATGATGAACGGCTGGAGGCCGACCGGCAGCTCGCCGACGTCGCTCGCGGGATCATCCGCAGCGCAGACGGCGGTGTGAGCATTGGCCCGCTGCCCACACCGGAAGACCTGCGGATGCTGTCGCAAGTGCTCGCCGCCTACCTCGATCCTGATGGCGCAGAGCCATCCGACGAGATCGGCGCGCGCGCCCGGAGTCTTACGCTCGGACGGGAGCGCGACGGCAGCGTGCCTCTGCGCGGAAATCTTCTCCCCGAAGTAGCCGGTCAGTTGAAGTTGCTGCTGGACAGCATCCTCAATCCTCGAGTCGATGGGCCAGATGATCCGACGACCGGAGTGCACTTCACCGAGAGCGCCGACGAAGAGACGACGCCGAACGGCGATCCGCATACCGACTCGATGTACCTCGACCAGCGGACCAGAACGCAGAAGATGCACGATGCCTTCGCGATGATCATCAACGGCGCTGCGCGTGCGGGCGAGTTCCCGCAGATCGGTGGTGCGTCGCCGACCCTCGTGGTCACCGTCACCGCTGAAGACTACGCAGCGGGCAGCGGGTGGGCAACGGTGCTGAACACCGGCGACCGAATCCCCTCGCGCGTGGCGGCGCAGACCGGGTGTTCCGGCGGCATCCAGCGCGTGCTGTTCGATGAGAACGGCCGAATCGCCACCCTCGGCACGTCCGCGCGCATCTTCAACGCCCTGCAGCGCCGGGCGATCACCCTTCGTGACGGCGGCTGCGTGATCCCTGGCTGCACGGTGCCGGCATCCTGGTGCGAGGTCCATCACGTGTTCGAGTACGCCGACGGCGGTCCCACCCATACCGACAATGGTGTGCTGCTGTGCTGGTGGCACCACCGCAATCTCCACCTCTCGGAGTGGCGGATCCGCATGAATCGCGGCGTCCCCGAGATCAGGGGACCACTGTGGTGGGATCGCGAGCAGAGATGGCATCCGGCCGGAATCCCGAGCCCGCGCGGTCGAGAACGCGCAGGGTGACGATCGAACCGTACTCCCGATGATGCGCGCGCCGCGAGCTTGTGAGACAATTACTGAACGTACGGTCAGTAATGACGCGCCGCGACGAAGGAGTCGGGATGACCACCGCACCGGAAGCCCCCCAACCGGCCACGATCAGCGAAGAGCAGCGCCGGTTCGACGAGATCATCGCCGCCGACTCGCGCATCGAACCCCGCGACTGGATGCCGGATGCCTACCGCCGCGCGCTGATCCGCCAGATCGGCCAGCACGCCCACTCCGAGATCATCGGCATGCAGCCCGAGGGCAACTGGATCACCCGCGCCCCGAGCCTGAAGCGCAAAGCGATTCTGATGGCGAAGGTGCAGGACGAAGCCGGCCACGGCCTGTACCTGTACTCGGCCGCGCAGACGCTCGGCATCACGCGCGACGAGATGACCATGCAGCTCATCGAGGGCAAGGCGAAGTACTCGTCGATCTTCAACTACCCCACTCCCACCTGGGCCGACATGGGCGCGATCGGGTGGCTCGTCGACGGCGCAGCGATCTGCAATCAGGTGCCGCTGTGCCGCGCATCCTACGGACCGTACGGGCGGGCGATGATCCGCATCTGCAAGGAGGAGTCGTTCCACCAGCGGCAGGGATTCGAGATCCTGCTGTCGCTGATGCAGGGAACCGATGCGCAGCGCGAGATGGCGCAGGATGCCGTAGACCGCTGGTACTGGCCGAGCCTGATGATGTTCGGCCCGCCGGACGGCGACTCCCCGAACTCGGCGCAGTCGATGGCGTGGAACATCAAGCGGTTCTCGAACGACGAGCTGCGCCAGCGGTTCATCGGCAAGCTCGTGCCGCAGGCCGAGGCTCTCGGCGTCACGCTGCCCGATCCTGAGCTGCACTTCGATGAGGAGACGCAGCAGTACGTCGGCGGCGAGATCGACTGGACCGAGTTCTTCGAGGTGCTCGGTGGCAACGGACCCATGAACAGCGAACGGCTGCGCGCGAGGCGTGAGGCGCACGAGGAAGGCGCCTGGGTGCGCGAGGCCGCTGCGGAGTATGCCCGCAAGCAGGCCGAGCGGAACGCGAAGGAGGCCGCGTGATGGTCAGCACCGAGACCGCATCCGAGACCTGGCCGCTGTGGGAGGTGTTCGTCCGCGCGAACCGCGGCATGAGCCACGTGCACGCCGGGTCGCTGCACGCCCCCGACGCCGAGCTCGCGGTGCGCAACGCCCGCGACCTGTACACGCGCCGCGGCGAGGGCACCTCGATCTGGGTTGTTCCGGCGGACGCCATCACCACGAGCGATCCGGATGCCAAGGGCTCGTTCTTCGAGAGCCCTGCGGGCAAGAACTACCGTCACGCGGTGTACTACACCGCATCCGAGGGGGTGCCGCACCTGTGACCGCCTCCCGCCCGCTCCCGCACGTCACGGTCGACGAAGTGGAGCTCGCCGCCGAACTCACCGGCGACACCGATGCCACCGCGACCTCGACCGTGGCCGAGTACGCCCTCTGGCTCGGCGACGACGCGCTGATCCTGTCGCAGCAGCTCGGCGGATGGATCGCACACGCTCCCGAGCTCGAGGAGGACGTCGCGCTCGGCAACATCGCTCTCGATCTGCTCGGTCATGCCCGGTCACTCCTGCACTATGCAGGCACCGCCGACGGCCGCAGCGAAGACGATCTGGCGTACTTCCGCGACGAGTCGGACTTCCGCAGCGCGTGGCTCTTCGAGCAGCCCAACGGCGACTTCGCGCAGACGATCGCACGGCAGCTCACAGCATCCGCCTACATGTTCGAGCTCTACTCCGCGCTGCGCACGTCAACGGACGCGACGCTCGCCGCCGTCGCCGAGAAGGCGCTGAAAGAGGTCGACTACCACCGCGACCACGCCGTGCAGTGGACGCTGCGCCTCGCCGGCGGCACCGAGGAGTCGCGACGGCGAATGATCCGCGCGGTACGGGACGTCTGGCCGTACGTCGCAGAGCTGTTCCGCGACGAACCTCTGATCGACGAGCTCGACGGCATCGCGGCTCGCCCCTCCACTCTGCGCGCAGGGTTCGACGCGGTGATCGCCGCGGTCTTCACCGAGGCCGAACTCGACATCCCCGATGTGAGCGCGTCATCGGGCGGCGGCCGCCGCGGTCGGCACTTCCCCGCCATGGGACATCTCCTCGCCGAGATGCAGGTCCTGGCGAGACAGCATCCGGGGGCGTCATGGTGACGAAGACGACCACGCGCCGCGCGCACGCCTGGGCGATCGCCGCCACGGTGACCGACCCCGAGATCCCCGTGCTCACGATCGAAGACCTGGGCGTGCTGAGAGACGTGACCATCGATCACGACACCGTGATCGTCACGCTCACCCCCACGTACAGCGGATGCCCCGCGCTCGACGCGATGCGCGACGACGTGACCCTCGCGCTCACGGCCGCGGGCTTCGACGACGTCGAGGTGCGCACCACACTGTCTCCGGCGTGGACGACGGACTGGATGACGGATGCCGGGAAACAGAAGCTCCGCGAGTACGGCATCGCCCCGCCGCACGCGCGTGCCGCCCTCGGGCAGGGGCCGATTCGGCTGCGACTGGCGGTCAAGTGCCCCCGCTGCGGATCGCTCGACACCCGTGAGATCGCCCGCTTCGGTTCGACTTCGTGCAAGGCGCTCTTCGAGTGCCGCGCCTGCCTCGAGCCCTTCGACCATTTCAAGGTGCTGTGATGAGGACGGGTGCTGTGACCACGACCACGCGCCGCCGGGGGCGCTTCCACGAGCTCACCGTCTCCGACGTGCGGCCGCTGACGACCGAGAGCATCGAGGTCACGTTCACCGTCCCACCTGAGCTGCACGGCGAGTACGACTATCTTCCGGGGCAGTACGTGGCGTTGCGCGCCCACGTCGAGGGCCATGAGGTGCGCCGCAGTTACTCGATCTGCCGCCCGCCGACCCTCGGCGAGGTCAGCGTCGGTATCAAGCGCGACCGCGGCGGGCTCTTCTCGGTCTGGGCGCACGAGAATCTGAAGCCCGGCGATCGCATCGAGGTGATGAGTCCGGAGGGCACGTTCACCACCAACCTGCCCGACCTCGAACACGCGCACATCGCCGGCATCGCGGCGGGCTCCGGCGTGACGCCGATGATGGCGCTCGCATCGCACGTGCTGGCGTCGTCGCCGACCGCGCGGTTCAGCCTGGTCTACACGAACCGTGCCACCCAGGACGTCATGTTCCTCGACGACCTCGCCGACCTCAAGGACCGCTACCCCGCACGCCTCGCCCTGCACCACGTGCTCTCCCGCGAGCAGCGCACTGCACCGCTGCTGTCCGGACGCATCGATGCCGACAAGCTGAACGCGATCCTCGACGGCCTGCTGCCGCCGAGCACCGTCACCGAATGGTTCCTGTGCGGACCGTTCGACCTCGTCTCGCTCTGCCGTGAGACGCTCGAGGGCCGAGGTGTGCCGCATGACAGCATCCGCTTCGAACTGTTCACGAGCGATGCCGACGGTCCGCGTGTCGACCGGGGCCGCCCGGTGGTCATCGGCGAGGGCGATGAGACGCGGCGCATCGAGTTCACCCTCGACGGCCTCTCATCGACGGTCGAGTCGCCGGTCGCGGCGAACGAGGCGATCCTGGATGCGGCGCTGCGCGTGCGCGGGGACGTGCCGTTCGCGTGCGCCGGAGGCGTCTGCGGCACGTGTCGTGCGCGGCTGATCGATGGTGAGGTGCGGATGACTCAGAACTACGCGCTCGAACCCGACGAGATCGAACGCGGATACGTACTGACGTGCCAGTCCCACCCGACGACGAAGAGCGTGGTCGTCGACTACGACGCCTGATCCGACACGAGGAGCGAACATGATCGACCTGGCCATCACCGACGACGTCGCCCACGTGGTCTTGAACGCTCCGCACAAGCGCAATGCGCTCGACGTGCAGGCGCTGACGGAGCTCGGCGACGCGTATGACGCGGCCGAGGCCGCTGGCGTGCGCGCTCTCGTGCTCCGCGGTGAGGGTGCCGGGTTCTGCGCCGGGCGCGACATCGCCGATGTGGATCCTGCCACGGATGATGTGACCGGGTACCTGGCGGGCGTCGTCACCCCGCTGCTGCAGAAGATGTCGGCCTTTCCCGCGCCCACGTTCGCAGCAGCGCACGGCGCGTGCCTCGGCGTCGGGCTCGGTCTGCTGATCGCCACGGACGTCGTGTACGTCGCCGACACCGCGAGAATCGGCTCGCCGTTCGCCGCACTCGGTGCGACGCTCGACTCCGGCGGGCACGCACTGTTCTACGAGCGCCTCGGCGCGCACAAGACGCTCGACCTCGTCTACACAGGGCGTCTGATGAGCGGCACCGAGGCCGTGCAGTCCGGCCTGTTCTCACAGGTGCTGCCGGCCGCCGAAGTGATCGCGGCGACCGTTGCCGCAGCATCCGCGGCCGCCGCCGGCGCGACGCAGGCGTTCCTCGCCAGCAAGCGCCTGGTCGCCAGGCTGCGCGACGAGCGCCTCGCGCTGTGGGATGCCGTCGCGGAGGAGAACGCGAACCAATCGTCGCTGCGCGACACGTCCGACTACCGCGAGGGCTTCGCGGCGTTCCAGCAGAAGCGCAAGGCGGAGTTCACGGGAAAGTAGGCGCGAGCGGAACCCGGCCGGGGGTGCGCGACAGCACGACACCGATGATCGCGGTCGTGATCGTCGCGACCCACCCGAGGAACCCGATGATCAGCGCCACGGCGAAGATGTTCGATGACGCCGTGCTGCTCATCCACCCCCAGGTAGAGATCACAGAGCCGAACGGAGGCGTGTCGCCGCCGTCTTCGAGCGTGAACATCATCACGAGCAGCGCGATCCAGGTCACCCCGCTGGCGATGTTGTAGAACACCCTGGTGCTGCGGACCGCCTTCGCATCGCGGTCGAAGAGCACGATGATCGGCGCGATGTACATCGCGATCGCCACGACAGGACCGGCGAACATGCCGATGAGCGTCATCCATCCCATCGGTGCGCCGAACAGACCGCGCCCGAACACCACGAGCCCCGTCAGCAGCACAGGGGCGATCCATTGGAAGACGCGGACGAACCGACCGGAGAGCCTCATACGGTCGACCCTACCGTCCCGGAGTGCGGCTCTTCCGGGCCACCATCGCCAGGCGGGGCGGCCTACGCCGAGGTCAGCACCAGGCCGGAGCCGTCCGCCGCGACATCGACACGCACGGTGTCCCCGTCGCGCACGCCTCCCGAGAGCAGCGCGGTGGCGAGCTTGTTCTGCACCTCGTTCGTGATGAGCCTGCGCAGCGGACGCGCCCCGTACACCGGGTCGTATCCCCGCTCGGCGAGCCACGACCGTGCATCGGGCGTGACCGCGAGGGTGAGCCTGCGCTCGCGCAACCGCGTGTGCAGCTGATCGATCGCGAGTTCCACGATCTGGGCCAGGTCGTCCTCTGTGAGCGCCTGGAAGATCACGATGTCGTCGAGACGGTTCACGAACTCGGGCTTGAACGACTGACGCACGAGCGTCATGACGCCCTCGCGCTTGTCATCGAGCGACAGCGTCGGATCGATGAGGATCGGCGAGCCGAGGTTCGAGGTGAGGATCATGATCACGTTCGAGAAGTCGACCGTGCGCCCCTGTCCATCGGTCAGGCGACCGTCGTCCATGACCTGCAGCAGCACGTCGAAGACCTCCGGATGCGCCTTCTCGATCTCGTCCAGCAGCACGACGCTGTACGGGCGGCGGCGGACGGCCTCGGTGAGCTGACCACCCTGCTCGTACCCGACGTAGCCCGGAGGGGCACCGACGAGCCGCGAGACGGTGTGCTTCTCGCCGTACTCCGACATGTCGATGCGCACCATGGCGTGCTCGTCGTCGAATAGGAACTCGGCAAGCGCCTTGGCGAGCTCGGTCTTTCCCACACCGGTCGGGCCGAGGAACAGGAACGAACCGGTCGGGCGACCGGGGTCGCTGATGCCCGCACGGGAGCGGCGCACAGCATCCGACACCGCCTGCACGGCGTCCTTCTGCCCGATCAGGCGCTTGCCGAGCTCGGACTCCAGGTGCAGCAGCTTCTCGGTCTCGCCCTGCAGCAGCCGCCCCACGGGGATGCCGGTCCACGCCGCGATCACACCGGCGATGTCCTCCTCCGTGACCTGCTCATTGACCATGCGGCCTTCGCCGTCCTCCGACTCCTCGGACTGCTCCGCCGCGATCAGCTCGCGCTCCAGCGCAGGGATCTCGGCGTACAGCAGCCGCGACGCCTTCTCGAGGTTGCCCTCGCGCTGCGCACGTTCGGCGTCGCTGCGCGCGGCATCCAGTCGGGTCTTGAGGTCTCCGACCTTGTTCAGCGATGCGCGCTCTCGCTCCCACCGCTCCTGCAGTTCACCGAGACGGGACTGCTCCGCCGCGAGATCTTCGCGCAGGGCCGCCAGGCGCTCCTTCGAGGCGGCGTCCTTCTCCTTCTTCAGGGCGAGCTCTTCGAGCTTGAGCCGATCGACGTGGCGGCGCAGCTCATCGATCTCGACCGGGGCCGAGTCGATCTCCATGCGCAGGCGGGACGCGGCCTCGTCGATCAGGTCGATCGCCTTGTCCGGCAGCTGACGTGAGGGGATGTACCGATTGGAGAGCGATGCGGCGGCGACGAGCGCACTGTCGGAGATCGCGACCTTGTGGTGCGCCTCATAGCGCTCCTTGAGTCCTCGGAGGATCGCGATGGTGTCCTCGACCGTGGGCTCGCCCACGTAGACCTGCTGGAAGCGGCGCTCGAGCGCGGCATCCTTCTCGATGAACTCGCGGTACTCGTTCAGGGTCGTCGCGCCGATCAGCCGCAGCTCACCGCGGGCGAGCATGGGCTTGAGCATGTTGGATGCCGCGACCGACCCCTCGCCCCCGCCGGCGCCCATGAGCGTGTGCAGCTCGTCGATGAACGTGATGACCTGGCCGTCGGACTCGGTGATCTCCTTGAGAACCTGCTTCAGGCGCTCCTCGAACTGGCCGCGGTACATGGCGCCGGCGACAAGGGCCGAGATGTCGAGCGTGATGAGCTCTTTGTCCTTGAGCGACTCCGCGACGTCTCCCGCGACGATCCGCTGCGCCAATCCCTCGACGACCGCCGTCTTGCCGACGCCCGGTTCACCGATCAGCACGGGATTGTTCTTCGTGCGGCGGGTGAGCACCTGACTGACGCGCCTGATCTCGCTGTCGCGCCCGATCACCGGATCGAGCTTTCCCTGACGTGCGCGATCGGTCAGGTTGATGCCGAACTGCTCGAGGGCGGACTGCTGGTCGTCTTGCTGCGGCTGTGCGGGGTTGGTCATCGTGTCCTCCTGGACGGCTCCTCTTCAAAGTTGAGTGGTGATGACTCAACTTTACCTCAACTGCGCGTCTTCTGCACAGCGTCCCAGAGCGCGCGGGCGACGTGGCGCTTGGAACCCTCGGCCGTCGCGATGACCGCACCGCCCTCTCCGATGATCTCGATGGCGTTCTCGGCCTTCTCGAAGCCGTGCTCCGCATCCGCGAGGTTCACCGCGAGCAGGTCGACGCCCTTGCGCTCGCGCTTGCGACGTGCGCGCTCGCGGCGCTGCTCCGCGTCCGACAGCGTCTCCGCCGCGAAGGCCACGACCGTCTGCCCCTGCGGACGCGACGCGGCGAGCCCGGCGACGATGTCGGCGTTCTCGACGAGTTCGACGCGGTCGAGCAGGCCCGATTCCTTGGTGAGCTTCTGATCCGACGGCTCGGCGGGCCGGTAGTCGGCGACCGCGGCAGCCATGATCACGACATGAGCGGATGCCGCGGCATCCGTCATCGCCTCACCCAGCTGCGCGGCGGTGCCGACCGAGTGCACCGCGATGCGCGGATGCCGCGCTTCGGCGAGCACATCGGCGGTGATGTTCGCGGCGACCAGCTCGACGTCGGCGCCGCGGGCCGCAGCCTCGGCTGCCAGCGCGACGCCCTGCCGCCCGCTCGAGCGGTTGCCGAGGAACCGCACCGGGTCGATGGGCTCGCGCGTGCCTCCGGCCGAGATGGCCACGCGGGTTCCGGCGAGATCCTGCGGCGCGAGCAGTGCGAGGGCCGAATCGACGATCTCCTCCGGCTCGAGCATCCGGCCCGGACCGGAATCACCGCCGGTCAGCTCTCCGTCGCCGGGGCCGAGGATGCTGACCCCGCGCCCGCGCAGCGTCTGGATGTTGGCCTGGGTGGCCGGATGCCGCCACATCTCGGTGTGCATCGCGGGCGCGATCGCCACGGGAGCCGTCGTCGCCAGCAGCGTCGTGCCGAGCAGATCGTCGGCGAGCCCCGCGGTCATCTTCGCGATCATGTTCGCGGTGGCCGGTGCGACGATCACCAGCTCCGCCGCCTGACCCAGTGCGACGTGGCGCACCTTCGCCACGTCATCGTGCACGCTCGTCGTGACTGGATTGCGGCTGATCGCCTCCCACGTCGGCGCCCCGACGAAGCGCAGTGCGTCCTCCGTGGGGATCACCGTCACTTCGTGACCGGCCTTGATCAGCAGTCGCACCAGATTGACCGTCTTGTACGCGGCGATGCCGCCCGTGACTCCGACGACGATGTTCATGCTTCGATTCTGCCCTGTGTCGACCCTGCCGGGGCGGACGGGTCGCCCACCGTGGATCGACGGCCGCAGCGTGGAGGCGTAACGTGACGGGATATGAGCACTTCTCCTCCTGCTTCCACGACGCCCGACGCCGGATCCGCGGACAGGGGCTTCTTCGGCCACCCGCGCGCGCTCGCGCACATCTTCGGCGTGGAGATGTGGGAGCGGTTCAGCTTCTACGGCATGCAGGGCATCCTGCTCATCTACCTGTACTACTCGGCCACCGAGGGCGGGTTGGGCATGCCGGAGGCGGTGGCCGCGGGCATCGTCGGCGCCTACGGCGGCGCGGTCTACCTCTCGACGATCCTCGGCGCATGGGTCGCCGATCGCCTGCTCGGTGCGGAACGCGTGCTCTTCTTCAGCGCGATCGTCATCGTCGCCGGCCATCTCGCACTGGCGCTGCTCCCCGGATTCGTCGGGGTCGGCGTCGGCCTGGTCCTCGTCGCGATCGGATCAGGCGGGCTGAAGGCGACCGCGACATCCGTCGTCGGCACGCTCTACTCCGCCGACGACACGCGGCGCGACGGCGGCTTCTCGCTGTTCTACCTCGGCATCAATCTCGGGGCGTTCCTCGGCCCGATCCTCACGGGGCTGCTGCAGTCCACGGCCGGATTCCACTGGGGCTTCGGACTCGCCGCCGTCGGGATGATCGCGGGTCTCGTGCAGTACTCGTTCGGTCGTCGAGGCCTTCCCGATGAGGCCCGGAAGGTCTCGAACCCCCTTCCGCGCCGCGGCTACCCGCTCGTCGGCGGCATCGCGGCGGCGGCCGTGGTCGTCATCGTCGTGCTCGTGCTGACAGGGGTGATCCGTGCGGACAACCTCGCGCTGGTGGTCATCATCACCGTAATCGCCGCGACGATCGCGTACTTCGCCGTGATCCTCGGCAGCCGCAAGGTCACCTCGGAGGAGCGCAGCCGCGTGTGGGCGTTCGTGCCGCTGTTCCTGACCTCGGTGGCGTTCTGGTCGCTGTACCAGCAGCAGTTCACGGTGCTCACCGTGTACTCGGACAAGCGCCTGAACCGCGACCTGTTCGGCTGGGAGATGCCGGTCTCGTGGGTGCAGTCGATCAACCCGGTGTTCATCATCGTGCTGTCCGGCGTCTTCGCCTGGCTGTGGACGCGCCTCGGCACGCGGCAGCCGTCGACGCCGGTGAAGTTCGGCCTCGGCGCGATCGTGATGGGCGGCGCGTTCCTGCTGTTCCTGCCCTTCGCCGGAGGCGGCGAGAACTCCACTCCGCTGCTCGCGATCATCGGCATCCTGTTCGCCTTCACCGTGGCCGAGCTGCTGCTCTCGCCCGTCGGGTTGTCCGTGACGACGAAGCTCGCGCCGAAGGCGTTCCACACGCAGATGGTCGCCCTGTTCTTCCTGTCCGTGTCGCTCGGCACGGCATTGGCCGGACAGCTCGCCGTGTTCTACGACCCGGCGAACGAGGTGCCGTACTTCCTCGTGCTCGGCCTCATCGCAGCGGCGGTGGGCGTGGCGATGCTGCTCGCGGTCAAACCGGTGCTGCGCCTCATGAAGGGCGTGCGGTAGCCACTCAGAGTGCCGACACGTCGAGCGGGAGCGGCACCTGCGGCGGGAGGGGAACGTCCGCCGCGCTCGCGCGGAAGGACTGCAGCAGATAGCCGGTGAGCCGACGGGATGCGGCCGGCGCGGCGTCTCCCGCACCGGCACGCACCCCGGAGTTCGCCAGCAGGATCAGCATCAGATCCGACGTCGAGAAGTCGTCTCGGAGATCACCGGATGCCTTCGCACGGCGAGCCAGCTCGGCGAAGGTCGTCTCGGCATGCTCCCGAAGCGCACCGAAGTCCGACGTTCCAGGAAGCGCCGACACGAGCGCGGCCGAGAATCCCCTGTCGTGCGCCTGCATCTCGCACACCTCTTCGATGACACGGGAGAACGCGCGCCACGGGTCGGGATCGGCGAGCGCATCGTCGAGCATGTCCGCGCACTCCCCCATCGGATCGGCGAACGCCTCGGCGACGAGATCGCCCTTCGATGGGAAATGCCGATACAACGTGGCGACACCGAGGCGCGCGCGGCGCGCGATCTCGCTCATCGACACCCCCAGACCGTCGTCTTTGAAGGTCTGCCGCGCGACGTCGAGCAGTTGCGAGCGATTCGCGGCGGCATCCGTCCGCAACCGAGTCGATTTCGTCGTCATGCTCTCACTTTAGACGAAACGGAGTGGTCGTTCCGTTTCGGATGTTAGACAGGAGGAATGACCTCAGAGACCATGCGCATGGCCGGCTACGACCGCTACGGATCCGCGGACGTGCTCCGCGAAGTGACAGGGCCGCTGCCCCGCGTGAAGCCGGGGCAGGTCCTGGTCCGAGTGCGCGCACTGTCGGTCAACGGCGGCGAACTGGCGATGCGCGCAGGACGCCTTCGTCCGTTCAGCGGCAATCGGTTCCCCAAGCAGGTCGGTCTCGACCTGGTCGGTGAGGTGGTCGACCCCGGCGCCTCCCGCTTCTCGGTCGGCGACCTGGTCTGGGGCATCGGAGGGATGCCGCTGGCCACCGCGGCGGAGTACGCGGCAGTCCGACCCGATCGCCTCGGCCTGGTGCCGGAAGGTCTGGATGCCGTGCAGGCGGCCGCGCTGCCTGCCGGTACGACCGCGATCACCGCGCTCCGCGACAAGGCCGCGCTGGCCCCCGGCGAGCGCCTTCTGGTGCGCGGCGCGACAGGCGGGGTCGGATACGTCGCCGTCCAGCTCGGCAAGGCGATGGGCGCGCACGTGACCGGATTGGCGAGCGCGCGCAACCTCGATCTCGTGCGGGAACTGGGAGCGGATGAGGCGATCGACTACCGCCGTCCCGGCGAACTCGGGCAGTTCGACGTCGTGCTCGACACCGTCGGCACCGATCTGCCCGCATTCCGGCGCCTGCTCGCTCCCGGCGGTCGCATGGTCGCCATCGCGTTCGATCTCGCTCGCCCCGTCCGGTCGCTCGGGTACGTCGCCGCGAACTCGCTGCGTCGTACGCGGTGGACGCGCTTCTTCAGCGGCGATCCGCGGACGCCGCTGTTCGCCGAGCTGGGCCGATGGGTCTCGTCAGGTGCGATCCGCCCGCAGGTCGACCGCGTGTTCCCCCTGTCCGACATCGCCGGCGCCCATCGCGCCCTGGAGGACGGGGGCGTCCGCGGCAAGATCGTGATCACGATCTGACCCGTCGGGTGCGCGTACCCTCTGTGCGGCCAGACCTAGACTGGGCTCCGTGTGTACCGTCGTGATCGATGTCGCCGAGCCGGGAGGGTCGAGACTTCTCGCTGTCCGCGATGAGGATCCGCAGCGCGCCTGGGACTCCCTCGGAGAGTGGTGGCCCGAGCGGTACCCGGGGGTGACCGGCATCCGTGATCGCCGTGCGGGCGGCGCCTGGCTCGCGGCGGACCGGAGCAGTCGGCGCCTCGCCGTGCTGCTCAACCGGGCCGACGTGCTCGATCTGCCGGAGGATCAGGTGGCCAGCCGGGGCAGCCTGGCCCTCGAGTCGGTCGCCGGTCGATCGCCGATCGCTCCGCTCCCCATGCACGGCTTCAATCTGCTGGAGGTCGGACCGGATGCCGCGCGCGTTCTGTCGTGGGACGGCGCGGATCTGACCGAGACCCCCGTTCCGACCGGCGTGCACATGATCGCGCACGACGGTCTCGACGATCCCGCCACGGCCCGGATCGCCAGGTGGCTGCCGGAGTTCAGAGCCCATGCGGCGACCAGTGACCGCTGGGATCACGAATGGATCGAGCTGCTCGCCGCATCCACTGCTCTCGACCCCACCGATGACGCGGCCATCATTCGCGACAACCGCCCGCACGGATACCCGACGCAGTCGCTGCTGTACTGCGTCGCGGCCGTCGGCCACGCGTCACTCGACGTGCGTCAGACGACCCTGCCCGCACCAGGGCACTGGTCGCTCGCCGAGCACTGAGCGCATCAGGCGGCAGACTCCTCGACCGATGCGAACTTCGCGCGGTAGGCCGTCGGCGTCGTCGCCAGCACCCGCGCGAAGTTCTGCCGCAGTACCGCGGCAGAACCGAAGCCGCACTCCATGGCGATCGCGTCGAGCCCCAGATCTGAGCGCTCCAGCAGTCGCTGCGCGTGGATGATGCGCTGCCTGGCCAGCCATGCCGCCGGCGTCGCGCCATGCTCGGCCTTGAAACGCCTGGCGAAGGTGCGTGGCGACATGTGCGCGCGTGAGGCGAGCTGATCCACGGTCAGCTCCTCGCGGAGATTCTCGACGGCCCAGTCCGTGACCGCGACGAGCGAGTCGGTCTGCGCGGCCGGCAGCGGCCGGTCGATGTACTGCGCCTGCCCACCGTCGCGCTGCGGCGGTACGACCATGCGGCGAGCGACGCGGTTCGTGAGCTCCGCGCCGATCTCCTGCCGGAGGAGGTACAGGCAGGCGTCGAGACCGGCAGCGGTGCCTGCGCTCGTGATGATCCGGCCGTCCTGAACGAAAAGGACGTCGGGATCGACGTCGATCTGCGGGAACATCGCCGTCATCTCATGCGCGTACATCCAGTGCGTCGTCGCGCGGCGTCCGTCGAGCACGCCCGCCTGCGCGAGGATGAACGACCCGCTGCAGATGCTGAGCAGCCAGGCGCCCCTGGCCTCGGCGTCGCGCACGACATCGAGGACGCGGGGATCGGTGGCTCCCCACCATCTGCGCGGGATCGGTGAGACCACCACGAGATCGGCCTCGTAGGCGAACGAGAGGTCGTGTTCGACGTTGATCGAGAAGCCGATCTTCGAGGCCACTTCGCCGGGGTCGGCGGTGACGACGCGGAAGTCGAAGTTCGGCACCCCGTCATCCGAGCGGTCGAGGCCGAATGCCTCGCAGGCGACCCCGAACTCGAAGGGGGCGAACCCGTCCTGAACGATGCATGCGACGGTCTTCATGGGCGTCCTTCCGGTCGATCACTGGCGATCACCATGTTGGCAGTTATCCGATGATCTATGTCGATTCTGCCACTCGTGGCAAGAAAACGCCATGCATAGCATTTCTGCCATGGTCATCATCATCCTTCTCGCAACGCTCGCCCTCGCCGGCGTCATCGCGACGCTCGTCGAACTGGGCCGCGACGGCTTCCGGCCGATCGCGACGGATTGGACGCGCGTCGCGGAGCGCGACACCGCACAGAACGCGGAATCGGCGCCGATCTACCGCTGAAGCGCGAGCCGCGGATATGCTCAACGGCATGAGCGATCCGCAGCAGAGCCCGGTTCCGCCGTACGCCTCGAACGCGGGTCAGCCGCCTCAGCCGACCTATCCTCCGCAGCCGGGACAGCCGGCCCCGACAGCGCATCAGTACTACCAGGGCGGCGCGCCGCAGCAGCAGGCGCAGCCCCATCAGGCGCAGCCCCAGTACACGCAGCCCCAGTACGCCCAGGCGCAGTACGGGCAGACGCAGTACGCACAGCCCGGTCATGCCGGCGCGTCCTCTCCGAGCTCGTCCAACGCCCCGGGACGGATCGGATTCATCATCGGCCTCATCGGACTCGCCGTCGGCCTGCTGTCGAACGTGATCGTCCAGATCATGATCCGCTCGGCGGACTACGCACTGATCGGTCTCGTCAGCGGGGGCTTCTCGGTGGTCGCCTTCCTCGCCTCACTGGCAGCGCTCATCTTCGGCATCGTCGGACTCCGTCGGGTCGGCGCCCCTCACGGGCTCGCTGGCATCGCCACCGGGCTCGGCGGAGCCGGCGTCATCGGCGCCGGATTCGCCTTCATCCTCAACGCGGTCAGCTCGATCTTCTACTTCTGACGCGAGGGTGCGCCCTCACTGCCGCGCGAGCACGCGTTCGTAGACCTCGATCATCGCCGCCGTCCGCGACGACTGGCGGAATGCCGCTGCGACATCCGGATCGGGCGTCGGCGCGTCGCCGGCCATGATGTCGGATGCCGCGCGCTGCAGCGTGTCCGCGAGCGCCGTGACGGAGGCGTCCGGCACGACCCAGAGGCCACCACGCAGTTCAGCGGCGATGTCCGGATCGCTGACGACAGTCGGCGTGCCCAGCGTCGCCGCTTCGAACGGCGTCATGCCCTGCGTCTCGAAACCGATCGAGGTCTGCACGACCGCATCCGCCGCAGCGATCCTCGCCAGGGTGTCCGAATACGAGAGGCGCCCGGCGAATCGGATGCCGTCGTGACCTCGGGCGATCTTCTCGGCGGCGCGCAACTGTCCGCCTCCGCCGATCACCTCGATGTCCGCATCCACGCGTGACTCGACAACGGCCTCAAGGAAAGGCAGCAGCCTCTTCTCCGGGCTCATCCGCCCGAGCCATACGAACCGTGGGCGCCGAGGGCTCGAGGCATCATCCGAGATGCGAGCCGCCACGCCAGCCGTGGTGTCGCGCGCCGCGAGCGTCCGTGCGAGCAGCTCGTCGTCGATGCCGTTCCACACCACGTCCACCCGCTCGAAGACGCCGTGCTCCTCGAGGCGTCGAGCGAAGTGCCCCGACGGCGCCGTGACCGCGGTCGATCCTTGCGCGATGCCGCGCAGGAACGCCCATCCGTCCAGGCCGTCGACCGTCCGGCCGATCCCTCGCATCGCCGCGCGTCGCCACAGGTTGAGCACCGCCAGCGCCGGCCTGTGCAGCGGGGTGACGGCGGCCATGCCGACGTCGACACGGTTGTGCATGGTGTGCACCACAGGGATGCCGTGGCGATGGGCGAACCGATGGCCGATGAACGCACCCCAGAAATCAGCCTGCACGTGCACGAGGTCGACCGGGGGGCGTGAGACGAACGCCCGATCGAGGAAGCGATCGGTGCGCCGGCCGGGCCACGACATCGAGTACTCGCGGTCGACCGTGATCGGTATGGAGGGCAGGTCGAAGGGGTTCGGCCACCCGAAGACGCTGCCGTTGTGCATCTTCGGTGCGACCACGGTCACGGTGTGCCCTGCGAGCTCGAGGTACTGCTTCTGCAGCCGCATCGACACCTGCGCACCGCCGAGCGAAGAGAGGTGCTGATCGCCGAAGAAGACGATGTGCATGGTTATGCCGGCAGTGGTTCGTCGCGGTAGAGCGCCTCGAAGGTGTCGAGCGTGCGGTTGATGTCGTGCACGAGGACACCGTCCAGCGATGCCTGCTGCATCCGCTCGTACTCGGCGGGCTCTGCAGTCAGCACATCCGTGAGACGTGCGGCGAGGTCGTCGGCGTCGCCCGGTTCGAACAGGTAGCCGTTCTCACCGTCGTGCACGAGGTGCGGCAGGGCGACGGCATTCGCGGCGACGATCGGCAGGGCCGACGCCATCGCCTCCATCGTCGCGATCGACTGCAGCTCGGCGATCGACGCGATCACGAACAGACTCGCGCGCGAGAGCAGGGCACGCAGCTCCGCGTCGGTGGTGCGACCGTGGAACGTGACCCGGTCCGACAGACCGAGCTCGCCGGCGAGTCGCTCGAGATTCTTGCGCTGATCCCCGCCGCCGACGATGTCGAACGTCGTCTCAAGCGCGGGGTCGAGCTTCGTCATCGCCTGCAGGATGACTTCGATCTGCTTCTCGGCGGTGAGGCGCCCGACGAAGATGATGCGGTTCTTCTCCCGCGGCGCGACGACCGGCGTGTACTGCGTGCGGTCGATCCCGCAGCTGATCGGGATGACGCCTTCGATGTCGATCGTCTTCTCCAGGAAGTCCGCCGCCCGACGCGTCGGCGTCGTGACCGCCCTGGTGAGCTTGAGCGTACGCTCCGCGTCGTCCCACGCGAAGTCGATGACCCGGCGGTTGATGAACTCGGGAAGCGCTGTGTGATCGAGGATGTTCTCGGCCATCACGTGGTTGGTCGCGATGATCGGGATGCCGCGCTGCGCGGCGATGCGCGAGAGGCCGCGGCCGATCACGATGTGCGACTGGATGTGCACGACGTCGGGCTGCACCCGGTCGAGCACCTTTCTGGCGTAGTGCTTGGCGCGCCACGGCCACACGAACCGCAACCAGTCGTGCGGCGCCCAGCGCACTGACGGCAGACGGTGAAGCGTCATCGGCTCGCCCTCGATCACCTCGGTCTGCGGCTCCGCCCGACGGTACTTCCTGTTCGGCGCCACGACATGCACGTCGTGACCGCGCTGTACGAGCCCCGCCGCCAGCCGTTCGGCGAAGCGGGCGGCGCCGTTGATGTCGGGAGCGAAGGTGTCGCATCCGATCAGGATGCGCAGCGGACGATCGCTGGGAGCGGAGGCGGGCTCGGGGGCGCTCGACGGAACGACCTTGTCGATCGGAGCGTCAGAGGAGGTCACGGATGGCAGCCTTACGGTACGCGTCGGGGGATGGCCCTGGTTCAGGGCGCTGGCAACTCTACCCGAGCGGCCTGCGGGCGCCCGGGAGGCCAGCCGCAGTCAGGCCCTCACGCAGGCTCATCCTCTAGCGTGGTGACATGCGCATCGCCAGCTCCGCAGACCCGCAGCTCTGGATCCCCGTCACCGAGTCGTTCGGGTGGAAGGGGCGTCGACACCGCAAGGCCGCACTGCGGATGCTGATGGGCAACGCCGTGCAGGCGGGCGGTGGCACCCCCGCTCGGGGCACTCGCATCGGAGCGTGGGCGATCAGCCAACTCGCCCCCGCGATGATGAAGCGCGCGGATGGCCGCGTGCTGGTGTGGACGTGGAAGGCGGAGCCGGAGCTCGTCGTCGCCATGGCGACGACGCAGGAGTTGACGAACGACGTGCGCACGGCCAGGGCCATGATGCCGATGGAGTACGACGACACCGAGTCGTTCCCCTCCCGGCTCGGAGTCGGGGAGAAGCTGGTGATGTCCTTCCCCGAACAGCCCACATCCCCTCCGTTCGCCACATACACCTGGGACACCGGAACGCATCTGGTCACGTTGACCGCCGTGGGCGGATCCCGTGAGACGTTCGGCACGCTGATTCCCGCGCTGGACGATCTCGCGCGCAGCATTCGCATCGCCGACGATCTGGAGGGCGGCGAGGCGCGAGACGTCCTGCGGATCGATCCCGCCTGATCGTGATTAGTGAAGCATGGTAATGATGTAATAGCATCACTATCATGAACCCGCTGCTTCTCGACCGCCTGCTGCAGATCGCCGACCTGTTCCAGAAGGACATGGCGCGCGCGTTCGAGGGCACCGGATTGACGACCTCGCGTGTGCACCTGCTCTGGGTGCTGCAGCATGCCGGCCCGTCGACGCAGCAGGCGCTCGCGAAGCTGTGCGACGTGAGCCCCCGCAACATCACCGGCCTCGTCGACGGGTTGGAGCGATCCGGCCACGTGCGCCGGACTCCCCACCCGACGGATCGCCGGGCCGTGCTCGTCGAACTCACCCCCGACGCCGTCACGACCATGGCGCGCATGCAGCAGGAGCACGTCGAGCTCAACGACACGCTGACGGCCGCGATCGCGCCCGAGGACCGTGACGCCGTCCAGCGCGGAGTCGCCGCGCTGGCAGATCACCTGGCGGCACTCGTCGCCGAAGCCGAGAGCGCGAAATGAGCAGCACGACGATCGACATCGCGTCCCCGTCCGTGTGGCGACGGTTCCTCTCCCTCGCGCACCGCGCGCTGCTCGCAGAGCTGCGCATCTATGCGAGCATCGGGCGGGCGATCGCCAGACGCCCGGCGGTTCCGCGCGGAGGCACCGGGATCGGCTACCACCGCCCTGTGCTGACAATCCTCATCGTGTTCATCGTGCTGTCGGCGGTCGAACTGCCGATCATCGACCTGATCGTGCACCGCTGGCCCGCCGTGAGGATCACGTTCCTCATCATCGGCATCTGGGGCCTCACGTGGATGATCGGACTGCTCTGCGCGATGCTACTGCGCCCGCACGCGGTGGGGCCGGACGGCATCCGGGTGCGCAATGGGCTCGAGGTCGACGTCGCGCTGCCCTGGGAGGAGATCGCGTCCGTCGCGATCAGCAGGCGCATCGATGAGCCCAAGCAGCCGCGCATCACCGGTTCGGAGTACGCGGAGCGGATGCAGGACGAGACGAACATCGAGATCGAACTGGAACGGCCTTACGCGGTGCGACTGCCCGGCCTCGCTCCCCGCGGCGGCGAGCATCCGGTCACCTCCGTGCGCATCTGGGCCGACGATCCTCGCGCGTTCCTGGCTGCCGCGCGGCCGTTCCTCCTCGCCGCCGACTGAGAATACCCCCGTCTGCGCGGCGCATGAGGACGGTGCGCAGACATCCCGCAACCTGATGGACTACATTGGCGGAGGCAGCGGATGAGCGTCCCGCTGCGGCTCGACCGCATCTGAGCGGTCTGCGACGACGGAAGCGAGGTGGTACTCCCATGAGTGGTGATAGTTGCCATCAGCATCCGGACTCCGCTTTCGCTGCATCGCAGCGCTGACTTCTCGCGCGGTTGTCCGGCTTCGACTCATCCGTCCAGCCGACGATCATCAGCGCCAACCGCTGCGCTTCCTGTCGGCCTGCCCGAAAGAAGCTCTCCATGACCACGGAGCAGATCCCCACCCAGAACCTCGACACCGCTGACCTTCTCGACACGATCGAGCAGAGCTTGTCGCGGCGCGATCTCGCCGCGGCATCCGCCGCCCTCTCACCCGCACCCACCTGGCAGATCGTGCAGGTGCTGGAACGCCTCAACCCCCGGGACTGCGCTGTCGTCTACCGGTTGCTGCCGAAGCAGCAGGCGGTGGAGGCATTCGAAGCGCTGTCGCCCGAACTGCAGGGCGAGCTCGTCCGCGGCCTGCAGGACGCCGAGGTCGCGGCGCTGTTCGCCGAGATGGATCCGGACGATCGGGTCTGGCTGCTCGATGAGCTGCCGGCATCCGTCGCGCCCAGGCTGCTGCGAGGGCTCTCGCCGCGGGAGCGGGAGCTGACCGCATCCGTCCTCGGCTACTCGCAGGACTCCATCGGCCGGCGCATGAGCCCGGAGTACGTCGCCACGCACCCCGGCCTCACCGCCGCCGAGACGCTGCGACGCATGCGCGCGCGTCTCGCCGACGCGGAGACCATCTACACGCTTCCGGTGACCGATCACGCACGCCGCGTCGTCGGCGTCGTCAGCCTCAGGGACCTGTTGAGCGCGGATGACGACGCTCTCATCGATTCGCTGATGCAGGACGCGCACACCGTGCCCGCCGACTCTGACGCCGAGGTCGCGGCGCGCGATTGCACCGACCTCGGCCTGCTCGCCGTGCCAGTGGTCGACAGCGAGCACCGCCTGGTCGGCATCTTCACGATCGATGACGCCGCGCGCATCCTCAAGCGCGAGGAGAGCGAGGATGCTGCGCGCCAGGGCGGCGTGGAGCCGTTGACCCGGCCGTACCTGTCGACGCCGATCCGGCGGATCGTCCGCTCTCGGGTGGTCTGGCTCCTCGTGCTCGCCGTCGGCGCGACGCTCACCGTCAAGGTCCTCTCGGTCTTCGAGGCGACGCTCGAGCAGCTCACCGTGCTGGCACTGTTCGTGCCGCTGCTGATCGGCACGGGAGGCAACACCGGCAACCAGGCCGCGACGACCGTGACCAGGGCGCTCGCGCTCGGCGAGGTGCGGCCGAGGGACATCGTGCGCGTCCTCACCCGTGAGCTGCGGGTGGGTCTGTCGCTCGGCGTGCTCCTCGGCCTGCTGGGGTTCGGGATCACGGCGCTCGTGTACGACTGGCAGATCGGGCTCGTGATCGGGTGCACCCTCATCGCGGTGTGCGCGGTGGCGGCGACGATCGGGGGGATCATGCCGCTGGTCGCCAGAATGATCCGGGTGGATCCCGCGGTCTTCTCGAATCCGTTCATCACCACCTTCGTCGACGCCACCGGGCTCGTGATCTACTTCGTCATCGCCAAGGCCATCCTGGGCATCTGAGCGGCCAGGCTCGCCCGGGACGCGCAGATATCGACGACCGCGGATTCGACTCCGGAGCAGTCGTCCGTAGAATCGCCGGATGACGTGAAACCGCGTCGAAAGGGGAGGCTGGCGGCAGTGAGGGCACGAACGACGTTCGGCGCACTTCGCCTTGTCACGGCGGCTGTGTGCCTCACCGCGCTCGTTCACCGGCTGTTCTGGGGACTGAGCTCACAGACCATCGCAGGGCGCAACTTCTTCGCGTACCTCACTGTCGAATCGAACTGCGCGCTCGTCGTGCTGCTCGTGATCGGCGGCATCCTCGCGTTCCGGCGCGACGACGACCCTCGGTGGTTCAGCGTCGCACTCTCACTCGTGCTGACGTGGACCATCACCGCGGGCCTGGCCTTCGCGCTCATCGTGTGGCAAGCCGGGCTCCGCGGCATCCGGGTCGATGTGCCGTGGTCCGATCAGGTGCTCCACTTCTGGTTGCCCGCACTCACCGCGATCGCGTGGACCCTCACGCCCGGCCACAGGTCGGTGCCGTGGTGGATCATCCCCGGATCGCTGCTGTTCCCGCTGGTGTGGGGTGCGGTGACGATGTGGCGGGGACCGATGATCGGCTGGTACCCGTACTACTTCCTCGACCTGCGCCAGGTCAGCGGCATCGGAGAATTCCTGGTGACGAGCGTGCTCGCTCTGGCGATCTTCGCCCTCATCGCCGCCGTGCTCGCAGTGATCAGCAGGGTCAGTCCGTCGCGCCGGAAGGCAGGAACAGCTCGAGGGACGTGAGCGCCGACAGCAGCGCACTCTCCTCCTCGAGCTCGGCGAAGCGCTCCGCGTCCTCACCGCCGACGATGCCCACCAGGAGGTTCTCGCCCGTGACGGGAAGCAGGTTGATCCAGGTGCGCACCGGCACCGTGTCCTCCCGCACCAGGCCACCGCCGACCGGGCCATCGCCCACGACATGCCAGATCGTCGCCTCGGTGTCCCAGAACGGCTCGTCGTAGCGCAGCCAGATCGTCTCGACGTGCCCCATGCCGAGCGCGTTCAACGCACCGCGGTGCGCGAAGGGCAGCGGTGGGGCGAACTCGATGCCCTCGCGTTGCAGCACGCCGAGCGGAACCGTGACCACGACCCGATCGAACGACGTCGACTCCCCGGTGCCGAGTCGCAGGCTGACGCCGGAGTCGTCGTAGGCGATGCGCGTCACAGGCGAGGACAACGTCAACTGCGCGTCGGCCAGCTGCTCCTGCACATACGCGCCCAGATCCCCGATGAATCCTCCGCGCACGCTCTGCGGCAGCGCGGGAGAGAACCAGGTCGAGAGCTGGTCCGCATCGGCACCGGCAGTGGTCGCCAGGTACGCGAGAAGGCCGGCGAGGCCCGGTTCCTCTGGGTTCGCGCCCGTCTCCTCCAGGGCCTCGGCCAGCGCGACGTCGGCGGGGAACGCCTGCGCCGCGGCGATCGCTGCTTCCAACGGCGCGGTGCTCGGGGGCTCGATCGCGCCCTCCGCCGAGCGCCATACGGCGGTCGCCAACTCGACGGTGTCGGAGAGCCCGGTGTCATCGTCAGGGCCGACCAGCCATCCGCCCAGCTGCACCGGCAGGGGCCAATCGTCCTCGAGCTGGGAGTGGATGCGTCCGCCGACCCGGTCGCGTGCCTCGAAGACCGTGACCTCGACGTCGAGATCGGCGAGGTCGGCCGCGGCGGCGGCGCCGGCGAGGCCCGCGCCGATCACCGCGATGCGCTCCCCCGCCTCGACGGTGGCCCGCAGCCGCATCGCAGCGCTCTCACCCGAGCGGATGGCGCCTCGCATCGTGGCGGGATGGTCGGAGTCTGTCGCCTCGCCCGCGAAGTAGACCCGCCCCTGGATGGGCTCTGCCAGCGTCTCGCGTGTGGCCGACTGCACGCCGATGCGCGTGTAGCTCACTGCGCCGCGCGAGAACGGATCGCTCGCCCAGGTGCTGCGCATGTGCGCGGCCGGAGCCGGCACCTTCGTGGTCGGCAGAGGTGTCGGACTGCGCGTCGGCGTGGGCGTCGGCGCGGGCTCCGGGGTGCAGGATACGAGCAGCACGCCGAGAGCGCCTGCTCCGGCGCCGATCAGCAGCTGGCGACGCGTCATCCTCATCGTGTCGCCACACTACCCGCTCCCGGCCGACTTCTCGCTTCGGCGCAGGAGCGGGCAGTCGACGCGGCTCAGCCGCGCACGTACTCGGCGAGCACGACTCCGGACTCGTACGGCGTGACGCCGGTCGGGCGGAAGTCGGCCGGCGCGTAGTCGCGCCCCTCGAACAGAGGGATGCCGGCGCCGAACAGCACGGGATTGCGCTTGAGCGCCAGGCGGTCGATCTCGTCGCGCAATACCGACGCCAGCGCGCCGCCGCCGCAGAGCCAGATCCCCTTGCCCTCCTCGGCTTTGAGTTCGCGCACGACCTCGACGGGGTCACGATCGGTGAATTCGACGTCACCTGAGCCTTCCGGTGCGTCGTGTCCGCGCGTGAAGACGATCTGCCGGAAATGCCGATACGGGCTCGGCAACTCCGGAAGCCCTACGGCGTAGGTGTTCCACCCCATGAGCACGGTGTCGAACGGACCGCCGTCGATCGGGAAGCCCGCTCTCTCGGCGAGTTCGGTCGGCGCTGTGCCCTGATACTTCTCGCCGATGCCGGCGGCATGGTCGCCCTCGAACAGGAACCGGTCGAATTGTCCGTCAGGGCCGGCGATGAAACCGTCGATGCTCACGGCGACGTAATAGGTGAGTTCTCGCATCATTTCTCCAATAACTACAGGTGCAGTGATTGGAGACTACAACAGTTGCAGTGGTTGCGCTAGAGTCATCGCATGGCGAAGAACGAGACGCGGCGAGCGCTCCTCGCCGATGCGGGCATCGCGGTGCTGGCACGCGAGGGATCACGGGGGCTGACCCATCGGGCCATAGACGCGGAGGCGGGCGTGCCCGTCGGAACCGCCTCGAACTATTTCCGCAGTCGAGAGACCCTGATCACCGGGCTGTTCGAACGCATCGGCGTCCGGCTGGCACCGACATCGGCCGAGCTGGGGGCCAGGGCGGCGGAGCACCCGAGTCGCGAGCTCTTCGCCGACTACATCCGTGACATCGTGCGCCGTCTGCTGACGAACAGAGAGGTCACGCTCGCGCTCTACGAGCTGCGCCTCGACGCCGCCCGACGCCCCGAGCTCGCCGCATCATTGGGCGAGTGGCAGCGCACGGGCTTCGACGGCGACGTCGCGTTCAACGAGGCGGCGGGGCTTCCCGGCGGTCGCCGAGAAGTGGCCCTGTTCCACTATGCGATCGAGGGGCTGGTGTTCGACCGGCTCACCTCGCCGATCGATCCCGGCACCCCGACCGACGAGGTCGTCGACGCCCTCGTGGCTGGACTGCTGCCCGGCTGAGCGGGCGCGCTCGCCCGCGAGAAGGCGTCTGCAGCGCGAGAAGGCGCGCGCGGCATGAGAAGGGGTCACGCAACCCCCTCTCATGCCGCAATTACCGTTTCGTGCCGGAAACAGCGTGAGCGCGTCAGATCGCGACGTCGCCGATCAGGTTCACCTTGATGCCCATGCCGTCGAACATCGCCGCCTTCGCGATGAGGGCCTTGTCGGCAGTCTCGGCATCCGGCGCGTAGACGAGCTGCGCGTGGTTGGCCTTGTGGCGCGCCATGAACTGGTCGCGCGAGACGCCGTGCAGCACGACGTGCGCGAGCGGCCATTCCTCGTTCGTCGCGGCCTTGCGGCGCTGCGTCTCCTCCTCCGGCAGCTCGACGACCGAGGCGCGGAAGATGTCGGCCTGCAGGATGCCGTCGGCGATGAACACGCGGCTCAGCACCACCTCGCCGGGCTGGGAGACGCCGTTGAGGGTCGCGCCGCCCGCGGGGAAGAAGACGTGGCCCTGACGCCACCCCTCCGCCTTGTCCCAGCCGCCGAGGTGCGAGGCCGGCACCGAGCCGGAGATCTCATACGCCCAGACGAACTGACCGTCGTACTCCTCACCCCAGCGCACGTCGTGCAGGGTGTTGTCGGGCACGAGGCCCATCGCCCGCCACACGCGGTCGGTGACCAGCGCGTCGACCGCGACGCCCTCGTCGGCCTCGTTGAAGTGCGGGAAGGCGCGGCCCTCGTGCAGCACGCGCGAGCCGTCGCGCGAGGTCACCGGAGGGCGCTCGGTGGAGTTCAGGATGCCTTCGGCGAGGTCGGATGCCGGGACGAGGTCCTTCAGACCCTGCTGGTACTGGATGCCGACAGCATCCAGTCCGAAGTCGTCAGCGATCCGCAGGGCGGCGATGTACATCTTCATCTGCCACTGCACCTGCTCGCGGGTGAGCTCGGTGGCGCCGTCCTCGCCGTAGCGGAACGTCATGCCGTGATCGATGAGCCAGTCGTAGGCGGCATCCGCCTCGTGCTCCTGCACCTGAAGCATCTCCGCATAGAGCGCCGACTGCGACAGCCGTTCCTTGTAGATGCCGGTCTGGTTGAGCAGCTCATCGTCGAAGATGGCGTTGTACATGCCCATGCAGCCCTCGTCGAAGACGCCGATGATGGCCTTCTCGTCGAGAAGCTGCGCCGCGAGCGCCTCGCCGAGCTGCTTCTCGGGGCTGTGCGGCAGCGCCGGCAGCTCTCGCACGTGCGAGTAGTCGTGGGTGATCGTGCCGGTCTCTATCCACTCCTTGATGGTCGCCTTGAACCAGTCGTCGGAGAAGTCGACCGACCAGGTCGACGAGTAGGGCTTGCCCATCTTGGTGAGTCCGGCGTTCAGGCCGAGCAGTCCGACCAGGCCGGGCCAATCCGGCGCGAAGTTCGCGGTCGTGAGGATCGGGCCCTCGTGCGTGCGGAGACCTGCGAGCACGTGGTGCGAGTACTGCCAGTTGGCGATCGCGACGATCAGCGGCGCATCCGTCGGGATGTTCTTGAAGACCTCCATGCCCATGCGCTGGCTCGAGATATAGCCGTGACCGGTCTCGGGGTCGACGTCGAACGCGCGGATGACGTTCCAGCCGAACTCGTTGAAGACGGAGGTGACGCTGACCTCGAGCGCCGCCTGCGTCGCCCATCCGGCGGTGTTGGCCGACTCTCGCAGGTCACCGGAGGTGATCAGGTAGGCGGTCTTCGGGGCGGATGCCGGGCGGGATGCCGCGGCGGGAAGTGTGTAGCTGGTCATGATTCCTCCGGGGTTGGGGTCAGGCACCGCGCTGATCGGCGGCGAGTTCGTGGACGACGCCCTTCGTGCCTTCGTACAGCCGCACGTAGCGATCGAAGAGGGTGTCGTAGAAGGCACGGGTGTCGGGATTCGGCGCGATGGTCTGCGCGATCGGGTTCCAGTCGGTGATCGCCGGCTCCGCACCTTCCGGCGCGACCGCGGATGCGGCGAGGAACGCCGCACCGTAACTGGCGCCGATCGTCGTCTCGGGCACTTCCTGCACGAGGCCGGTCACATCGGAGATGACCTGCAGCCACAGCTGCCCCTGCGTTCCGCCACCCACCGCGACGATGCGGGCGATGTCGGCACCCGCGGCGCGCATCGTTTCGACGTTGTGGCGCACCCCCAGCGCGGTCGCCTCAAGTGCGGCACGGTACAGGTCGCCGCGGCCGTGTTCGAGCGTGAGGCCGGCCACCACCCCGCGCGCGTCGGGGTCCTGGATCGGCGTTCGCTCCCCCGCGAAGTAGGGCAGCATCAGCAGTCCTCTTGCGCCGGGGCCCGAGATCGCGGCCTCTGCGAGCAGCTCCCGATAGTCGGATCCGGTGAGGTCCTTGAGCCATGCCGTGAGCGCACCGGACGTGGAGAGACCACCGGCCAGGTTTCGGGTGCCGGGGAACGCGCCGGCAGTGGTCCACATCGACGGTGTGCGCAGGGTCTGTCCACCCGTGGCGACGGTGTTCGTGAAGACCATGAACATCGTGGTGCCGTACATGAGCATGAGGTCGCCGGTCTCATGGGCCCCCACGCTGACCGCCTCGGTCCACGCGTCGATCGTGCCCGTGATGACCGGCGTGCCCGCCGGGATTCCGGTGATCGCGGATGCCGCATCCGTCACCTCACCGGCGATGTCTCCGGCCCAGGCGAGCCGGGGTTGCTCGATCGTGCCGGCGTACCGCTGCCACCACGGGTCGTACCAGGTCTCGTTCTCGATGTCGTAGAGCGGCGACGTCTGGCTCGCCGACTGGTGGTCGAGCACGTAGGCGCCGGTGAGCTTGCGAGCGAGCCAGGATGCGGGCATGAAGAAGCGGTGGCCCTTGGCCCATGCCTCTGGCTCCTCGTCGGAGATCCAGGCGATCTTCGCGCCTCCCGCCTGGGAGGTCAGAGTCGATCCGCCGACGCGTGTGATCTCGTCGATGCCGAGTTCTTCCGTCATGCGTGCGATCTGGGCACCGGAGCGCGTGTCGACGCCGTAGAGGATCGCGGGCCGCACCGGTTCGTCGTCCGCGTCCGCGAGCAGCACGCACGGGCCCATCCCGCTCACGCCGACGGCGGTGATCTCCGCATCCGGATGCGCCGAGATCAGCTCATCTGCGATGCTGACGAACTCGTCCCACCAGATGTTCGCGTCCATCTCGACCCAGCCGGTGTGCGGGCGATCGACGTCGTGGGAGCGTGTGGCCGATGCCACGATCGAGCCGTCTGCCGCGACGAGAACGCCCTTCGTGCTCGACGTGCCGACGTCGACACCGAGGGTGCAGTGCATGGCGGTCCTCCTTGAACACGTCGGTTCTTCAACTTTACGCGAAATCGATTTCATGAATCAACAACGGCTGGACTCCGCAAGGCGGAACGGCGCCGTTACGGGCGCTCAGCGCAGGGCGCTCGCCACCTGCACCTCGTTGCGCAGCACGACGGTGCGGGCGGGCTGCCGGTCGCCCCTGATGCGTTCGAGCAGCATGTTGGCAGCGGTCATCCCCATGTGCCGGGCCGGCAGTCGCACGACCGTGACCGCGGTCGGCGACAGGGTCGTGAACGGCAGCGAGCCGATCACGGCGACACCGACCTCGGGCGGTGTGAGTCCGCGCTCGGTGAGCACCTGGATCGCACCGACGCCGATCAGGTTGTTACCGGCGACGACGGCATCCGGCGGGTCGTCCATCGACAGCAGCTCCTGCATGGCTGCGCGCCCTCCGTCGACCCGGAATGTCGCGAACCGCTCCAGCGCGCGGGTGTCGAGTCCAGGATCCGACGCCGTGACGACCGATCTCCACCCCTCCGCACGCTCAACGGCGGTGTCGATGTGCTCCGGCCCTCCGATGTAGGCGATGCGTCGGTAGCCTGCATCGATCAGCGCGCGAGTGGCAGCGACACCCGCGACCCGGTTCGCCATCACGACCTCGTCGACGTCATGCCCCGTGCCGCGGTCGACGACGACGACCGGACGCCCCGTCGAGAGGACGGGAGTCAGATCCGTCGTCTCGGATGCCGGAGCGATGATGACCCCCGACATGTGCTCTGCGACGGCGATGTTCAGGTACGTCGATTCCTTGTCGGTCTGGGAGTCGGAGTTGCACAGCACCACCGAGTACCCCGCCTCCGAGGCGGCGTCCTCCACACCCCGTGCCATCTCCGTGAAGTAGGGGTTCTCGATGTCGGGGATCACGAGCGCGATGACTTCCGAACTCTGCAGTCGCAGGGAGCGTGCGGTGCGGTTGGGAGTGAACTTCAGCAGCTCGGCCGCCTCGCGAACGGCGGTCACCTTCGCAGCGGACACGTTCGTGCCGTTGAACACGCGCGACACGGTCGCCGGCGAGACTCCCGCCTTCTTCGCTACGTCATAGATCGTGGTCATGCTCATCCCGGTTCCGCCGATCGACCTCAGGCAACCATATCCAGTGGTGACCAACCCGGCGGCGTCGGATCATCCCTCACGCGTCTCGTTCTTCAGCCACGGTGAGCGCGATGTTCGCCTGCAGTCGCTCCCACACCTCGTCCAACCGCGACCGCGCCTCCTCGTCAAGAGCGGGGAGCGGACGGCGGCAGTCGCCGAGAGCGACCGAGTTCTTACCGCTGAGATGCTTGGCTGCGCCGAACACCCCCTCCGCGACCATGGCCTCCACGGTGTCGTTGATCCGCACCTGAACGACTCGTGCGCCTTCGAGGTCGTTCGCCGTGAATCGACGACGAAGCGCCAGGAACAGTTCGATCTGCACTCCGACCGTCGTGCCGATGGCTCCGCGCGCGCCGATCGAGAGCGCCGGAAGGTAGAACTCGTCGAATCCGTTGATGAGGTTCAGATGCGGATAGCGCTGAATGATCCGCTCCGCCCCGTAGAGGTTCCTCGAGGTGTGCTTCACACCCACCACCTGCGGGAGCTCGAGGAGCTCCTCGAATCCGCCCTCTGAGATGTCCCGTCCGGTGAACTGGGGGATGTTGTAGAGCACGAAGGGGAGCTCGACCGCGTCGATGACGGCGCGGAAGTGCCTGACGACGTCCGCCGTCGAGTACCCGTAGTACAGCGGCGGGATCATCGAGATCGCCGTCACACCGGCGTCCTTCGCATCCTCAGCGAGACGGATCGCCTCACCGGTCGACATCGCACCGATGTGGGAGACGACGGGCGCACGCCCGGTGGCGGCAGCCACCGCGGTGCGGGCGATGCTCTTTCGCTCCGACTCCGACAGCAGCACGCCCTCGCCGGACGATCCGCAGACGTACAGGCCCTCGACGCCTCTCGCGAGGTCGGCCTCGATCATCGCGGCGAGCGCATCCAGATCGACGGACTCATCGGCGGCCATCGGCGTGACGGCGGCCGAGAACAGACGGTCGCCCAGCAGGTCGTTCACCATGCCGTCCACCCGCCGTCCACGACGACGTTGGAACCGGTCATGTATCCGGATGCGTCCGAGGCGAGGAAGAGGAGTGCGCCGTTGAACTCGTGCGCCTCCGCCATCCGCCCGATGGGCATGCGGGCGGTGTAGTTCGCCTGGAACTTCGCGTCCTGAGTGTCACGGCGCACACCGGACGGGGTGAGGGTGTTGACGCGGATGCCCGCCCTGCCCCAGTAGGTCGCGCAGTAGCGCGTCAGGTTGTAGAGACCGGACTTCGCCGCCGAGTACGCGACCGGCTTGATGAACGGGATGCCGGTGTCCTCCGCCTTGTAGGCGTAGATGTCCTGGACCGGCGACACCATTCCGTAGATCGATCCGATGTTGATGATGGATCCCGCAAGATCGGCGTCGCGCATGTGACGGCCGGCCACCTGCGTGACGAGGAACGTCCCGACGAGGTTCGTGTCCACGACCTCGCGGAACACCTCGAGCGGGAAGTTCTCGAACGGGCCGGAGACCTCCGGCGGCGCACTGGGCTGCGTGTCGAGACCGGCGTTGTTCACGACGACGGTCGGCACTCCCCATTCGCGGACGATGCGCGCGAACCCTTCTTCGACACTCGCCTGATCCGTGATGTCCATCGTGATCGCCACGAGGGAATCGGCGTCGGCACCGGCGATGCCGAGCCTCGCGCCCGGATCGGCGACGTCGCTGCGCGAGGTCACCGCGACTCGCGCACCCCGCTCGTGCAGCGCCCTGACGAATTCCGCGCCGATCTGGCCGAACCCGCCGGTGACGACGACGATCTTGTCACGGACGGAGAACAGCGGATCGAATCCCTCTGCCATGGTGGATGCTCCTTGAGACATTCGTTGATTACCCCTTGACTGATCCCGCGGTCAGCCCGGACACGATGCCGCGCTGAGCCCACAGGAAGAAGATGATGGCCGGCAGCGCGAACAGCAGAGCGCACAGCATGACGACGTTCATCGGCGTGTAGAACTGGCCGAGGAAGGATGACAGCCCGACGGATGCCGGCCACAGGTCGGAGGACGAGAGGAACGTGTTCGCGAACATGAACTCGTTCCAGCCGTCGAAGAACGCGATCACGGCGGCTGCGGCGATGCTCGGCATGATGAGCGGGAGCACGATCGTGAACAGGATCCGAAGCCTCGAGCAGCCGTCGATCCGAGCGGATTCCTCGATCTCGTAGGGGATCTTGTCGATCCCGCTCTTGATGATGAACATGCTCACCGGCATCACGAACGCCGTGTCGGCGAGCACCAGCCCCCAGTGCCCGTTGAGCAGGCCAGCCCCCGCGAAGATCGCGTACAGCGGCACGATGATGAGCGCTTCCGGGAGCATCTGCGTACTGAAGAAGATGAATCCCGCTACGCCGCGTCCGCGGAATCGGTACCGGCTGAGCGCGTACGCGGCCATGGTCGCGAGAACCAGGCTGAGGATCGTCGTGCCGGAGGCGATCACGAACGAGTTGCCCAACCACCTCAGGATCGGGACGTCGGCGAGGAATCCACCCCACTGCCCGATGTTCCCGAATTCCGGGATGAGCGGCTGACCGTCGCGGTAAAGGGATGCCTCCGTACCGAGCGAGGTGCCCAGCATCCAGTACACCGGGAACCCGGCGAAGACGACGAGCAACGTGATCAGGACGGCCTTGCCGAGGCTGCCGAGGCGTGCGCTCACACCGCGACGACGCGACAGCGCTGTGGGGATGCGTGTAGTGGTCATCGCTGGCTCTCCTGTCGTTCCTGGATCTGCTCGACGATGAAGTAGACCACCGTGACCAGCAGCGACAGCACGAGCCCGAGCGCGCCGATCGCGGCGGCCCTGCCGAGGTTCTGATCCTGGAATGCCGTGCGGTACACGTTCACGACCAGCGTGTTGGTGACGTCGAGCGGTCCGCCGCCGGTGATGAGGAAGATGACCTCGAAGCGACGGATCGACCAGATCGTCATCAACAGAGTGATCACGCGGATCGTCGGCATGATGTGCGGCAGCGTGACGGCCTGGAAGGACTGGAACTTCGTGGCACCGTCCATCCAGGTCGCCTCGCGGAGCTCATGGGGGACGCTCTGCAGCGCGCTGAGCATGACGAGCATGACCAGCGGTGTGAGCTTCCAGACAGTGGCGAGGGTGACGGCGAACAGACCGAAGCTGGGATCGACCAGCCACCCGTGCTCACCGAGGCCCAGTGCCCCGGTCGTGCGATTGAGGATGCCCTGCTCGTTGTTGTAGATCCAGACGAAGATCAACGCCGCGGCCACGGTCGGCACAGCCCACGGGACGGTCGCGATCGCACGGACGATCGCACGTCCGCGGAATGCGGTGTTCAGAAGCAGAGCACCGGCGGTGCCGATGCCGACCGCGAAGACCACGCTGAACAACGTGTACAGCAGCGTGGTGATCACCGACGACCAGAACTTGTCACTGCTCAGCAGGTACTCGTAGTTCTCCAGCCCGACGGGGCGGCCGCCTGCAGGATTCACGAGCTTCGTCGCGGTGAACGAGAGCATCAGACCGCGAATGAGCGGGAACACGGTGAAGACCGCGAGATAGGCGATCGCGGGGAAGAGGAAGAGGTACGCCCCATTGCGCTCGACGAATCGTCCCAGTGCGGCACCGGCGCTCTTCGTCTTTCGCGGAGCGGTGCCGCGCGCCCCCTGGGCGTGCTTCACCTCTGCGAGGTTGGTGGCCATCGTGTCGATGTCCTTTCGGGATCAGTTCGGGGGACCGGCGAGACGCCGATCCCCCGCGGAAATCAGCCGAGCTCGGCTTCGAGGGTCTTCTGGACCTCGGCGAGCTTCGCCTTCACATCGCCACCGTTGACCCGCAGGTCTTCGATAGCTGTCAGCACCTCGCGCCAGATGACCTTGCTCTCGGTCTCGAAGCCCTCGACCAGGGTCGACTTCGAGGTCTTGGCCGCCTCGAGGAACTGCGTCGCCCACGGGTTGGCCTCGAGGAAGGCGGCGTCGGGTTCGACATCCGTGGCCATGGCCGATGCGCCCAGTCCTGCTCGGATCGCGACCTGGCCCTCTTCACCGAGCACCCAGCGCACGAAGTCCTTGGCGGCCTCCTTGTTGTCGCTGTTCGCGTTCACCGCGATGATCAGCTGCGAGTTCGAACCGGCGTTCTCCATGGGCAGCGGGGCCGCACCGAGGTTCTGCCCGTTGATCGCGCCGTCCGCGCCGCTGGTCAGCGTGGTCGCGACACCGGAGTTCTCGAACAGCATCCCGACCTGCCCCTGACCGAACTTGGCGCGGAAGGTCGAAGCGTCGTCACCGATCGGCGCGACACCGGACTCGAACGTCTCCAGGAAGGCCTCGACGGCTTCGACGTTGGCCGGGTTGTCGATCGTGAGCTTCTCGCCGTCGCTGAGCTCTCCACCGAACCCGTAGATCCAGTTGGCCATCTCCAGCGTCCAGCCGTCGATCTCCGCTGTCTGGTGCCGGCCGGCGAAACCGGCGATGCCCAGCTCGCTCTTGATCGTCTGCGCGGTGGTGAGGAACTCGTCGAAAGTGGTCGGGACCTCGAGCCCGAGTTCGGCGAAGATGTCCTTGTTGTAGATCACTGTGTTGTACGTGGGGCGCTCCCAGTTGAAGCCGTACTGGCCGTCCTGGAAGAACCCGGCTTCGTTCGTGTTGTTGAGCGAGTCGCCCAGCTCCTCGGCGATGTCGTCGAGCGGCTCGAGTACACCGGCGTCCACGAGCGAGGCGAACTGGCTGTCCTGCAGAACCATGACGTCGGGACCGCCTCCGGCGCCGAGTTCGGTGCTGAGCTTGTCCGCGTAGTTCGCGAACGGGATCTCGACCTTGGTGAGCGAGACGTTGTCATCAGGACCCGTGTAGCCCTTCACGGCGTCCCAGATGATGGGCCCCTTGCCGTCCTCGAGGAACTGCCAGTTAGAGAAGGTGAGCTCTCCTCCGGCGCTCTCTCCCCCGGCGTCATCGGCACCCGCCGAGCAGCCGGCGAGCGCGAGAGCCGCGACCGTGGCGATGCCCAGGGCGCGTAGGGCGCGATGAGGGTGGCGAGCGCCCGATGCGCGCGAGTTGATGATCTTCACTGCTAACTCCTTCGTTCAGCCAGGTCTGCGGCGTTGCATTCGAACTCAGATATATCGAGATGTTCTGAAATCGATTTCTTGCACCGTATCCCCACCCTCGACGCACTGTCAAGCCAATGTGAGCGAGTTCTGTCGCTGCGACGGACGCTGTTCTCAAGGATTCGCCGGTCAAACATGATATCGATTTCCGCCGCAATCTTCGTCGTTGCGCTCTACGATCGACACATGACCGATTCCGCACTCGTCCTGGTCGCCAACTCGGGCGACGGGTCCGTCACCGCTTTCCGGCTCGAGAACGGTCGGCTCGAACGCCTCGCCGTCACCGAGGGGCTTCCCGGATGCTCGACCTTCGCCGTCGATCCCGATCGTGACATCGCCTACGCGGGAGTGAAGGGCGTGGAGGGCGCCCCCGCCGGCATCCTGACCCTGTCCCTCGATCGCGCGAGCGGAGCCCTCACCCCGCAGTCGCGTCTCGATCTCCCGGACGGGAGCATGAACTATCTGTCGCTCTCGCGGGACGGCGCGGGGCTGCTCGGTGCCTCATACGGCGGCGGCTACGGCATCAGCTGCCCGATCGTGGACGGCGTCGTGGGCGAGCCCGTCTCGAAGATCGAGTACCCGAACCTGCACTCCGTGCTGCCGAGCACCGACGGCCGCTTCGCGTACTTCGCGTCGCTGGGCGCCGACCTCGTGGCGCAGTACGCGCTCACCGACGATCTCCGCCTCGCGCCGCTCGCACCCGAGACCGTGGCCGCGCCCCACGGCAGCGGCCCTCGCCACCTCGTGCTGAACGACGCGCAGGATGCTCTCTACGTGCTCACCGAGTTCTCCGGTGAGGTGCTGCACTACAGCCGCGACACGAGCAGCGGCGCGCTCACTCTTCGCGGCGCCGCCGACGCCCACGACACGAGCAAGAACCTCGGGCACAGCGTGTTCGGCGCCGATCCGCTCGCCCATCATTACATCTGGGGTGCCGACCTGCACTTCGGTGCCGACGGCCGCCGGCTGTGGAGCTCGGAACGCACGGAGAGCACGCTCGGCGCCGTGGCAGTCGCGGATGACGGTTCGGTGTCCGCGCCCGAACGCTTCACCGTCACCGAGACGCAGCCGCGCGGGTTCGCAGTGAGCCCCGACGGTGCGTTCCTGATCGCCGCAGGAGAGAGGTCGACGACGGTCTCGCTGTACGCGGTGCACGACGACGACCTCGAGCTCCTCCAGCAGATCGAGACGGGTCAGGCCGCGAACTGGGTGCGCTTCGTCTGAGGGGGAACTCAGCGGTAGCGCTCGACCACCTGCCGGACGTCGGCGCGCTCGGCATCCGTCGGTTCGGCGATGGCCATGCGGCAGTGCGCATCGGTGACGCCGAGCACGCGATAGCCCTCTTTCATCCGCGCCATGTCGCCGCCGATGAGGGAGACGACCTGGTCGACATCCGCCTGCGCCGCGGCGATCGCCGCCGGGTCGCCGGAGCGCCCGGCATCCGCCAGTGCACGGAACGGCTTCGGTGTGACGGACGAGACCCCCGACACCACACCCTGCGCACCGACCTCGACGGCCGCGATCAGATCACGATCGGCGCCGGTGTACAGCTCGAAGTCCGCGGGGACGACCGCGCGGTATGCCGCGATCTCGTCCAGCGACAGTTCACTGATCTTCGCCCCGACGACGTTCGGCAGCGCTGAGAGCCGCACGAGCAGTTCCGGCGAGACGGGGTTTCCACTGCGTGCCGGGTAGACGTACACATACAGGCGTCCGTCGCCGACGGCATCCGAGACGGATTGGAAGTAGTCGAAGAGCGCGTCATCGGTGGAGCGGAGGTAGTACGGGGTGAGCGCGGCGAACTCGGTCGCGCCGAGCTCGCGCGCGATGCGCGTCAGTCGTACGGCCTCGAACGCGCTGGGCTGGCCGACGTGCACCACGACGCGCATCCGATCCGCGAGTTCCGCGAGCGCGGCCTCGACGAGGGCCGTGAACTCGGCCACGTCCACCGCCGGGAACTCCCCCGTCGTGCCGAGCACGAATGCACCCTCGTTGCCGGACTCCCCGACGTAGCGGAAGATCGTGCGCGAACCCTCGAGGTCGAGGCTTCCGTCGCGGTGGAACGCGGTCGGGATCGCGGTGAGGATGTCGTAACGGGTCACTTCTTGTTCTCCTTGGAGCTCTTGCGGGGACGACGCGTCTTGGGCGCCTGCGGGTTGCGCACGGTCGACGTGAGCAGGTCGGGGTCGGCGGCGAGTTCGTCGTGCGCCTTCGAGAGCTGCGTGATGCTCGCGGTGTCGAGCACGGAGTCCGCGAACGACGCACGCGCGGCGCGCGGCTTCCGTGCTGCGCGGATCGCCGGCATGACGATCGAGAGCACGGCGAGCACGAGCAGCACGATCGCGATCGGGCTCACGACCTCGAAGAACGGTCGCGTCGGCAGGATGGCCAGCGTGCGCGCGAGGTTCTCCTCGGCGAGAGGGCCGAGGAGGAGGCCCAGGACGACGGGCCCTGCGGGCACCTGCATCCGCTTGAGCAGTACGCCGATGACGCCGAACACGAGCATCGTGATGACGGTGGAAAGGCTGTTGGACGTGGCGTACGTGCCGATGATGCAGAAGATCAGGATGCCGCTCCACAGGTAGGGCTGCGGCACGTCGAGCAGCTTCACCATGCCCTTCATCCGCACCAGGCTCAGCACGAGGGAGAGCAGTGTCGCGACGAGCATGATCCCGACGATCGAGACCACGAGATCGGGGCGTTCGGTGAACAGGGTGGGTCCCGGTGTGATGCCCCAGATGATCATCGAGCCGATCATGACCGCCATCACCGAGTCGCCGGGGATGCCCAGCGCCATCGTCGTCGTGAGCGAGCCGCCGAGTGTCGCGCTGGATGCCGTGTCCGACGCCGCGACGCCTTCGATTGAGCCCTTCCCGAACATCTCCGGCCGCTTCGAGGCCTTGCGCGCGCGTTCCCAGCCGATGAGCCCGGCGATGTCGCCGCCCGCCGCGGGGATGAGCCCGACGCCGAGTCCCACTGCGCCGCCGACCGCAGTCGCACGACCGCTCTGCGCGAGCTCCGCCCTGTTCGGCCACCAGCGACCGAGGCTCGAGATCGGACGCACATGGCTCTTGCGGTGCGTGAGCAGTTGGTCGAACAGTTCGGCGATACCGAAGAGCCCGATGATCACCGCGATGAAGTTCACGCCCTCCACCAGATCCAGAGATCCGAAGGTGAAGCGCTTGTCGGCCGTGGCGGCGTAGGTGCCGACGGTGCCGAGCATGAGTCCGAAGACTCCCGCGAGGATCCCCTTCAGCATCGACTTCGACGAGATGCCGATCATGATCGCGATGCCGAACACGACGAGCGCGAACAGTTCGGGCGACTTGAAGTAGTCGCGCGCGAAGCTCGCGATCGGAACCGCGGCGAGCGCGAAGAGGACGAGCGAGGCGAGGATTCCGACAGCGGACACGATCGCCGACATCGTGAGGGCGAGGCCGGCCCTGCCCTGTTTCGCCATGGGATAGCCGTCGAGCGTGGTCGCGATGGATGCCGGTGTGCCAGGAGTGTTGATGAGGATCGAGGGCACGCGGTCGCCGAAGTTCGCGGCGACGTAGATCGTCAACAGCACGGCGAGACCCTGCACGGGCTCGAGCGTCATGGTGAATCCGGCCGCCAATGCGACGGCCATCGTAGCCGTGATGCCGGGGAATGCGCCGACCATGAAGCCGAGCAGCAGGCCGACGAGCATGTACAGCAGGATCGAGACGTCGAGGAGCGAGTTCAGCCCCTCCAGCAGCGGGGTCATAGCGGGATCCTCAGCAGCATCCCGAACACGACGTAGATGAACGCCGTGAGCGATGCGGTGTAGATGATGAGACTCAGCCAGCGCCGGTGCCCGTAGACGAGCATCAGGGCGACCAGAAGAAGGGCGGCCGCGATCGGGAACACCTCGATGCGGTAGCCGAACAGGATGACGGAGCCGAGTGACCACAGCGCGATGAACGCGATCGAGATCGCGAGCGTCGCCGCGACTCGTACGACCCCACCCGGCTGGATCCGCTCGATCTCCTCACGGCCCGGTGCCGGGCGTGTGATCGCGATCGCGAGGAGCACGATCGCGACGACGATCCCGGTGACGGCGAGCACCATCGGCCAGAAGCGCGCATCGATCTGCCCGGGGAGAGCTTCTCGACGCAGCGGGATCTGCGTGGTCAGCACCAGGTAACCGGCGGTCACGGCGAGCGCCACGACGGCGAAGGCGATCTCGAGCGCGCGCGATGGCGCCGCGCTCTGATATTCGTCGCTCTCGGCGACTTCTGCTTCTGACATGTGCTTCCTCCGACGGTTGCGGAGGCCGGGGAGCACCCGGCCTCCGCACCTGATCAGCCCAGCAGGTCCTGGAACAGGGTGAACTGCTCGCCGACGAACTCGGTGAACTCCGCGGAGTCCCGGTAGACGACGAGGTTTCCCGCATCCTCCTGGAACTTCTTGTACGCGTCGGACTCGACGGCCTCCTTGATGGCGGCCTCAAGGGTGTCGTGGACATCGTCAGGCAGACCGGCGGGAGCGTAGATCCCGCCCCAGCCGCCGAAGACGATCTCGGTGCCGATGGCCTCTTCCACAGTGGGCACGTCCGGTGCGTCAGGGTGACGCTCGTCGTTCATGACGGCGAGGATGCGCACGGCGGAGCCCTGCGACAGCGCCTCACCGAGGCCGGAGACAGCAGCGACGGTCTCGCCGGACGCCGCTGCGGCGACGGCAGGTGCACCGCCGTCGTACGGAACGGGGGTCACTTCACCTCCGGTCTCGGCGCCGAGCGCGATGCTCGCCGCTTCCCAGATCGAGCCGGCACCAGAGTTGGCGACGGTGACCGGTGCGGTCTCGGCCTTGGCGATGAGATCGTCGAGGGTCTGGATGTCGCTGCTTGCGGAGACGGTGATCACGCCGGGTGCGAGCATGATCTGACCGAGCATGTCGAAGTTCTCCGGCAGGACGTTCGCGTCCTGCGTCGTGTTCAGCATCGCGATCTCGACGGGCCCGAAGCCGATCACATAGCCGTCCGGGTCCTGCTCGGCGACGTACTCCATCGCCAGCGCGCCGGCGGCACCGGGCATGTTCTCGGGGATGACACTGACGTCGAGGATCTTCTCGAGTTCGGTGGCGAGGGCTCGCGACGACAGGTCGGAGCCGCCTCCAGGATTGGCCTGGATGATCAGCCGGATGTCCTTCTCGGGGAAGGAGGACTCAGCATCGCCGCCCTCTTCGACCTTCGTGCATCCGGACATGACCAGTGCTGCGGTGGTGAAGACCGCGGCGGCTGCGAGCACGCGGTTCATTCGCTTGATGGGCATCTTTGCTCCTCTTTGAGTGCAGGTGGGGACCGTACCAACGCGCCTGAGCGTAGCATTGTTGACTGTTAACAGTCAACGCGAGGTCGTTCACGCGCCCGAGTGATCACCAGGGCGGGATCCTGAGAAGGGATCGCCTGGTCGGAACGCCCGGATCAGGATCGACGCTGCGAGAGCTCGCTCAGCATCCGATCGCGCGCGCCGTCGAGATGCTCCGTGAGCACGAGCGCGGCCTGTTCCGGCGTACCGGTGCGCATGACGTCCATGAGCCTGACATGGTCGCCGGACGACTCATGCAGGTCGTCGTCATGGTTGATCGTCACCTCGAGCAGCGCAGAGAAGGTGGGCAGGTACTGATTCCATGCGCCGGCCAGTCGCGGATGATCGGCGAGCGCATAGATCTGCGTATGGAAGTCGAGGTCCGCGGCCACGAACGCCGCGTGATCGCCGGAATCCGCGGCTTCTCCCATACGCCCCACCGCCGCGGCCATCGCCGTCCAGCGCGACGGGTCATCGACACGCATCGCGCGCGAGAGCGCGAGTTGCTCGAGAGCGCCGCGCAAACTGTACAGCTGATCCACGTCGTCGTCGCTGAGGCCGACGATGTAGACGCCGCGCGGTCGCTGCACCTCCACCAGCTTCTCGAAGCTCAGCTGGGTGAGCGCATCGCGGATCGGTCCGCGGCTGACCGCGAACTCCTCGGCCAGCGACTCCTCCGTGATGCGCGCTCCCGGTGCGAGCTCTCCACGCACGATCCGGTGCCGCAGCACGCCCGCGACCTGGGCGCCAAGAGACTCACCGCGCTTCACTGTCTGCGTCACGACGACCTCCTGTTGACTGTTGACAGGATACACGTCTCATCGTTGCCACTAGCACAATCGTGGTGGCGGCGCTGCCCCCGTGACTCCTGCACCCGCACATGTCACCGTGGCGTCATGCAGCCGAAGAAGACGCGTGATGCGGTCAATGACCTGCTCCACGATGATGCTCCCTCGATCCTCATGCACGGTTACGACTTCGGTGCGCGCATCTGGCAGCGCGTGCACGACGGTGCGAGATTGGCCCCGATGCGCCTCCTCGGAGACGAGGCGATCTTCGTCCGCGGAGCCGAGGGAGTCGATCTGTTCTACGACGAGCATCGGATCGCGCGCCACGGCGCCATGCCCGCGATCGTGCAGGAGACGCTGTTCGGGCACGGCTCCGTCCACAGCCTGGATGGCGATGAGCACCGCCACCGCAAGGCGGCCTTCCTTGACGTCGCGTACGAAGATCACCAGGTGGAGCGCCTGCTGCCCCTGCTTGAACGCGAGTGGCGGACAGAACTTGGCGAGTGGATCGACGGCGGCGAACGCAGCGCATACGACGCGGCCGTCGGCGCGTTCGGACGGTCGATCATGATGTGGGCGGGCCTTCCGGGAACGCCGTCGGCGAAGACGCCGTGGGCCGCTCGACTCGCGCAGATCGTGGACGGGTTCGGTGTGCCGTACTCACCCGCGTATCTGCTCGCCCTGGTGAACCGGGGATGGTCCGACCGACACGCGCGACATCTGATCGAAGCCGCACGCGCCGGGACGCTCGCGGCCGCAGAGGGCTCTGCCCTGCACGAGTGGGCGTGGCACCGCGATCGTGGTGGGGAGCTCCTGCCCTCCCGGCTCGCCGGCGTCGAACTGCAGAACAGCATCCGCCCGATGATCGCGGTCGCCCGCTTCGTCGCGTTCGCGGCGAAGGAACTGCATGATCGTCCCGAGTGGCGCGATCGCATCGCATCCGAGACGGCGGAACGCGGATCTCTCGTCAGCGGCCCCCTCGCGACGGCGTTCGCGCAGGAGATTCGCCGGACGGCACCGTTCGTACCGATGCTCCCCGGCCTGGCCACTGCGGACATCGAGCTGGACGGGCAGCGGGTGGCCTCCGGTGGACGCGTCGTACTCGACATCCTCGGCACCAACTCGGATGACCGCTCGTGGGATCGGGCCGACGAGTTCGACCCCGAACGGTTCGTCGACGTCGCGGACTACGAGGCCCTGACGACCTTCATCCCTCACGGCGGCGGCGACGTGGCTGCCGGGCATCGCTGCCCCGGCGAGAAGCTCGCGATCGCCGGTCTCGCCGCAGCCGTTGCGACATTGAGCGACTCTCGCCTCACGATTATGGGAACGGGGCTCCAGGTGAATCGTCGACGTCTTCCGACGAAGCCGAGTTCAGGAGGCCGCGTCACATCGGCCGGCACCCCTGCGTCGCGCTGCCCGTTTCACTGAGAACGAGTTCACGCTCTGACCAAGAGGTCAGCCCTCTCCGCGTCCGCCCGGCCGCCACAGCACGATGTCGGTGGAGCGGCGGATGCGGCGTCCGCTCGGCACGGGCACGACGCCGCTCGCTCCGGCGGCGAAGACGCGCACGCCCGGGCGGTTCTCTCGTTCGGCACGCAGCGCGCCCTCGAGATCGACGACGCGTCGGCGCAGCATTCGCACCTCGTCCTCGAGGTCGAGCAGACGGGCGATCGCCGGCAGGCTCATCCCGTCGGCGGAGAGGCGGGCGACCTCGCGCAGCTGAGCGATGTTGCGCGCCGAGTAACGGCGCGATCCGCCGCGTGTACGCCCGGGGACGACGAGCCCGATCCGGTCGTACTGACGCAGAGTCTGCGGATGCATGCCCGCGAGTTCTGCGGCGACGGCGATCGCGAAGATCGGGGCGTCTTCATCCTCGACCATCGCGATCACCTCCGCCTGCAGTGTTCATCAGCCCTGCGCCTTCGACATCAGGTCGGACCGCGGGTTCTCCTTCGGCTCCAGGTCATGGAACTTCTGCAGCGCTTCGCGCGCGGCATCGTCCAGGTGCGTCGGCACCGCGACCTGCAGCTCGGCGAGGAGATCGCCTGTGCCCTTCGACGTCGCGACGCCGCGGCCCTTGACCCGCAGGACGCGTCCGGACGGGGTGCCGGGCGCGACGCGCAGCTTCACGATGTCGCCGGCGAGCGTCGGGACCTCGATCGTCGCGCCGAGTGTCGCCTCGGTGAAGGTGACCGGCACCGTGAGGCGCAGGTTCAGACCGTCACGGGTGAACACCGGATGCGGGCGCACCTTGATCTGCACGACGATGTCACCGCTCTCGCCGCCGTCGGGTGAAGGACGCCCGCGCCCGCGCAGACGGATCTTCTGCCCGTCTGCGACGCCCGCGGGGATCTTCACCTTGAACGGCTTGCCGTCCTCGCCCTGCAGCGTGATGGTCTCGCCCTGCACGGCGGTGACGAAATCGAGCGTGGTGCGCGCCGTGACGTCGGCACCCTTCTGCGGTCCGCCGAAGCCGCGGTATCCGCCGCTCGTCTGGCCGAAGCGGCCGGAGCCGAAGCCGCCGCCCTGACTCTGGTTGAACATCGCGAAGATGTCCTCGAAGTCGGCGTTGCTCTGACCCCGCCCGCCCTGACCGAACCGGCTGAACACGTCTTCGAAGCCGCCGGCACCGCCGCCGCTCGCAGTGAACCGCGCACCCGAGCCCATGGCGCGGATCTCGTCGTACTCCTTGCGCTGCTCGGGATCGGAGAGCACCGAGTACGCCTCGCTGATCTCCTTGAACATCGCCTCGGCCTTGGCATCGCCCTGATTGGAATCGGGGTGGTACTTGCGCGCGAGCTTGCGGTACGTCTTCTTCAGATCCGCATCACTGACGTTCTTCTCGACGCCGAGCGTCTTGTAGAAGTCCTTGTCGAACCAGTCCTGGCTTGCCATCGATCACCCGCCTACTCAGCGGGCACCGCGACGACGACCTTCGCCGGACGCAGCTCGACATCGCCGAGGCGATAGCCCACCTCCACGACCTCGAGGATCGTCGAGGACTCTGCGCCTGGAGTCGGCTGCTGGAAGATGGCCTCGTGGTGCTGGGGGTCGAATTCCTCGCCCTTCTCACCGTAGGCGACGACACCGAGGCGCTCGACGACCGCGCGGATCTTCTCGCCGATCACGAAGAACGGCGTGCCCTCGACGAGATCGCCGTGCTGGGTCGCACGGTCGAGGTCATCGAGCACGGGGATCAGCCCCTTGGCCGCCTCGCCCTTCGCACGGTCGATCTCGACCTGACGCTGCTCCTCGGTGCGCCGACGGTAGTTGGCGTACTCCGCCTGCAGGCGCTTGAGGTCGTTGAGCAAGGTGCTCTCGAGATCGGCGAGCACGGCGTCCTCCGCCGCGGCCTCGCCGGTCTGCTCGGCACCGAGGATGTCGTCGACCGTGAGGTCGTCGATCGTCAGATCGTCGTCGGATCCTTCGGCAGCAGCCGCCTCAGCGGCATCCGGATTCTCCTGCGACGCTGCGCCTTCCTGCGGCGATGGGCCGGATGCCGCAGCATCCGACCCCTCGTCCTCAGGAACTTCACCGTTCTCGTTGAAGTTCTTGTCCGTCATGGTTACTTCTTCTCGTCCTCGTCGTCGACGACCTCGGCGTCAATGACATCCTCGTCGTCCGAGGTGTCACCGGCCGGGGCCTCGCCGTCTGCGGGGCCGGCCTCGGATGCGGCATCCGCCTGCGACTGCGCGTAGATCGCCTCGCCGAGCTTGCCCTGCGACTCGTTCAGCTTGTCGAGAGCCGTCTTGACGGCGTCGTCGTCATCGCCGGCCAGAGCCGCCTTCAGAGCGTCGACGTCAGCCTGGACGGAGTCCTTGACGTCGGCGGGGAGCTTGTCCTCGTTCTCCTTGATGAGCTTCTCGATCGAGTACGACAGGGTCTCGGCCTGGTTGCGCTGCTCGAGAGCGTCTGCACGCTTCTTGTCCTCAGCCGCGTTCTCCTCGGCCTCGCGCACCATGCGCTCGATGTCCTCCTTCGACAGCGACGAGCCGCCGGTGATGGTCATCGA
>Ga0308157_10001121_pt1 | contig 62720 bp, 59 predicted proteins | sample PhyBR1_FD_201035 | JGI IMG/M metagenome (GOLD analysis project Ga0308157, IMG submission 201035) | Phyllosphere microbial communities from UC Gill Tract Community Farm, Albany, California, United States - DLSLB.R1 | ecosystem: Host-associated > Plants > Phyllosphere > Unclassified | place: USA... | reverse complement strand
CGATTTGCTCGCTTCGACCACCCCGAAAACGGCATTCGCGCCCTTGGCAAGCTGCTGCTCAATTACCGAGGCAAGGATGGGATGCCGGGCGTGGGCGGGAAGGGCATCGACACCGTGCTCGAGACTATCAACCGCTGGGCGCCGAGCAACGAGAATGACACCCAGGCCTACGCCGGTGCGGTAGCGAAACGCCTGGGCGTGCGCACCACCGACCCGATCAACATTAAAGACCCGGCCACGCTGCGCGGGATGGTGATCAGCATAATCATCCATGAGAACGGTGGAAATCCGTACGCGGCGGCGGTTGTCGATGAGGGTGTGCGGAGGGCGCTAGCATGAAGGGCTTGGCCATTTTGGCTGTTGCTGTGCTGCTGGCGTCCCACTGGGGCTGCTACCAGCATGGTCGCTCGGTGGAGAGAACCGAAGCAGGTAAGGCAGTAGCACAGCGCGACAGTGGCGACCGGCTGGCCGAAGTGATTGGTGAGCGATTGGCGCGCCAAGAAGAACACCGTAGCGCAGATGCGCAGCAAGAGGCGAGGGTAAAAGGGCATGAAGAAAGAACGATTGCTGATGCTGACGCTGCTGACGCCGATGCTGTTGGCCTGCGGCTGCGCAGTGAATCCGTCCAGTTCGCTGCCGCCGTCAGTTGCCCCAGCACGGATACCGCCGCTATCGCCCGAGGCCAGGCAGCCACCCGCGCCGCCATGGTGCTCTCCGACCTGCTCACACGGGCTGATGCTCGAGCGGGAGAATTGGCGAAAGCTTATGACCAAGCCAGAATAGCGGGTCAGGCCTGCGAAGCGTCCTATCACGCGCTGATTAATTGATTCCAAAGCTCAAGCCTCATGGTACTTTGCTTTGCATGGAATTTGCCGCTTCGTTAAACCGGGGGAGTTAAGTGCTGAAGCGCATCAATGCGGTGATGGATAGGATGATGGCGCAGGTCTTCGCTGCCTTATCTTGGATTGCATATGCCTGGGTAGTGATGATTGCCTGGAATCAAGGGCGAACCTGGCTGGCTGCAAACGATTCAGAAGGAAACACGGATCTAAAATTAGCTCTGTTGGGGGCGGCCCTGATCTTGGCATTCCCCAGAATCACAGATCGCATCGGTCTTCCTCGATCTTGGCTCCTGGGCAGCTTGCGCACGGTGACCGTTGTAGTCCTTTTGATATTCGGAGGAACTACGATAATTGATCATTCTGCAGAAGAAACCAAGCCAGACATCGTTGAAATGGCTGATAAAAAAATGAGACTCGAAGAAAAGTTAAGGCTTCAGGCGATCGCCGCCTCTGAGCGTGAAGAGGCATCAAGAGAAGACTCGAATGCGCGTGGTCTCACCTACATGGAGTGTGTGCAGCGAGGCATTCAGTGGTTTAAAGAAATTGGTTCCTATCCAACCCTGTCGAATGGCGAGAATGCTACCTCGGTCGCGAAGAATAGGTGCCTTAATACAAACGGCGCTTTTGGGCCATGGTAGGAAAAATCTTGGTCTCCTGCGCAATCAGAAGCTGATTGGAGTAGGGCATTGGACAAGCGCACCTTCATTCGCATGGTCGAGGCCGGCGAGCCGCTGATTCAGCAGGCTATCGACGCTATGCGCGAGTATCACCAGGCCCAGGATCGGGGCGGTTCGCCAGGGGAAATCGAGCGCCTGCGCCTGCTGGCCGAGTCGCTGTTCCAGGCGGTGTCCGACTACCAGCTGCGCGCTGTTGCCAAGGCTCGGGGTAAGGAGCTGCCGCCGCTTCATTAGGCCGTCGATCGGCAGTTGCCCCGGCATGTGTCGCCATAAAATACTGTATGCATATACAGTTAATGGCCGTCCGATATGAGCGCAATCCTCCCACTTGAAGCCGAACACCCGCAGATTTCGATAGACGAACTGCTCCACCTGCGTGCGCCCAGCGTTTACCTGGTCAAGGTGGACGGCGAAAGCATGCAGGGGGCTGGCATCTACACCGGTGACCTGCTGGTGGTTGATCGCCTAGTCGAGGCGCGCTCCGGCCACATCATCATCGCCGCAGTGAACGGCGAAGCCACCTGCAAGCGCATGGTCATTCGCGACGGGCAGGTAGTGCTGATGTCGGAAAACCCGAAGTACCCGTCCCGGTACATCCTCGAAGGAGACCGGTTCGAGGTCTGGGGTGTGGTCACCCACAGCATTCGGGATCATGACCGTCGACTGTGAGCAGGTATATAAAGGAAGGGAAACGGTCGGCAGAACGCCGGATGCAGGCCGGAGCCCGTGGGGAGATTTTCGGGGCATGGTGAAATCGGGTATGGCACAGTGCGGCACCGTTTGCAGCGAGCGCCCGCTCAAGGCCTTGATCCGTAAGGCTTTAGGTGTGTCCTGCACGCATGGGGTGCAAGGGGTCGAGTGTTCGAATCACTCCGTCCCGACCATTATTTAAACAACTAAGCCACCTTCGGGTGGCTTTTTTGTTTCTGGGGCTGGCGTTTTTTCGAGTGAATTCGCCTTTTTCATCATCCAATCCTCCTCTTTAATATGGGCTGCACTGGACCGGGAGAGTCTGTGGCTGAAACGTTGTTTGCCGCCTCGATCAGATGACTAATCCTCGGGCTAGAGTAGTGACTCGTCAAGCTTCCGGTCTTCCGGCTAGGCACCGATTTGGGATCCTCTTCCGGTACATTTGCGGCTTTAGCCTTCGTCCGAATGTATGCCTCCGGTCGTGAACTCTGACGGAAGCGAATCTGGTACGCGGCCTCGACCAGTTGAGGGTCGTTCAGGTCAGTGGTTTCGCTGTCGAAGTTGTAGACGTTCATGTCAATTGCTCCTGAAGGGGCAGTTCGAACTTAAGTTGGTCCTTGGTGACGTTCAGGTGCGCAAGGAGGTGAGTCGGCTGCATGAGGAGGCGATGGGCTGCCGAGCTAAACGCTTTGTAGCCCTTGCATCGTCTCAGTGATCGATATCTTCGGCAAGGTGTTGTCGAGTGCTGAAGGCGCCGGCCGATCCCGGGCTGACAACCTCCGGCTGATCGAAGAGCTTGGTGCGGTCCTTGGTGGTAACCACAACGTTACTGTCATGGAGGAGGTCAAGCGCCACCGTGAATTCATAATCAGACACGTCACCCTGCTCTGGGGATCCTCTTGCCTTCGTCCTAGCGTCTCGGTCTTGCTGCGCATCGTACGGACGATGTGCGGCGGACTGGTCAGGGCTGTGTCGACCAGCTTGCGCTGGCGCGGCGTTGCCTCGTTCGAGGTCGGCCATGTGTGAGCAGCGCCCCATCTGTCTTGCGCAACGCGGCAAGCGTTCAGGACATGCTCGAAAAGTTTGGGGAAACTTGGGAGCCCATCGCACGGCAGACTAGAAAGTCCTCGACGAGGCCTATGCGCTTGCAGGTTGGTTTGGGGGCAAAGCGTTTGGTGGAGAGGTTTGATGGCCTGCCTGGCTTGTATTGGACGACTGGGCAGGGCGGGCATCCATCCATCCTTGATGAGCATTTTGAGCAGAATCCCCCTAAGAGCTTCTTTTCTATTGCGCTTAGCTGGCTGCCCTGCGGCGTCGATAAGCGATATCATATCGCCACTTATAGCCGAGCAGCGACGCTTTATGCCCAAACCGACAAAAGCTGACACCCTTTTGAATACCGCTTATGCGGAGCTGGGGCTGTCCGGAGCAACAGCAGCCGACAAGTACGCAGCCATTGCCAGCATTATTTCCAGTCTTTCAGCTGTTCACAGTGCTACTCCAATAACTCAAGGAACAACAGGGGCGATTAGCGAGCGACTCTGTGCTCTCGCGCTCGAACAGATTCGTAGTGATCATCCGACCTTCGCTCATCGACCTTTCGGTAGGAACTGGAAGTGGATTGGGGATATTCTGATTTCAGCGGATCCCTATGATCTTGCTGTGTCAGTTAAGAGTTACAAGGCAAAAGAAAGGCTTTTGGCGAGCGGTACAGGGAGCCTGCTTACCCCAACGATAGGCTGGGGACTATTCAACGACGTGCGTGAATGGTCCGAAGCCAGAACTGCTTCATACCTTTATCGAGGGTTCATTGCTATCTACATGCCAAGTGACATCTTAGCCGGGGTCGGAGATTCGGCCAAGGCAATTACGAATATCAACGGGAATCCATTGCTAAGAGACTTACTCAAATTTCCAGGTGATATCGCTGCGGCGATAAAAAATAGGAACGGCCGGGTTGATTGCAGGAAGCTATGAGTATGAAAACGCCATGGGGAGACCTTGAAAATCTCGATCTTTCAGACAAGAAACTTGCCGAGCAGATACTGTCGGCGGATAAGCATCAGTTGGTAGAAGGCATGATCGTCGAGTGTTTGTACGATCAGATACTCGACAGCCTACCGGAACATGTCTCGGATGTGATTGCTCTGAATGTGGAAACAGTCATTGCCCAAGCCAATAAGTACGGAGATCGCAAAATTGCTGTCGTCTGGGCTCGCGAGAAAAAGGCAGGGTTGGGGCGGTATCTTAAGGCTCTCGAGCAGCGTTTTCGGGTTTTTCTAGTGGAGTATGAAACTGGGAGAGGATTCTTCGGGTCGGGAATCAGGGATGGGAAGCGTTCAGGGGTAGTGATGTCCATCGATAATCTTCTCATGCCAGTTTCCGCCGTTCCATACAAGGTGTTCCAGGTCTCAGAGACTGTCAGGGATAAGGCGCGGCAGCGGGAAGCCATCTACGGGTTTCTCTTCTCGCACCATGCTGATAGGCTTTCCTCGAGCGTACTTCTGCCCCGGATACTCATCAACTGCGGCGTGCAGCCTTGGTTTAAATTCGTGTGGAACCTCGACAAGATATTCATCGTCGATGGAAAACCATGGCTCTTTGAGGTTAAGCACAAGTTCCCCTACCGGGATCACCAGTCCTCCGGTCTTAAGTTCGGGCTCAATGACGGAGAAGTTTCAATTTTCCGCCTCCTGTCGCAGTGTGGTATCGGCTGTATCTTCTCGATCATGGTGAAACCTAAGTGGTCGAAGGAGGTGGGGTCGCTCTACATGCTGAACGATCTCAAAGCCAGGAAGAACACAGCTGTAATAGGAAAGGTTCTAGATGCTGTGACTATTGAGAAACTTTACGGAAAAGCGTCAGGGGTAAGCGGTTCGGACACGACAATCACAGGGAGTGCCGGAGGGAAGTTGAAGTTTAAGCGGATAGCCGCCACGGATTTCGGGATGTTTGGGCGCTTTTCCGACGAGCCATCGGAAATTGCTGAAAGGATTGTTACCGAGATCAGGGGCGGGAAAGCAGCAAGGGCTACCGACGAAGAACTACAGTCTCTTAGCATGCCGGATCTATAGATCCTGATTTATAGACTTTCTGATTGGTCCGAATGCGAGAGTGGGGCATTATCGAACGCATGTTTGGCTGACCAAGAAAACCGTAAAGTTGTGACGTGCTTCGTGATTTAGCGAAAAATCATGCTCCATGGTCTCACCAGTATGGCTCCACACGGTTTAGAGCGTGCGGTTAGGGGTGGATTTATGGGTCATCAGAAACGTTAAGCCAAGCGGGCTGAGATATAACCGCTCTAGCATCCACAAAATCAACGTTGGAGGCTGTAGCCCGATGCTGCGCTCCCGATTTTTTTCTGGAGTCCCCCCGCCGTGATGGGCTCCAACAGCAAAATCGAAAAAGTCTACCTTACTCCCAGCCCGTAGATTTTGAAAGTCCATCGACAGCTTGGCCGCCCTGGTCGAGCTGGACATTGGGGTCGCCGTGTTTGAACCCGTGCTCTTCGTCATTCTCAGCAGGCCCACAACCGGATCAACGGGCGGAGTACGAAGCCTTGCTACCGTGGATTGTTCGCCGGATATGTCACGGTAGCCTAGGTTCCTAACTCGCGGTAGAAAGGGATCTTGGATTGGATACGTTAAAGCGTGGCGGATAGATAGGATGCTAGGCGACTTGGTGGACGAGCCTTTCAACGCTTGGATACATGCATCGGTCTCTACGCGGGGGGTTCACCCCGATCAGGGGCGCCATTGCTTCTTGGCGTTCGCTGTCCAGAAGACCATCAAGTCTGTACCAACTACAGCTAGCGCAGCTTGCGGTTCGCATGATTCGCGCCTTCGTCGTCTTTCGCCCTCTGGCATCCGCTATGCCGGTGATGGCACCTTGCCTCCGCGAAAAATCATGGTTATCCTCATAATATTTGCTGAATATCTCATAAATGTATCGTACATATTTGCGATTTTTCTCGGAACTATTGAGGAACCTAGGGAAGACAATGCGAAAAATTTGTGCGGCTTGCCGAGCAGCGGGTAAACCGTGCGCTCAACGATATCCGGTTGATTGGAAACCTTCCTAATCGTAGCGCTTACAGCTTCACTGATGACGGCGTGAAGAAAATATTCAGGGCGCTACAAAAGGAGCTGGACCAAGCAAAGACTCGCTTCAGCGATGTAGAGAACGCATCAGGTGGTGACTTCAAGCTGTAAGTCGCCTCGCACTTCACAATCCTTCGGGGTATCCCAAAGATGACCGCTCCAGAACTTGAATTCCTGAAGAACGATGCCGGTGAGGATGAGGGCCTTGCCGATGCTGGCATCGAAACCTTCCGCGACGATCCTTACGCAAGCTGCGCGAGGGAAGCAGGCCAAAACTCTCGAGATGCAGGCCTGAATGATGGTGCGCCGGTCCGCATGTCATTCGACCTGCTTTTGAGAAATCGCGAAGACATCCCCTTTTATGAATCGCTTGCGGGAGCGTTGGATTGCTGTCACAGACAGGCTCACGCGGAAAAGGAGAAGGAGTTCTTTAAAAACGCATGTGCAGTGATTTCCAAGGCGACATTGCCGATTCTGAGAATTTCCGATTCAAATACCAAAGGCCTAGTGGGGCCTCCGGAAAAGAGTGGGACTGTTTTTCATTCGTTGCTGAAGTCCTCTGGCGTCAGCAAGAAGGACAGCGAAACCTCAGGGGGGTCTTACGGAATCGGGAAGAACGCAAATTTTGCAGTTTCTGATCTGCAGACAGTGATGTATTCGACAGTATATGTCGGGGAGTCGGGTGAGCAGACTTTCGCCGCTCAAGGTAAGGTGAAGCTGGTATCTCATGAGGATGAGAAAGGAATACATCGCCGGTCGACGGGGTACTGGGGATTTTCGGATGGCTTTCGTGCAATTACTACCGAGTCGCTGGTACCCGAATGGATGAGGCGTTCGGAGATCGGAACCTCAATATTTTGTGTTGGATTCCGTGAGTCGGAGGATTGGGCGGAACGAATGACATACTCGCTCGTGTCAAATTTTTTTGTGGCCATTCAGAGCGAGGATATGGAATTCGAGGTGGATTCGGGAAGAATCAAAATCAATAGTAATACACTTGAGGGATTGTTGACCCGTCAGGACATTGAAGAAACTGCTGAGAAGACGGGTCATTCTTCTGAGCTTGAGTTTGCATGCCAGTTGCACCGTTGTTTGGTTTCCGAGGCCGCGACAGAGGAGATAATTGAAATTCCCGGTCTGGGAAAGCTAAGAGTCCGAATTCTAGCTGAGGTCGGCATGCCGCGACGAGTTGGATTTGTGCGAAACGGTATGCTCATCACCGACAACCTGAGAAACTTTGGTCATGCTTTTACGAGATTCAACGGCGCAGACTTCATTGCGTTGGTGCAGCCTTGCGATGATGCAGCTGGTAAACTCCTGAAGAAACTAGAGAATCCTGCACACAATGCTTTTTCTGCTGAGCGCATATCCGAGCCAACCGGGCGTCGTGTCGCTGAAAAAGCAATGCGAGGCTTGGGTAATAAATTGCGCGAAATGATTAAGGTATCTACGAGCGCACCGGCGGAGGACTCACTGGCGCTGGACGAGTTGGGCAAATATTTTGCCTACAAGGGTAAATCTGACTCGGCGCCTGATCCAACGAGCGAGAGTGATCCTGAAACGTACACATATTCTGCAGCGCGCGTACCGCCGAGAAAGACGGGTGTCTCCAGCAGAGATGGCAATGAGGGTGGGCAGACCGGAGGGCACAGGGGACGGAATAGCGTCAATCCTGGTGGTGGGAGTAGTGATCAACCGGGTGCCAGAGGGGGCGGAGATTTAGGAGACTCGGATAAGCGAACCTCAATCGATTTATCGGATGTAAGAAACCGTATAATCCTGGATATTCAAGGTGCAGCCAAGGCAAGGGCTTTGTACTTTAATTCTCCTGTCACAGGACTCATCGAACTGACCATGCAAGCAACTGGCGTAAATAATCCGGAAAGCTTGTACCCGGTAAAGGCAGGCGGGGCATCAATAAGGAACGACAAGATATTTTTCGATGTAAAAAAGGGGAGCCGAAACTCGCTTTTAGTGGAATTTGATGAGCCCTATGATGGCCCGATTGAGGTGGGGGCTAACAAGGTAAGTAGCGGGGAGGTGGCGGAATGAGAATTTCTGAGAATACAAGATTTCCACATCCAGTACTTGGGATTGATACCGGCGACTTTGTCGTTGGAGAGTTTAGCGTGGAGATAGAAGTCGAAGAGAATCGTTCCACTGGGGCCGTGACCTTGGAATATTCAATAACTCTTACTGAACCAGGAATTATTGCTCTGGTTGAAAGTAATCAGGCGTCGGTTGGGTGTATTGTTAAGTGTGCCGACACTTTCTTCAGCGATATCCGACATATGGCATGGGCGTCCGGGAAAACAAACTTCTCCCCGGGGCTGCTATTGAACCGGGTTTCACTGCGCCCGATTATCTGGTTGAAGGCGGATCTGAAAGAGTGGGATCCGGGAACAATTCATCAAGAGTTCGAGCCTCCTGTATCTCTAGATAATGGTGATATTATTGCAGTTGGAGATGAACTGATAATTAGTGTAGGGCAGGCGAAGCTTGCGCCTATCGAGAGTATCTTCGATCTTGTCAAATCGGACGCTATCCCTGAGGGGGTATTCAAGGTAGACGCTACCGGCCATCGTATTGCTCTGTTGGTCAATGGAGAAACGTTCCAGGCTCTGGCTCAGCTGAGGTTGAAGACAGACGGTCCGGAGATTTTGATGAGCTCAATCTATATGCCAGCCATAATGGAGGTTCTCGACGTTCTCCGAAATGGCGGCGAGGGTTTCGAGTACTTGCGCTGGTACCAACCATTTCTTGCTAAGTGTGATTCAAAAGGTATTCGCATAGAGCCGAATATATCAATCCTTGAGTCCGCACAGATTCTTTTGGAGCGCCCAGTGGCTCATCTTAGTAAGCTGGTGGGAGAGTAGTAGATGACTAGTGTATCTCTTAAATACTTGTCGCAAGTTGTGGTTGATGAGCTAAGGAATGATGTCTCGGTAAATCGGGATAGGTATTCCATCGGGGATTTTTTAGATGTTAGTAGACAGAATGGATGGGAAGTCGAAAGCGATAAAGTAAAAATTGACTTAGGGATGCTGGCGGAGCTGGATGGCACAGATGGAACGGCTGAGGCAGATATCAGAAGCTCCTTGATTGTTTATAGGTCTATGCCAAATATGACACCTGCTTTAGCAAGGGAAGAGCGGGTGTGGGCGAGGCTTACTCACGTTGAATGCTTGCAATATAGCCGTGCACGTTGGTTAAAAAAAACAGAAGGTGAAAGTCTGGACAAGGCAGTCTTTAAGCATTTTTTTGCTGGTGGGCGTACCGGTATCCGTGATGATAATGCTATTTCTAGATTGTGGTGGAATATGCATGTTGCGACGATTGCAGATCCAGATGACCCAGAGGGTGCACTTCGATTGATACTCAAAACTGCAGATATTCGTCAGGCCATGGTTGAACGCCCAAATACTGCGTCGCGACAACCGCTTGCCCGTGCAATAGTTCGTGCAATGCGGTTTAACCCATGGATCACTTCATCTGAAGGCGCATTTCGCGAATTTATGAAGGAAATGAATAGAGGTGCCGGAGGTGTTTTATTTGAGGTTATTTCTGACTCTGATGCAGATAATGCTCTTAGTGCGTACGCCGCTAAGGCTAGGCAGCGTTTGGAAGGTTAGAGATGCTCGGCGGCGAGACTGTAAGTCTTGCTTTTCAGGAAGAGGGGCTAAAGTATAGCTAGCCCCTTTACTGTGATTTTTACTATATGGAATCTTGTGTGGCTAGGTGCGATATGAAAAGATTTCGTAAACATCGTTCGGGCCAAGCCAGTGAAACGTCGAGGTTTAGATTGTCGCGAGGTCGTAACGAGTCATGGTATGGCGTTTTTCTTTCAACCACGCGAACATGCGCTCGATGAGGTTGTGGTACCGATGCTTGGGGCGGTCGAGCAGTCTCGACAATTCAGACTTTGGTTTCTGCTCCATTGAGTGCTGCGTGCTCAGGGCGGGCTCAAACAGCCTCCCTAGACGATCTTGGGAGGCAGGAATTTCGCCATCTTGGATGGGTCCTCTAGTTCAGCTGTCGCGATGTAGAGTTCTTGCTTTTATCGTTCTGTGTTACGTAGCTGATAGCTGGATTGTCAGCAGTCAGGTCTATATAGATGCTGATAATTCTCGGCCCTTTTTTTGACTTTCCGCGTACCATGGAGGCGGGATGGCTTATTGATAGTTGTATGCGTGGCGTGTTCGAATTATCCTACTCATTTTCGTCCTGCAGAGGAGTTAACTTAGGATGGGAAGCCTCCGTCAGCACTTTACAGGAGTGGCTGCCAAGCATTTGTCCGCTGTTGACGCCACCCCTCGATCTCATCAACACGAGATCGGTTCGAATGCCTTTGTACAGATTCTAGGTAACCCGGGAGATCAGAAGGTTGCTTTCGAATGTGCTTTTCTATACTTCGATGATGAAAGTAATACCCCGCTAAAAGCCACCGGTGGACTTACTTGGTACGATACTCGGCTGCGTCAGGGTCACCGGAGGCCGGAGTACCGTTTGTACTATCGCGAAAATGTGGTTACGAAGAGGATGTCAGAAGGGGACTTTTGTGTTCTGGCAGTGCGCCCAGACAACACACTAATGTTAGTGGTTAGTCCTCGTGGTTCGACCAGCGAACAACAGATTCGCTGGCTTTTTGATATTGATCATTTACCTATGAAGGGGTTTGAGGTACACGAAGTCAAAGATCGAAGACAAGTAAGTATCATTGAGACGATGATACTTGAGGAGCTAGGTATCGAGGTCCGCAATTTTAATGATGACTGGCTTGGTAAGATTATCGATCGTTTTGGTGAGCGTTTTCCGGTAACGGCTGAGTTCAGCTCTTTCGTCCGGGAGACCTGTAGGATGTCGGAATCGGTTCAAACGGATCCTGACTCCGCGCTGCTGGCTTGGATGGAGCATGAGGAGATGCTCTTCAGAACACTGGAGCGGAAAATTGTTCAGGGACAGTTGGATAAAGGGTTTTCTGATGTTGAGCACTTTATCCGGTTTTCGTTGAGTGTACAGAACAGGCGTAAATCACGTGTTGGGCATGCATTAGAGCATCATTTGGCTGCCGTTTTTTCAGCTCACGGTTTGCCCTTCGGTCGGCAAGTTGTTACCGAGAATCGAGCAACTGCAGATTTTTTGTTTCCAGGGCAGAAGCAGTATAGTGATTTGAATTACCCGGACGAGCAGTTGGTCATGCTTGCTTCGAAATCTACATGCAAAGACCGTTGGCGCCAAGTTTTGGCAGAGGCATGTCGAATTAGGGAGAAGCACCTCTTTACCTTGGAGCCGGCTATTAGCTTGAATCAGACTAATGAAATGAAGGCGCATAACTTACAGCTGGTTGTTCCCTCGGCATTGATGGGGACTTACAGTGGTGATCAGCAAGAGTGGTTAATGAATTTGGCTGCGTATCTGGCACGTGTGAGAAATGTAGTTTCTTGAATTCGGTACTTTGGCTTGGCCGGACTGTTGATTATGAAAGGCCTCAAAGGGTAGAGACTGCTGTGAGTTGTTATTTAACTTTTTGGCGGTAGATCATCAATATGCTATGTGTTTTGTTCGTCAAGTTCGCGAAAGGTTGAATTTTGAGATAGCCATGCTGTCACAGTGTCGATGAGGGAGGTGGAATTTTCACTCTTCATTTTCCGAATTGCACACTCCCATATAATTAGCGTTCGCCAGCCAGCTTCATTGAGTTTGGCTATCTGCATCGCATCTCGTACTTTGTTTTTCTCAATTTTTCCCATCCAGAAATCTGTGCGAGTTTTGGGGGTCTTAAAGTAACGGCAATTATGTCCGTGCCAGAAGCAACCATGGACAAAAATTGCTGCTTTAAACTTAGGGAGGATGAGGTCGGGTTTGCCCGGGAGATGAGCCGTGTGTATGCGGAAGCGAAAACCTCGCGCATGGAGGGCCTTACGAATGATGAGCTCGGGAGAGGTATTTTTCCCCTTTATTCCGGACATCATGCGAGATCGCGTCACAGCATCAACAATATCAACCAATATGAACCCCACTCAGGGTACGGCGCACCCTGAGTGGTCAGAGGTTACGCAGGCAAGCTGAACTCCAGCTGCGTTTGATTCTGATCCGTTTTGGCCTTGGCTGCAAGGATTCGATCTTTCATAAGTCGAGCGACTGCTTCAAAGACCGGTACAGCGACCGAGTTGCCAAACTGTCGATAAGCCTGAGTGTCAGATACTGGGATAACAAATTTGCTTTCACCAGGTTTGTCGAAGCCCATTAACCTGGCGCACTCGTGAGGTGTGAGTCGGCGAGGACGATTGATTTGATTCAACTCGCCGTAGAAATCCAGCTTCTCATTGAAGCCACGATCAACAAGAATTTCAGAACCGTCCTTGTGATATCGTGCAGACAATGTACGTGCTATATCGTTTGGTCGAGTTAGGCCAAACCCGAATCCATTGCCTTTCAGGCGATGTTTTTCAGCGTACTTATAAAGGTATTCCCACAGCTTTGGCGTCAAGATGTATTTGGCGTCAACTTTTTCGTCGAGAAGATCGCCGAATGTAGGCCGAGCTGATGGGTATAGCTTTTCGATGTCTTTAAGGGTAAACCCGCCGTGAACGTTAAGATCTCGACGGAATCCAACAAGCACAATTCGCTCTCGGTGTTGAGGGACGAAGTATCGAGCATCAATTACTTTAGGATCCTGGCCTTTAGCGGCGTCGACATCTGCCACTTCATAGCCAAGCTCATGCAATGTCTCGCAAATAATGCGGAAAGTCTTACCTTTATCATGACTCTTGAGATTTTTCACATTCTCAAGGAGAAATGCTGCAGGTTTTTTCGCCGCTAGAATCCGAGCGACATCAAAGAACAGTGTTCCTTGGGTCTCACACTCAAAGCCATGCTTACGCCCCAAGGAATTCTTTTTTGATACACCAGCCAGCGAGAAAGGCTGGCAGGGGAAACCTGCGAGGAGCACATCGTGATCAGGGATGACTTGATCGATGTGGCGGTAGGCCTCTTCTTCGCTTATGTCCGGCTGATCGGAAAGGGTTGCTGTGCGGATGTCCTGATTGAAGCTATGTCGGATAGGATCGCAGTAGTGGTTGGCTTTGTAAGTACGGACAGCATGCTCGTTCCATTCAGATGTGAACACACACTCACCGCCGATCGCCTCAAAGCCTTTGCGAATTCCTCCAATACCTGCAAAGAGATCGATGAAGCGGAAAGATGTCTTACCTTCAGGGTGCTTGGGTAGCAGGGACTGAAGATGGACGAATTCCCGGTGGTTAAGCCTCGGGACAGCTTTGCCCTTCACCCACCGGTTCACAGTTTCTCGGCAATGAGTTGAGCCAATTTCATTGAGTTTTGACGCAATCTGCTTCTGATCATAGATCTCTAGCAGCTGGCGAAGCAATGCGAGGTCTTGCTGCGGCTGTAGATCCTGAGCGTCTTGTAATTCGGTCTTTGCGGACTCGAGAGCGTGAGGTTCGAAAAGATTCATGAGTCCGTGGTCCTCTGGGTCAAACGTGTGATGTGCTGTCACCATTTTATTCCTTATCAGGAGTTTGTAAACCGCGCATTTGGCACCTCAGAGGGAATGCATGGCTTACCAATACTGTATATGCAAACAGTATAGTGGTCAGCTTCACTTTTGTCTCAGGATGATTGTGGTGAAGCGCGATAGCTCTCCGCGTTCTGTCACTCCTTACTGAGCGATGCCGGCTTCTACAGGCAGTGCCGGAACCATTGGCCTTGACTGTGAGCTTGCCCAAATAGCCCAAGGCTTGGCTAGTAGTCCTGTGACATTGGAGAGGACCAGGAGCGTACGATTCGGTCCATTTGGGGCTGCTAGGCAATTCGGGCCTATCCATGGCTCGCACGCGGACTGTTCGGATGGACTGGTTTGGCGGGCAGAATGCCTTCAGAGCGGACTCCGATTCAGACCCTAAGGCATTCCTAAGCGAGGCTGTCGCATTAGCGCATCATTCCAAGCTCGGCATCATCCATCAGCGCCTTGGCCAAAGCGCACAGGTAGTGCGAAGCCCAAATCAGCTGTGGCTTGTCTTCCATCAAGCCATCCAAGGTCATATCCCGTGCGTAGCCCATCAATTCCGATGCCTGTTCACGGGCACTCTGGCAAGGGATACCGGCTTCAATGCGAAACAGCGGATGGGTCTGGTTTTCACCTTGATAGAAGGTGGTTTTGCCGACGGTGAATTTGGTTTCTTCTGTGGACATTGGTCAATCTCCCCGAAATCTCTAGTGCCTGGGTTGGCCTCTCGCCGGCAAGCCAGCTCCTACAAGTGCTGCATAGGCTCCACGATCTGCGACATGGCTCAGATCCATGTGGAGGCTCGGCTTGCAGGCGTTTGGGTGCCTGGGCGACACATCAATTTGGCTTCAGTGCGAAGTCCCTGGCTCAGTGGGCATCTGCACTTGGACTATTGCGGACTCCAGTAAAGCCCGCAGCGTCTCCAGTTCATGCATCGAGGTCATCATCAAAATCGATGCTGGCGACTTGGGCTGTAGCAGCATTGCCTGATGCACGACAGTCGCAGCGCAAAGCGCGTAATCCGAAGCTTCGATGAGGGTGTCTTCAAGGCAGAGAGTCTTGTGGGGTGGATCTGGAACGATCTTGAGCATGGTGAAGCTCCAACGTATAGGGAGGAGCTACCACGGCCATGCCGTCAAGCAATGGGTGGTAGCTGTACGCGGGTTGACGGACCGAGACGTTGGCACTCGGCGCACCACAGGGTGCCCGCACGTACAGCCACCATAAAAGTGTGCACATGAGGACAGCGTCATCGGTCCGTCAAAACCGGTCGCTGAATTGGCAGCGACAGGTCGAGACTAGGGCTGACTATTTCCATGTGCAACGAAAAACAGGCGCGAGGAGTATCTTTGGGAAATGGCCTACAAGGAAGGGGTTATTTCTGATTTTTCGACCCGCCGCCGTTCCTCAAGACGTCGACAGGAAACATGCGGGCAAAAGAAAGCCCGCCGAGGCGGGCTAAGTACTATCACGTAGGGATAGCTTGATACTGCCTAAGCCACTGTGAAAATTGGGTGAAAGAAAAGTCCCCAGAATGTGATCAACCAGCGACGTTAGCGGGGCCTCGCGCCCTTTACAGCTGGGCTTTCTGCCGCTGGTAGCGCTGAAAACGGGTAACAGCGATTTGGACGGCAGCTGCCACGAGGCACAGCAGACCGATTTTCCAGCTGCCCTCCAGGCCGTAATGCTCGGCGATTTTCCCAGTGAGGAGGACGCTAACGAAGATGGCGAAAGGCAGGATCAATTTGTTCATCGGGTCTTCCAGCAGGCTACAAATGGCTTGGGTGAGGATGCAGTTCACCCAGCGGAAATGACGCGATCTTAGCAAATCCGTTTGCGGCTTTGTGGTCACATCCGCAGCGGCTGCTCGGTCTGCTGTGTGTAGCGCGATAATGGCAAAGGGGCAGCATGGACTTCCGCCATTCGGCCCTCGAAACTGATCCACTCTCAACTCGACCAGGGCAGGTCATGAATAACCTGAAACGGACCACCTTTCTCATGCTACTGCTGGCAGTAGCCTCGTTAACCGCCTGCGTCCCCTGGAAACGCGAACGCGCCGCCTACGCGGACCTTTGCGAGTCCGAGTTCCAGTTCAAGGTGCCAGGGCCGCAGGGTGAGACCACGCTCTACCTGGAAACCTACCTCTACGACCACGCCGCTCTATGGGGCGAAAAGCCCTACAAGCAAGCCCTGTACGTGCAGTACCCGGGCGAGAAGTACTCGCAGCAGGAATTTTATGTGCAACTGGTCGCCTACAACAAAGACCGTCAGCGCCCGTCGACTGATTCCAAGCGTGGCGAGCCACCGATACCGGTGTTGTACGACAGCCGCCAGGCTTACATCACCTTTGAAGACGGTTCGCGCCTGAATGCACGGCCCCAGGTGTACGTGGGCGTCAACGAGACTTACGACTTTCCGTTGGTGAATGAGAAGACCGCTCGGCCATCGCCGTACGACATCAACAGCGATGAAGTGCACCGGATGATTCCCAAGATGACCAACAACAAGCGCTATGGCTCGGCGTATGTGATTTTCCAGACGGACAAGTTTGATGCGGACTCCAAATGGACGATTCATCTGGGGGCGCTGGATGTGCAGGGCCGCAAGGTGCAAATTCCGCCGCTGAAGCTCTGCTATCACCCTGTGAAGAAATGGATTGGGATTGAGCCGCTGATGAGGCCTTAAGGGTATCTCCGAAGTGGGCCGGGGTGGGGCCGGGCCTGAGGTCGGACAGCTATGGCCAATGGGGCCGCTTTGCGGCCCATCGCAGGCAAGCCAGCTCCTACAGGTACGGCGCATGCCTTGACAGTTGGGGCTCAGGCTTGGGCAGCCGTGGTCAGTCAACCCATCGCCACAGTGGCTCGTCCAGCAAACCGACCCCTCGCAACTGCGTTTGCCCGTGGTGCTTCTCAAGCTCCAGCACATTGCACCCGTCGCACGCGGTCAATGCGTCGATCAGCGGCTTGCTGTGCGACACCACCCACACCTGGCTACGTTGCGAGGCCCGGATGATCAGGCGGGCCAGCGCAGGTAGCAGGTCGGCATGCAGGCTGGTTTCCGGTTCGTTCAGCACCATCAGTGACGGCGGGCGGGGTGTCAGCAGCGCTGCCATCAGCAACAGGTACCTCAAGGTGCCATCCGACAATTCAGCACCCCCTAACGGGCGCAGCAGCCCATGCTGGTGTAGCCGCACGCTGAACAGCCCGCCCGGCGGTGCATCAATCGCCAGGCGGCTGCCGGGAAACGCGTCGTCCAGCGCCGCTACCAGGTCTTCGACATCACCTATCTCGATAATGGTCTGCAACGCCGAAGCGAGGTTGCGGCCGTCGTGATGCAGCACCGGCGACCGGGTACCCAGCTGTGGCTGTCGACAAGGCGCATCGCGGTCGATGCGAAAGTGGTCGTAGAACCGCCAGCTGTTGATGAAGGCGCGCAGCTCACCAATCTCCGGCGCCTGGCGGGGTCGGCCGACGATGTTGAAGAAGCTCTCACCGCTGTCAGCATGCTGATCCAGCACTGCCCAGCCATTGCCCTCGCGGGCCCGCACCATGGCGTTCTTGCGCTCGACCAGCAAGGAAGCGGGCCGATAGGCACCAGCGCCCCAGATGGCTTCGCACTTTATCTCAGGGTCGAGCATGAACGCGGTCGGATACGGCAGGGGAATCGGCAGGCCGAGGGAGATGGCAAAACCGTAGTCCTCGGTAGCAAAGCCCAGGCGCAGGCGCCTGGCCTCGCTCGGGTGCTGGCCTTGGATGGGCACTTCGCCGCGCTTCATCCGTGCGCTGGTTGCCGGGCCGGCCCACCAGGTCGAATCCAGCCCGCCTTCACGGGCGAGGGCTTCGACCACGCCGCCCTGGGCGGTTTCGGCCAGGAGGCGCAGGGCCTTGTACAGGTTGGATTTGCCGCTGCCGTTGGCACCGGTCACCAGGTTGAGTTGGCCCAGCGGCAGTACCAGGTGGTTGATCGAGCGGTAGTTGCCGATGGCGAGGGTAGTGAGCATGCAGTGCTTTCCAGCGTGTACCAAGCGACCGATTGTGGCCGAAGCGGGGCTGCCTTGCCAGCTTCATCAGGTGTTCAGCCGCGTGCCTGCAGGGCCCCTGGCTAGCGTTAATGCACCTGGCCAGGCCACTTCCGCTGTGTAGCCAGCGCCAACAACTCCCGCTGCCCAGAAACCCCCAACTTGCGATACAGCCGCTTGATATACGTAGCCGCACTCGAAAGCTGAATACCCATGCTCACACTGATGCCCTCAACCTCACAGCCGGCCAGCATCAGCTGCAGCAGCTCCTGGTCACGCCGGGTCAGTTCCGGGTACAGGCTGACAACCCGTTCACTGAGCAGTGCGGGCATTTCATTGGCTTCGAGATAGGCGCGGTAATGCAGGCGTGAGATTTGTACGATCAGCGGGGCGGCTGTTTCGATGACGTTGATCTCGTTGGGTGAGAAGCGGCCGTGCTCGCGGCCTCGGTAGAAGTTTACCGACAGCCAGCGGTTGCCTTCGCAATGGGTCAGCAAGGCGACGCGTTCGGAGATTTGCGGCAGCTCGTAACAGATGCGTCGGTAGTCGCGGTGGGCGATGTCTTCGATGCCCTGGCGTTGCACCATGATGCGGTCGGCTTTCGACAGGGCAGGGCGCGCGGTCATCGCCTGTTGGTTGCCGTCCATGCTGTAGAAGCGTTCGGCGTAGTTGCTGGAAATTCTGGGTAGCTCGATCATCCGCGCACGGTCGGCGAATGAGATGATTTGCGGGCTGCGGTTGGGGCTGTAGGCGAAGATGGTGCACTGGGCCAAGGGGACTTGGGCGCTGACCAGTTTGAGCATGTCGGCGGCCAGCAGCTTGCCGTGCCTTTGGGTTGTGCGCGAGAGCAGGGTGGCGATTTGCTCGATGGGGAGGCGGAAGTCGGAAGTGGAGGGGCGTAATGGCCAGAATTCCATGCTGTACTCCCTGGGGACAAGGCATGACTTATTGTTAGGCGGCCGCTCGGGGCTGTTGGGCAGGATAACCAAATTGGGAGCGAGGCGCTTGGCTTGGGCGCGCGTCCTGGGCTCAAATGTGTAAACCATGTCCCCGGTTTACGGTGTGAAGGGTCTCCGGTCATGCACTGCTCAGAATCTGACACGGTGTACGGCACCGGCTTCGCCGGTGTTCGCGGGTGAACCCGCTCCCACAGGTACTGTGCAGGCTTCGGGCTCATCTTTTTCTTGTGGGGGCGCTCAGCGCCGCAGCCTGGACCGCGTCGCCTGTTTCGCGGGCTTGCCCGCTCCCACAGGTATTGTGCAGGCTTTGGGTTTACCCTTTACCTGTGGGAGCGGCCGTGGCCGCGAACACCGGCGAAGCCGGTGCCGTGCACCGCGCTGTCTGCAGCATCAGGCCTGAGAAGGTTGGGAGTGGAAGGGCGTGTAGCCGTAGCCCGGCAGTTACCAGTACTCTTGGAGGACTCACCGACTTCTTCAAGGACCGAACAGATGACTCAACCACCGGATGGGCTGCCGATTTACCGGGTGCTGACTGGCCCCGATGACGCTTCGTTTTGTCATAAGGTCAGTGACGCCTTGAAGCTGGGATATCAACTCCATGGCGGACCTGCGCTCACGTTCAATGGCAAAGATGTGATCGTTGCGCAGGCGGTTACCTGGCCAGGGGCGCAGAATGGGGCCCGCGACTAAGCACTCAGGGCGCGTTTCAGCACTTCGTAGATTCTGGCGTCACCCGATTGCGCAACGTTGAAACGGAGAAAATCGCCCGCCGTCATCGACTGGCTAAACGCATTTCCGGGCGCCAGTACTACACCTTCATTCAAACAGGCCCTGGCCAGCGTTGCTGCATCCTTGCCTTGAGGCAGCTGGCACCAGAGGTACAGGCCTGCCTGGGGCATTATCCAGGGCTTGATACCGATGGCTCGAAGCTTGGTTGCCGTCTTGTCCATTGCCTCGGCTAGCCGAAGCCGCACACTCTCCATGTGCTTTCGGTAGCCGCTGTCGGTAATAGCGTGGTGGATGATGTCCGCAGCCAGGCGTCCACCCCCGAATGTGGTCGCAATCTTGAGGTCTACCAGGCTCTCGATCCATTCACCACGGGCAGCGATGTAGCCGCATCGCACCGAAGCTGAGATGGTTTTGGAAAAGCTGCCAATCTGGATGACGCGAGAGAGGCCATCAAAGGCAGATAGGCGTGGCGCGGGCGTATTCTCGAAATCCCCAAAGATGTCGTCCTCGACGATCACCAGGCTCGAAGCGTCGGCCAGTTTTAGCAGCCTGTGCGCCGTGACCGGAGACAGGGTGGCCCCGGTGGGGTTGTGGATGCCGGAATTTGTTATGTACAACCGGGGCGCGTGTTCGAGCAGGGCAGCGCCGAAGGCATCGATATCCGGGCCCGTCGCCGTGTAGGGTACGCCTACAATCTTTACCCTGTGTGCTTTCAACAGTGCGTGAAAGTTGAAATAGCAGGGGTCGTCCACCAGCACAGTGTCGCCCGGTTCCAGCAGAAAACGGCAAATCAGGTCGATGGCGTGCGTGCTGGATTCGGTGAGCATGATCTGTTCAAGAGTGGCCTCGGTGCCGATGCCAGCCAGCCGCCGCGCCAAGAATTGCCGAAGGGGCGGGCTGCCAAGCGGTGATGCGTACTCAGCCAGTTTCTCTGTTTCAGAACGGGCAACAACTCGAAGCGCTTTACGCATGCCAGCTTCGTACATCCAGGAGGGAGGAAGCCACCCGCACCCTGGTTTCAACGCATCGCTGGCGGTTTCAAGCGACTGGCGGGAGATCCACAGCGGGTCGACCACACGATCAAGTTTGGGGCCGAGTTCGGTCAGTGCCAGTGGCGCCGCTGGCCCGGCTACGTAAAAGCCGGAGCCAGGGCGAGAGCTGAGCACACCTTCTGCCATTAACCGTTCATAGGCCTCAAGCACGGTAGAAACCGAAACTTGCATGGTCTGCGCCATTGCGCGGACGGAAGGAACTCTGGCCCCTGGTGTGTAGGTTCGAGCGGCTATCCTGGACTGGATTTCACCCATGACAGTGTGAATTCGCGTGCCGTTGCGTTTCATCGCACCCTCAACTGTGCTGGATTAATATGCATAACAGTTCGGTTTAACTGTATTGGATTGTACGTGGCCTTGCTCAGCCTGTCAGTGATGTACTGAGCCTTGGCTTATCGAGGATGTACCGATGGAAAAATCAACAAGCGGGTGGATCAACGGCTTCATAGGCGTCGCGATCTTTGCGGGATCGTTGCCGGCAACCCGTGTGGCAGTGGCGGCCTTCGAACCTACGTTTCTGACCTGTGCCAGGGCTACCATTGCCGCCCTGTTGGGTGCGCTTTTTTTGATCGTGCTACGCCAGCCTCGACCATCACGGGGTGATTTGTCGTCACTGGCTTTGACAGCGCTTGGGGTTGTTATCGGCTTCCCGCTGCTGACGGCACTGGCCCTGCAACATGTCACTTCTGCTCATTCCATTGTTTTTGTCGGGCTGCTGCCGCTCTGCACCGCAGGGTTTGCCGTACTGCGGGGCGGTGAGCGGCCTCGGCCACTGTTCTGGTTGTTTTCGATGGCAGGTGCGGGGCTGGTGGTTGGCTATGCGTTGATAAATGGGGGAGAGGCGTCGGCAGTGGGCGACCTGTTGATGATGGCTGCGGTCGTTGTGTGTGGGTTGGGGTATGCGGAAGGGGCGCGCCTGTCGCGCACGTTGGGTGGTTGGCAGGTAATCAGTTGGGCATTGCTTCTGGCGTTGCCGTTTATGCTGCTGCTGACGATCGCTAATTTCCCAGCGCCGGATGCCTTCGCCAAGGTCAGCGCCCCTGCGTGGTTCAGCTTCGGTTACGTTTCACTGTTCAGCATGCTGATCGGGTTTGTGTTCTGGTATCGAGGGCTGGTGCAGGGTGGCATTGCAGCGGTGGGGCAATTGCAACTGGTTCAGCCGTTCATGGGGCTTGGTCTGGCAGCGTTGCTTTTGCATGAGCACGTCAGCTGGATGATGCTTGTGGTGACGCTGGGGGCTGTGATCTGTGTGGCCGGGGCCAAGAAATATGCCCGGTAGATGAAGGTTGCAGGTGTTCGTCTTGGTAGTTGCAGCGCCTGTGAGATCGAGCGCCGCCCGCGCGGCGCATCGCGAGCTGCGCTCGCTCGTTTGTTTCGGGCCAGTAACGCCTGAGGCAGGGGCGCGCGACCGCCTTGTTTGTACGACGCGATATCGCGCCATGCGCCGAGGCGTACGCGCGCAAATGCCCCAGGAAAAATTGGCCCGAAACAAACGTAGGAGCGAGCGCAGCTCGCGATGCGCCGCGCGGGCGGCGCTCGGTCTCACAGGCGCTGCAAATCTACAGCCCTACCAATGCGCATCAGAACCGAACCGTAACCCCCGCATTCACCGAGTGGAAGCGTGCGTCCGAACCAAACTGCCCCTGATACGACAGCCCCACCTCGGTCTGGCGATTCAGCTGCACTTTCGCACCCACTTCGGTCATTGCCACGTTGCGCGTCTGGGCGATGCCCTGCACCGCGAAGTCCGGGCCACCGGCAAAGGCCTGGGTACTGCTCGGGTCCAGGTCGCCGTAGGCGCGGCGCCAGCCCAGCGAACCGTAGAACTGGGTGTCGTGGTCAGCCACGCGGGTGCGGGTTGAAGCGCGCATGCCCACGGTCGAGAACCAGGTGTCCTGCTTTTCACTGGCCACGTCCAGGGCAGCCGCACCGCCTTTTTCGTGGAAGCTGTCGGCGTCGTACTTCACGTAGGCCACGCCCACGAACGGCTCCAGCGCCACCGCACCCAGGCCGATGCGGTAAGCCGCTTCGCCACTGGCCTGCAACGTGTTGGCGTCGCGCTTGCCTTTCAGGTGGTCGTCGAACCTGGCAAAGGCCACGTTGCGTTTGCTGTCCAGCTTGTGCCAGGTGTAGCCGACGTCTGCGCTCAGGCGCAGGGCATCGAGCTGGGCGCCGGTGTACAGGCCCAGGTGGTAGTTGTCGCTGTGGCCCTTGGCATCGCGGTCGTCGGCATCGAACTTGGTGCGGCTGTAGCCACCATAAACACCGGCGCGCCAGTCCGGGTTGATGCTGCCGTCGGCGCCAATCAGCACACCGCCGGTTCTCTGGTGCAGGCCGCCAGCGCCGTTGTTGCCGTCCAGCTTCGACCAGTTGCCGAAGGTTTGCGCCCAGGCGCCGCCCTGCGCTTCAGGGGTGGTTGGCATGAGGTTCGATGCACCCAGCGGCATGCGCACGCTCGTGCTGTCGAACAGGCTGCGCAGGCGGGTGCCCAGCACGCCGGAAACCACCTGGCTGTTGGCGATAAGCGCGGTGCCGGTGCTGGCGTGGTAGTCACCGGAGAGCTGGTCGATGGCATTGCGCGCGCTGTCGGCATCCAGCACCAGCAGGTTGTTGTACAGGCGCAGCGGGTCGCCACTTTGCTGCAGCACGCTCAGTGCACCTGCGGTGTGCCACTGGTTTTCGGTTTGCGCCACGGTCTGGAAGATACCGGGGGTGCCAGGCCCGCCCGTTTCTGGGGGCTGCACCGGGGGGTGTACTGGGGGTTGTACTGGGGGTTGTACGGGCGGCTCGACTGGGGGCTGTACCGGTGGTTGTACAGGCGGCTCTACCGGGGGCTGTACAGGTGGCTCGACAGGCGGTTCCACCGGAGGCGTCACCGGTGGTTCTACAGGCGGCTCCACGGGTGGTTCAACCGGTGGCTCAACAGGCGGAGTGGTTTTCTGCGCGATGGTCAGGTTCAGTTCGTTGGCCGTGCGTTGCAGGCTGACGTTGAGAAACGCCGAGTTGGTGAACGCCTGGGCATAGGCCGTGCCGGCGGCTGCACCGTCCACGACACCGCCCTGGGCGGCCAGCAGCGTGTAGGTTTGCCCGGTCTGGTAGCTTTGCGCGTCGTTGAGTGTGGTGACATCGACCCGCGTGCCACGCAGGGTCGCGGTGCCGCTGACGTTTACGCGGTCGGCGCCGCCATTGCCGGCGATGTCTGCGGCGTAGCGCGAGCCGTCGGCCATGTCCAGGTCGCCTTGGATCGACAGGGTGCCCAGCGCGCCTTCACCCGGCGAAAGGGTACCGCCCGAAGCGACTTGGGCAGTGCCAACCTGGCCGCTACCGGCCAGCACGCCACCGGCCAGCACCTGGGCGCGGTTGCTGTAGTTGCCCGAGGCGTCGGTGTGGCCCACGGTGCCGTTGACCACCAGGGTGCCGTTGCCGACGCTCAGCAGCGAGGTGCCGCGCGGGTTGGTCTGGTCGACATCGCCGGCCAGCACAAGGCGCCCGCCGCGCACCACCGTGCTGCCGGACATCCCGGTCAGGTCGCCGCTCAGGGTGGTGTTGCCGCTGAAGGCGTAAACGCGGCCCGCACCGCTGATGCTGTTGCTCAGTTGCAAGTTGCTGTCTGTGTGGTTGAACGCCAGCGCTCCGCTACCGGCGCCGAAGCGGATTGCCGTTTGCGGGTCGAGGCGGCCGGCGGCCTGTGCGGCGCTGGCCGTGAGGGCGTCGATATCGGTGCGGCTGTCGTCCCGTACAACCCCGCCCCCGATGCTGAGGGTACCGCGTGCGGCCGAGTTGATGCTGGTCAGCACGCTGATGTCGATGCCTTCGGTACTGCTCAGCTCGGCGCCATTGCCCAATACCAGGTTGGTGCTCGAAGTGGTGGTGCCCAAGGTCAGTGCGCGGGTGGCCAGGCGCGTGCCTTCGCCGGACACGCTCACCACGGTGTTGCGGTTGAGGTTGGCCGAGCCCAGCTCCATTGAGTCACTGGTCAGCACCGCACCGTTGCTCAGGCTGAGGTCGTTGCGGTTGCGGAAGGTGCCGGTGTTGTCCCAGCGGGTGTTGGCGCCTGACAAGTCGCTGATCGAGTTGATGGCCACACGTTCGCTGGCAAGCTGCCCACCATCGCGCAGGGTAATGCGCGAGTCGTAAAGGAATACGCCGCCAGAAGTCACGTTTACTGCATCCACCTTCGCACCCTGGCCACTGACCAGCAGGTTCGCCCGGGACAGGGCATTGCCGGCGTTGCCGTTGTCGCTGAGCTGCAGGTCGCGCACCGATACCTGGCCGCCGTCGAGCACGTTGAGCGTGCCCTGGCCGGCGCCGCCGACCACGATGGTGTTACCCAGCACGGCAGTGTTACGGGGCACCACCCAGCGCGTACCAGGGCCCTGGACCGTGACAGTCGCCATGGCCGTACTGGCTTCGTTGTTGGTGAGCGAGCCACCGATCCGCCCACCCTTGCTGGTGAGTTCGGCGCCGTTGTTGATGGTCAGGCTGGCGGGCACGCCGTTGCCGGGGCGCAGCGACACCGTGCCATCGTAGGCGCGGTCACTGCTGAAGGTGTCCTCGCCACTGTCGAGGCTGTAGTCAGCTGCTTGAGCGCTCGGCAGCAGGGCGAGGCTGATCGCGAACGTCAGCGGGGATAGCCGGAAAAGGGGATTCATAGCGACTCCAGATACTCCATTAGATGCCACGCAAGTGGCTGCCAGCCCTCAGGGCAATGGCGTTCCATATGTGCAACGGATTAACGCTGGGAGTATCGGCAAGCCCTTGCCGCGCTGAGAATAGTACGCATGTGCTAGGGGCTTGCGGAACGTGACGCTGCTCACACAGTGTGCTGTGTGGCGCACATGCGTTTCTTGCCGAATGTGTGATCTATGCCGCCCAGTCTTCGTCAAGCATGCGACCCCTTACCGACGTCTGAAGGGGATTGAGCCAGGGCCTTTCATGCAAACGCTGTTGAACGAGATTCTTGAAGAAGTACGCCCCTTGATCGGCAAGGGCAAAGTGGCTGACTACATCCCAGCGCTGGCCGACGTACCGGCGCAGCAGTTGGGCATCGCGGTCTATAGCAACGATGGCAGCCATTACTGCGCAGGCGACGCAAGGGTGCCTTTTTCGGTGCAGAGTATTTCCAAGGTGTTCAGCCTGGTTCAGGCAATAGGCCACTCAGGCGAAGCCATTTGGGAGCGGCTTGGCCATGAACCTTCAGGCCAGCCGTTCAATTCGCTGGTGCAGCTGGAGTTCGAGCGCGGGCGCCCGCGCAACCCGTTTATCAATGCGGGGGCGTTGGTGATCTGCGATATCAACCAGTCACGCTTCGCAGCACCCACGTTGTCGATGCGTGATTTTGTTCGACGGCTTTCGGGCAACCCTCACATTTCGATCGATGCCCGTGTCGCCGATTCGGAATATCAGTTCCGCGCGCGCAACGCTGCCATGGCTTACCTGATGCAGTCTTTTGGTAACTTCCATAACGAGGTCGAGCCGGTGCTGCGCAGTTACTTCAGTTACTGCGCGCTGCAAATGAACTGCCTGGACCTGGCCCGCGCATTCTGCTTCCTGGCCAACGACGGGTTTTGCAAGCACAGCGAAGAGCAAATCCTCACCCGGCGCCAGGCCCAGCAGGTGAACTCGATCATGGCCACCAGCGGGCTGTATGACGAAGCCGGTAATTTCGCCTACCGAGTGGGGTTACCAGGCAAGAGTGGCGTGGGTGGCGGCATCGTGGCAATCGTGCCGGGGCAATTTACCGTATGCGTCTGGTCCCCCGAGTTGAATGCTGCGGGCAACTCCCTCGCGGGCATGGCGGCGCTGGAGTTGCTGAGTTCGCGGATCGGGTGGTCGGTGTTTTGATCAGTGGGCGGGCTTGCCGGTAACGGAGCCTGCTATCTGCTGAGTCACCCAGCCCTTGAACGCCTCCGCTACCGGCGACGGGTGCATGGCGCCTGACTGAGCCAGCACCACTTTTTGTGGTGACACCTCTTCCAGTAATGGCCGGCACAGCAGCGGTGTACCGTCATAGCAGTGGTCCCCGGCGGGGCGGGTGCATGACAGGGCAACCCCGTAGCCATGCGCGACCAGGCCGCGTTGCATCTCGAATGTCTGGGTGTATTGCTGGGTGCGCGGTTGCAGGTTGTGCGCCCAAAACAGTGAAAGGAAATACTCACGCGTTTGTGCGATGTCCTCAAGAATCAGGCATTCCTGGGCCAGTTCATGCAGCGGTATCGCTGCCAGGTGGGCCAGGCGATGGTCCGTAGCGATGAGCGCGTAGGGTTTCAACTCCGCCAGTACCTGGCGCGGCAGCGAGGGATCAAGGCCTATGTCGTAAGTAAGCGCAAGCTCTGCTTTACCGGCGCTCAGGTGGCGGTGCACGCCTGCCAGGTCCGTTTCAAACAGCGTTACCTCGACATCGGGGTACTGCTTGCGAAAGCTCGATAGCAGCCGCGGCGCGTAATAAGGGCCGAGGTCCTGAAAGCAGATAAGCGACAGGTTGCCGCGAAGCGAGCCTTGCGCCGTATCGGCGTTCTGATTCATGGCGATGGCCATGCCAATGATATCGCGGGCCTGGGCCAGCAAACGCGTGCCCGCTGACGTCAGCTCCAGCCCTCGGCTGACCTGGCGCCTGAATAGCCGCTCATTCAGTGCTTCTTCAAGCTGGGCAATAGCAACCGATACCGACGGCTGTGAAACGTGGCGGGCTCTCGCAGCAGCGCTGATGCTGCCGTGTTCGGCCACCGCGACGAAGTACTCGAGCTGCCTGAAAGAGAACCCTATCATTTTTTCCTATACTCAAAATTAGGAAATATATTCTTTTCCTATTGGTGCCGAAAAGCAATACTCGCTGTGCACCTTGCTTGTTTCACTTCAGAACTTGTGTGCGCCTGCCCCAATAAAAAGATCAAAGGGTGCCTTATGAAGCAAATTGCCGAATTTAAACTGAGCCAAGAAACCATCGACGCTTTTCAGCGTGAGGGTGCTGTTTGCGTGCGTAACTTGTTCACACCGGAGGAAGTTGCACTGCTCGAAACCGGCATCGAACAGAACCTGAAAACCCCCAGCGAGCGCGCCAAAGTGGCGAGCCGCCCCGACGACCCGGGTTGGTTCTTCGAAGACTTCTGCAACTGGGGCGATATTGCGGCCTATCGCCAGTTCATCTTCGAGAGCCGGGTGGGTAGCGTTGCCGCTCAACTCATGAACAGCGAAACAGCCCGGCTTTATCACGATCATCTGCTGGTCAAGGAGCCCAACACGCGCCAGCGCACGCCTTGGCACCAGGACCAGCCGTACTACAACATCGATGGGCGCCAGAACTGCAGCATGTGGATGCCTATCGACCCCGTCGCCAGGGAGTCCACCCTGGAGTTTGTAGGGGGCTCGCACCTGGGGCCGTGGCTGATGCCGCGCAGCTTCCTCGACAGCCAGGCGCAATGGTTCCCGGAAGGTAGCCTGGCCGACTTGCCGGATATCGAGGCCGACCGCAGCGCCTGGAACATCCTCGGCTGGGAGCTTTCCCCAGGCGACGCCGTGTTCTTCCACATGCTGACCTTGCACGCTTCTGGAGGTGTCGGGGGCAACCGCCGGCGCCGTGCCTTCTCGGTGCGTTTCCTGGGCGACGACATTACTCACGCACCGCGCCAGTGGAAAACTTCACCACAGTTTCCCGGGCTCGAAACACAATTGGCCAGCGGTGCCCAGATGAACCATGAGTTGTTCCCGGTGCTGTGGCCAAGGGCTTGATGATTGAATAAATGCGTGCCTGATTAAAACGCACAGCATCTGCGTTGTGCGGACCTGATAATAAAATCAAGAAGGTATCTATGAGCGCTCAATCTTCACAACAGCTGAAGCGGGGTCTCTCTACCCGGCATATTCGCTTCATGGCATTAGGTTCTGCTATCGGTACGGGGCTGTTCTATGGCTCGGCATCGGCAATAAAACTGGCAGGGCCATCAGTGTTGCTCGCCTATTTGATAGGGGGTGCAGCCATTTACATGATGATGCGTGCCCTTGGCGAAATGGCGGTTCATAACCCGGTGTCAGGCTCGTTCGGCCACTATGCCAGCCAATACCTGGGCCGCTATTTTGGCTTTCTGACTGGTTGGAGCTACGCGTTCTCCATGTTGGTGGTGTGCCTGGCAGACGTGACGGCGTTTGGCGTCTACATGGGGCTGTGGTTCCCGGAAACACCCGCCTGGATCTGGGTGCTTGGAATAGTGTTCTTCATCGGGGCGCTGAACCTGTGTAGCGTGAAAGTGTTCGGCGAGATGGAGTTCTGGCTGTCGTTGCTGAAGGTGACCGCTATCGTTGCCATGATTGTGGCAGGCGGGGCTGTGCTGCTGTTGGGTATCCAGTTGAACGACGAGGCAGGCACTGTTGCCGGCATCTCGAACCTGTGGAGCCACGGCGGGTTCTTCCCTAATGGCATCGGTGGGATGATTGCTTCGTTCACCGTTGTGATGTTCGCTTTTGGCGGGGTCGAAATGATCGGCATTACCGCAGGCGAGGCAAAGGACCCGAAGCGCGTGCTGCCTAAGGCCATCAACTCGGTGCCTCTGCGCATTCTGCTGTTCTATATCCTTACCCTGTTCGTGCTCATGGCCATTTATCCCTGGACCAGCATTGGCAGCCACGGTAGCCCATTCGTTCAGATCTTCAGTGGCCTTGGCATCAGCTCAGCGGCAACCGTGTTGAACATCGTGGTAATTTCCGCTGCGGTATCAGCCATCAATAGCGACATATTCAGCGCCGGGCGAATGATGTACGGCATGGCTCAAAACGGCCAAGCGCCTTCCGGCTTTGCATCGCTGTCGCGTTTCGGTGTGCCGTGGATGACGGTTGCAGTGATGGGCGTCGCTCTGCTGTTGGGCGTGGTATTGAATTACCTGGTGCCAGAAGACTTGTTCCTGGTGCTTGCCGCGGTGGTCACTTTCTCCATTGTCTGGGTCTGGTTGATGATCCTGCTGTCGCAAGTGGCCATGCGGCGGGGCATGAGCAAGGAGGAGGCTGCGGCACTGGATTATCGGGTGCCGCTGTGGCCGGTAGGGCCAGCTTGCGCGATTGCGTTCATGGTGTTCATCTTTGGCGTGCTCGGTTGGTTCCCGGCCAGCCGCACCGCCATGTATGTCGGGGTTGGCTGGTTGGTCCTTCTGTCTTTGGGCTACTGGCTGTGGGATGTACGTACACCGCGACCAGTGTCAGCCAGCGCATGAGGCATTGAACTGAGCGCGTTCCGCATTGCGAGGGGACCGGCCCCTTCGCGGGTAAACCCGCTCCCACAGGGACCGCGCTGACTTTTGGATTTTGCTCAGGCTGCTGCTCTTGCAGGGGCGTCAAAATCTCCAAGTCATGTGCATTACCTGTGGGAGCGGGTTCACCCGCGAACAGCGGCAAAGCCGGTGCCATCCAGCGCGCTGTCTCGTCCTGCAGGCCTGATCTTGGCCGAATCGCCAGCACCGGGTGCGGTAGTTTTCAGCCGACCTCATCCGTTGCTGGCGCAGTGCGAGACTCAAGGTCGATTTCCGTCGGCCACTGTACTTTCGGCGCCAGGCAATGCATGTGGCTCAGCCCATCGTCATCGTTCCAGTCGCGGGGTGGGTGCACGAACTTGGGCAGGGCTTCAGGGCCTTGCTGCATGAAGAGCCGGGCGATGGCCCAGTAAGCCTCGCCCTCATGCAGGGTATGAGTGAAGAAGACACGATCAATGACTTCGTCAGTCTCAGGATTACGGACTGACAGCATGACGTTTTCGATCAGGCCACCATGGCCAGGGGCGTAGATGCGGTAAACCTCGGCGGTGACGTCGTCCCAGTTGTAGGCGACGGGTTGGACACCCCAGCGTTTACGGCTGAAGATGAAGACGCGGTCGAAGCGGTACTGGTAAAAATAGACTTTCCGACGCAGGCGATTAAAGCGAATAGGCTCATCCCTGGGAAGAACAACGTCCAGTTTTATGTAAGGAAACAAAACCCACGCGGCAGCAGGAGGGCTAAGTACCAAGAATGCATTCATTGCCCAATCACCTTGCCAGCCATCTACAATAAAGCTCCGGTACAAAAATAGCGCAATTCCACAGCAGAACAGAAGCGTGACAGTCCCAACCAGAACGCCTATGCCACGCAAATTCACCGTAGCTCTTGGCAGTTCCAAATATGCTTCATCGCAGTAGTTGGGAGGTGGGGTTAATTTATCCACGTCATACTGCAAGGTCGGAGTTTGATCAACATGAGGCAGGTCATAGCTCCAGCCTATTGTTCGAGTCCACAGAGTTTTACTGCTGCTTCTCACTCGTTCACCTCCCGAATACAGCTCTCTAGAAGCGCACTTGCTATCTCTCGATCTGGCAGTACGCCACGTGTAGTGTGGCTGCGACTATGCTGTGCCTTCCAATGGCTGGCGCAAGCTCTATCACGCCAACATTTTCTAGAAGGGAAGTATCTGCATAGCCATGCAGTTTCGTTTGTAAAGTAAAATCGGGCGTGTAATCGGGGGAACGTGGTGGTGCATAATCAGAGGTTTTCGCTGCTTTAGATAAAGGCTTTAAATCTGCAGCATTATGTTCCTCTGACGCAATCACTTCCCCGCCGTCAAAATCAGGGAATTCACCATCAATGGACCGTTAAACTCCAGAGGTAGGCGGAACGCACCTCACTGTATTTAGGTAAAATTATTCGAAACTTTATGTTGTACTCTACAGTCAAGTTTATTAATCCGCCCAATTTAGGTGCGGCTTGATTGCTCGCTAGGGTTGACTCAAAATTCAGCTTTGCATGCAGCCCCAAGGTTGCCGCATTTAGCTCAGCAAACGCTATGTCTGCCCACTCAGGAGTATCCCAATGTATGCGTGGGTTCTCATTGGCCATCCCGAAATAGCACAGTTTCACCCAGCGTTCGAAACTGTCAGATTCATTTGTTTCAGCTCGTTTGCTGGATGAATACGCAATGAGCGTCAAGATAATAGCCGCCCCTAATGGGCCTATCAGATAAGGTTGTGCGACTGCCAGGGTAAACGCCCCTGCGCCAGCACCATAGAACAAACCAGCCACGGCATGCTGTCTACTAGCTATAACGTCGCCCGCTGTCGAGGTACGTTTTGTCGCAGAAATCGATTGTGCAACATCGAAAATGCCAGCTACAGCACTTAGCAAAGCTCCGAACCTTATCAGTGAAGCTCCAGTGCCTGCCGCCCATGACGTCTTAATTAAAGCGGAATTGGACCTCATGACTAGCCCAGCGAAGGCACCTTCTGCGCCGCCCACTCCCGGTGCGTGGCACGAATGGCCTGCAGGATCTGCGAGGTCTGCAACTGGTAGGCACGCATGGGGTCTTCACGCCAGACCTGGCGCTTCACCACCCAGTTCAACCGCTGATGGTTGAATTCCTGAATCAGGCCAACGGTATCGTCGAGCACCACCGCCAGCACGCCGTTCTCCAGCTTGTGCCGGTTCATCGCGTTGACCAGGTACCCCTTCAGGGCAAACCTACGCAGCTTGCGAGTGTGAAAGCCATGCGCACTGTCAAACGGCGAGCCCCCATGCTGGGCGTACTCGAACACATCCTTGTCGACCTGCAGGTTATCCGGCGTCATGGCAATGCCCAGTAATTCTGGGTTGTTACGCGCCTGGGTCAGGTCAACCCCCTCGAAGCGATGTGCAGGTGCCTGGCCCTTCTTGTAGGCATTCAGCACGCTCGCCGGCCAAGGGTCGCTAGAGAGAGCCAGCCAAGCGCTGCCATACCGGTCGGTATCGATGTTCAGGAAGGATGAAGGAATGTCGTGGTTTTCATTGGCGCATTTTTCGGGCAGCGATGCGGGTAGGCCGTCCGACGGTTCGTAGGGGTTGAAGCGGCGCAGGTGGCCCTGTTCGCTGACTTCGTAGGCATGCCAGACCTGCTGATCGAGCAGCACATACAGGTAACCCATGCGCAAAGTGCGCAGGCCCATCTTCGCCGAGATATGCAGGCTACCCGCCACAGTCGTGATGCACTCCGGTCGGGTATCCGGCACCAGGGCGCGGCGCAGCGGCAGGATCGGCAAACCTTGCCGCTCGCAGGCCATGCACTGGTCAGAAGGCAGCCCGGCTTCGGCTGCCGCAATGGCGATACGTTGGCTGATTGTCAAAAACGACCTCGCATTGAAAGGGACCGTGATGGTCCCTGAACACTAACGAGGAATCGCTTGCCGGAGGTTCCTGGGGTGTCCTAAAACCTTGTAGGAAACGTCTCTAAATGAGCCATTGGACAATCATAAAACTGTCCACTCATAGGCTCGGGAGCCATGCCGAGGCTTGTGGGAGCGGGCGCGCCCGCGAACACCGGCAGCGCCGGTGCCATCCACTGCGTCGAATTCTTCGCGGGCATGCCCGCTCCCACAGGTACTGTGCAGGCTTCAGGCTTGCGGAATACCAGTGGGGGCGGCTTTAGCCGCGAACACCGGCAAAGCCGGTGCCATCTACCGTGTTGGATTCTTCGCGGGTGAACCCGCTCCCACAGGTACTGTGCAGGCTTCAGGCTTGCGTGATACCTGTGGGAGCGGGCGGGCCCGCGAACACCGGCAACGCCGGTGCCATCCACCGCGTCGGACTCTTCGCGGGCATGCCCGTTCCCACAGGTTTTTCCGTAAGGCTCGGGTTTATCGAGGCGGCCAACCGCCGGCTACAGCTTTTGTGCATGCTTTGGGACCGATGCGGGCGAGGGCAGGGGCAGCATGAAGGTCAGCAACGCGCCTATCACCAACAGCACTGCGGCATAGACAATCCCGGCCGTGAAATTTTGGGTCAGGTCTTTCAACCAGCCAACCACCAGCGGGTTCAGCGCCGAACCTGTGTTGCCGAATGCGTTGATCACCGCAATGCCAGTGGCGCGCGCCTTGAACGTAAGCGCCTGGTCCGGGGTAGTCCAGAATATCGACATGGCGGTGTACGACCCGGTGGCGGCCATGCAGATGCCGCACAGTTGCACCATCGGGTTACCGGCATAAGCGGCAAACATCCAGCCGGCAGCGGCCATCAGCATAGGCAGCACCAGGTGCCATTTGCGTTCCTGGCTGCGGTCGGAATGCAGGCCCCACACCACCATGCCGATGATGGTGCACACCTGCGGAATCATCGCCAGAAAGCCAATGGTGCTGTTGCTGCTGTCGGCGACACTGATGCTCTTGATGATCAGCGGCGTCCATACGGCGATCATGGCCAGCGTGTTGACCAGGCAGAAATACACCAGGCTGAACATCAGCACCGTGGGTGAGAGCATTTCGCGCAGCAGGCTGCCGGGGCCGTCTCCTGTTGTGTGGTTGGAAGGGGAGTTGTCTGCGGCCAGGGCATGCTGCAGATGTTGCTTGTCTTCGCGGCTCAGCCAGCGGGCCTGCTGCGGCGTGTCGTTCAGGTAGCCGAACACCACAAAGCCCATGATCACCGAAGGCAGGCCCTCCAGCAGAAACAGCCACTGCCACCCGTGCAAGCCCCACACGCCATCCAGCCCCAGTATCAGCCCCGAGATCGCCGATCCGAAGCCTGCGGTAAACGGCATCGCGATCATGAACAGGGCGTTGGCCCGTGCCCGGTAGGCCGCCGGAAACCAGAACGTCAGGTACAGCAGCACACCGGGCAGAAAGCCTGCCTCCGTGATACCGACCAGAATCCGCAGCAGGTACAGGCTGCTGGCATCGGTCGCGAAAAGTGTCGCGGTCGAGGCCAGCCCCCAGGCGATCATCAGGCTGCCGATCCATTTGCGTGCACCAACCTTGGCCAAGGCCATGTTGCTGGGGATACCACAGGCGATATAGGCGATGTAGAACAGCGTGGTGGCCATGCCGAACTGGGTGCTGCTCAGGCCCAGGTCGCCCATCATGGTCAGGCCGGCAAAGCCGATGTTGATCCGGTCGAGAAACGACAGCACAAAGCACAGGAACAGAAAGCCGAGCAGGCGCCTGGACACTTTGCGCATCACGGCTTGCTGGGGGTTGCTGGCGGTTTCTGTCGTTGGAATGGGGGCAATGGTCTGATGCATGTGGGCGCCTGATTATTATTGGTTTCAGCGGCACCGGCTCCGGTGCATTGGCAAGGGCAGGTACTACAGGTCTTGAAGCGCGCACTGGGCAAGTTCGGTGAAGGCCTGGGCATCGCCAAGCGCATGGGCGCTGAGCAGCGCCAGCTTGGTCAGGAACAGCTCGGCCTTGGCCGGTGTGGCCTGGTCCAAAGCGTCTGCCAGTACGTCGTAAACCACTTCCAGGTCTGTTGCGGTCAGGGTGTTCATGGCGCTTCCTCTCAGTGCTTGCCCAAGGCAGTGTCGATGGCGGATTGCAGTTGTGCGGCCGATACCTGCAGCCAGCGGGCGCAGATGTGCTGGTCTGGGCGCACCAAGTAAGCGCCATTGCGGGGGATGCCATACTTGGCGGCGATGCGGCCGGTGGTGTCGTCGATCAGTTGGTCTGCCCCGGTGATGATGGCCTGGGCGTTTTGCGCAATCGCGATGATCTGCAAGGGCACGCCGCTGCTGCGAATGGCAGTCGCCTGCTCGATCACGTCACTTGGTATGCAGTCACTGTCGGTGAAATAGAGCAGGTAGAAGCAGGCACCCAAGTGGTCGAACAGGTAGTCGTCTTCGGCCAGCCTGATGTTCAGCAGCGGGGCGCCGTTGCGAGGGCCGGCAGTGAAATGCTCATTGTCGTCAGTTGCACAGTTGAGCACCGAGTCCGCGTAGTCGTGTGGCCGCGAGGTCCGCCAGTGGTACAACGGGCGGACGAATGCCTGGGTCAGCGACAGCGACAACACCGCATCGCGTACCAGGCGGTAACCCGCAGTGGGTGGCGCCATGAACCGGGTGCTCTTGCCGGCCTCGCCGATGATTTCCCGCGCCGCACTGACGCGTTCGGTGGAATAGGACGGCAGCAGCTTGGGGCCTGCCAAACCCTTGTGGGTGAGGGCCAGTTTCCACACCAGGCCATGGCAGTCCTGGAACCCGGTATTGGCGCCACGCACGCCGAAAATCGGCAACAGGTGTGCCGCGTCCCCGGCAAATATCACGCGCTTGTGGATGTAATTCGGCAGGGTCAGCGCCCGGGTGGAATAGACCGAGCTCCAGTCCATTTCCCACTGTGGGTCTTCAACGCCAAGCATGCGCAGCTGGGCATTGATGCGTGTGCGCAGTGATTCCGGTTGCAACGCCTGTTCCGGGGTTTCGTTTTCGGGCAGTTGGTAGTCGATGCGCCAGATATCACCCGGTTCGCGGTGCATCAATACGGTGTTGCCCGGGTTCCAGTCCGGGTCGAAATAGGCCAGGCGCTCGGTGGGCAGGCCTAGGTCGATCTTGATATCAGCAATCACGAAGCGCCCTTTGTACGCGGTACCCTCCAGTTTCAGCGCCAGCAGGGTGCGCAAGGTTGAGCGGGCACCGTCCGCCGCTACTACCCAATCAGCGTCCAGTTCATAGCTACCGGCTGGGGTATCGATGCTCAGCCGGGCGAAGTCGTCATACTGTGCCAGGCCGGTTACGCGGTTTCCCCAGCGCAGGTCTACCAACGGATCAGCCTCGGCGGCCTCGACCAGCAACTGCTCCAGGCAGGGTTGTTGCAGGTTGGTCATGGGCGCGTAGCGGTCGTCAGGGTCGTGTGGGTTTTCCATTCGAAACACCAGCTGGTTGCGGTAGAACGAATTGCCACAGCTCCACGGTAAGCCAAGCTCGCAGACCCGCTCGGCGACACCTACCTGCTGCAGGATTTCCATCGAGCGACGGGTGAACACGATCGCCCGGCTGCCCTCGCTCACTTGCCGTTCCGCCGCCAGTACCACGCAGGCTATACCATGACGGGCAAGGTCCAGGGCAGTGGTCAGGCCGATCGGGCCGGCGCCTACCACCACTACAGGTTTGCGTTCAACGCGGGCGGCCCCGACGCTGGCCGTATGGGCGGGGAAGACTTGATAGTTGAAATAGAGGGAGCGACGCGACTCGCTATGGGGCTGATGCATGTGGTGCACATCCTTATTTTTGTAGCTTTTCAGGTGTGCAAGTGACTGTACTCGAGGCGACAGCCAGCGATGTCCCCTTGAGGGGACAACTGCAATTTCCACGGCCTGCAGAGCGAAGCAGGCGCTGCCCACTGTCTATAATGTGGGCAACTCTTCGCGCGACGGATGCTCACATGGCCAGATCAACAGTCCTTACAGCTGTTCTCACCTCATTGGCCTTGGCCTTTGGCCCGGCGCTCGCTGACCCGGGTAACGGCAAAGGCCAGGGCCAAGGTCAGGGGCACGGCAAGGGCCAGGCTCAACACTCCCAAGGCCAGGGTAATGCGGGCGGCCACAAGCAGAGCGCTGGCGGCAAGGACTGGCACGGCGGCCCGTCCATCGACCGTGGTGATGTGCTGGGCATTCTCGGTGGCCACCGCAGTTACTGGAGCCCAGGCCCCGCATTGCCTCCAGGTATTCAGAAGAACCTGGCGCGCGGCAAGCCCTTGCCGCCCGGAATCGCCAAAAAACTGGATGGCCGCCTGGTGGGGCAGCTGCCGCACTATGACGGCTATGAGTGGATGCAGGCGGGCGCGGACCTGATTCTGGTCGCTGTGGCGACCGGGATCATCTATGAGGTGTTGAACGGGGCGTTCGACTAGGGCCGCAGGCTTTTGAACTGAAACAGGACGAACTCGCCCTGCACGAAGCGGCGCTTCACTTGATGGTGCTTCACTTGGGTGATGGCGCAAAGAGCCTGGTAATGCCGCCCGCTTGCAACCTGGCAAGCAAAAGCCGCGAGCCCGGCCTTTTGCACCACCGGTCGAACACAAGGCACTCTCGCCAGCCTATTTCTCTCTGAACAACAAGCGCACCTTCGCTGCGCTGCAACCAGGAGAACGCCCATGGCAATCGACCACAATGGCCCCGACTCGCCGTACCCGGGGCCAACGGAAAGTACCACCGATGCAGGGGCCGGCCACGGCTCGGGCCTTGAGCAGGCAGAGTCCGAGCCCAAGCAAGGCGTCGGTGAAGCCTGGTCCGAAAAGCGCCCGGTGGACTGGGACCCACCTCCCGGCAATCCCGGTTCGGACCAGGACGGGCAGCTCGACCGGGACAACGGTACCGCAAGAAACGACGGTGAGCAGGCGGGTGCAGGTGAGGGAGAGGTTCTATTACCCGCAGATGATGACGGCCCGATCGAAGAGGAAATGAAAGACGTGGAGGCCAATAACTCGGTTTCCGCCGAGCATCCTCAACCGCGTTGATGGCGTTTGCCTTACAGGGCCTGATGCCAACAACCTAAAGGCGTCCAGGCCCTGCCATCATGGTTCGATCAGCCGCTTCTCCATGATGATCGTGCGTTCATCGCCGTGGTATTCATCACGTACTTTGCTGTACCCCAAGCAGTTGTAGAAACCCTGCGCCGTAATCGAAGAGGGCACTCGCAACCGCTGCGAGCCACGCATCAGCGCCTCGTTTTCGACTGCCAACATCAACTGCTCGCCGATACCCGACCGCTGATATTCGGGGGCGACGAATACGCTTCTGACTACATCATCTTCAAGGCTGGCAGTAGCCACGACCTCATCGTGATTAGCCGCAACGAAGATCAGGCGTTTCTCAAGCAGGCCTGCAATGCCCGCTTCGCTGAACGATTTTTCGACCCTGGCAATGGTCGCGGCGTCGTAGTCCGCTGCGTTTGTCTGGCGCAGGGCGGCGATGATTACTCGGCTAATATCCGCAGCATCTTCTGGTCGCGCCCTGCGAATCTGATACTTCATGGGGTTACCTCAATTCATTGATCTGGCACGGCCACTGTGGGAACGGGTTTACCCGCGAAGCAGCCTGCGCGGAGTATGGCACCGGCTGCGCCGGTGTTCGCGGGCAAGCCCGCTCCCACAGGTATGGCGCCAGGCTCAAACGTTGCACCGCCCCTGTGGGAGCTGGCTTGCCTGCGATGGGCTGCGTAGCAGCCCCTCTGGCGCATCAACGCCGCCGTAATACGGTAGCCAGCCCAACGGTCAGCACTACGGCGCAAAGCATGGCCAGCCCGATGGTCAGGCCAACGCCCCACACTTCGAGCAGCGCCGCCAGCACAAGATAAAACGCGATCACCCCCACCGCTCCGATCGCATTGCCCCGCACCATCGCTACCATCCCGGCCCGCCCGCCTTGTACATGGGCGAACACCACCAGTGGCCAGGCAATCACCGGTATCGGGGCGAGCATCCCGCTGGTCGCCGGGCCCAACCAACTGGCCAGGCTGGTGATGATCATCAGCAGGCAAGTAGCAGACACCATGCGCAGGGGGATCTCCCAAAATCGCTGACGGGTGCGGCTCAAAGTGTCGGGTTTGGGCTCACGGCTGGCGCGTATCAGCACGCCGATCAGCACCAGTGCCACGGCAATCGACAGGTACAGGTTGCCCCAGTGGGTAAACGCATAGGCGGCCAGGCCATAGCACAGCAACGCCAGCAGCACGGCCACGGCGGTGCCGAGACTGCGCGTGGCCAACAGGTAGAAGGTGTAGGTGGCCTGCACCGCCGCCAGGCCGCCCAGTGCGCCGGGTATCGCGCCCAAGGCGAAGGCATTGCCCTGTTCCAGGCACAGGAAGGTCATTACCAGGGCCGAGGTGATCGGCAGGCCGGACAGCAACCCACCCAGCAAACCGCCCCAGCGCCGCGAGGCGAGAGAGATGGCCCACATCAGCAGGGGGGTGACGATAAGTTTCAGGTAGAACAAGGTCATTGCGGGTGTATCCAGGCTAGATGACGGTGCGCCCGCCGTCTGCATTGGGTAGGGCGCGGATGATTCACCCGCGGCTGGCCTCCAGGGCCTGGGCCAGGTCGGCGATGATGTCGTCACTGTGCTCGATGCCTATCGACAGGCGCACCATGTCCCGCGGCACGCCGGCCTTTTCCAGCTCCTCGTCGTTGAGCTGGCGGTGGGTGGTGGAGGCGGGGTGGCAAGCCAGTGACTTGGCATCGCCGATGTTTACCAGGCGCACCACCAGTTGCAACGCATCGATGAAACGCGCACCGGCAGCCTGGCCGCCCTTGATGCCGAACGACAGGATCGACGCCGGCTTGCCGCTGGTGTAGCGCTGGGCCAGTTCATGCTCGGGGTGGTCGGGCAGCCCGGCGTACTTCACCCAGGCTACCTGCTCGTGAGCTTGCAGGTAATGGGCGACTTTCAGCGCGTTCTCGGTGTGGCGCTCCATGCGCAGGGCCAGGGTTTCCAGGCCTTGCAGAATCAGGAAGGCGTTGAACGGCGACAGCGCGGCGCCCATGTTGCGCAACGGCACCACGCGGCAGCGGCCAATGAAGGCGGCGGGGCCGAAGGCTTCGGTGTAGGTGACGCCGTGGTAGGACGGGTCGGGGGTGTTGAGCAGGGCGAAACGTTCCTTGTTATCGGCCCAAGGGAACGTGCCGGAGTCGATGACGATGCCGCCGATGCTGGTCCCGTGGCCGCCGATGTACTTGGTCAGCGAGTGCACGACAATGTCCGCGCCATGTTCGAACGGTCGGCACAGCACCGGGGTAGCCACGGTGTTGTCGACGATCAGCGGCACACCGTGGCGGTGGGCGGCTTCGGCCAGTGCGGCGATATCGACGATATTGCCGGCGGGGTTGCCGATGGATTCGCAGAACACCGCCTTGGTGCGCGCGTCGATCAAGGCTTCGAGGGCGGCAATGTCGTCATGGGCGGCGAAGCGGGTTTGGATGCCCATGCGCGGCAGGGTGTGGGCCAGCAGGTTGTAGGTGCCGCCGTACAGCTTGGCCACCGAGACAATGTTGTCACCAGCCTCGGCGACGGTCTGGATGGCGTAGGTGATGGCCGCCATGCCCGACGCCACCGCCAGCGCGCCAACCCCGCCTTCGAGGGCTGCCATGCGCTTTTCGAGTACATCGTTGGTAGGGTTCATGATGCGCGAGTAGATGTTGCCGGCCACTTTCAGGTCGAACAGGTCGGCGCCGTGCTGGGTGTCGTCGAAGGCGAAGGAGGTGGTCTGGTAGATCGGTACAGCCACTGCCTTGGTGGTCGGGTCGGGGCTGAAGCCCGCATGGATGGCGAGAGTTTCCAGCTTCATGCAATCGGTCCTTGAGCGTGGGGTGGAAGCGTTCGAGCATGCGGCGGTGGGGGGAATGGGTCAAGAACGCTTTACGGAGCCATTCTCTCGCCTTCGCCACGCCGTTGTGCCTGCACCGACTGTAAAGATATGCAAAGTTTCCCCGGGCCATCATGCCGCAGCTCTAGAATCCGCCCGCTGCCCAACCGGCTACTGGCAGGCAGCAGATCTAACCCTGTGGAGCGTTCCAATGAAGTCGAAACATTTTTTCCGTGCAGCCCTGGTTGCAGTCCTGGTATCTAGCCTGTCGGGTTGCTGGATGTTCATGCCGCCGGGCGGTGGCGGCGGTCACGGTGGTGGCCACGGCGGTGGCTTCGGCGGCCATCAGGGCGGCGGCCCTCGCTGAGCTGACCTCGCGATGGAACGCACTGCCTCGGCCGGGCTGCAGCAGCGCACCCGGCGCGAGCGCGCTCACCACGCTATCCGCTCGCCATCCCACCCCCAAAAACTGCCACTCTCCGACGGCCCAAGCCGCCCCACCTGCTCAATCACACACCGTGCAGCAAACGCCGGTTCAAACAGCTTCCCCTCCGGCACATTCCCTTGAAACGGCCGCGACAGCTCGGTATCGGTAGTGCCCGGATGCAGCGCCAGCACCGTGGCGTTCGGGTTCAGGCGATTCAGTTCGATGCTTGCGGTGTGCAGCAGCTGGTTCAGCGCGGCCTTGCTCGCGCGATAGCTGTACCAGCCGCCCAGTCGATTGTCGCCGATCGAACCAACCCTGGCCGACAGGGCTGCGAAGGTGGCGGGCTGACTGCGCAGCAGTGGCAACAGATGCTTGAGCAACAGGATCGGCGCGAATGCATTGGTGGCGAAGCTGGCTTGCAGGCTGGTGAGGTCCAGTTGGGCCAGTGATTTCTCGGCTTTGGTGCCCTCCTGGTGGAGGATGCCGAGTGTGCTGATAACCAGGTGAAGGTGCGGGCAGGCAAGGCCCACCTCGCTTGCAAGCGCAGCCAGCGCCTGCTCGTCGCGAGCATCGTAATCCAGCAGTACCACGCGTTCGCCATGTGCCTGGGCCAGCGCAAGCAGGCCGTCAGCAGTGCGGGCGTGTCGCGACACAGCCCAGACCCGGCTTACATCATCGCGGGCCAGCAACGCCGCACACAGTGCCAGACCGATACCTCGGCTGGCACCACATATCAGCACGCGGGCATTGTCAGATAAGTCGGGGATCAGGCTCATTGGGTGCGCCTCATGTTTCGAATGAATTTAGCCTACCGGCATGGTCTTTTGTTTTAAATATGCGCTCTAGCTTGGGTTTTCGAGGCCGCTTTGCGGCCCATCGCGACACAAGGCCGCTCCTGCAGGCGATCGCGATTCCTGTAGATACTCTGTTGGCGGTCAAGCTTTTCTAAGGTACTCAGAGCTGAAAAGCTTGGCCGTATCAAATGGTTCACCGGTGCGGATATCCCCCATGGCAATTTTGCCGGCAATGGCTCAATCGCTCAGGCGTGCCATGCCCTTGTAGGAGCAGCCTTGTGCTGCGAAGAGGCCGGCAAGGCAAAAGATCATCTTCGCCAGCTATGGCCACTTCGCAGCACAAGGCTGCTCCTACAGGTACTGTGCACGGCTTGAAACCAGTGCCTCCTTGGCCCGGTTAAGCGGCTGGATCAGGTAATCGAGGATGGTCTGCTCACCGGTGCGGATATCACCCATGGCAATTTTGCCGGCAATGGCTCAATCGCTCAGGCGTGCCATGCCCTTGTAGGAGCAGCCTTGTGCTGCGAATAGGCCGGCAAGGCAAAAGATCATCTTCGCCAGCTATGGCCTCTTCGCAGCACAATGCTGCTCCTACAGGTACTGTGCATGGCTTGAAACCAGTGCCTCCTTGGCCCGGTTCAGCGGCTAGATCAGGTAATCGAGGATGGTCTGCTCACCGGTGCGGATATCACCCATGGCAATTTTGCCGGCAATGGCTCATTCGCTCAGGCTTGCCATTTCCTTGAGCTGCCTTGTGTCGCGATGGGCTGCGCAGCAGCCCCAGTCTGCAAACGGTGCCTATCAGAAGTTGTAGGTCAGCCGGGTGAAGTAATAACCCCCGGTAAAACCATACGGCGAATACGCCCCATACCCCTTGGTCATGGTCTTGCTGCTGGGGTTCTGCCGTTCCGGGTAAACATCAAACAGGTTCTGCGCCCCCACGGCCAGGTTGAGGTCTTTGGTCAGTTGGTACCCCACGTCGATATCGGTAATCCAGCGCGCCTTGTACTCACGGTCCAGGCTGCGGTCGGTCGCCGAGTTCACTTCACGCCACGAGCCGTAGCGGGTCAGGGTCAGGTTGCTGGTCCAGCGCTCGCGTTGCCAGTTGGCGCCCAGAATCAATTTGGTGTGCGGCTGCACTTCAGTCAAAAAGTTGCGCGCCTGGCGGTCCATCAGGCTGTAGTTCGTGCCCTGGATGTTGACGTTCTCCTTGTAGCTCAGGATCTGCGTCTGGTTCCAGTTGAAGGCGGCTGTCCATTTCAGTTGCCCCCAGTTACCCAGGTTCTGGTCGAAATTGCCGACCAGGTCCAGGCCCTTGGTGCGGGTGTTTGCGCCGTTCGTGAAGTAGCGCCCGCCAGAGGTGGAGTCGATACCGTTGTCCAGCAGTGCCTGGGTCACTTCGTCGCCCAGCAGGGTGCCGGTGAGGGTGATGCGGTCGCGCACGTTGATCACGTAGGCATCCGCGGTAAACGACAGCTGCGGGGCAGGCTGGTAGGTCAGGCCCAGGCTGTAGTTGGTCGAGCGCTCGGGCTTGAGTGCGGTGGCGCCCAATGCCTTGGCTGCCGCCGAGTCCACCGGCAGTACGCCGTAGTTGATCGATTGGTACACACCATTGACCACGCCGTAGGTAGTCGAGCGGGCGCTGAACAGGCTGTTGGCCAGCGACGGTGCACGAAAGCCGTTGCTGACCGTGGCGCGCACGGCTAGCTCGGGGGTGAACTCGTAGCGCGTGGTCAGCTTGCCGCTGCGGGTGGCGCCCACTCCGCGGTTGTAGTGTTCGTAGCGCAATGCGCTGCCCAGGTACCACTGCGGCAGCGGGTTGAAGCCGACGTCGATGTAGCTGGCCACGCTGTTGCGGCTGGTGCTGGTGGCTTCGTCCGGCGAGATTCCGTTGGTGACCTGTGCACCGGAGGCGGCGCAGTCGCCGGGCGCACGGCAGTAGCCGCCGTTGGCCCACGAGGCCCAGTCGCCATCGCGCACCTGATAGGTGTCACGGCGGTGCTCCAGGCCCCAGGACAGGTCAAGCGGCTTGTCCAGGCCGATGTCGAAGCTGCGTTGCAGGTCCAGGTTGCTGGTCAGCTGTGTGGCAATCCAGGTGCCCGATTCGAAATGGTTGGGCGTGGCCTCGCCCAGCGAGGCGTTCTGGTTGTGCGTGGTGCCCTGCAGCGCCTCGTTGCGCCCGTAGGTGCTGGACAGGTCCCAGGCCCACTCGCCGGCATTGCCCTTGGCGCCGAAGGCGCCCTGCACATCATCTTCCTCGATGTACCAGGTGGGCGTGTAGCCACTGGGGTAGCCGTTGGGGCCGGTGGTGATGGTGTTGGTGATGGTCGGCAGGCGGAAGTTCTGGCCCTGCTCGGCCTTGCGGTGCGAATAGGTGGTGAAGGAGTACAGGGTCAGATCGTCGCTTAGCGGCAGTTCGGCGTTGTAGCCCAGGGTCAGCAGGTTGATCTTCGGCGTGCCGTAGCCGCCGTAGGTCGACTTGCCGGCCTTGTCGAAGGCTTCGGCGTAGCTATAGCCGTTGGCGCTGGCCTTGTTGTCGTCGTTCTGGCTGCGTGCATCCAGGGCCAGCTGCACGATGCCGCTGTCACCGATCTCGAAGCCCTTGTTCAAGCCTTGTTGCACGGTCTGCTTCTTGCCGTCGTAACCCTGGCCTGCATTGGTCACCGAGGTGCCGGAAGCGTCGGCTTTGAGGATCACGTTGATTACCCCGGCAATGGCGTCGGAGCCGTACTGGGCGGCTGCGCCATCGCGCAGCACCTCGACGTGGTCGATGAGGCTGATGGGGATCAGGTCAAGGTCGGTGGGCGCTGCGCCCGCATGGATGCCGCTGATGTTAAGGGTGGCGCTGGTATGGCGGCGCTTGCCGTTCACCAGTACCAGCACCTGGGCCGCATTCAGCCCGCGCAGGCTGGGCGCACGGGCCATGCCGCTGGCGTCCCAGCCGGTCTTTTCCGGCAGGGTGAAGGATGGCACGGTGGCGCTGAGGGCTTCCATCAGGCCGGGCTTGCCGGTTTGCTGCAGTTGCTTGGCGCTGATCACATCAATCGGCACCGGGCTGGTGGTGACGGTGCGTTTTTCCGAGCCGCGGTTGCCGGTGACGATCACGGTGCCGAGCTGTGACGGGGCCGTGGCCTGGGTAGCGCTTTCGGCAAATGCGTCAGGCGCGGCCAGGCCGGTGGTACCAAGGGCCATGGTCAGCAGTGCGGGTTGCAGGCGCGGGCTGGGCAGTTTCAAGGCGTGAAGCATGTTCGCTCTCCATGAGCGCTGTCGAACAGCGGGTGCACAGGGGCCGCCCGCCGGGTGGCCCCGGCAGGCAAGCAACAAGGGGGTGGGTTAGCGGCGTATCAGGGCGCTTTTGCAGCGACCGCTTCGATCTCGACCAGGGCGCCCGGCAGGGGCAGGGCCACCACCTGCAAGGCGGTGCGAGTTGGCTTTTTCGGTTGCTCGGCAGTGGCGAAAAATTCGGTGTAGGCGGCTTGCAGCCCGGCAAAATCCAGCTTGCCTTCGGTGGCGGGGTCGCCTACCAGAAGCACCCTCAGCTGTACCACGTCACTCAGGCCCAGGCCCTGGCTTTGCAGGGCTGCCTGGATCTTTTTCAGTACCGAGCGGGCCTGGGTTTCGGTGTTGCCATAGGCGGCAATGGTCTGCGGTGGCGCCTTGGGGTCGGCGACGTCGGGCAGCGTCCCGCTGATGAAGGTCAGCGAGGTACCGGCGGGTACGGTGACCAGTTGCGAAATGGGGAACTTCGAACCTGGCGGGTCGACACGCTTGATGGTGTCGGCCTGGGCGGTAAGTGCGGACAGTGACATGAAGGCTCCAAGCAGCAGGGCAGTTGTGTTCATCAGAAGGCTTCCTTGTTCAGGCGGCGACGCCGCGTTGCTGTTGCAGGGCGTGCCGGGCGATCTGCCCGACTACATGGCGTGCCGAATCCGCAGCGCTGTTCTGCCAGATGCCCACCCCGCCATGGGCCAGTGCATCGCTGGCCAGCCAGGTGCGGCCCTGGGGCTGGTTGAGGTGCGAGTAGCCGGGTTCGGCCAGCACGTCATGGACAATCCACGGGCTTTCGCTGAACGGCACCTTGGACCAGTTCACCGCCACCCCGCGCTGCAACTTGCCGGCATGGCCCGGGTGCAGCGACTCCACGGCCTGGCGCGAGGACGCCAGTTGCTGCTCTGTCGAACGCGTGGCAAATGTGCGCGCCACTTCGCCGGTGTTGTAGGTGCCCACCAGGATGCCTTGCGCACTGTTCAGGTCGTCGCTGGGGTACCACAGCAGCCGCGCTTCGTGGTTGATGTAGGAGAGCCCGCCATAGATCTGGAACTCGCTTTCCCAGAAGCGCGGTGCCTGCCACGCCACCTTGTTGGCCAGGTCCGGCTTGGCCTGGGCGATGGCCGCCTGGGTGGTTTTGCCAAAGTTGTGGTCAACCCGGGCCAGCAGTGGCAGGGGGATGGTGACGATGGCGTAGTCGGCGGTTTCCACCTGGGTCTTGCCGCTGCGACGGTCACGCCAGGTAACCTGGCTACCGTTGTCGCCGGTGCGGATCGCCTGCACTTCGGCGTGCAGTTGCACCTTGTCCTGCACCTTGGCGTACAGGGCTTTGGCAATCTGGTCCATGCCGCCGACCGGCTGGAACATGGTGGCGGAAAACTCCGGGATCTCGTCAAACACCAGCGGCAGCATCAGGTTAGGGTTTAGCAGTTGCTTGAGTGCCACGGGCTGGCGCTGGATCGGGGTCTGGTCGCCCGCCCCGGCGAAGCGGGTGTAGCCGGCGCGGACCGAGCCCTTGTAGTGGCGCTGCTCGTCGAGGTCGCCATACACCTTGAGAAAGTCCAGCAAGGCCTTCTGGTCGCCGGTGTCCAGTTCCTTGTCCAGGGCTCTGCCGCTGATGCTGCGCGACAGCAGTTCGCTGAGGTGCCCACGGGTGTCATTCACCGCCTGGCGCAGCAGCAACGGTGGCTGGGCAAGGTCTGGTTGGGCGAGGGCGTTGCGGCTGCTGTTGACCAGCACTTCCAGCGGCACGCCCAGCTCGCGGCAGTAGCCGAGGATGGTCAGGTGGTGGCTGGGCAGCCGTGCGGGTCCTGCATTGAAGTAGTGGCCGTTGTCGAAACGCACCTGCTGGCGGCTGCCGTCATTGTGCAGTACCTCGTCGCCGTTGCGCAGCGTCCAGGCGCGCCCGCCGATTCGCTCGCGGGCTTCCAGCACGCGCACCTCAAAACCGGCTTTGCCAAGTTCATAGGCTGCCACCAGGCCACTGATGCCAGCCCCCACCACCAGCACGCGCTTGCCGTTGCCGGACGTGGTCGGCAGGCCCAGCGGCTGGAAGGTGCTGGCCGTGGCCGCAGTGGGCAACAGGCCCAGGGCGGACAGGCTGCCAAGCGCGGCGCCATAGCTGCCAGCGGCCATCAGGTGGGCAATAAGGTCTCTACGGGTCAAGCCCATGGTGTGTTCTCCTTGCAAGTGAAAAGTGAGTCCGTTCAGCGCGGCGCTAAAGCTCGTAGCGCACGCTCAGCAGCACGGTGCGTGGGTCGTTGACCGAGTAGTAGGCGGTGCGGCTGGCGGCCGAGTAGGCGATGCTTTGCAGGTAGGCGCGGTCGAGCAGGTTCTTGACCGACAAGGTGGTGGTCCAGTGGCCGTCCGCGCTGGCATAGCTGGTGCTGGCATTCCAGAAGCCCTGGGCAGGTACTTCGTAGATATCGGCGTTCAGCGGGTTGGCGTAGGAGCGGGTCTGGTACTGGTAGTCGGTGTTGGCCACCAGCTCACCCGGCAGGTTGACGGGCACCGTCCAGTTCAGGCCAAGGCTGGCGTTCCATTCCGGTGCAAAGATCATTTCCTTGCCGTCGGCACTCACGCCTGGGCCACTGGCGTTCTGGAAGTCGTCGTACTGGCTTTTCAGGTAGCCCAGGTTGGCGGTCAGGCGCAGGTCGCGCGCCAGCAGCACGGTATTTTCCAGCTCCACGCCGTAGGTGTGGGCACTGCCAACGTTGGTGCGCAGGTTGGCGCTGATGGCCGGGTCCCAGGCATTGGTCTGCAGGTCGTCGTAGTCGTTGTAGAAGAAGGCGATGTTGCTGCGCAGGCGGCCATCGGCAAAGTCACCCTTGAAGCCCACCTCATAGGTGGTGACGTTTTCCGGATCAAAGCCCTGCTCGGCAGCGGCGCGGGTTGGCGCGCGGTTATCGAAGCCGCCGGCCTTGAAGCCCCGGGCCACATAGCCGTACTGCACCAGGTTGTCGCTCCAGGCGTACTCCAGGCCGATCTTGGGGCTGAGGGATGCCCAGGAATCGCTGGTTTCGGCAGCGAAGTTGGTGCCGGTGATTGCCCGGTCGGTGGTGATGGCGTAGTTGGTGTAATCGAAGTTCTTGTGCTCGTGGGTGAAGCGCAGGCCGGTGGTCAGCGACAGGCGAGGGGTCAGCTTGTAATTGCTCTGCCCGTACAACGCGTAGCTTTCGGTGTCGGTGGTGCTGTATTGGCCGCTGGCATTGACCCGGTTTTGCGCCACCGAAAAGGTCAGGCTGTCGCGCTCGGCGCGGAAGCGTTCCTTGTACAGATACACACCGAGGGTGTAGCTGAACCTGTCGTATTCGCCGTTGAGCTGGAATTCCTGGGTAGCGTAGCGCTGCTTGTAGGTGATCAGGTTGTTCTGGATCGGCGACGCGGTGCCGCTGTTGGCCTGGCCGGAGTTGTCGTAGTCCACCGGCTGGTCGAATTCCGACCAGGCCGTGACCGACTTGAAATTAAGGTGGTCATCGATGCTGTAGATCGCGCGCAGTACCGCGCTGCCCTGGTCCAGCTTGTTCTTCGGGTCGAGGCTGCTGTAGGTCTTGAACTTGTCGAAATGGCCATTGGCCGGGTTGAAGGGCGTATAGCTGGTGGTATCGCCGCGGTCGAAGGTGCCGGCCAGGGTCAGTTGCACGTCCCAGGGCGAATCCTGCGGGGCCAGGCGCAGCTTGCCGCGGTAGGACTGGATGTCGATGTTGTTGACGTCCTTGTGGCGGGTGCGGTTGTACACGGTGCCGTCGCGGGTCAGGCGTATGGCCGAAAAGCTGCCGAACAGGGTGTTGTCCACCAGCGGCCCACTGACCAGCAGGCGCCCGTTCTGTGCGTTGAAGTTGCCGGCACCCAGCTCGACGAAGGCGCGGGCCTGCTGGGTCGGGTCGCGGGTGATTACCCGTATCGCGCCGGCTGCACTGTTGCGCCCGTACAGGGTGCCTTGTGGGCCGCGCAGCACTTCAACGCGCTCCACGTCGTTGAAGTCCAGCATCGAAGAAATCGCCCGCGGGATGTACAGGTCGTCGGCGTATACCGCAACGGCCGCTTCCTGAATCGGGTCGGTCTCGCCAATACCGCGTATGCCGTAGGTTTGTGCGCTGTAGGAAATGGACTGGCGGTTCAGGGTGAGGTTGGGCACCCGACCGGACAGGTCGCGGATGTTGTTGATCTGCGCATCCTGCAGGGTGCGCTCGTCGAAAGCGCTGATCGCCAGCGGGGTTTTCTGCAGGTTCTCTTCACGGTGCTCCGCTGTGACGGTGACTGTTGGCAGCTTGTCGCCTGGCGTTTGGGCAGGCTCGGCGAAGGCCGTGGGCGTGAACAGGGCAAATGCAACGGCGGCGGACAGGTGAGGGCGTACAGGGTAGGGCAAAGGCTTCATGCTGCAGCTTCCAGATAACCAGCATCGAATGGGATTTCGGATACCTGGATACCGCAGCCGGGTGTGATGACCTGAGGCGCAAGGAGGTATTAGGTTCCTTTGCCTCCGCCAGTCAGGGGTCGGTCTGGTGAGAACATATCTCTATGAAAAAACGTTTTGAAATACTTTTTGCGTCTAAGCTAATATTATTAATATGAATTAATAAAAATGCTTAAAATTCAATAAATGCATTTTATGGTTGATGTAGAGGTGGTTTTTCAGGCGCCGAGTGGTCAGTCAGGACTAAACCTCCACATCCACGAAGCTGGTGGGTTACTTCGAATCGCTGCGGGCCAAGGTTCGTAAGCCTCAAGGATGAAAAGCAAACCTCTTTGGCTAACGCAGGGGGCTAGCTGTCTCCGGTTTGCACCCCTGCGCCTGAGCGTCACTCCAGGTAAATCTTGGTCAACAACCGCAACAACTGGTCCCGCTCCTCATCATTCAGCGTCGAGGTCGCCTCGCGGTCGCTGTCCTTGGCGATCTGCTTCAGTTCCTTGAGCAGCGCTTCTCCCGCCTTGCTCAAGAAGATCCCGTAAGACCGCTTGTCCGGCTTGCACCGCACGCGCACGGCCAAGGCCCGTTCTTCCAGCTTGTTCAGCAGGGGCACCACCTGCGGTGGCTCGATCGCCAGCGAGCGCGCCAGGTCAGCCTGCAGCAATGCCGGTGTCGTCCTGCACCCGCACGGGCGTGTCGTGCGGGGAGAGCGTCGTTGAACGCCCCCTGTTCGCCACCCCGAACGGCACATGCACCATCGGCAAATCCCCCGCCGGCGACTGCAAGTGGCTGCGCTGGTCGTCGAAGAACACATGCGGCTTCAGAATCGACAACACCCTGGGCTTCTCCATGCCGCCGAGAAAGAAGCACTCGTCCGGCGATACGCCCCAGTCCTTCAACGTCGTCACCACCCGCTCATGTGAAGGCGCATTGCGCGCCGTGACAATGGCAATCCGCAAGATCCGCTTGTAGTCCGGGTTCTCGGCCAGCTTGCGGTCCTCCAGCATGCGTATCAGCGAAAGCTTGCGGTACAGGTCCGCCAGCGGCCCTGGCGAATGCGGAATGCCCTTGTGTACACGCTCGTGCTCCTGAAAGTCATCCAGGTTGTCGTTGCGCTTGTACACGCTCTCCGCCTCGTCGTCGGCAATCACGCCATCGAAGTCGAAGGCGACGCGCAATTCGGTGTCGATCTCGTCATCGTAGATGCGCGTCGGCAGCACCCGCCCGGCCGGGTAGTTGGCGTCGATGGCTTTCTGCACGTCTTCCTCATTGGCACTGAGGAACAGCGAGGCGTTGAATGCCGGGATGTACTCGTAGGGCGAGCGGCCCGACATGAACGCCGCGCGGGTGATGTCCAACTGATAATGGTTGATCGAACGAAATACCCGCAGGCCGGTTTCCGGGGAGTTGCGCGAGAGCAGCACCACCTCTACCGGCAGTTGCTCGGGGAAGGCCTGGTTGATACTCAGGAAGCGGCGAATGAACGGGAACGCCACGCCTTTGGGGAATGGCTCGTCCAGGTTCTGCTGCTGGTGATGGCGGTACGCCTCGACGCCTTGGGTCTTGTAGATGTCGTCCGAGACCGTGAGGTCGAACAGCGCACTTGAGGCAACGCCAATGACCAGTTTCTGTTCGATGGGGTAAGGCATTGAGCAACTCCTGAGCCTGTGCTGAGGGCAAGTGTACGCCTGCGCGGTGACGAAAGCCCTCAAGCCTCCGGTACCAGTCCGAGCAGCACCTGAACCTGGCGCTGCAACTGGCTCACATGCTCGCGCTCTGCACGCAGCGCGGACTGCAGCTCGCGGTTTTCCTGTTTATGGATGCGAGCGGAGCGCTCCAGCTCGCGGTCGCCTTGCAGCAGGTCCCACATCTCGCCTTGGCGAGCGTTTTGCAGACACACCAGCAGCAGGGTGATACCGCAGACGCCCAGCAGAGAGATTTCGATAGCTTCCATGTGACGCTTCCTTGGGTAGTGGCAGTTTGCCGGTAAGCGAAACGATATGTCCATAAAGGCTACATGTCGCATTGCAGACCTCCCCGTTACTGATCAACCACTCAAATCTCTCGTTCATCAGTGGATCCAGTGATGCCAATTTGATAGCTTTCCGCCCCTTACCGCTGTATCCGGATAGGAATTGATGAACCAGCTATACGAACACGGCACTCTGACCCCGGTCGCGAAGCCGATTGTGGACAGGGTGATCGAGACCGCCCTTGGCAGTCTGGACGCTACTTCCGATAACAAGGTACTGCGTGGCCTCAACGATGCGTTGGCGGGCGAAATAGAACGTTTGAACGCAGACGTCGCGACCCCGGATGGCGACCTGCAGGGGCCACTGAGGGTGTTGCGAGAACTCAGGCAACAGCTCGACGAACTGCTGGCGCTGGCCGATGGTCATGCCTTGTGCAGGCAAGCGGTGGAGCGCCTGGCAAGTGTGCAAGGCCAGCATGAAATCGAAATGGCCGCGCTGCAGGCCAGTGCCGAGGTGCAGAACCGCAAGCTGGTGGCAAGTACCTTGGCCCGCGTGCAAAAGGAAGGGGCAATCCGCAAGAGCCTTGAGCAGTACCAGGAGCAGCTGGCCGCCAGCAACCTGGCACGGGAAGCGCTGTCTACCACGGTGACGACGGCTTTGAAGAGGCTTGCGCTGGCGACCAGCACCCAGGCTCAGCGCGTTGATAGCGTCGAGACGCATTTGGCCAGCCTGGTGGAGCGCCAGCGTGAATGCGAGCTGCAATTGCAGCAGGTGTGCGGGACGGGCTGGGCGGTGTATCTGGAGCGCAATGCAGTGCCGCTGGTGGCGTTGGCGGTGGCTGTGTTTGCGCTGGGGCTGAACCTGTTCGGTTGAACGCAACTTACAGGCAGACCTCAGGCCTGCACGGTGCCTGGGGCAGCCTGCGTGCCCGCGAAGAATCCAGCGCGGTGGATGGCACCGGCTTCGCCGGTGTTCGCGGGCATGCCCGCGCCCACAGTGATCGCGCAAACTCTGACATTTTTAACACGACAGTGGCTCCCGCAGGGCTCAGCGTCGAGCTGCCAGGGCCTCAGGGTTGGCAACGTTCTTTGGCTTTCCTTCGAAAAACGCCAGCACATTGTCGAAGGCATCGCCAAAGTACAGCTCGTAGCCGTTCTTCTCCACGTACCCCAGGTGCGGCGTACTGAGTACGCGTGGGTGGCGCAGCAGCGGATGGGCCGGGTCGAGCAGCGGCTCCTCCTCGTACACATCCACCGCCGCGAAACCCGGTCGCCCAGCATCCAGTGCCTGTAGCAATGCCCCCGGGGCAATCAGTTCTGCGCGGCTGACGTTCACCAGCAAGGCGTCGGGCTTCATGTTGGACAGGTCGTCGAAGGTCACCCCGTGGCGTGTCTGGTCGGACAGGCGCAGGTTCAGGCTGACAATATCCGCTTCGGCAAAGAATGCCTCACGCGAGGCAGCAGCGCGATGGCCATCGGCTTGGGCTGCGGCGCGGCTGCTGTCGCTGCCCCACACCAGCACAGGCATGTCGAACGCCTGAGCATAACGCGCCAGACGCTGGCCGATCTTGCCGTAGCCCCAAATCCCCAGCAGCTGGCCGGCCAGCGCCTGGCCCAGATTGACCTGCCATTGGCCTTGGCGGAAAGCATCGATGGCCGGCACCAGTTGCCGGCGGGCATTGAGGATCAGCGCCCAGGCAAGTTCTGCAGGCGCCACCGGCGAGCCGCGCCCCTCGGTCACCGCAATGCCGCGTGCGGTGCAGGCAGCCAGATCCAGGTGGCTGGACACCTTGCCGGTCTGGCTGATCAGCTTGAGGTTGGGCAGGCGGTCGAGCAAGGCGGCGTCGATGCGGGTACGTTCGCGGGTGAGTACCAGTGCGTCGGCATCGGCAAAGCGTGCTGCAAGTTGCTCCAGCGTGGCCGGCTGGCGCTCATGAAGCACACTGACAGCGTGCCCGCTCAGCTTGCCGAAGCAATCGAGCGTGCGGATCACATCCTGGTAGTCGTCGGGAATGACAATGCGCATGGTGGTCTGGCCTTGGCGGTACAGTGAAGCGTCGAAGATAACCCAACTGCGCGCATCAACGTCAGATCAGGATGTAGTCGCTGCGCACCACCACCGGCTCATGCGCCCCTTCGACCAGGTGCACGAACTGCCCGCCCACCTGGTCGATTGCCAGGCAGTCGTCGACATCGAGCAAGGCGTCGGTGTGCGGCTTCAGCCAGTGTGCCTGCATGCGCTGCTTGCCCAGGGCCTTGGCTTCGGTCTTGTTGTGGGCGGCAACCAGCAGGTAGCGGTGCGCCTCGCCGAACACATCGCGCTCGTAACCGCCGAGGTTGATGAAGTACAGGTGCAGTGCGCCGCGGGCAGGGGCGTCCGGGCGCAGTTCGATCCGTTGGCCGTCCACGCCGTGCACTTCCAGCCACGAATCGATGTGCAAGCCTTTCGCGCTACCGAACCAGGCCTGGCGCAGCTGCGGGTAAGCCTGTTCGAAGGTGTCGGCCTGGGCGAATACCACGTCGTGGACTTCGATCTTGGCGCCGGGGTGGCGGCCTCCGAGCATGACGACGTAAAGCATGGGCGGTCCTTTGCGTGGCATTGAGTGAAAGTGCATTGTACCCAGCCACAGCCAGTTCGATGAAGCGATGCCTGAGCATTGTTGGAGCGGGCATGCCCGCGAAGCAGGCCGTGCGGTGGATGGCAAGGGCTTCGCCCGTCTCGCCCGCGCTGCCGTTGGCTTCCTCGAATGCCACCGTGGCACTGTGATGCCGCGCCGGGGACGAGTCCACCGATTACAAGGGATTGCGCAGGCCGCCAGACAGGTGCTCTACCAGAAAATCCACGAACACCCGCACCCGCGCCGGCATCGCCTGGCCACCGACGAACACCGCATGGATCGGCTCGCGGTCGTCAGGGTTGTACGCCTCCAGCAATGGCACCAGCCGCCCGCTGGCCAGGTCGTCGACCACCGTGAAGGTACCGATGCGTGCCACGCCGGCACCGATCCTGGCCAGTTGCGCCAAGGCTTCGCCGCTGCTGCATTCGATATTGCCCGTCACCTTCAACGAGAATACCTGCCCGTCGCGGCGAAACGGCCAGTCGGGCGTGGCACGGCGGAAGTTGAAGCGCAGGCAGTTATGCCGGGCCAGGTCTTCAGGCTCAAGCGGGGTGCCGCAGCGTTGCAGGTACTCGGGCGAGGCAACCACCACCTGGCCGGTTTCACCAATGGCGCGGGCGCTCAATGAACTGTCCGGCAGGTGCCCGAAACGCAATGCCACGTCGGCCTGGCCGCCGAGAATGTCGGCCACTTCGTCACTGAGGGTAAGGTCAACCAGCACTTGCGGGTAACGTGCGCTGAAGGCCGCCAGCAGCGGTACCACGGTCAGCCGGGCATGGCCCAGCGCAGCGCTTACCCGCAAGCGCCCGCGCGGCACGCCCTGGTCGGTGATGGCTTCTTCCACTTCGAGCATGTCGGCCAGCACCCGCCGTGCACCGCGCAGGTACGCCTCACCCTCGGGGGTGAGGGTGATCGCGCGGGTGGTGCGCAGTAGCAGGCGGGTGCCCAGGCGCTGTTCGGTGCGGGCGATGATGCGGCTGACCGCAGAAGGCGTCAGGTTCAGTGCCCGCGCGGCGGCCGACAGGCTGCCTTCTTGCGCTACCCTGGCAAATATCTCCATCTCGCCGGATCTTCCACTGAAGTCCATTTGTGCCTCGTGCGCAAAGGTGGTTGGCAAAAAAGCAGTCTAGTGCGCTTTTGAAATGGATCGTAGCATTTGCGGCATAGATAAGGAGCTTGCCATGCGTATCAATCCACCTCTCGTCGCACTTGCCATCGGTGCCTTTGGCATCGGTGTCACCGAGTTCGCCCCCATGGGCATGTTGCCCAGTATCGCCACTGACCTTGGCGTCTCCATCCCCGCTGCCGGGCTGCTGGTCAGTGCCTATGCCATTGGCGTGCTGATCGGCGCACCGCTGATGACCTTGGCCACGGTGAAGATCCCGCGGCGTTATTTGCTGATCGGGCTGATGGCCATTTTCACACTGGGTAACCTGATGTCGGCCCTGGCCAGCGATTACACCAGCCTGCTGGTGGCCCGTGTGGTCACCTCGCTCAACCACGGTGCCTTCTTTGGCATCGGCTCGATTGTCGCGGCCAGCGTGGTACCCCCCGAGAAGCGCGCCGGGGCGGTGGCGGCAATGTTCATGGGCTTGACCCTGGCCACCATCGGCGGCGTGCCGCTGGCGACCTGGTTTGGTGAAATGCTGGGTTGGCGCACAGCATTCTGGGGTATTGCCGGGCTTGGCCTGGTGGCGATGACCACGCTCTGGTACGCGCTGCCCAATGTGCCGTCGCCCAAAGGTGACGGGGCCATGGCCGAAATCCGGGTGCTGGGCCGCGGCCCGGTACTGGCGGCGTTGCTGCTAACGGTGGTGGGTTCCAGTGCGATGTTCACGGTGTTCACCTACATTGCGCCGATCCTGCAGAGCGAGGCGGCGGCGTCCACCACCTTCGTGACAGCCATGCTGGTGTTGTTCGGTGTGGGCCTGACCTTGGGCAACGTGTGGGGCGGCAAGGCGGCAGACCGCTCGATCGACCGCACGCTGATCGTGTCGTTGGCGTTGTTGATTGGCGTGCTGCTGGTGTTCCCGCTGGTGCTGGACTGGCCGCTGCCGACGGCCTTGGCGATCCTGGTGTGGGGCGCGGCCAGCTTTGCACTGGTGCCGCCACTGCAGATGCGGGTGATGGAGGCAGCCAAGGATGCGCCCAACCTGGCATCGGCGGTGAACATTGGTGCATTCAACCTGGGCAATGCGATTGGCGCGGCGCTGGGTGGCGCAGTGATCAACGCAGGTTTGGGCTACCCGGCGATTTCCCTGGCGGGCGCGGCGATGGCGGCGCTGGGGTTGGTGATGGTGTTGCTGTTTGCCTGGCGTGGGCGGGTGGTGGCAGCGGGGCGGCAGGTTGCGGTGTAATTAGCTGAGATCGCCGGGGGCGCTGTGCGCCCCTATCGCGGCACAAGGCCGCTCCTACAGGGGAATGCGATCTCTTGTGGGAGCGGCCTTGTGTCGCGATAAGGCTGTAAAGCAGCCCCAGGATATTGCAGGTGGGCCCCCTCAACACACCTCAGAACTTGCCGCGCAAGGTCAGCATGTAGTTGCGTGGCGCGCCGTACCAGTTGCCGGTGTCGCTGGCATCCACGGTCTGGTAGTACGTCTTGTCGAACAGGTTGTTGCCATTGAGCGTGGCCGTCCAGTGTTCATCGATGCGGTACTCGACCAAGCCGTTCCACACCGCATAACCGGCCTGGCGGAACGCATACGGGTCTTGCTGGCTGAGCCCACCGTCGGGCAGGCGGCGCTGGATGAAGCCACTCTTGTAGCTGTCGCTCTGGATGGTGGCCCCCAGGCCGACCTTCCACCGCTCGAACTCGCCGGGCAGTTGGTAGGTGGTAAAGAACTTGAACAGGTGCTTGGGTGTTTGCGTGCTCATCGGCGTGCCGTTGTTGGCAGCATTGCCGGCAACACGTTGCCTGTTGATGTTGAAGGTGTAGCCGGCCATGGCTTGCCAACCGGGGGCCAGCTCACCGGAAATTTCGCTGTCGATACCCTTGCTGATCACCTCGCCAGAGGCGCTGTAGAAGCCTTGGCCAGTGCTCACCGCTTCGTTCAGACGCTTGGTGTAGTAAAGCGCGCTGGACAGGTTGAGGCGCCCATCGAGCAACTCGCCTTTGGTACCGAACTCGTAGGTTTCGCCCTCGATCGGGTCCAGTGGCTGGCTGCTGGGGGACTTGAAGGCGGTTTGCGGCTGGAAGATCTCGGCATAGCTGGTGTACAGCGACCACTGCCGGTTCAGGTCGAGCACCAGCGCGCCAAACGGGGTGATGACGCCGCGGTTGCTTTCCTTGACCCGGGTGTCGGCATTGTTGAACACCGGGACCACGGTGCGGGTGTTGTCACGGTAGTCGGAGTAGCGTGCGCCCAAGGTCAGGTGCAGTGGCTCGGCAAGCTGCGCCTTGAAGGTGGCATATGCACCGGATTTGCGCTGGTTCCAGTCGGGGTTGTAGTAGTAGCTGGGGGGTGTCCGCGGCTTGGGCATGGCGCCGGCGTCACCTGTGGTGATGTCGAAGGGCACGTTGATGTCGCTTACTTGCGACAGGTCGCTGTCGTCGGAGTAGCTGCGCATCACTTCTTCATAGTCGGCGCCGACCAGCAGTTCGTGGGTCAGGCCAAAGGCTTCGAAGGTGCCGGACAGGTTGGCATCGAACAAGTCCTGCTGGTTGTTGTAACCGCGGATGAAACGCTTGAAAGTGGTCTGGTTGGTGTTCGGGTCGACGGCGGCGCTCACTTCGCCAATGTCCTGGGTCGAATCGAACTTGCTTTTGGTGTAGCTGGCCTTGAGCTTCCAATTGTCGTCCAGCGCGTGCTCGACCTTGGCGAAGTACTCGGTGCGCTTGTAGTTGTTCGCGGACCAGTCGGCGGCCAGCGAGCGGCTGCGCGAGGTGCCGATCTCGGTGCCGTCCTTGTAGCGCACCAGCCCCCGGTCCCAGTAACCGTCCATGTCTCGCCATTCATAGGTGCCGCCGATGCTCACCAGGGTGGCCGGGCTCAGGTCTGCCTCCAGGGTGCCGAAGATCACGTGCTTTTCGCTGTCGGCATTGTCGTAGAAGTATTTTTTGTCCTCGAACGACATCGCCACGCGGCCGCGAAGTGCACCGTCGAACCCCAGCGGGCCAGTCAGGTCGACTTCGGAGCGGTAGTTGTCCCAGCTGCCGGCCGACTGGCTGATGCTCAGCTGGTTGAAAGGCAAGGCGCGCTTGCGCACCAGGTTGATGCTGCCGCCCGGGTCGCCAGTGCCGCCGAACAAACCGTCGGAGCCACGTAAAACCTCGACGTGGTCGTACGCGGTCATGTCGGGCAGGGTGTCGAAGGCTTCGTTGCGCAGCATCGGTGCGCCGCCGTCGGTCTGGATACTGCGGATGACGAAACCACGCGAGTAAATCTGGTTTTTCGTGTCGTTGCCGCCGACCACGGTGATGCCGGTGGTCTGGTCCAGCACCTGGGTCAGGCTGGTGAGGTGCTGGTCATCCATGCGCTGGCGGGTCATGACACTCACGGACTGCGGGGTTTCGCGCAGGCTGCGTGGTGTCTTGCCGCCTGTGCTGATGGTGCCTGTGGTGTAGGAACCGGTGTTCTCGGTCTGCTCGCCTAGGTTGGCAGTGCCGGTCACGTTGGTCGGGTCCAGTGCCACAGCACCCAATGGCAGCGGTTCGCTGGCCGGGATCAGGCGGTAGCCGCTGTCCTGCGGCATGGCTTGCAGGCCGCTGCCGACCAGTAACTGCTGCAGGGCTTGTTGGCTGCTGAAACTGCCGCGCAGCCCGGCGCTGTATTTGCCGGCCAGGTCACCCGGGGTAAAGGCAATGTTCAGGCCGGTGCTGCGGCTGAGGGCAATCAAGGCTGCATCCAGCGAACCGGCCGGGATGACGAGCTCGTAGCGGGTGGCGGTGCTGGCGCTGTCGGTGGCATGGGCCAAGGGCAGCGTAGCCAGGCCCAGGCTGCTGCAGAACAGGGCTTGGCGGATGGCGAGGCGCAGGGGGGCGGGTCGGGTCACGTGGGGTTCTCGTTGGCAATTTGAGTGTTCTGCTGTGTATGCCGGGCGAGATTGCAAACCCCTTCACCCGGCGAGCACTTTTTTGCCAGGTTGTTTCAGGCGCTCAGGCGTACCCAGTAACGCGTCATTGCCTGTACGCGCAAGCCGTGGGCCTGGGCGATGAACGTCAGGGTGGCGTCGGTGTCGGTGAGGTTGAAATTACCGCTGATAGTGCGTTTCGCAACCTGCGGGTCACAGCCCAGATAGCCGTTGCGATAACGGCCGAGCTCGTCGAGCAGTTCGGCCAGCGGCATCGCCCGTGCAGTCAGCAGGCCGTCGCGCCAGGCGGCGGCGTCTTCGGCGTTGCCGGGCAGGCGCAGCACGTTGTCGCGGGTTACCTGCCAGGTTTCTCCGGGTTGGGCAACGGCACCGGTACCCGAGCGTGGCTGTATGTTCACGGTGCCTTCGGCAACGCCCAGGCGGCAGGCGTCGGCGTACTGACGTATGTTGCAGCGGCTGCCGTGGGTGGTGAACGTGGCCAAGGTGGTGGTGACCTGCAATGGGCGCTGTTGCAGGCTGGCGCTGTCGGCACCACTGACCAGGTACAGCTCGCCCCGCAGCAGGTCGATGCGCCGTTGCCGGGCATCGAAATACACACGCACGGCGCTGTCGGTATTTAGCTCCAACTGGCTGCCATCGGCCAGGGTCCAGCGCTGATGTTCGCCGACACGGGTGCTGTAGTCGGCCATCAGCCGCTGCCAAGGCGCGGTTTCGCGGGTCCCCCAGGCGGTGGTGCCGACTGCCGCGAACAGCGCCAGCAGTTTCAGCACCTGGCGCCGCTGCAGGCGGGCTTCAGGCAGTTTTTCCAGCGCCCGGCGCGCCAGCCCGCTCGGCACACCGGCAAAGTGCCCGCTCAGGCTCTGCATGCGCGCCCAGGCCAGGCGGTGGGTTTCGTCATCCGCCAGCCAGGCCTGGAAGGCCGCCCGGGTAGCAGGGTCGGGCCGGTTGTAGGTGAGACGGATCGACCATTCGATGGCCTGGTCTACTGTTGCGCCGGGTAGCGCCGGCAGTGTGCTGGTGCTCATGGCGTGCTCTCGAAGACAAGCTGATAGCAATGGCGCAAGGCTTTGCTGAGGTCGCGTTCGACGGTGGACAGCGACACCCCCAGCTGTTCGGCAATGCGCGGGCAGGGCATGCCATCCAGTTGTGCCAGCAGGAAGATGGTGCGCGTGCGTGCGGGCAGCGCGTCAAGCAGCCGGTCGATGGCCACCAGTGCCTCGAGGGCCAGGGCACTGGTCTCCGGTGATGGCACTTGAGCCTCGGGCAGCTGCGCCAGCGTGTCCAGCCAGGCCCGCTCGATGTCGCGATGGCGCCACAGGTCGATGACCAGCCCGCGGGCAATCGTGCGCAAATAGGCACGTGGCTCCAACAGCGCATTTGCCTGGCGCCTTTGCAGTACCCTGACAAAGGTGTCGTGGGCAAGGTCGGCAGCATCCGCTGCACTGTTCAGCCGATGGCGCAGCCAGCCTTGCAGCCAGCCGTGGTGCTCGACGTAAAGATGCTCGATGGGGTGTCTGCTGCCGGGCATGACGCTCTTCCGTGTTCGTGCACTAATGGTAATGACTCGCATTATTACCCAATGCCCGGCAGTGAAACCAGTGTTGTACGTTACGGCGTACCGTTACGGCCGTGCAGGTGATAGGCCGGGCGTTCGCTCAGGCGTTCGTAATAATCGCGAACCGCTGGCAGGTGCGGGTGCTCGAACGGCGTTTCGAACCAGCGGTTGACCGAGAGGCCGATAGGGATATCGGCCAGGGTGAACTGGCTGCCGGCTACGTAGGCACCGGTGCTGGCCAGTTGGCGGTCGAGGATATGCATGTAGTGCGACCATTCGGCGCAACCGGCGGCCAGTGCTTGCGGGTCCTGGTGGGAGGGGGAGTGCCTGACCAGTGACATGAATGCGTAGCTCCACGAGCGGTTCAGGTCCGAGGCCTGCCAGTCGATCCACTGGTCGATCCTGGCCCGCGCCTGGGCATCGTCGGGGTAGAACGCGGTGGCACCGTAGCGGTTGGCCAGGTAGCGGATGATGCTGTTGGACTCCCACAAGGTGAAGTCGCCATCCTGGATCACCGGGATCATGGCGTTGGGGTTCAATGCCAGGAACTCCGCGCTGTCAGTGGCCTGGAAGCCAGAGCCCCAATCTTCGCGCTCGAATGCGACCTCGAACTCGCAGCAGGCCCACAGGACTTTTCGCACATTGATGGAAGAAGCTCTGCCCAGTATCCGTAGCATGGTGTTCGTCCTGGTGTGGGGGAGGTTGATCGTCCGACACTGGCAGGTGCCGGTCAAGGGGCTGATCGGTGGCAGAGCGCCCATTTCATGGGGTTCGTGTAGTCCATTTCCGAAAGTGGTTCTTTCCATCCTGCTGGTCATTGTGATGGGGGAGGTGGCGTCCTAGGCTGGGGATGCTCGTAACCCCGAGGAATGGACATGGACAACGACACCCCGAAAAGCAGCAAGCTCAATGTCGTGCGTGCAGCGAGCCGGTTTGGCAACGCCGATGCCGAACTGGTGCAGATGAAACCGCAGCTGCCAATGAGGACCGCACTGACGGAGGCCTCGGGCATCATGGGCTGCATCACTGAAATTACCCGCAAGGCCATCGACAGGCCAGCCGACCGCAAGGTGATGATGCAGGCCACGTTCTATCTGGCCGGCATGGCCAAGGCACTGATCGATGGCCAGCTGCTGCAGGTGCGTCAGGCGCGTGAAGGTGAGCGCGAACCCTAGTCAAGCTTGCCTGGGGGCCCTTAACTTGGCACCCTTGGGCGGTTTGAATCGTCTGCATCACCACAGAAGGAAGTTTGCATTGAGCTGGGACAAGGTGGGGAAACTCCTCGTAGCCGTGCTTTTAGGCCTGATGGTGCTTTTGACCGCCTACGTGTTGCTCAGGAGCAGCCCGCGCCTGGAGGCGTCACTCACCTATGCCTACCTCACCTATCCCACCCAGTTCAGCGAGCGCATAAGCAAAGCCAGCGAGCAACTCAAGTATGAGCAGTTGCAGGGGCGTATCAACAGTATCGGCCAGGGCGGTCTGAGCCACGATCAGGTCGAGCGCCTGATTGAAATGGCCCAGGCACCCTATGCGCAGTTGTTCGCCAAGCCCTTCGAGGCCGGGCTGGTCGATCACCGTACCGGCTTGCTTATCGAACTGCGCAACAGTGGTGACGCGCCGGTACGGGAGGTAAAGATCCGTCTGCCAGCCAAGGGCCTGGTGCAGGTGCGTGATGCTGCCGGCAACGACACCCTGCTGGAGACCGCTACCGCGCAGGTGGACATCCCGTCCATCGAGCCAGGTGGCACGTGCAAGGTCTGGGTCTATTTCGATGCAGACTATCTGCAGATCCGCCAGGGCGGGGTCAGCATCAGCCACGCCGACGGAGTGGCCAATGTGCAGGTGTACCACGAGGTCATCGGTTTTCCGGCCATGGTGGCCCGCTACAGCCGCGAGTTGATGGTGTTGCTGGGCGTACTGGCGGTCAGCGTACTGGGCCTGGGTTATGCCTGCCTGGCACGGCGTAGACCGCGGTAAACGCCTCACCTGCAGGAGCAGCCTTGTGCT
>Ga0308157_10001120_pt1 | contig 62731 bp, 66 predicted proteins | sample PhyBR1_FD_201035 | JGI IMG/M metagenome (GOLD analysis project Ga0308157, IMG submission 201035) | Phyllosphere microbial communities from UC Gill Tract Community Farm, Albany, California, United States - DLSLB.R1 | ecosystem: Host-associated > Plants > Phyllosphere > Unclassified | place: USA... | reverse complement strand
TGAACCGTGGTGGTGTGTCTTTACGCCCAGGTGACGGTATTATTCACTCTTGGTTAAACCGTATGCTTCTTCCGGATACCGTTGGTACTGGTGGTGACTCGCATACTCGTTTCCCAATCGGTATTTCTTTCCCGGCGGGTTCTGGTCTGGTAGCGTTCGCTGCAGCAACTGGTGTTATGCCACTTGATATGCCTGAATCTGTACTTGTGAAGTTCAAAGGTAAAATGCAGCCTGGTATCACGCTACGTGACCTAGTACATGCAATTCCTTACTACGCAATCCAAGCGGGTGACTTAACTGTAGAGAAGAAAGGTAAGAAAAACATCTTCTCTGGTCGTATCCTTGAGATCGACTTAACAGAAATGGAAACTGACTTAACTGTTGAGCAAGCGTTCGAACTTTCTGACGCTTCTGCTGAACGTTCAGCTGCTGGTTGTTCGATCACGCTTTCTGAAGAGAAAGTTGCTGAATACCTTCGTTCAAACATTACTATGTTGAAATGGATGATTTCTGAAGGTTATGGCGATGCGCGTACCATGGCTCGTCGTGTTGAGAATATGGAAAAATGGTTGGCTAACCCAAGCCTTCTTAAAGCTGACGCTGACGCTGAATACACGAAAGTGTACGAAATCGATCTAGCTGACATTAAAGAACCTGTTCTTTGCTGCCCGAACGATCCAGATGATGCGAAACTTCTTTCTGACGTTCAAGGCGTAAAAATTGACGAAGTATTCGTTGGTTCATGTATGACGAACATCGGTCACTTCCGCGCAACTGGTAAGTTACTTGAGAAAGTTCCTGGTGGTGTATTGTCAACTCGTTTGTGGATTGCTCCGCCTACGCGTATGGACGAACATCAGTTGATGGAAGAAGGTTACTACAACATTTATGGTAAAGCTGGCGCGCGTACTGAAATGCCAGGTTGTTCATTATGTATGGGTAACCAGGCGCGTGTGGCGCCGAACACGACTTGTGTATCGACTTCTACTCGTAACTTCCCGAACCGTTTAGGTCAAGGCGCGAACGTTTACTTAGCGTCTGCTGAACTTGCTTCTGTTGCTGCTGTATTGGGTAAATTACCTTCTCCAGAAGAATACCAACAGTACGCGGCTCAAATTGACAGCATGTCAGCTGATATCTATCAATACTTAAGCTTCGACAAGATGAGTGAATATACTAACGCTGCTAAAGACGTTGATACGAAGAAAATTGCTGCTGCTCAGTTGACTTAATTCATTGTTAATTAAGCAATAAGCGGTATAAGATAGGGGCTGATTAATCAGCCCTTATTTTTTGGAGATTTATAAATGTCAATTAGCATTTGAGAAAATATTGATCATTTAAACTTCAATAAATATGAATGTATTAAGAATGGTTTTTTGAGAAATAATAAAGGTGAAATGTCTTTTTTTCGAGATAAAGAATCTCGGTTGTTGTCAAAGGCTGTAGGTGAAGTAGCAGTAAAAGATTTTAATTTTGAGGATAGAGAAGGCCAAATTCCAAGGGAGGAATTTCAGCTTGAATTTAAACATAAACATTATTCTGTTGATCAAAGGATTTTAATGCTGGCTATTCCTGAAAGTAGGAAAATAAATCAAATAAATGGAAAAAATAGCTACATTGATATTTATGTGGTAGAAGAGTTTGAGTTTATTGATAAGCATTGTTCGATAGAGGCTGAGTATTTAATAGAGTTTTTAGATGGTTTGAAGATTGATCATATTTTTCCACATTCAATGAGGATGAATGAAACCCATGAAAAAAAATATGAATTATATGGTACGAATTTTGAGATTATAGAGAAGATAATTAATCACAATAATTTCAATAAAAATAGTATCAGAATTAAATTCGAAGATGAGGACGTATATATAATTAAATTAGGTGTTGGAGATAGAGGCTTAATTTTATACAGAAAAAATTTAGAATTATTTAAAAGAGATAAAATTAGAAAAATAATATCCTTTATTTTAGGCTGTCCACTAGTCTTTTATGGGTATACTTTTGTAAATAAATATATGACTCCTTCATTTAGTTATTCAAGAACTATTCATGATAATGAGAGAGGACAATTGACTATCAATGTTCAAGTACCTACACCACTTAGTTTAAGTGCTTTAAATGTTATAGATTGTGAGATTTTTAAAAATTTGGTGCTAGAACTATATGTTAAGTATGATGAATACGATTTAGGTAATATATTCTTTACATATTGGGTAGCAGTAAATTCTAACTCTATTACTGCTGCCGTGCACTATGGGGCACTGATTGAAAAGCTACAAGCTACATATATGAAAATTCATGATGTTAGTTATAGTAAAATTTTAGATAAAGCAAGTTTTAAAAAATGCGGGAGCGATTACAGCAACAGTTGGATAGATTTGAGCTAACCTGTGAGCAAAAGAAAATTTTTTTAAATAAAATAGGGAATATGAATACTTATTCTCAAAAAGATAAGATGGATTTTTTTTGTAATGACATTTCATTATCTCTATCGAATATTGAAAAATTAGCTTGGCAACAGCGAAATGATGCGGCTCACGGTAATGACATAAGTGATATTAATCAAGCTTGGAAAAATACAATAATATTAAGAGAGTTAGTTAATAAGTTTTTGTTGAAGTTACTTACATCTAATAAATATTATTTGTCATATTTAGATGGTAAACCAGCAATTAAAGCTTTATAAAGCATCGCTAATGATTTAAAAAGTTGATGTAACAATGGCTAAACAATCCCGATTCCTCTGTATTGGCGGTTTCTTAAATGGAACCCAAGTCAAAGACCAAGGCGACAGCTTTGTCTGTGTTGAAAAGTCTAAAAATGTGACTTACCATAAACGTGAAATTTTCCATCCAGATTCTTGGGGGTCATGACTACTATGTGTGTGAAACCACGACAGATAAACAGGCACGAAACTGGGTGTATGACATCCAATCCAACTAATCTTTCATTCAGTAAATAATTTTAAACACATGCCCAGATCTTAAAAATGATTTGGGCCCCGTAACCTAAGCGATGTTAATGTTGTACGTATACATAAAATTTATCATAGTGTGTCTTACATTTTTCTAGCTGAACCTTTATCCATATTCCTTTAAAGCTGGATTAAAATGAAGCGAATATGGGTATAAATCTATGAATTTAAATAACTCCTTTAGTATAGGTAATTGCGGTTATTTTCTTATATATCGGGCGTCATTTAATCAGTAAAATTAACTTCTTTAAAACTATAATCTGCCTAAACCTCTGTAATCGGCGGTTTAGTTTTAGTCTTAATAACCTTTGTTTTATATATTTTAATATTAATGCGACTTTTAGGTATGAATTCAATCTATTCTCAGATTCATATTTTTTACATCAGTCGGCTTAGGTGCAGATCTCTCCAGACTAAAAGAAGAAGGTAAAGAGCACTTTAATTCAAATTGGTTTGATATTAATTTGATTTGCTTCAGCGCTAAGTACTACATAATCCCTTTCCCAACTTCAGGCTTTTATTTGCTTCATGGATTTGGCCATGAGTAAGCATTTTAATCACTCGAATATATTGAGTCATTATAGCTTTGATATACCATGATCTGGTTGAGATAAGAGCTATAACCTGTATAAGCAATTCTGTACTTCCTAAATGCGTTCAATGATCAAATTACAAATCCCACTAATCAATTTACTTGGGGGGTCAAAAGAATGGTTGGCCAATTTATTTAAAATGGTTTGGTCTTTTTCGGTGCCAATACCGACCAAGATTGGAATTGAACGTTTGTATAGTAGGGGGGTAGGTCATAGTCATTTGTCGCACTTCCACCATGAATAATCACAATTAGATTATTAGGTGCTGGGTTAAATTGTTTAGCCCATTGCCTTCATTTGCTAAATCTTCAGCAATACTCACTACACTGTATTTCCCTAAAACGTGGCTGTGTGATACATGAAATAACAGGTACTGGCTTTATCTACAGCATTTGCATTTTTTAAAGTCATCTAAACCTAATTATTTTCGGGCACAATCACCAATAAATTTTGAATATCCAATGGGGTAAGGGTATCTTATTTTTATTGATCCAACCTTATTTGGTCAAACATTCTAATTTGCTTAGAGCGCTGTGGAACTTCACTTAGGTGGTAACTCAAATCGATATCCTCCTCCATTAATTGAAAAACCATACTGCGGGTAAAAGCTGGGCTTTTTTGACATTGATTGTTCATATAAATAAAGGATAATAGATCATTTATTTATATGAACTCTTCTTTATGCCCATAATTGATATTAATAAGTTAAATACTATTTTTAGTGAAATAATAGCAAACAATAAAAAACCTGAAAAAATATTAATAGGATATAAGGTTTATGCTGAATTGATGAAGGATCGCAGATTCTTTGAAAAGGTAGTAGGCTCGGCAATGGATCCAAATAAGCGTACATATAACAATATTAAAATTAAAGTTACTCAAGATGACTGTCAGCTTGAAGTAAAGTGTTCAGTTTAACAAGTTTAGATAGTAACAAAAGCCCGGTCAAATAATCAGGCTATTGTTGGAACCTATTGCAAATGACTTTCAAAATAATCCTAGTAAAATAGTATGCATTCTCTAGTAATAGCAATTCCTAGTTTCAGCCTGTGCCTTCCCCAAGACTCAGGCTTTTTTTTGCTTAAAATTAAGGAGAAACATATGATTCAATTACTAATGTGTTTATTTGGTTTTGATGGTGCAACAGAAATTGATTACACGGTTGATGATAAAGAGATTAAAGTGTACCAAGATTAGTCGAAGAAAGTTAAGTAATAAATATTTAAGAAAATATAAGATTAATTCGAATACTCATAATATTTTTTATTTTCATAATGTTGAAACAATTTAATTCTATATTTAATGAAAATAAAGACGTAACTACAAAAAATCTAAAGTTTCAGCGTAAATTAAGCCTATTTAATTTGGGAGAGTTAGATAGGCTTTTTTATTAATATATATTTATATTATCCTCCTTGTCGAACGTATTACGACACATAAACCCCGTCATTAATTTGTCGGGGTTTTTCTTTTCTTGTAGTGATCTGCCTTCATGGTAAAACTGAAATTGATTACACGATTGATGGTAAAGTAAAGAAATCAAAGTGTGTCGGGCTTTTTAAAAGAATTTAAATAAGTCTTATAAAATTATATTTATACAAAACAAAAAATATTTAGGATTAATCAAGAAAAGGATTTTTGTTAATTTTTTTCATTTCTAATAAAAATAAGAACGCTGCTATGATAAATAATACTGCAACTGTGAAAAAAAACATGTCTTTTAAATATATTGCCACCGCAATGTTTAAAGTACTTATAGCTAATAAAAAAATAAAAATCACATAATAAATCTTATATATCATAGTTTTTGTCACAATTAAGTATTAATAGTGTTAACAATATATCAAGTTTATTTAATTTTAATTAAGCAAAAACTTACATTTTTAGATTAATTAAATAATCGCCAAATATACCATAGCCCATAACTCCCCATTCAGATCACTAATTTGGCAGGGGCTTTCTTTTCCTTATTAGGAGTTCTGTGAGAAACACAGTACAAGCTAAAAAATGAATTTAAATTCTTATTATGATTTATTTAACAATATGTACATCTGGCTATGATTTACTATTTTTATCATTGAAGAATAGAGGTGTGTATGTATTACAAACATAGACTTGAAGAAATTGCCGCCTTAAATAATGAAGGTGATGAAGTGGTTGTAACAAGGATTTATGAGCCCAAATCTGGAAGGAACTTCAATTCAACTATTAGTGGAGATATATATCGACCCTCTAATCAAATTATTGTTGATGGGCAAGTTATAAGACTATCTTTAGATAATTGTTTTATTCACCCCAAGAATAAAAAAATATATTCAATTTGATTAAAATTATTGTTAAAACCACCTTCGGGTGGTTTTTTTAATAGGTTTAATTTAGGAATATTCACCACTATAAAGCCTTGGCTGGTCAGAAGCTTGTCAAAAACAAATCAAGGATCAAGCCATTAGCTCAAGCAAAAAAAATCTTAGAAGTTGAACAAGATTTTGAACAGGTACTTGAGTATATTTACAATCAAATATGAAAAGAAATTTTAATCCACTAAATGTTGGTACTTTGATTTTCATGTAAATATTTTTTTAAAGTGATCAGTATTGTTCAAGATCCTGTTTACGCTACATATTCTATACAACTAAGGGAATATTAAATCATTGGAATAGGTAAAGAAGCAAGCTATAAAGTTCATTGGATTTAATGAGATAGTTATGATTAGAATGGATTGCTTTGCAATTGAGGTAGAGATACCTGCTAATAAGTGCCCTAAAGTAAGAGGCCGAAAAAGATTAATAAAAGAAGGAAAAGCCAAACTTCTGTTATCAAATAATACTTCAATGAGAAGAGCCCTGGAGGGTTTTACAAAATATGGATTATCGAGTGGCAGGAATGCAATAGTTTTGACATGTTCTGAGTTTAAGAACCGAGAAAATCAAATTGCAAGCTTTCTAAATAAAAGATTTGAGGATGATTGGAAGCTTAAACTGATACCTATCAAGATTAATTAATCTATTTACTCACCGTTGTGGGTTTTTTATAGCTATCTCTTACCACCGAAAGGTAGTTTTTTATGGAGCATGAGAATTGATAGATCTAAATAAAGAGAGATTTAAGAGATTTTCAAATTGAAGATTTATTGCAGCTCGGCACGATTGATGAAGTAAAGCCATCACAGAAAACTACAGTAAAAACTAAAAGTAGAAAAAGAGGTATGAGCAGGATGTCTAATAAACACGATTTAATTTCACTTCAAGGTAGCTACTTTAGAAAAAATGTTTAATAATCAAGTTTTTGCACTGATTAGTAACATCTCAGCGTTTTAATTACAAATCCCTATAAGTAAACTGAGTCGCATACTAAAGATGCGGTAATGTATATGAAGATTGGTCGAGTAATCAACGGCATACTGGAGCAAGTAACTAAAGAAAATCTTACAATAGTGCTAAGTAGTAAAACACTGAAAATTACAGAATCGACCATTGGTGCAGTTAAAGTAAGTGAAAATGATTAATTTTGACCTTCGTAATTTATCTGATATTAAATTTAAAGGACCAAGAGATGTAGCAATTACCGCAGAAATGCATTTTGGAATTGGTATTTGGTGTGGTTGTTTTTAACGAAGTCACTACTGATGTCAAATGGGGAGTCAAATCTAACTATTACTCGTACAGTTATTGCTACAAATCCAGGAGAAGATTATAGCTTCTTTATACTTGATATATAGTAGTTACTATTCGGGGAGATTGGCGGAGAGGGTATGAAGGAGACAGAACTTAAGCATATGAAACCTAATACTATATTCAGTATACGGGTTTTTTTAAATCACGAGAATATATTTCCTTTTTTATAAATCTAATTTTAAATATATCAGCATTTTTACTACCACATTCAATACTAACTTATTCTAAAAATTTTATAATATTTCCAATTATTTGCAGCGAAAAATAAATAAATCCTCTTTATCTCTAGGAGATATTAAGTAGTAGGATTTAGTATTTCAAACAGTAGAGTTGATAGATAATGCCACACGATTACGACCATTTTTTTTAGCTATATACATGGCAGTATCCGCTGCATCAACTAATGGCTCCCACTTTGAATCTATTTTAGGAATACTGGAATGTACCCCTACGCTAATCGTTACTTTTAATTCACTATTGTTAGATAAAATCAATGATGTTTCATTCACTGCTTTTCGTATACGGTTTGCGACAATTTCAGCACTTGCCAACGGGGTATTAGGTAAAATAAATACAAACTCTTCTCCCCCATAGCGCGCAGCTATATCAGTGGAGCGACAATTTAATTTTAATATTTTAGCTATATGTTGAATAACTTGATCACCTTGTAAATGACCATATGCATCATTAATTTTTTTAAAATGATCAATATCAATTACCATTACACTTAATATAGAACCTTGCTGTGCAGATTTTTGCACAATTTTTTCTAACTCTCGAACCAACGTAGCTCGGTTGGGTAGCTGAGTTAAATGATCAAGACGTGCTTTTCCTTGTTCCAATGCAACGTCCCGATCCCTAAGCATGACCACAAATCCAGAAGACAAGGCCATCATTTTGAAAAAAAGCATTAAGCAAACAGTCCATATTGCAAGAATATCCCAAGTTGAGGCTTCTGGAGGTAGTTCTAGGTTATTGGTGGTTTGAGTAAAGATTAATGAAGACGTAGTTATTAGTTGAATAATCACTGCACAAATTATTAATACCCATCCGCTACCTTGTATTTTAGAACGCATATGCAATAAAAGAATAAGGATATAGAGATTCTGTAGAATAGTAATTCCACTTTGTAAGATGTTAAATTGCATGAGAGATGTGGGAAGATAAACAATAACTAAAAATGTAGAAATTCCCAGCGGTAAAATTAGAATAGTTAGATCTCTTTTCCATTCTGTATTTTGGTTGAAACGGTACAAGCCTATTGTAAATGTTGCTATAGCCGCATTAATGAGAAGAGTTGATATAACGTGAAATTGAGCCAGTTCTAAAAGAATTTGCAATGTATACGCCGTATAGGAAAGGCCATATAGAAGTATACTTGCTATTGCCCAAGCTAATCCTTGCTGCCAGTATTTTTTACCTAAAGCCCACATTACCCAGGCTACTGTAAATGCAAACATTGCAGTCATACTAAAAGCGGTTAAAAAATCAGGTGTAAAAGATTTCACTTTATACCTCTTATAGTACTGTTTATTAAGTGTTCTATTATTCTTAAATATCAAGTATTTTATAAAACTTTAACATCTATTAATTGTTAAATTATTTTAATAAGTAAAATAGGATTGAAGAAAAATTTTGTCTGAATAAAGTTTTCTTCAGGCTTGGATTTTGTAATCATAACATATTATTTTAAAATAATTATTTAGTTAAATTTGAATTATTTTTGATAAATTTTTGACAGCTTGATGAAACACTTATCTGATGAATATTAGTATTATTTTTCTTTAAAATTTCTTAATTTTAAGTTAAAAAACATCATTCTGTTATAAATAAATAGGGCAAAAAACATGAATAATATTCATATCGGAGATATTGTTTATTTAAAATTTGTTCAGGCTTCTGTAATGGTTGAAGAAATTCGGGTCAATGAGGGTGTATCTGTAGAGTTTAATAACAAAAAGGAACTCATTCGAAAAACCTTTTTTTATCGAAAACTTAGTTAAAAAATTTGATTCGAAGAGGGGGGGCTTAAATATTAATACCTATTTGCTCACTAAAAAAAGTATTGAAATTAAATAATATCACACGGTATCTCGATTGAGTCTCTAGAGAAGAAAATCTTCCTGAAGATGACTTCTTCTTTACCTCAATATTTCACCTATTAATTATAAACTATTGTTTTTTTAGATATTAAAAAGCCCCATGGTTAGGGGCTAGTCGTATACAGGTTAAGCCCATATACTGTAAGAGGCTCATCTCAAACTGAGTGTATTAGAACACAGCAGCCTTTAAATAACCATCTAAATCTGATTTAAACTGTCAATTGTTGTGCAATTACTGGCCATAAATTCTGATGTGATTTTTTAAACATCAGCATATGACCAATTGCTTTATGCTCATAACTTTTAGGCTTGAGTTCGATCATCTGGGTATCTGCATTCGGATACAAGCGTAGTAAATCTTTTACGTTTGCTTTCGTTGCAATTTCATCATCTGAGGACCAGATTGAGATAATCGGACACTTAATTTCAGCGTGATAATCTTCAAATACGGTTTTACCCATCGCATTCATGACATAACCCGGTTTGCTACAAAATTGCGCCCATTGTTTAGCCACATCTTTAGGTAAGTTTTCCCCCATACCAATAGCTTGAGTGGGACCATAGCCTTTGGTAAGGCGCGCTAATGGGAAAATAACATTGAACATAACAGGGGCAAGTAGTTTGGTTTTACCTTTTAGACCTTTTACATGTCCAGTAGAGCCTGAAACCGCAATGACTTTGGCAACTTTTTGATAATTTGGCACAATGCCCAAAAGCTGCCCGCCTGCACTATGACCCAATAAAATGACCTGTTCTGATTGTGTCTTGCATAATAAGGTATCTATAGCGGCAGGAATATCAAGCTGTCCCCAATTAACAATACTCGCCTCAGACTTGTTTAAAGGGCCGTGTAAGGAGCGGCCAATACCACGGAAATCAAAACTTAAAACATCATAACCTTGCGTAGCCAACCAGTCTGCAAAAGTCTGGTAGAAATGTTGGGTGATACCCGTTGCAGGGCAAATTAAAACGGGATAATTATTTTGACTTGGATTTTGTTTGGGGTAAAAACGTCCACTGAGAGAATATCCATCTTTAGAGCTGATTTCTAATGGTTCAAAAAGACTCATATTAGAACATTCTTTAAATTTATCTTGTTCTTACTGTACCCAAGTTCTAAAAAGAAACTTGCGCAAATGATGACTTTAAAGTCAGAATAGCACTCTAAAAATATGGATAAAAATCAATGGATATTGGAAGTTTAGATCAATCTGTTTCGCTTGCCATTATATTTAGCGGTATTTTTCTTTGGGTGGGCATGCTGACTGGGGTATGGAAATATTATCAGATAAGTCATTCTGAACAGGCACGTGCCCATTATTATGTCGATATTGCCCATAGAAGCAGTTTGCTTTATGCGCCTGCCAGTTTAATTATTGCGGTATTGGCATTTTTTTCAGTCTGGGCAGAGGGGTTGAACTTAATCTTCGTGTTGATCAATCTATTCTTTTTTAGTTTTTCAATTTTAAGTTATGTGCTTCATGGGTGGTTAAAAGATACCACCAATCAGTTTAAACAGCCGCATCAGATGGGTCGTTGGAATTTGCCAAAATGGATACTTAGCAGTGCGATGATTTTTTTAGTGATTGGAGAATTAGGGGCGACAGCGGGATTGTTGCTTGGTGCAATAATAGGTTTGAATGGCTTCTAATTAATAATGTTTAAATAGATAATCTTTATAGGTTTTTTAGATTTCTCTTTTTAAGATGGGTGATAGTCACCCATCTTTTATTCTGTAGAATTGCTGTGTTTCTGTTGACGATACTTTTGATCGATCACAGCCCAAATATAAAAGGCAACTGAAACAATAAAAGCATACATAAAGAATTCAGGTTTTAAATTGCCTTGAATTAAACCATGGAATATTAATGTCACGAGCAGAGCAACAGTAGTACTCAAATAGGTGACCATGTTCTTGTTTGCTTTTAGAGCGTTAATGAAGATTTCTTTATTGAAATGTAATGATAACATCTCCACCCCTCCTGTGGTTTTTTTGACTTAAACCTAATTGTTTTAGTCAGATTAGCTTCTAATGTTGTACTTCTTATTTATTACAATTTCAATAGCAAATGTCATTAATTTGTCATAAAACTATGTTAGTGCATAAATTCATCTGCTAATTTTATTCAAAACGTCGATATTTGACATTTTTAGTCCATAAATCGACCAGATTTTATAGTAGCACTTTTTAATAAATAAGCTTTATTCAACAATAGTAGATATATAAGATAGCAATATTGATGCCAAGAGCATGCAATACAGCATATTGAAGGGAAAGGCACTAGGGTAAATAACGATGAATCGCTAATCTTTTTAGAATAAGATATATACAGAAAACTGTGTCAATTAGAGGATGTAAACAATAAAACTCTGCTTGGGTAAAACAGGATGTTTTATTGATCACGCTTAAAATCATGTTTGGGTAAAACTTGATTTTAACGACATCAGTTTTCGGTTACTTTTTAACTTTGTCGATCACAATAGCAATAATCAGCACAACGGTTGATGGAATAAGCCATGCTAAATTTTGTGCGTTTAAAGGTAAATGCTGAATAATTTCAGGTAAATTGAAACCTGCAACTTTAAGTCCATCCAGTATGCCAAATAAAAATGCAATCGCGGTTACAGGTGCAACCACGTAAGCAGGTTTATTGAAAAATTTCCAGAAGAAGCTCAGTAAAATGACGACAATAGCGGGTGGATAAATTGCACTTAATACAGGCACAGACACTGCAATAAGTTTGGTTAAACCCAGGTTTGAAATGATAAATGAGAAGCCTACCAAAATAAAAACCAAGATTTTATAAGGCACTTTAGTCAGTTCTGAGAAATATTCTGCACATGCACAGGTGAGACCAATGGCTGTAACCATACAGGCAAGAAAAATCATTCCAGTTAAGAACAGAGAGCCAGCATCACCAAACGCATGTTGCACATATGCATGCAGGATCACTGCACCATTTGCTGCATTTGGAGCCACTTCGTGACTGCCTAAGCCTAATTTAAACAGGCTTAAGTAAACTAGTGTTAAACCTACACCAGAAATCAAACTTGCGATCACTGCATATTTAGTCACCAGTTTTTTATCAGTTACACCACGTGAATGAATCGCGTGAATAATGACAATACCAAAGACCAATGCGCCTAAAGTGTCCATGGTTAAGTAACCATTAACAAAGCCTTCAGAAACAGGAGCAGTCACATAATTATTAATTGCGGGTGGAATAAACCCAGCAGGAATTGCAAATGCTGCGATACCTAACACAGCCAAAGAAATGATCTTTAAAGGGGCAAGGAAGTGACCTACCGTATCTAACAGTTTATTTGGGTATAAAGACACCACAGTCACAACGGCAAAATAAATTGCACTGTAAATGAGCAGGCTGCTACTTGCTGTACCAAAATAAGAGGAAAAACCGATTTCATAAGAAACCGTTGCTGTACGTGGAGTTGCAAACAAAGGGCCAACCGCTAAGTAACACACTATAGTTAAAATCAGACTCGCGATTTTGCCTAAAGGAGAACTTAAGTTTTGGATGGATCCTTCTACACGCGATAACGCCATAATGGTGATGACAGGTAGACCAACTGCAGTGATTAGGAAACCTAAAGCAGCTAACCATACATGCTCACCCGCTTGTTGAGCGACAATCGGAGGAAAGATAATATTGCCGGCACCAATGAAAAGTGCAAAGGTCATAAAACCTAAGGCAATAATATCTCTTGTACGGAGACTTGTCATAGAGGGGAGAGGGATTGATCAAAAGAGGCAATTTTAGAGGATAGAAAAGCATTTTGGTAATTTATTTTATTGAGGTTATGATTTTTATTTATATACATATACAGATATATAAACAAATGGCTAAATTCCGGTTGATTTATATTGTTGATTATTGGGTGGAAAATAAAAAAATAAGGAAAAATTGTTTTCTATTTTAAAGTCTTACGTACTATTTTAATTTTTTTGTAATGACAGTTTAAATGTATATAAGTTAGTCATTAAAACCTTGAAAGGTAGTACCATTTTCCTTTACGCACTGTAATTAAACAAAAAATTAGGAAAAGGTCTATAATCATAAACCTTATTTATGAGGATGATGCAATGAAAGCTTCCACTATTACTATTAAAACTGAGCAAGATCTCGAGAAACTGCGTATTTCAGGGCGTTTGGCTGCTCAGGTTTTAGAAATGATAGGGAAGTATGTCAAGCTGGGCGTAAGTACAGAATATCTGGATGATATTTGTAATGATTTTATTGTAAATACCTTAAAAGTAATTCCTGCTAATGTTGGCTATTATGGTTATACCAAAACCACCTGTATTTCACCCAATGAAGTGGTTTGTCACGGTATTCCATCGCCAAATACCATTTTGCAAGATGGCGATATTATCAATATTGACGTTGCAATTATTAAAGATGGTTATTTTGGTGATACCAGTCGTATGTATTACGTCGGTACAGTTAAGCCTGAAGCTAAAAAACTGGTTGAAACCACCTATGAAGCGATGGTAGCAGGCATTCATGTAGTAAAACCGGGTGCAACGCTCGGTGATATCGGTTTTGCAATTCAATCGGTTGCCCATCGTGAAGGTTATAGTATTGTGCGTGAATACTGCGGTCACGGCATTGGCAAGATTTACCACGAACAACCGAATGTTTTACATTATGGTCAACCGGGTCAGGGGCTTATACTTAAAAAAGGTATGGTCTTTACTATTGAACCGATGGTCAATGCCGGTAAGCCACGTGTAAAAGAGCTTAAAGATGGCTGGACAGTGGTTACAGCAGATCGCTCTTTGACTGCACAATGGGAACATATGGTTGCTGTGACTGATACCGGTTTTGAGCTTTTATCTCCTTGGCCAGAGGGTACGGATTCATATCCTGAAATTTAATGAATAAGATTTAAATGAAATAGACTGTTTTATATTTTGTGAAAAGCGGTCTATTTTATAGCTTAATAAAGTTTTAAAAACTATTACTTACAAATATATATTATTGTTTTTTTTATAAAATATTTTTCTTCTATTTTTCTATAAGATGTATTAAGTATTAGATTTAACTTCACTTTTTTCGTACTATGTACCTATAGATTCTAGCTGTAGTTTCTTTTTCAAAGTTTATAGGCTTATCCAACTCGGGTAAGCTTTTTTTTATCGAAAATTTCTTACTACATCAAGTGATGTGTCATACTTTATTTTTGATCATCGTTTTATATTTTGTTAATTGATGGCTGAAAATTGTAGGCAAGGTTGCTTTAAATATTCAGCCATTTTCTCTTAATAGATCAGACATGAGAAAAATTAATATTTACTGAGATGTTCTACTAGATAATCGATAAAGACACGTACAGCAGGTAGTAGTCCACGGCGTGAGGGATAAACAGCATGGAAAATACCATGCGGGGCTTTCCAGTTAGGGAGCACACGAACTAATTCACCGCTTTGGACGTAATCCTCCACAATAGTGTCAGGTAATAAGGCAATACCACAGTTTTGTCTTGTCAGTTGCGCCAGCATCATTAGATCAGATCCCATCACCAGCGGGTTTACCTTGATTTTTTTTTGATGATTATGTTCATCGTGTACCACAATATGCTGATCGAGATGTTCATCTACCATACTCAGGATGTGATGCTGGCTTAAATCTTCCGGTTGTCTTAATTCACCAAATTCATTTAGATAGGCCTGACTGGCAAATAAGTGTTGTTCGATGTTTTCGAATTTACGTATCACCAGACTTGGATCATCATCTAAATTTGAACGAACACGTAACGCAACATCAATGCCTTCATTGATGATATCGACACGGCGATTACTCACAATGAGCTGGATTTTGATTTCCGGATAGGTTTTCAGGAATTGAGGCAGAATCTTTGCAATTTCATTTTGCGCGATTGAAACAGGTAGACTGACCTTTATGACACCACGCGGTTGAATACTGAGATGATCGACCAAGTCGTGTGCAGCTTGGGCAGCATTGATCATGACTTGGGCATGTCGGTAAATATTCATCCCAATATCAGTGACTGCAAAATGGCGTGAACTGCGTTGAATTAACCGAACCCCCAAATGCTCTTCAAGATTATAAACGCGACGACTTAATTTTGATTTGGGGATATCGGTCGCGCGTTCTGCTGCACTAAATCCTCCATGTTCAACGACCAAGGCAAAGCAATAAAAATCATCAAGATCAGACAGCATTTAAGAATTCCATTTATGCAACAATATTTAGAATTAAAGGTTTATCGTTGCAGTTTGTCAATTTTAATTTGTTTATTTTTTCCAATTTTACTGCTCTATCTTATTGAGATTACAAGGCTAAAGTGGAATAGCGGGATATAAAACATTTGTTTATGTTAGCGGTTGAATATTTCTGGTTAAGCATTGCTTAATTGATAAGGCGTGGTTAGGCATCTTCTTATAAAAATGTAGATTGAAATAAAGGAAAAATGTCATGGAATTAAGGCATTTACGCTATTTTGTTACCGTAGTGGAAGAGCAGAGTTTTACCAAGGCTGCTGAAAAATTATTTATTGCCCAACCGCCTTTAAGTCGTCAAATTCAAAATCTTGAAACTGAACTCGGTACTTTGCTGTTTGAGCGTGGAAGTCGTCCATTAAAACCTACCGCAGTAGGACATTTTTTTTATCAGCAAGCGGTCAAGCTGTTATCCAGTGCAGAACAGTTAAAGTCGATTACCATGCGTGAAGGCGTGATAAAAAGAACCCTGACCATAGGTTTTGGGGGATCATTATTGTATGGGCTATTACCCCGAGTTGTGTATTTATTTCGCCAGCAACAGCCGTATTTAAAGATTAACATGATTCGAATGAATGCGATGGAGCAAGTGGAGGCGCTTAAAGAAGGCCGTATTGATGCCAGTTTTGGTCGGGTTCGAATTTCTGACCCCTTAATCAAGCGAATTTTGTTGCGTGAAGAACCGTTAATGATGGCTGTGCATGCCAGTCATGCGCTTGCTGAAAAAAAACAAGGAGTCAAGCTCGAAGAAATTGTCGATGAAAATTTGCTCTTATATCCCAATCGCCCCAAGCCAAGTTTTTCTACCCAAATGAAAGGATTATTTTCAGAATATGGTTTAGAACCAAAGAATTTAACTCTGGTAGACGACATTCACCTGGCTTTAGGGTTGGTGGCTGCAGGCGAAGGACTGTGTATTGTTCCGGAAAGTGCGAAAACCATACAGTTCAAGCATCTGGAGTATATTCCTATCTTGGACGATGCTGCGGTAAGTCCGGTATTTTTGATTATTCGCAATGCAGAGGACAATGAATATATCCGTTCACTATTCGACAGTGTTTATCAAGTCTATGATCTGGAAGCGATCAAATATGATCGTCAAATTTTTTAACATTCCGCAGTTTTATCGTTAATCTTGCAGAAAATGTGCAATTTCGCGACCGAATTTGAGTGGTTCACTGATTAACGGTGTATGCCCGGACTTCTCAAAAATAATCTGTTTGGAGCTTTTTACGCTATTGGCAATTATTTTTTGTCCTGCTGCTGGATAGAGCTTGGATTCTGCGCCAATAAAAAAAGTACTTGGACAAGCAAGCTGTGCAATAGCGTTACGATAGTCTTCGTTATGATATAAATAATTATTGATATACCACGCTAAATAATCCAAACGCTGCCTGGGTAAAATCAGGGACTGTAATTTTGGCTGTTTTAATGCCATGTTAAAAAGTAAAGGTGTGAACTTATTACTGGTTTGGAGCTGAAGAAAACGCAGCCAAAGTTCTAATAAGTGTTGTCGAGAGGTTGAATCGAGATCAGATAATTGAAGTGCATGAGATTTTGCCGAAAGCAGTTGCGAAATCTCCGTCAAGAGCTGTTTAAATTGAGGCTGTTGCTGGCTAAATAAACCGTGTTGCCAAGTGTCATCGACCGAAATCTTGGGTGTTTGATCAATATGCAGGTAACGCGTTAATTTTGCATTTAAGTTACTGTATTGCATACCATGCATGGCCGTTGTTGCCCCCATGGAATAAGCAATCAAGGAGAATTGATCTAACTGAAGTTGTTCAATCAAGCTGTCTATATCGCGCCAGTGACTGGAAATGGCATCCATTTCAGGAATGCGGCAGCTCTGTGAACCACCAAAACCACGCCAATCGGGGATAATGAATTTATGGTTCTTGGCTTGGGGATATAAGAAAGGAAGCCATTGCCAACTTTGCATGCCCAAACCGGATAGAACCAATACAGGCTGTCCTTGTCCAAATTCGCGGACAAACAGTTGTTCGCCGTCCGGCATGCGGTAATGGGGCATGATTAGTTCCTTGAGTTATTATTGTTGATCAAATGCTTTTAATTGCGGGATCATGGTTTCCAACCAATGTATCCAACCTACTTCTAAATCAATGCCAAGTTGTAGAATCATTTTATGAATAAATTGGGTCCGATCTTGATCTTGATCTTGCCCATTGGTGAAATCTTTTGCAAAAATAGTTTGGTAAATTTTTAGATTTTCTTTGTGTAAAATCAGATGCCGTTCTAATTCAGGCAGTACAGTGTTGCCACCCAATTGAGCTTCAGCACGTAGTCGAACCATTAACTCTTCGCGTAATTGTGCTGGAGGACTTTGTTTAACCATCCATTCCGCTAATTCAGTACGACCCAATTTTTCAACTTGATAGGTTTTTTTACGGCTAGTGGCATTATGCTCTTCAATGGTGGAGATCCAGTTTTTTTGTTGCATGCCACTAAGTTCACGATAAATTTGCTGATGCGTTGCATTCCAGAAGAAGCCCATGGAACGGTCAAAGCGACGTGCTAAATCAATTCCCGTACTTGGTTTTTCAATTAAGCTGGTCAATAAAACATGGGCTAAAGACATAAACGGCTCAGTCAGTAAAGATTTACCTAATCATTATGCAACATGTTGCATAAAAATCAAATCTAGAATATAAATTATGCAACAAGTTGCATTAAGCACCCTATTCGCTAGCTCAAATAGCACGCCAAGGAGATCATATGTCTAATTACCCTCATTTGTTAGCACCTTTAGATTTAGGCTTTACCACATTAAAAAACCGTGTCTTGATGGGATCTATGCACGTAGGCTTGGAAGAAGCACCCGGTGGTTATGACCGTATGGCCGCATTTTATGCTGAACGTGCTCAAGGCGGTGTAGGACTGATTGTGACTGGGGGTATTTCACCGAATGACGCAGGTCTGACCTTTGCTGGTGGAGCTAAATTAGACAGTCGTGAAGAAGCTGAAAAGCATCAAGTGATTACTAAAGCGGTGCATGATGCAGGTGGCAAAATTGCCATGCAAATTTTACATACCGGACGTTATTCTTATCAGCCCGATTTAGTTGCGCCGTCCGCTATTCAAGCACCGATTAATCCAAGTAAACCGCATGCCTTAACTACCGCTGAAGTAAACCAGACCATTGCAGATTTTGCTCACTGTGCCAAATGGGCACAATATGCGGGCTACGATGGTGTAGAAATCATGGGTTCTGAAGGTTATTTGATTAATGAGTTTATTGCTGCACGGACCAACCATCGTGATGATGAATGGGGGGGGAGCTATGAAAAGCGTATTCGTTTCCCAATTGAAATTGTAAAGCGTACCCGTGAAGCAGTCGGTGAAAACTTTATTATTATTTATCGTTTATCCATGCTGGATCTGGTTGAGGGCGGTTCAACTTTTGATGAAGTGGTACAACTGGCGAAAGAAATTGAAAAAGCGGGTGCAACCATTATCAATACCGGTATTGGCTGGCATGAAGCACGTATTCCGACTATTGCCACCAAAGTGCCGCGTGCAGCATTTACCTGGGTGACAGAAAAACTGAAAGGTCTGGTCAAGGTTCCACTGATTACTTCAAACCGTATTAATACCCCAGAAATGGCAGAACATGTTTTGGCTTCAGGGCATGCCGATATGATTTCTATGGCGCGTCCAATGCTTGCTGATGCATTTTTTGTGCAAAAAGCGGAACAAGGTCGTAGTGATGAAATTAATACCTGTATTGGCTGTAATCAGGCTTGTTTAGATCATATTTTCTCGATGAAAATTGCAACTTGTCTGGTCAATCCACGCGCATGTTATGAAACAGAATTAATCTTTAAAGAAACCGCCGTTGCAAAAAATATTGCAGTAATTGGTGCGGGTCCGGCTGGTTTAAGTTTTGCTACCTATGCGGCAGAACGTGGACATCAGGTCACTATTTTCGAAGCGGCCAATCAGATTGGTGGTCAGTTTAATATTGCCAAAACCATTCCGGGCAAAGAAGAATTCTATGAAACACTACGTTATTTTAAACGTAGAATTGAATTACTTCCTAATATTAAGTTACGTCTAAATCATCAAGCGACTTATAACGAACTGACTGAATCAGAGTTTGATGAAATCGTAGTCGCAACAGGTGTAACTCCACGCCATTTAGAGATTGAGGGTATTGATCATCCAAAAGTCCTAACTTATCTGGAAGTATTAAAAGAACGTAAGCCAGTTGGACAACGTGTCGCCATTATTGGTGCAGGCGGCATTGGCTTCGATACAGCTGAATATTTAACTCATGAAGGTGATAGTGCAAGTCTGAATCCGGAAAAATTTTATAATGAATGGGGAATTGATACCACTTATGAAAATGTCGGTGGTTTGAAAGCAGCTCAATTAGAACAATCCAATCGTGAAATTTACTTATTGCAGCGTAAAACCAATTCCGTAGGTGCAGGCTTGGGTAAAACCACAGGCTGGATTCACCGTACAGGTTTAAAACACCGTGAAGTAAAAATGATTGCAGGCGTAAGCTATGAAAAGATTGATGATCAAGGTTTACATGTTTTGGTCAATGGTCAGCCAACAGTATTAGAAGTTGATAACGTGGTGATCTGTGCTGGTCAGGAACCGTTTACTGCCATGTTTGATCAGCTTAAAGCAGAGGGTAAAAACGTACATTTGATTGGTGGTGCCAAAGAAGCCGGTGAGTTGGATGCAAAACGTGCGATTCGTCAAGGCGCTGATTTGGCGGCAGTGATTTAACAAGAAATAGCCCTTTCCCTAAAGAACTCAAAATATATTTTGAAAATTCTTATCTCTTAAAAGGAGAGGGAATCTCCCTTGGTTTTAAATGGGTAATAAATACTCCTTCTCTTCAAGGGAGAGGGTTGAGGTGAGGGGATAAATAGAATGAAACAATGGATAGAAAGAGAGGAAATAAAATGGCTTTAACAAATACTCGAGCATCACTTCAACGCTGGCATGAAATGCTTGAAACACGTGATATGTCTATCTTGACTGATCTGCTTGCTGAAGATGTGGTTTTCCGCTCACCAGTGGCATTTAACCCTTATCCGGGTAAGCAAGTGGTATTTTTTATCTTGACCAATGTCATTCAGATCTTTGAAAACTTTACTTATCACCGTGAGTTCTATACAGAAGATGGATTAAGCGCGGTACTGGAGTTTTCAGCCAACGTCGGTGAAAAGAAACTCAAAGGCATTGATATGATTCTTTTCAATGAACACGGTCAAATTGTTGATTTTGAGGTGATGCTACGTCCTAAGAGTGGTTTGGAAGCATTGGCGGCACAGATGGGACAACGCATGGCTGCTTTTATGCCAAAAGCATAAAGAGTATAGTAAATAGACAAACTGTTAATGGACTGACATGTACGAAGTATTTTGAGTTGCATCATGATTAAGGTGGAACCAATATGAGATTTTTAGTCAAAAAAATTAGTGTTTTGGCACAAGAAATTGTCGATCAGATGACCGGTGCAGAATTTCCTACGCTGTATTTCAATCCACAAGGTGAAGCACGGCAAATGATTGATGTTTTGCCTCAACTGAAACAGAAATATCGTCCAACGCCGTGGTTGTCAAATACGCATTTGCATTTGATGTATTTTGACTTGATTAAAAAGAAAACCATTCAGCTTAAATATGATGCCATTGAACAGTTAAAGATGTCGGATGGTGGTGTCACAGGTATTGCCTGGTATGGGCTGGATCTCCCGGTAGATACCCCGACTATTATATTAATGCATACGCTGACTGGTACACCTGAAAGTATGTCAGAACTAGTGCGTGACTTACATCAACATACAGGTTGGCGTGTAGCATTGTGTTTGCGCCGTGGTCATGCCAACTTACCTATGCCGATACCGAAGATTTCTATATTTGGTTCAACGGATGATTTGCGTGAACAGATTCTACATATTCAAACAAAATTTCCAGCTTCTCCTTTATATGCCGTAGGTTCATCTGCGGGTACTGGATTGTTGGTGCGCTATTTGGGAGAAGAAGGAGAGCAAACTCCATTTAAAGCCGCTTTTGCGCTTTGTCCAGGCTATGACACTGAACATGGCTTTAAAAATGTCCATCCTTTCTACAGCAAGGTGATGACCAAAAAGCTTTTTAAGTCTTTTATTTACCCCTATACGGCGACGTGGGAAAAAACGGCATCTCTGTCGCAGGTCTTGGCTAGTACAAGCCTGTTAGAATTTCAGTATCAATGTTTTGAACTGGCAGGCTATAGCAGTTTTGAGGACTATAATCAGGCAACTAATCCGATTTTGGTATTTGGAAATGTCAGCATCCCACTCATGATTTTAAATGCAGAGGATGATCCAGTGTGCCATATCCAAAATTTTGATCCCTTTAAAGAAGCTATCCAACAGATGTCAAATATTATGGTGGTTACCACGAAAAAGGGTAGCCATTGTGGTTTTTATGAGGGTTTAAATCACACGAAATCATGGGCAGCACGCTTGATTGCAGACTACTTCATTGCGCAACACCAGTAAATTTTAAAAGCTATAAATGAAGGGATGTCTTCACTTTTTGAAATATTTTGATGCAATTACTATTGGTTTGATCGATAAAAATTAGTATTTAAATCAGTATTTCTGTTATAATTGCATCAACAATAAAAATGACATGAAAGTGTTCTTTTTTTAAATTGATATAAGTCTTATTTAATCTGAGTTATCAAAATTAAGGTTGTTATTTTGAAATGCCAATGGTGGCGTTTCTGTATATGTTGAAAAAATTGGTGTAAATGTTGAATATAATTGAAAATTTAGTAGCAAAATCTGTAAATGGTAGTGAAATTATTGTATCGCTGGTTCCTTCAAAAAAAATGCAAAGTACTCGCGATGGGTTTAAATGGGTTGAAGTTGGAAAGAAAGTTTTACTTCAATCTGGTGTTGAAATCGATTTAAATCTTGATGGTCGTAGCTTCTATACAGGTGTTAATGAAATGTTCCGATTCACCTCACGTGTGAATTAAACATATAAATAATCACTGATCTAAATTAAAACCGCCTAAAAGGCGGTTTTTTTGCTATCTGATCATCTATTTACAGGTGTGGTTTTGTATCAATGAAAATTCTCTTTTAATGACTCATTTATATAATAAAAAATATGATTTGATATGTACAATGCTTGAATGTGCGTTACGGATTAAAAAATTTGGGATTTTATATTTATATAGAAATAGATGTAAAGAAATTAATTTTTACATTTTTGTAGTTTTGTGAGCGCTTTATGTCACTTTTTGTCATTTATTGGTGAGTATAATAGAGGTATAAAAAGTAATCCACTTTATATAGGGGGGTGGTAGATGATGAGCACACTAGAATTATTATTAACTTCCTCATCAGCTCTTATGCTAATGCTTGTTATTTATGCTTTTGGGCAAATGTTGAATTAGTCAAAAAATGTTGTATAAAAAGCACCTTAGGGTGCTTTTTTATTAATTTGAATTTTATCAACTTAGTTAAATACACCCTTTTACGACATACAGTATGAATGAATTCAAATAGATCATTGTCTAAGCTTTTACATAATTTAAATATTCTTGGTTAGTCGCTTTAACTAAGCTCACATCGCGATAGCCCATAAGTACTTTAGGTCAGGTTCACCGACTAATCCCGTGAGTAATGCGCATAAATTTTTAAAATCCCATAATCACCTTGGTTAAAAGGAATTCAGCTTAATTCTTTGGGGTGGAAACTCATTCTAATTTTGCCATTCGCTCCATTCACAATACCATCTTCGCTAATTAATTCCTCTAATTTCATCATTCACGTTTTTTAATTCAATTAATAAGCTTTTTAATAAATACCGTATTGAATATATAGAATTTGTTTAGTGATATTGTTTTTTATTTTAAAGCCTGATTTATATATTTATTTTTTTGAATGGGGATTGTAAATAGTTTATGTATCTAAAAATAATTGGTATATGAGTAACTAATTTTTATATATAAAATTTTTAATTAACATTTTGTTTTGGAATAATATTTAACTTCATAAATATACTTTTATTTTAATATTATATTTTGATACATCATTGCTGTTTTTATTAAGTTAACTTGAGTATATGCTGATATTATGATTAATAATTGAGCTGATATTTTCATTAAGTAAAATAGACAACAGGAATACTATTATGCCTAAATCGAAACCTCAAAATCAAACTGAGTCTACTCAACGAAATCAACCTATAAAACAACCTCATCACCTACCAGAGCATGACCATAGGAATAATGAGAAAAGATCGCCTGAAAAGCCAACACAGGGTGAAAAATAAGAATCGGCTCATTATGTCACTATTATATTGAAAGGGGTTCAGGCCCCTTTTAACAGGACAAAAGGAGTAAAGTATGCATATTAAACCCGTGAAAGTATATAAAATGAATGAGGATTTTAAAGTTTCACCCAAGCTCATTTATATGGCAGAGTACGATGACGATCATAATTTGATGAATGTCTATGACTCATCTCAAGAAAAATTAACCAGAATTATGGGGACTTATCAATGGATTTTAAATTCCACCGGGGAGGTTTTTTTTATAGAAGAAGATCTTCCTGATCTAACAGATTAACAGGGTTATGTAAAATGAACATGACAACAACATATCCGCAGAAATTAGTTACATTTTATAAATTAGACAGTCCTGATATTCAGCGAGGGGTTTGGGCTAATTATGATAAAAATGGAAATTTCATAAATCTTACCAATTATTATGGTAAAAAATTAGAATTAATTGGATCTGATCGTGTTCGGATAGATGGAGAAGTATGGGTGTGTAAGGATCATTTTAAATAGATATTTGATTTACATCGCTTTAAGCTGTTATAAAAAAAATATAGAATTTAAATATAATTTAATTAATAAGAAATAAAAATTAAGTCTTGTATTCAATAAAATAAACTATTTTAAATAAATTTAATCATGATGAAATATTAAGGAAAAGTTTAAGGAAATCATATATATTTGTATTTCTTATGCACAAGCTGTTATGGCAAGCAAAAATGATATCAAAACAATTTAGAATAATGAGCTCTGTTTTAGCCATTCTCGGTATCTCTGCATTTTTCATATTTCAGTATTTTTCTCAATCTGAAGAGTTTGGTGGTTTTAAAGAGAGCACTGAACAATACAATGGTTATCGCTATGCCCAAGATAATCAGCTGAACTCTGTAGATCAGTGTGATGATGAAAAACATGATCCAGCAATCAATTTTAATCCTGATTTTTTACAGGGCTGTAAGCATTACTTTAAGTAATAGGATTCACTGATTTCTCGTTGATCAAATTTGAGCGAAATAATGCTTTAAACTAAAAATAAGTCCTTTCAAATAAACGACTTTTGCTTTATGTGGCAGCTTTAACTTAAGCTGCGACCCACATTTTTATTTCTTCAGGTCGACATTGAAACGTATTTAATTATCTTTAATCTTCTTTATCCAGAAAAGTGGAATAAGGTGATGACTACCTTCTTCATTGTTTAATTATGAGTGGATAAATGTTTTTTAATTTATTAAATTCCTGAAAAAATATCTGTTTATTTTAAAAAATAATTACCGGGATTATTTACTAATTCCGAAATTTTATAGAAGCACACTTCTATCGCAATCTAGTTTTATTCATAAAATGAACAACATAATCTGGTGCGAATAAAAAGACAGAATTTTAAATATGTTATGCATCTAGAATATCGTTCTACTATAATTTTTCTGCTTAAGGACGTTTTGGTGCCGCCACATATTCATTTTTCATTTCTAAGAAAAATTGATTTGCTTCATTAGTGTTGCAATTTAGCCAATCCATTCTTTTGTCTTCTGGTATTACAACAACGGAACGCTTTTCATCATCAGCCTTATGGAATTGCTTCATAAAGGGATGATGATCTGCATTGATGGTTAACAGGCTCATTGATCTGACAGGTTTATTATTGATAACCGCATCTTCATAGATCGCTGCAAGAGTGAAAGGTAATCCATCTTCACGAGAAATTCCATACCAATGTGGCTTTCCATCTATATATTTGGGTTCAAAGACCGTTTCCACGGGGACTAAGGTGAATTGATTTTTATGCCAAGCATGTCGAAAGCTGGGCTTTTCAGCAACACTTTCGGTTCTGGCGTTATAGGTATGACGACCAAATTTTAACTCTTTAGCCCAAAAAGGAATGAGTCCAAATTTGGCGAGATCCCATTCGAGTTGATCAGCACCATGCATTAAAATTGGCGCGTTGTATAAAGGAAAAATATCGTCAGGAAATTCAAATGGAGGCTCCGCAAGATCCAGGAGGAATGCCCGATTTTTTTTGATGGCTTCAAAATTTGCACACATGAGCTGTCTCTTTATTTTTATTCATATTCATTAAATCAAAAATAATCAGCAATCATAATGAATCTTACAAATCTAGAACCATTCCTATTCAGGGCAGTTATTGGCGGGGCTTTAATTATATTACGCAAACGGATAAATAGAAGCGTTGAGTGATAAAGAGTTGATAACGTCAATTCGGAAAGTCAGATTTGCAGATTGATCTGTATAAATGTAAATGTCAGGATGAAAAAAAATTATATTTCCAGTTTATTTTCGAGGGGGCTATTGAAAATAGTATGTAGATTATTTTGATAATGTAATCGTTTATTTGGATTAATTGATATAAGGAATTTTTTGCCAATGAGTTTGATTCATTATTTCTGGGAAATAAGTGATAGAAATTAGTTGGAATTTATATTATTTCATCTCGAGCTATATTTTAGCTAATGATGATGAAGTCAGGCTATAGAGCGCGCGCTCACTATAATTTTGTGTAGACAAAATATGCTTAATTCCTTAGCAAGGGTACACGCATAAGTGCCGAAAATGTGGTAAAGCTGATTAATTCGCTTTTTATCCAGCGGTAGTTAAAAGCTCATAAATACCTACTAAATACTCGATATTGGTAGGATTTTTCTTCTGACCTCATAATGAGTTGTAAAAGCACCCCTATACGTTAAAAAGATTTGCAGTTCTGTTGCAATGCGTTTGCGAAATATCAAGATTTTAAGTAGCAGTTTTTAAGAAACTAACCGTACTCCTTCGTCAGGGGAGATTTGAATTTGTATCAGCACGTGGGTGTGCTGAATTAGATCAAAACTTTTGGGAGGTAATGGAGCCTAAAATTACCTTATTAGTGAAAATAATATTTCTCATACTTTTGGTAAATAATGTGAACTTGGATGGAAAGATTATTTTGTAAATCAATCATATGAGTGATTTAAACTTACATGGAAGCAAATTGAAACAGATACACTGTTGGATAAAAAGAATTAAGGAGTAGATTAAAAAAGTCGTAATCTTTATGACGTATTTCAAACTACAGGATGCAAATAACAATGGCTAATCAACAACCAATGCAGCAAAGCCAATATAATCAACAACCTGACCAGCAGAAACAATCGAATCAGCCACAGCCTGATCAGCCAAATCAGCAACCTGAACAGCCGCAAAAGCAACAGAAATAGAACTTTGCTTTACTTGGCTTGAATCTAAGTATTCAGGGTCTTTATTGTTTTAAAGTTCCCATACATAAATTCCGTTTATCTCTATTTATCATTATTTCATTCAAAGGCAAAAAATAAATATAATGAACTTAAAACCTTTCAAAACCATCAGCGCTGTATTAGCAATTATAGGAATTGTGGCCTTCATCTATTTTCAATCCACCATGAAACCAGAAGAATTTGGTGGCTTTAAAGAGGGCACTGAACAATACAATGGTTATCGCTATGCACAGGATACGTTAAAGTCCATAGATCAATGTGATGATGATAAAGATGATCCATCGATGAATTTTAATGAGGAATTTTTTGAAGGTTGTAAGAAGTATTTTGAAAAATAAAACAAGTTTTCTAAGTAGAGTTGATTATATAAGATTGCTTGTCACATATTGGTCACTGATGCAATTATAATTTAAATAAAATAACCTCTGCACCCTTTAAAAAATCATTTTCACTCTCTGTAATAAAAAGCTCAGCTTCTTTTTGACTCATAAAAATTTTTGATCGATCTTCATCGGACGTCCAGTGCCATTCACTAAATATTGCAATATGCAATTCTGATATCTCGCATGTATGTGAGTCATTAAATTGATCGCAGTAAGTTAAAAATTTTCCATCTCTTTTTATGCAATAAAGCGCCATCCGCTTTTCCACCTCATATAAGGTAAAAATAAAATTGTAGAGGATGAAGGAGACTTTAATATTGTTAAATTGTGATCTGCAAGTGAAAGTATGGTTAATACAGGATTAAAACTATGTTTTACATGGTTTATTCTATTTTACTATCCGATAAGCGGTAAATGATCCTAAATACCTACGAAGCAAACAGAACAAAGCCCTAATCAAAGGGCTTTAGGATAGTGCAAAACATTGATATTCACTAATGGGAATGTCTTTTTTTCTTGCCGCCGTCATCTTGCTTGTTTACTGTAGCCCAAGCAATACTTTCTGCTTCTTCTTCAGAAAGACCACGTTCTCTTTCACTCTCGAAAATATGTTTTGCCTTCCGCTTTTGCTTATCTGTATAAGCCGATTTTTCACCTGTAGGCATATTTTCATTCTCCCACAAAATCAAATAGATGGTATTAGTAATCTTAAATCAATTAATAAAAACTTAACAGACATAACTGATACTCGAGATGTATCCTAGATTTTTGAAAAATAATAGTTTTTAAGTTGTATACAAATTTTGAAATAATTAAGTTTTAAACTTTTTTATAAAGCTGAGCTGCTTTTGAGTTCTTTTTAAGCCTAACGCAATCCTACTCTTTCAATTTATTAATCTCTTCATACGCATCGCAAAGACATACCAAGCAGGATTAGGAGACGAAAATTAACTTAGTTTATAATTATTTTAGAGACTAGAAGTAATTATAGGAGGTTTTATGTGGAAAGCTATCCGATTGGTTGATGTGGTGGCATGAACACTTATGAATATGTTGGAAGTGGTTTTTACATGAAGTTGATCCTTAGCTATAGTAATTTCTACTGGAATACGTCATCCGTTCATTCTAGCTTTGGCTATAGGTTGAATTTCGAGTAGGTCTGATATATTCCAAAATGCCTGCTTATTGAAAAACTTAAATAAGAAACTTGGGAGGTGGATACGTATTTGCAGAGCGCAGGGAACAAAATGAGCAACATAAATATTATTGATGTTTAACTCTATATGTCATATTTATTTGCTAATCATAGATAAAAAGGAAATAGGCATGACTAATAAATTAGACCAACAATCAACTCCGCAAAAAGAATCTAACGATGATAAGGGCAACCAAGATTCTTATAAAAATTCAGAGCCACAGAAAAAACTAAATGAACAACCCGAGAATCCGCTTAAAGAGCAAAAATAAACGCTATAAATACAAATAGGCTCTAATTCCATTAGGGCCTATATTTTTATCAAACTCATTCACCTACTTGCACCAGTACGCAAATTTGCATATTTCTAAGGACCATTCTTCCCAGCGATCAATCCTATTCATCCAACTATGCATCAAAAATAGCGCGTGCTACCATATTAATCTGAGTGGCTCTCTATTTTCTAAAATACTATCTTAATACAGTCATCAAATGTGTTGATTCCATTGTGCCGCCTGCAAAAAATTAGGATTTTCAAAACTTGTATATTTGACTCATATTGAGATAATTAAGTTTTATGTCTAGAACATTCTAGCGCGCGATGGGTTATAGGAAGAAAAATATACAATAATATTAATTCATGCTCTAAGTCACATTGACTATTCCATTTTGTTGTAAAGATCCTCTAAAAATGTATTTATGCTCATTTATAAATTTTTATTCTAAAATCAGTAAGGTTAGGGCTGCTTAATATGAATCTACAAAAAAATGAAAAAATATTTATTTTAATTTTCGTAAACTGATTTATAGACTATTGAAGTGCAATTAGTGGTAAACCCCTGCAATATGGTGCAACTATTAAATATTTAAGCTATTGAAAATATGATGGAATGCAATTAAATGCTAAGCTTGTCAATCCAGCACAAACTGTCAGGATTCTACTTTTTCTACTATTCAATAGTAGGAACCTTCATGCCTTTTTGGAGTCTTTATCTTGAAGATCAGGGATTTAACTATCAAGAGATTGGGCTTTTATCTTCCCTAGCCATTGTGACACGCTTTTTTGCACCGTTTATTTGGGGATGGATTGCTGACAAGTCTGGCAAAAGAATGTTGTTGGTACGCATTGCAACGTGGATGGAAGCCTGCATTTGGTTCATGATTTTCCTGATCCCAAATACTTTTCAGTCTGTTGCATTACTTATGCTAATTTTTAGTTTTTTTCAAAATGCAATTTTAGCGCAATTTGAAGGAGTGACTTTATTTTGGCTGGGGGAAAAGCGAACGCAACTGTATGGCAAAGTGAGAAAATGGGGCTCGATTGGCTTTATTATAGGGGTTTTTGGGATTGGGGCTTTATTGGAAATTGTTCCTATTTCAATGTTACCTGTCATGTTGCTGTGTATTGCATTTCTGGCTTTTATTTGGTCTTTTAGCATTAAAGAACCGAGTACAGCGCCGCGTTCACAAATACAATTAGAACCGCTCTTACCCATATTAAAACGCCCTGTAGTGGCGGCATTTTTTGCAATTGAATTTGTGTTGTTATTTTCCCATGCGCCATTTTATAGTTTTTATAGCAACTACTTGCATCAAGTCGGTTTTAGCACCACAGAAATCGGTTTTTTATGGTCAGTTGGCGTGGTCGCTGAAATTATCATGTTTGCTTTTGCCCATATATTTTTAACTCAATTTTCTTGGCGTAGTTTGGTGATTCTATGTTTGGTGCTGACAGGAGCAAGATGGATCGTTGTTGGTTTGTTGCCCAATTCATTTATTGCGCAGTTTTTAGCCCAAACCATTCATGCCTTTAGTTTTGGCCTATTTCACATGATTGCCATGCGCATTATTTTTCAAAACTTCTCCATGGGGCAACAGGGTCGTGGGCAGGCGATGTATAGCACCATGTGGGGCTTAGGTGTAGCTCTAGGCAGTATCTTGGCAGGTAGATACTGGCAACTGATCTCTGGCGAGATGGTTTTTATGATTGCCGGGCTTTCAACTCTAGTGGGCTTGCTGTTTGTCCGATGGTTACCGAAACAGATTCAACAAGCCTAAAAGGCCCGATTAGTTTTATAATTGAATTTGGCTGTATCGGTTAAACCAAGGTTGTGCTTCCTCAAGTTGAGCCGCAAGTTGCAGTAACAAGTCTTCACGGGCAAAAGGTGCGATAAACTGTGAACCTAAAGGTAGGTTGTCTTGATTCCAGTACAGTGGAACAGACATTGCAGGAAGACCGGTAATATTGGCCAATTGAGTAAAGGGCACCCATTTTAAATTTTCTTTTACAATTTGGTCAACCAATTTTCCTTGAGCGAGTAGATGTGCTTTCCCCAATTTTAATAAACTTTTCAGAATTGGTTTTTGCCAGTTGGGGATTTTAATTTCACCATTTTTAGGGGCGACAGTAGCCGTTGCAGGAGTTAAATATAAATCATAGCGATCAAAAAAATGATTCATTTTTGTGGCGTAAACGCCCCAGTTATTCAGGTTGTGAATATATTCAATTGCCGTGGTTTGCCCACCGAATGCAGCAAGTGCGAGTGAATCCAGTTCAAAATCGCTATTTTTTGCCTGATGTTGTTGTTTAATTTGGTTCAGGATATAAGAAAATTGACTGAACCAGGTGGTAATAAAATCTTTGGCGAGGTCCATACCATCAATCGGTGGCGTATCTTCGACTACAGTATGACCTAATGACTCCAATAGTTTTGCCGTATGGTGCACGGCAGAAATTGCATCTTTAGAAACGTGGGTGCCAATCGGGGAGTGGGTACTAAAAGCAATTTTTAATTTTTTAGGCGGATGTTGAATAGCGTCTAAATAGCTACTTTGAGGATGTTCAATTTTAAACAAAGAGCTATGTTCAGCGCCGTGTGTCGCATCGAGCATTGCAGCGCTATCTCGTACTGTTTTGGCGAGTATGTGTTGAATGGCTGCTCCATGCATGGCTTCACTTAGTTGTGGTCCCCAAGGTGTACGGCCACGGCTCGGTTTTAATCCAAATAAGCCACAGTAAGATGCTGGAATACGAATAGAACCACCACCATCGCCAGCGCCGGCAATCGGAACAATGCCTGCTGCAACTGCAGATGCCGAACCCCCTGAGGATCCGCCACTATTGTGTTTTAAATTCCAAGGATTGTGACAAGCTCCCCAGGCATCTGGCTCGGTAATGCCTTTAATACCAAATTCTGGAGTGTTGGTCCGTCCAAAGGTGACAATACCGGAATTTTCCCAACGGTTTACAATTTCAGAATTTTGCTCAGAAATATGATTGATGCGTTTTAAACCTTTGCAGCCATAGGAAGTGGGATAGCCTGCATATTCTTGAAATAAGTCTTTGACTAAAAAAGGCACACCCGCAAAAGGTCCTGTTAATTCTTGTTGAGTACGTTTCTGTGCATAATCATGCATGGGAATAATTATGGCATTTAATTTGGGATTGGTATGGGTTGCACGCTCTAATGCTAAATTCAGTAATTCTGAAGATGAAACTTCTTTTTTGGCAACCAATTTGGCCAACCCTAGGCCGTCATAGTGTAGATATTCAGAAAGATTCATTAAGGCCCTTGTTTTATTTTGATATGAACTTTAGTTGTTGTAATAGATTTTATATAAAGAAGCAACATAGACTTGATTAGGCTTCAAGGCTTTTAATTGATAAAGCGTTTGGTTAACCTTTAGATATCGAAAGCAAAACTTTGTAAAAGATAAAAATCACCGCAATTTAGCAATGAGATAAGTATTACCTACCCAGAACAAGCTATAGATAATTCCATTAGGGGCAAAAATAGCGACGCTTTTAATGTTATTAGAAGTCAGTTTAAGTAGATCGTTATTATTCAATTTCATAATGAATAATTTAATATTTTCAAGTCGCTATCTTTCCATTTTTTAGATAAAAATGGGCAAGTATATTGTTGTAATATGGTGATAAATACTGGTTTTTCATAAAAATATGCTAAGTTATAGAAAGAGATTTTTAGCATTGAACTCCTGTATGAAAAACGCATATCTAACAATTTTACTTATATTATGCTCATCTGTAACGATGGCAAATGACAATAAAGCAGTTGTGGCAACAGAAGATGACACAGCTGAAACAGAAAGTTCAAATACTATTCGTATTGCAACTCGTCCTGAAATTGTTGGCCTATGGGGAATGCAAGTGGCCAATAATAAAAAATGTATTGAATACTATAATTTTAAAAGTAATAACAATGTCATCATAAAAAGTGGGCAAGAGTGGTCGTCAGGCATTTATGACTACCAGCCATCCCAAGAGGAACGTACTTTGTTACCTGCACTGGTTTTGCAAGTAAAGTATGATAATAATGAAAAAGATTGCTCGGGTCTTCAGGAAGATCAAACAGGCGAGATTTCTCAGTATTTTGTGCAATGGAAAAATCCATCAACCATTAATTTTTGTAGTAATGAAAAAGCAGAACAATGTTTTGCGACATTACGCCGTGTTTTACCTTAAATAGATAAAACCAAGCTATAAAAAAACCGCTCATTAAGAGCGGTTTTTATTTAAGAAGTTAGTATTAAGATGCTTCTTTTTGCTGACCTTCTAATTTCTGAAGCAAATGCTTTTCAAGATAATGAATATCCATAGCTTGATCGCAAAATTTTTCATCTTGTAAGATCAGGTCTTTATGCAAAGGAATATTGGTCTTAATTCCCGTTAAGATCATTTCTTCTAATGCTTGTTTCATACGCGCAATACAAGTTTTACGATCTTTACCATGCGCAATGAGTTTGGCAATCATTGAGTCATAGTAAGGGGGAATGCTATAGCCTTGGTAGATGTGCGAATCCAAACGAATACCTGCACCACCTGGCGCATAATAATGCTCAATTTTCCCAGGAGATGGCAAGAAGTTTGTTGGATCTTCCGCATTAATACGGCATTCCATCGCATGACCATGACATTCAACATCGGCTTGTTCAATGTTAAGACCAAGACCGCCTGCAATAAGCAGTTGCTGTTCAATAATGTCGATACCAGTTACCATTTCTGTCACTGGATGCTCAACCTGAACACGGGTATTCATTTCAATGAAGAAGAATTCACCATCTTCAAACAAGAACTCGAATGTACCGGCACCACGGTATTGCATAAGTTTACATGCATTGACACAGGCTTCTAAAATATCAGCGCGTGCCTGTTCAGGTAAGCCTGGTGCAGGCGCTTCTTCCAGTACTTTTTGATGGCGACGTTGTAAAGAACAGTCACGGTCAAAAAGGTGAATCGCATGGCCATTACCATCACCCAAAATCTGTACTTCAACATGACGCGGCTTTTGCAAAAAGCGTTCCATGTACACGGTATCATCACCGAACCACATTTCTGCGTCACGCTGTGCTGCCTGAACAGATTCAAGTAAAGTGTCTACACGTTCAACAATACGCATACCACGACCACCACCACCTGATGCCGCTTTAACAATCAGCGGAAAGCCAATTTCTTTTGCTTCAGCAAGGGCATTGTGAATGGTTACAGCATGGTCACAGCCTGGAACGGTGGGTACACCCGCTTTTTTCATTGCAATAATGGCAGAAACCTTGTTCCCCATTAAGCGAATATGTTCTGGACGTGGTCCAATAAAGATAAAACCGGAATTTTCAACAATTTCTGCAAATTCGGCATTTTCAGACAAGAAGCCATAACCTGGGTGGATGGCATCTGCACCGGTAATTTCTGCAGCAGTAATAATTGCTGGAATGTTTAAATAGCTTTCACTACTTGAACCCGGACCAATACACACAGCTTCATCAACAAAGCGAAGGTGCATGAGGTCTTTATCGGCATCGGAATAAATACCAACCGTTTTAATTCCTAAAGTTTTACAAGCCCGGGTAATGCGTAAAGCAATTTCACCACGGTTTGCAATTAACACCTTTTGCAACATTTATAAATCCCCGTGGTTTTACGCGCGATAGCGGAAAAGTGGTTGACCAAATTGAATGACTTCACCATTTTTAACTAGAATTTCTTCAACCACACCGCTTTGAGTCGCTTCAATTGGGTTCATGATTTTCATGGCTTCAATGATGCCTAGAGTGTCGCCAGCAGAGATGGTTTGACCCACTTTAACAAATGGTGCTTCGCCAGGGCTTTGTGCAGCATAGAAAACACCAACCATCGGTGAATTTTCTACAGCACCACGTGGGGTTTTAGCAACAGGTGCTGCTACAGCAGCAGGCATGGTTGGAACACCTGCCGCAACCACTGGATTGCGACGAGTTAAGGCAATGGATTGATCACCCTCTTTAACTTCTATCGCTTGTAAGTCAGATTCAATCATCAGGTCGATGAGTTTCTTGATTTTACGGATATCCATGAGACAGTATTCCTAATTATGATTGCGTAGAAAGTTGAATTTTTTCGATGGCATAATCCAGTGCAGCGGCATAGCCTTGAGCACCTAAACCGCAAATTACGCCAACGGCTTTATCGGACAAATATGAATGATGCCTAAATGCCTCTCGAGCATGTACATTCGATAAATGAACCTCAATAAAGGGGATTGCGACACCCAGCAGGGCATCACGTACTGCAACAGAGGTATGTGTCAATGCGGCAGGATTGATAATGATGAACTGTACGCCTTCTTGTTGGGCTTGATGAATTCGGTCTACAATTGCACCTTCCCAATTACTTTGGAAAGTGTCTAATGAAATAGATGCATTTTGAGCTTGAGAGATGAGCTTCTTGTTAATATCTTCTAGGGTGAGATATCCATAAACTTCAGGTTCTCGCTTTCCTAACAAATTTAGATTTGGTCCATGAATAACCAAAATGGTCGAGCTCATTCAGCTTGCTCCAATTATAAGTTTGCAAATTCACCTTGCAAGATGTCAGCAAAGTTTGCGTATTATGGCATATATTTCCACATTGTTATTATAAACTGTTTGAATCAATGCGGAAGCTATGTGTCAAAACTGAGCTATATAATGGAAACTTTGCAAGGAATTGGCAATGTTAAAAAATGACATTTTTTATAATTTTTTATAGTTATTACTATTTTTTACATTGTAAACCGAATTGACTAAAACAGTTCATTTATTTTGTGTAACAGCCATTACTGAATCATCAATTGTCAGAAGTTCCTGCCAGCAGGTGGGGCAGTGTGGAGATCAGTGATGCTGTTTCATTTGCCATATCTGACTGGTGGTATGGTAACCGACTTGTATACCGTCCGAACCGTATCGCTGCTTCATTTTCAATAGGGTTTTCATCAAATGCTTATGTGGTTGAATCAGTTCTAATGGCTGCCATAAGTCATGAAGAGGCTGCTGCTTTGAATTTAGCGCATTAAACATAACCTTAACTTTGACATATTTTTTATTTTATTTAAATAAAACATCTATTTGCATTAATTAAACTTGGTTTAAAGTCAGTAAATCATCTGGTGCATATTCCAGGCCTGGGATATGGGAAGCATTCTTTTTATAGGGTGGAATGGATATTTTTTCATACTATGTGACATGCACACATGCGCAAAGTTGTTGTTGTGCAGTTAAGCGTTTATGAGCACGCTTTACATAGAAAGTAACCGCTTGTTTTATGATGCTCTTTTCACTCAAAGCTGCGGGAGGGAAGGATTCTTTTTGAAGAAATTGCTGGGTCATCCAGATCAATACAGGATTGACCTTTTAGCTCACGAATAGTCCGTGCAATGACCACTGAAAACTGCTTGGCAAGATGATGTTCATTGGCAAAAGTTAAGTCATAGCTATTATAAATTTTATAACCTTGAAGTTGCTTGCTGATTTTACGACCAATACCCCCAAATATCTGCTACCGGTGTTCCTTGAAGTAGGTTTTTATAACTACATATATGCCTATATAAATCTAAGTCGGATAAAAAGCAGACCAAATTAAAGAGAGTCTTTTTTTACAAAATGATTTGCTAGTTTGACTTTTTTGTAGAATGGTTATGTTAATTCCTATACAGCAGAGTAAACCAATTCATTAATCAAGGATGCTTATCAAATCATGGCAATGTTATCCAATGTCGAGGCTTTTTGCATACGGTGTTAAACGGATAAATCATTCATCTATTTAAGGGGTAGTTGAGGTGCTATGGACATTTAATAAGCTAATGATTTAACTTCAAATTGAAAAATTTTTATGTCCATAGATAATCCCTAATTTGAGCTAGTAATTTAAGGAAAATACTTTTACCTGCCTGCAAAGCCTTTTTTCAATTTCATACTAAGCACTAGTCATTCCAATATTTAATGTTTTATTACTACGTGAAACTACGCAGCCGTCGTTATTAGAGAGTACAACTACAGGTTTTCATTCTAAAGTGAATTAAATACGCGCTCACAGCAGACCCAATAATTATTAATATCTATTAAAGCAAACAATTATTGTTCCATTATTTTTAATCTTGATTTTGTAACTTTATCAAGTTAATGATAAAGAGATGCTTAAAAACTCAAATTAAAAATTTGTGAATAATCAATAGGGGGATTAGATAAGGAGGTTTAACCTCATGTAAGCTTCAGTGTAATTACAGTTAATAGCGTAAACAGGAGCAAGGCTTACTTACTACGAATCAATAAATTAATATTTTGAATATTACAATGAATTAACTCGATACAGTTTGGGGGTTGGTGAAACGGAAATATCCGCTAGATTAGTAAGAGTCGTAATTAGTACGGCATATCCCTAACAACTAAAGGATGGATATGGAAATGGCTAATCAACAACAACCTAATCAACAGAATGACAATCAACGTCAACAGCAGCAAAACAACCCACAAAGTGACAAACAGCAACAACAGCAACAAGACAAACAGCAACAATCAAATCAACAGCAAAAAAATCCACAGCATCAACAACGCTAAGGGTTAAACAAAAAGCCTCAAGGTTTTCTTGGGGCTTTTGTCTGTTTATAGACTTCTACAGCGAATGTAAAACTGAATAGCGAGTGAATGGCTTTAATTTAAATATGAAAAAAGTAACTTTTATTTTTTATTTCTGCTCTGGTTAAACTTCCATTATCTTAATTTTTTTAAGATACAGGTCACAACTCCCCAAATAATCAACTGGTCTTCACTACGTAAATAAATATCAGGATATTCTGGATTTTCTGCTTTTAACCAGATCTTAAGTTCGGCATTTTTTTGTTTCTCTTTCATCAGTCGTTTTACGGTGAACTCATTATTGATTAAGGCTAAAACAATATCGCCGTGTTCTGCAGTCAAGCTGCGATCAATGAGAATCTGGTCATCTATATCTATCCCTGCATTTTCCATCGACAAAGAATTCACCCGTAATATGAATGTACTAAGTGGGTTATGTATCAAGTATTCATTTAAGTCGATAAAGTCTTCTGTGTAATCCGGAACGGATGAGGAAAAACCTGCGGCATCAGATTCTAAAGGATAAGGAATATTTAACGGTGTTTGGATTTGAATCGGTTGGAGTGCAATATTCTTAATACGGTCATCTTCAGGCTTAGGGGTTAACCATGCCTTGATTTCCAACACTTTTGACTCTGGAACACGCATAACTACCGTTTTTTCTTGATATTGTGTTTTTCGCCCTGCATTTTTACGTCTGCCGCCGTGACTATGTTCGATTATCGTTATATCTTTAAGTTTCATTGTTGTTTCTTGAATTTGTAACCTTTTCAAGTTTAACAAAAAACACTGAAAATAAAAAGATTGCCTACCTATTTATGATCTAGGATAAAATGCACTATTCAGCTCAATTTACCAAGGTATAAGCCATGAACCAGAAATCTCCTTTAGAAGAATTAATTGCAGAACAAAAACTATTGTGTGAGGAATTTGACTCTGCTTATATCCAAGTCAGTGGGGATGATGTCGTTGCAGTTGCTGTAGAGACATTAAATCAGGAACCTATTGTCGGAATTCGTAAAAAGCCTGAAACTGAAGAAAATGTCGCTTGGTTTATCTATGGGGGGGAAATGGGAGAGGGTGAAGATTTTTTTCAAACCATGACTGTTCGAGAGTTACAGGATATTTTACCTGAAGTGCTTCCGTACTTGGCTTTGGCGGAAGGTTTCCGCTTTATGATTGATCGTGAAGATTATGAAGATGTATGGAAAGAAGGCCAAGCTTAAGTAAGAATAAGCCGATCAAATCAAATTGATGATATGAGCCACTGAGTTAGTGGCTTTTATTTTTAAGAATCTGGATAAAAGTAACAATATTTAAAATATCGATTAAGACACCAATAAATATTTTAGAATGCTTAAAGCGATTCTATAGTAAATAAGTCATTAATCGCTTGTAATGAAACAGCGCGATTAAATTTTGAATCTATTTCCCTAACTCCCTTACAGGTTACATTTCTATGTTGGTGTATAAATAGACAATTATTTGCACTATGTTAATATATTAGAGAAATATACCTTGTGTAAGGGGAGTTGTGATATGACAGCTTATACCATTATGAAAGCAGGCAAATATGAGGATGATATGATTCCTAAACTTGCTGTACATGCATTTCGTCATGCTTTTAATAAAGCGTGTTCGGTCGCGACGGTCGTTTATGCAAAAGAACAGCAGTTGGTACGACGCGAGGCCAATGGAAACGAAACCGTGATTCATGACTTGTCTCAGGCTTATGTCACTGCGGATCATCTTCCTAAAGTTTTAAAACGTAACAGAAAACAAGAGGCAGCTGTATAACTTAATGCCTCAACCAAGAATAAGGATGTTTGCGGGTCCGAATGGATCTGGAAAAAGCACAGTCAAAGAATATTTGTTGCCCCATCATATTGGGGCTTATTTAAATGCTGATGAACTAGAACAAAACCTTCATAGCAGTCATCAGCTAAATTTGATGACTTATCATCCAGCTTTACAAGCACACAATCTCATTGATTTTCTAAAACAGAAAAAACGTCCTAATGCGGGACAGCTGGTTTCGTTGCTAAAAATGGAATCGGTGATATTGAATAATTGCAATATTATTCAGTTTCATCCATCAGAAATAGACTCCTATCTCTGCGCGCGTATCATTGATTATATTCGTTTAGAATTTTTACGCTTAAAGATTAGTTTTACTTTTGAAACGGTGATGTCACATATTTCCAAAGTAGAGTTTCTGCAAGAAGCAAAGCGGCAGGGTTTTAGAACCTATTTGTATTATGTATCGACTGTCGATCCCATAATTAATATTGCTCGAGTCAAGTATCGGGTCAGTGTCGGTGGCCATCCTGTACCTGAAAAAAAGATTGTGGAACGTTATTACCGTAGTATGGATTTACTGATGCAGGCGGTAGATGCCAGTGATCGAACCTATTTATTTGATAACTCTTCTAATGGGGAAAAGGCAGCGTTTATTGCAGAAATTCAATCGGCAGAAACTTTAAAAATGAATCCTGAGGTTCAGCAATTGCCATGGTGGTTTGCAGACAAAGTTTTGAAAAATTTCGCTGAAGAATAAAAGACTGTATATATATCAATAAGCTCTTGAGTAGAACCGGCAATAAATTAATGGACAAAGGTCTGACAAATCATCTGATCCCAAGAGATATAAAACAAGCCAGGGTATTGATTAATAGCTTAAGGAAGCTAAGGGTGCACTCTATCTGGACTGTTAAAAAAAATTTGAAATAAATCAAACAAGACTTAAACGTTATCTCATAGTGCATACGCCGTGGATTAGATATAATAATTCAGTATAAAAATGTCGATCGATGGATTTTTAATTTCCAACAGAATACTGTACAACTCAACTGCATTGTTAAATGAACTCGATAAAATAAACCTTTCAATTCATTATCCACAAAATTCTACCGATTGATATATTTTAAAATATATTATATAAATATATATTATTTTTTTTTGGAGCAGCGATTATGCATGACTTCCTACTCGCATTTCTCGGTGGAATTCTGCTCGGTCTATCTGTAGTGGGATACTTGTATGTGAATGGTCGTATTGCTGGGGTAAGCGGCTTAATTGCGCAAGTATTAAACCCCCAAACTCTCTTCAAAACGCCTGCCTTATGGTTTTTGCTAGGGCTGTTTGTAGTACCATTTTTCTATGGCATGGTTCAAACTCCCAATATTGTATTGGAGGCTAGCCCGCTGATGATGATCATTGCCGGCTTGTTGGTTGGCTTTGGTACGCGTATGGGTTCTGGCTGTACCAGTGGGCATGGCATTTGTGGCATAAGCCGCCTGTCTAAACGTTCGATTGTAGCAACCATAACTTTTATGTTTACAGGTTTTGTAACGGTTTATATTCTTCGCCATATCACAGGAGCATTCTGATATGAAAAATATATGGGCTTTTGTATTTGGCGGATTGTTTTCGATTGGTTTAATGCTTTCAGGCATGTCTAATCCTAAGAAAGTATTAGATTTTCTAGATTTTTTTGGTCAATGGGATCCAAGTCTTGCATTTGTCATGTTAGGCGCAATCGCCGTGGCATTTATTCCGTTTCAAAGAGCGATACATCAACAGAATCCAAAAACTGTGTATGGAGACTTCATTGATTTACCTAAAAATAACAAGATCGATTCTAATTTGCTGATAGGGAGCCTAGTCTTCGGAATCGGTTGGGGAATTGCAGGAATTTGCCCTGCACCTAGCCTGATTTTAATCGGTCTAGGGCATTATCAGGCCCTTTACTTTATTGTTGCCATGTTTACCGGTATGTTGATTCAGCGCCAATTGATGGAAAAATATTTATGATGCAATATCCACACGTTCAGCATTTTTTTGATCAGCAGACCAATACCTTTAGTTATGTGGTGACAGACCCTGTCAACCAGCATTGTGCCATTATTGATAGTGTTTTGGATTATGATGCGCCGTCAGCCACAACCAAAACCACGCAGGCAGATCTGATAATCAACTATGTTCGTCAAAATAGCCTAAGCGTGGAATGGATTTTAGAAACCCATGTCCATGCTGACCATCTCACAGCATCTCAATATCTAAAAGAGCAATTAGGTGGAAAAATCGCAATGAGCAAGAAGATTGCCATTGTACAAGAGAGTTTTAGTGCAATTTATAATCTGGATATGAAACACTTTAATTCGAGCCAAACATTTGATCATCTTTTTGAAGATGGAGAACAGTTTCAAATAGGGGAGTTGGCAGCGTATAACATCCCCACTCCAGGACATACACCTGCGTGCTTAAGCTATGTAATCGGAAATGCTGTGTTTGTAGGTGATACTTTGTTTATGCCAGACTATGGAACAGCACGTTGTGATTTCCCCAAGGGTAGTTCCGAGACTCTGTTTGATTCAGTGCAAAAACTATATCAGTTAGATGAAAAGTTCCGAGTTTTTCTGTGTCATGATTATTTACCTACAGGCAGAGAAGAATATCAAAGTGAAAGCAGTATTCAAGAACAGAAAAAAAACAATATTCATCTGAATGAGCATACAGGCAAAACAGAATTCGTAGAGATGCGAAACCGCCGTGATGCAACACTTTCAATGCCTAAGCTAATTTTACCTGCAATTCAGATCAATATGGACGGGGGGAGATTTCCTGAACCAGAAGCAAACGGTATTCGCTATTTAAAATTACCTTTGAATTATTTTAAATAGCTCAAGAGTGGAGCAGATTTAAAACAGTTAATGCATAGATGGACTCGGTAATAGCGGGTTTTATCGCAGCTTATTTTAGAATATAGCCTAAGTAAATATTATAATTAATCTTATAAATATTTGTTTTTGATTATTTATTTATGAGTACGTAAAGACGGTTTGCCATATTTAAATACTATTAAAACGTAAAGCGTTGAATAATAAACAACATTTTTGATATTCTATAAATAGCCTAAGCAAAAAAAATAAGTTTTCAAAAATGACAATTGATTAAATCTCAATTATCATCAAAAATAATTACAACTAAAAGTGTTATAAAAGATATTTATGATTTTAAATTACCAAATTCATCTAAATGAAACCACTTCAATAAAAGCCCCTCTTATATTTATACATGGTCTGTTTGGAAGTTTAAGTAATTTGGGTATGTTGGCGCGTACATTTTATGAATCACACTCGGTTGTTCAAATTGATGTACGTAATCATGGACATTCAACACATTCACTAGAAATGAATTATGCGGATATGGCACAGGATATTTTAGATACTATAGATTCTTTAAATATTTCAAAATTTTCTGCTATTGGTCACTCAATGGGTGGAAAAATTGCCATGCAATTGGCGAATAGAGTAGGTGAGCGATTAGAACAATTGGTTATTCTGGATATTGCACCCTTTGCTTATACGGAAAATCATCATGATCAAATTTTTAAAGCATTATTTGCTGTACAAAATGCCAAGGCTGAAAACCGACAACAAGCAACTCAAATCATGCGTGAATATTTAAATGAAGAAATGGTTATTCAGTTTTTAATGAAATCATTTAGCAAAGGGCAGTGGCTATTTAATGTCGATGCATTATTTAAACATTATTCAGATATTTTGAGTTGGGAAACTACTCAACCATGGCAAAAACAGGCACTATTTATTCGTGGTGGTAAATCTGCCTATATAAGTAAAGCTCAACATTTCAATGCAATTCAACAGCAATTTCCAAATGCCACAATTAAGATGATAGAGGGTGCAGGGCATTGGTTACATGCAGAAAAACCTCAGCAGGTACTTGATGAAATTAATCAATATTTAAACTAAATTAAAGTATTAAAAGTAACAGCTCAATGAAAAAATTGAGCTATTACTTAAAGGGATTAATTTATATGATTTGTAAATAAATTTCCTTCAGAAGTTAATTGCTCTGCCATTTCAGCTGTTTTTCTGAGCCCTGGTATACGATACTCCGTATGTCCATAATCCTGAATCGACTTCCAGCGGCCACCCCAAGTTAAACCAACCGATTCTGCAACTACTCCATATAATTGGTAGCCTTGCATTGCCCATGGATCACGTTCAGAAATAACAACTTTTCCACTTCTCTTAAATGCAACATCGGCAGCTAAACCAAATTGGTGATAGCTTTGAAAACCTCTGGCACGGGTAATATTACTATTTCCAGCCAAGGTGTTCTGACGTTCAGGACTGCGATAGCCCTCTAATAAAACCATTTCATATCCATGACGTTCTTGCATGATTTTAAACACCATCAGTAAACGCTGTTTATAACGCGGATTCATTTTGTGCCATTTTCGATCAGCTGATGCAAGATCACCATGCAAATATTGCATATGTACATCTGCAACATTTGGGTTAAACACTTCTGCCCGAATAGTAGTCTGAATAGGTTCAATATTTGTCGCAGCAATAATGGCTTCTTCAATTAATGATCCTTCCACTTCTGGTGGTGATGAAAGCATCTGCCCATCCAGCAAGGCATAAATTTGAGGATCTGCTTCTCTTAAATAATCCGCTTCGATTTTTGTTGGATTAATCGGTCGCGTAAAAGTAAAAATCAAGATACTGGCGAATAGAAAAAAACCTGAAACCAGAATCCACCATTGTTGTAAATGCCAATGTGACTGGATCTGCTCAGGTGCAGTAGCCTGATTTAACTGTAGAGCAAATTGCTTTGCAAAATTAAATTGTTTCTTACTTTGAGGAATAACACCCAAGAAAAATTGTTGTACTTTGTCCCGCAACTCATAGGAGGATAGGAATGCTAGACTACAAGAAACTAAGATGAATCCAATAAGAATAATGATACTCATGGAGACACGGCGGTTTGTTTAGATACTAATGGAATTTTATTTAGGCTTTTTACCATAGACCTTAGCTGATTCTGATGTATAAATACATTACTTAAATCATCCTCTTGGAGTTGAGGAAATTCAACAGGAGATTCCTTACCCTGCATAGGCTGATTGATTTGAATATTGGGTGAAGTGACATGGATTTCTAACCCTTTAGCGAGCTGCTGTTTCTTTTTTAAGAGAGTTTTTTCTGAATAGTGGGTATTAATAGGTCTCAAGTTTCGCTCAATTTCATTTTAAATTAAAGTATTTAAATACGCATAGCCCACAATCGAGCTAAAAACTAACCCATTACAGAAACCTAAAATCAATAAAATGTCGGTGCATAGATTATTGTTGTTAAGTATCTAATATTATTAAGTTTATTTATTTATTTATTTATTTGCCATTTTTATATTTCCTTAGGGTAAATGTATGGTGATATATGCCTGTTCAGCAGGTGAGCTAATAATATTCTGATAGCCTGCTAATGCTTTATTATTTTGATGTGAAAGCATAAAATTTAAGCCAATAAATGACGATAAGGCAAAAATCGCTAAAAAGATTAAAATTCCAAAAAACGGTAATTCACGATGAATAATATGTTTGATTTGGTCAGGTAAACCTGAAAAAGGGGAGAAAGATGCTTTTTTTCCTTTCAGGAAGTCGATTTCATCTGCGACACGTGCGACCAGATGATTTAAATTTTGTATAGACTCGATTCGAAATTTGCCATGAAAACCGAGTAACATGCAATAGTGAAATACTTCTAATGCTGCAAGTCTTTCTTTACCACAGCTACGGAGCAATTCTAAGATTTCAAAAAAACGATAACCCGCAAGTTGCGAACCAAAAAGACTTAACTGTAAAGGACTAATCATCCAAGTGTTTTGCAAATCAAAAAACTGAACATCTTGTTGGGTTACAATCGTTTCATCCAGCAATGCACAATAAGCATATTTTGCATCATGAATATCATCCGCTGAAAATTGCAGTTTTTTTGCCTGATTTTCAAAGCGGTTTAAGAGATTTAAAATTTTATCCCGAAACTCATCTGCATTAGAAGGGATATATTGGTTCTTCAGTAAAAAAACGATATAGAAAGCATCATGTAATAGATCAACAAGATTAGTCGTACTGCTAGCTTTGAATTGAATTGTGGTTGAGTTAGAACCTAGGCCTATTTGTCCATCATCAAAAAGTGAAGGCGCATTATCATTTAGATTCATCTGAATCCTCCTTAGCTCTTCATTACTGCAATCAGTTCAATCGAAATATCCTGAAAACCTGCAGGAATATAAATACAGATTGATTCAGCATCGAGCATCCGTTTATATAGGTCATTGTTCGGTTCAATTTCAAAATAACTTACACCAGAACGTACCGGAATTGCGGTTGGAACCTGCATTAAGTGATATAAAGGAATAACTGGAAGTGCGGCAATAACGCGTTGTTCAACATCGCGAGAATTACCTACTTTAAAACGCAGCGGGACGAACTTTACCAGTTCATGGGTTTGCATCATGCCACTTGAAACTGCAATATAAAGTCGCGTGTCACGCGTAATTTTGTCGGATTCAAGACTACCTATCCAATAAGATGGTCGGGCTTCTTTCAACGCGATACTGAGATAGCGATTTGAAATAATTGTGTCCAATAAATCACGTAAAATCACATCGATTTGAGAAAAGCTCTCTTGTAATTGATGATGCTTATACTGTGGTAACTGATCAACCTCATATGCTGTTGAAAAGGTAAGTAATGATCCAGTTAAACGGAGTAATTCGAAAAATAATCGTTCCGGGTGACTATGTGGATACTGCAAAAGATGATTCAAAGTAGTATGTGCGGTATTTAAGGCATTGACTAACCAAAAAGAGACAATATCGCCTGAACGGAATTCAATCAGTTTTTGTTCGTTTTCACGATTGTTGCTTTGAATGGTTTTTATCTTGGCTTTAATTATATTTAAGGTACGTTTTAATCCTGAAATCAGCGTTTTACATGCGTCAATATGCAAGATTGGTGGAATAAACTTGTGATCGAGTTCAAAATTTCCAGAACTTTGACGTTTAACTTTCGCCACAGGTAAATATAAAAAGCCATCCAGTTCATGGTTAGGCTCAATACCGAATTCAAATAATTTAAATTCCGCACGGCGTCGTAATAAAGTGATATCTGCTACGCTTGCATCAGTAAATAAATCATGTGTTTCGCTAAGATGTGAATGATAACGGCTTGGTTGGGTACTCTCCTCAAAAGAGACATTGCGTTTATTAGGTTGAATAATCGGTAAGGCTAAATAGACTGTCATTTCACCACGTAAACTTAACTCATTCAGTTGAATCGGTTGTGGTAATAAGTCACGTGCAGGTGCGTGGTAAATATCACCATCTTGCCAAATCATATTCACTTTTTCTAAAGCCAAGACATGAGTGCTTAATTGCACTTCATCAAACTGGATGGATTGCACACCATAAGCAAAAGGAATGGTCGAGCGAATGGTATGATTTAAGCGCTGTTCATGATAGGCATCTTGTAATTGAAAATGTTGTGGGCGTAAAAATAAGCCTTCGCCCCAAAGAATTTTTTCTGCTTTAAACATGTAATTTACCAATTATTATTTGTTTCATGATTATTTTTTTGTACACCTAAAAGCTCATGTACAGTTTCTAAAGGATTTTCATTTTTTATGACTTGGCTTAGCCATTCATGTAATGGCATCTGACTCCACTTTATGGTTTTTTGCAGCATATAGCTGACTGGACTATGCGGTTCATTGGCCTGAAAATAATCTACAAGGTCTTGTAGAACTTGTATGGCGTGTTCACGATTTGCCACATGATTTTGAGCTTGGGGTTGAAATTTTTGTGGATGCGTTGTGGATGAAATTTCAATGGGGGAATGAATAGCTTCAGGTGAGATTTTTATTCCTGCTCTAGTCTTTGACTGACTCATCGCTAGTGTTGGTAATTCGAAAGCCTCTGTTTTATATATTTTTCTCAGACTGTTATGAACTGATTCCATTTGCATATCAATTGCCGCAAAACTTGGTGCATCTAAACCCAGTAGACCATCCAGCACATTTTTTAAAATATTCCACTGCTTCAAAATTTCTAAAAAATTCTGATAGTTTTGATATTGAAAAGATTGAGTTGTGTTGATGAGTGCCTGTTCAAATTGCTCAAGTGACAATTTTTCTTGCACCTTTTCATTATCTTCAGGTTGTTTACGGCGTAAATTTTGTTGGTGCAATAAGCCGTCATAATCCATTAAAGAATAAAAAGGTGACACATTCACCAAGGGGATGTTTTTGATTAGCGCTGGCAGTTGATTAATCAGTCCTTGCAGCAACCCCAGACGTTGATCGAAGTCACCATCTTCAATTTTTGGATGCAATAACATCCAGAAATCATTTAAGCTACGTTGTATCAGCTCTAGACCTTTGGCTACGCCTTCAAAACCATATAGATTTGACCATGCCTCAATCAACCAGCTATATAACCGAATATCTTTCGTTTTCTCAGTCAGTAATTCAGTTGATTTGGAATTTACAAAAATCCAGTCGGCATGTTTAGGTTCAGCAATCCAATCCCCCTGATCTAATAATGGATCATCCTGAGTTTTTGCTTTCTTAATGGCATGAAACTCATTTGAAAATGAACAATCCATCCCGCACGGGGCTTCATCTGAAATTGCTTTTAATAATACTTCGAGTTCTAAACTCATGTTCTGCCTTTTTATTTTTTAAAAAAATTTTATAAATTATGCTTCTGTAGCTTTGGTATTTTTTGTTCGTTTTTTTGTGGTTTTCATAACAGGATCAAGTTGGTAAACGATATCATCCCCCTGAACATCAATATAGATTTGCTTTGGTAATTGTTGTTCTGCTAAGCAAACTAAAATCTGTGTGGCTAAGGCAGGTAATACCGAAGAATTAAGAATGTTATCTACATTGCGTGCGCCACTGGCTACTTCGGTGCAACGGCTAAGCAGTAATTCAATCAAGTCTTCACTGTAGGTAACTAGAGTTGTGTATTGTTGTTCTAAACGTGCAGTAATTTTCCCCAATTTATACTTAATGATACGTAGCAGTAATTCATCATGCAGAGGGAAGTAAGGTACAACACGCATACGACCTAGAAATGCAGGTTTAAACTGTTTATATAAACTAGGTTTTAGTTGATCTGTTAATTCTTCTGCCTTAGGCCATTCAGTAATAGGCAAGTTTAAACAGGCTTGCATAATGTCACTCGAGCCGGTATTGGAAGTTAAAAGAATAGTGGTGTTTTTAAAATCAATTAAACGACCTTCTCCATCTTCAAGCATGCCTTTATCAAAAACCTGATAAAATAATTCCTGAACATCGTTATGGGCTTTTTCAATTTCATCTAACAAGACAACGCTATAGGGATTACGTCGTACCGCTTCAGTTAAGACCCCCCCTTTACCATATCCGACATAGCCGGGAGGAGCACCTTTAAGCGATGAAACGGTATGCGCTTCCTGATATTCAGACATATTGATGCTAATCAGATGAGACTCACCCCCATATAATTCATGGGCAAGGGCGAGAGCAGTTTCAGTTTTACCTACACCACTTGGACCCACCAATAAAAATACCCCTTGCGGCTTATTTGGATCTTCAAGTTTTGCTTTCGAAGTTTTGATACCCTGAACCAGTTGCTGCAATGCATAATCTTGCCCCATGACGCGTTCGGCCAACTTGCCTTCTAAAGTCAGAATCTGCTTAATTTCATCATTGACCATTTTTCCGACAGGAATACCAGTCCAATCCGAAATAATTTCATTGATTATGTGTGCATTTACACGTTCATAAACCAAGGGGGATGTTCCTTGAATGTCAGCCAATTGCTGACGAAGGGCAGTGAGACTGTCTTTGTTTTGATCTACAGCTTTATTAGACTGTTCTTGTTGTTTTAGAGATTGAATCTGTTGAACAAAGTTAAGTTCAGCTTGCCATTGTTTTTCTGTAGCTTTAATTTCAGATTCAAGTAATGCAATTTTCTGACGTAATACTTCTAAACGTTCATGATGAATCGATAGATGCCTATGTTCATTTTCTAGAATTTCACGCTCAAGATTTAAATTATGTTGTTGTGCCTTGAGCTGGTCTAGCTTGACTGGTTGGGCATTCTGTGTGAGTGCAACACGAGCGGCTGCAGTATCAAGTACGCTAATCGCTTTATCCGGAAGTTGACGTCCACTGATATATCGATGAGAGGAGTGTACTGCCGTCACAATCGCTTCATCTTCAATCTGCAAATTAAAATGCTTTGCCATGACGGGAATCATGGCACGAAGCATGTCTATTGCGACAGCTGCCGCCGGTTCTTCCACTTTGACGACCTGAAAGCGACGACTTAATGCAGCATCTTTTTCAAAATATTGCTTATATTCGGTCCAAGTGGTTGCAGCGATAGTTCGTAATTCACCACGAGCCAAAGCGGGTTTGAGTAAATTTGCAGCATCATTTTGACCCGCTTGACCACCTGCACCAATTAAGGTGTGTGCTTCATCAATAAATAGAATAATTTGGCAGCTTGAGCTTTGAACTTCCTGAATGACTTGTTTTAATCGATTTTCAAACTCCCCTTTAACGCTCGCACCTGCTTGTAATAACCCCATATCAAGCACATGCAAATGGACATTTTTTAGAGCATCAGGAACCTGATTGTTGGCTATTTTTAGGGCTAAACCTTCCACGACCGCGGTTTTTCCCACCCCCGGTTCACCCGTTAAAATAGGATTGTTTTGACGACGGCGCATTAAAATATCAAGCATTAAGCGAATTTCAAACTCGCGACCAATGACGGGGTCAATCTCACCATTTTTTGCTTTTTCCGTTAAGTTAATGGTGTACCGATCCAGAGCAGGGGTTTTTAATACTGGCTCGGATTGCTGTTTTGTTTTTATTGTGCCTTGCTGATCTGCATTTTGTTCATTCTTACATTCAATACTGTGTGAACATATATCTAAAAACTTATGTTTTATGGTATCCAAAGGGAACAACTCAAATAAACTGGAAGCGCGAACTGCAATTTGATAAAGATCCGGCCCAGTCAACAATGCAATCAGTAAATGCCCACTACGAATGAGTGGTTTTTGTTCTGCTGAGGCCAACAACCAGGCTTGTTCTAATAGACGTATAATTGATTTTGCAAAAATAGGGGTTCGTGTATTGCCTTTAGGTAAATGTGAAATACTTTCTTTTAAATCATTAATTAAACGATCAGCCGAGATTTTGTATTTTTCTAATAACCACTGTAAATCATTTTTTGAATTATTCTGTAGAAGTTCTAAAAAGAAATGTTCAATTTCTATTTCATAATTTTGTTGAGAAATACACATATTGGCTGATTTTTCCAAGGCTAAACGGGCACCAGAAGATAGTTTTGTAATTAAAATTTTTAAATTATTCATATGTTACTCAACATGTTAAAAGAACAATCAGTTTTTATTTTTATCTCAATACTGAATTGATCGGATTTTATTTTTATAAATTTATATTAAAAACAATAGCTTATTTTTTATTGGTTAAAGCATCTGACACATTCTACACATTTCTTTCGAAATATTAAAAAATATTTGATAAAAATTAGTCTCTTTTACATAAATAAACAATAAAAATGATAAAAGCATCATTTTTTGTTAATTACCTGTTGACTTTAAGTGGTTATTTTTTGTTAAATTCGCAACGTTGATTTGAAATTATAAAAATTAAACTAAAATGAGAAAATCGCGGAATATGATTTAACTCAGCTAAACAATAAAATTAGAATAATTAGAGGCATCTTTTGAATAAAAATATATTTTTTATCCCCTTGATTGTAATGATCTCGGTGAGTCAATTAACTTTTGCTGATGAAAAGCCAGTCGAGCTAAAAAAAGGGTGTATGAAAGATTATCCTTTAGTTATTGGCGAAACTGACCCAAACTTACTCAATATCTATAGCCAAATATGCGATAAAAAGAATAAGAAAAATATTGCCTTGCAAAATGAATTATTAATTCAAGCTGCACAAAAATATCAACAACTTGGAAAGAATCTAAAAGCATTAAAGCTCATAGAAAGTTTAGGTCAACAAAATGTTCAACGTACTGCACTGACGGATATTGCTTTTCTTGCAGGAGTGGGTATTGCTGAGAGTTCTTTGCAGCATATGCGTTCTAATGAAATGCGTTATTTAAGTGCGCAAACGACTTATCCTGCAGCGAAAAAACTGTCTGAAAGTATTTATACCTCACTACCTGAACCTGACACATCTGATGCTAAAGCAATCACGGAGGCATCTATTAAACAAAAAAGATTAACTAAAACTGTTTCATTAAATCGTTCAGGCAATAAGACAACACGAATAGACCGCGCAAAAAATATTAATGTTCATCCAACACCAATAAAAGCAAGCACCAGAAAGACAATAGTAATGATAAAACCACAAAGCGGTAATACAGCAGCTTCTGGTTCAAGTCCTTTTGCTTCATTTAATAAGAACTAAAATAGGGAAATATTCATGGCTAAACGTGAAAGTGTGCAAAAAAAATTACAACGAATTCGTCCACCGCGTGTACAACTGACTTACGATGTGGAAGTGGGGGATGGTAAAGAGATAAAAGAATTACCTTTTGTTATTGGAGTGCTAGGTGACTTTTCAGCAGCTTCAGAATTAGAAAAAACAAAGTTAAAAGATAAAAGATTTATCAATGTTGATTTGGATAATATTGATGAGGTCATGGAATCACTGACGCCACGTGCAAATTTTCAGGTTGAAAACACTTTAACTGAAGAAGGCGGGCTTATGTCAGTCGACTTAACTTTTAACTCCATGCAAGATTTCCGTCCGGAAAATGTAGTACAGCAGGTTGATCCTTTACTTAAACTGGTAGAAGCGCGTGAGCGTTTAACCGAGTTACGCAACAAAATTTCGAATAATGAACGTCTTGAAGACGTACTTGATGAAGTTTTACACAATACCGATCAAGTTCGCAGATTAAGGGCGGAGGCAGAACATGAATAATTTACAAACTGCTCGTATGCCCCATACAGATGTTGACGAATTTACTTTGCTTGACTCTATTGTAGAGCAAAGCCGTATTGCCCGTAATGATGAAGAACATGACCGCGCAAAAAGCTTAATTGGCGAATTAGCAAAGGAAGTCATGGCGGGAACTATTACAGTTTCTGAAAACATGGTTTTGTCGATTGATAAGCGAATTGCAGAAATTGATGCTTTAATTTCAAACCAGTTAAGCAAAATCATTCATCATGAGCAATTTCAAAAAATTGAATCAACATGGCGTGGTTTATATTATTTCTGCCAAGAAACACCCTCACATTCTCTAATCAAAATTCGTATGCTCAATACGACTAAAAAAGAACTGACCAAAGATTTTCAGGGTGCGACAGATTTTGACCAAAGTACATTATTTAAAAAAATTTATGAAGAAGAATATGGTTCATTTGGTGGGGCACCGTACGCAACTTTAATTGGTGATTTTGAATTTGATCGCACGCCATCAGATATGTATTTGTTAGAGCAAATTTCTCATATTGCAGCTGCGGCACATGCACCTTTTATTTCAGCAGCAAGTCCTAATATGCTTGGACTTGAATCATTTACTGACATTGATCGTCCACGTGATGTTTCTAAAATTTTTGAAACCGCTGAATATGTACAATGGCGTTCATTCCGTGAAAGTGATGATGCGCGCTATGTCGCATTAACCATGCCACGCGTATTAAGTCGTCTGCCCTATCATCCTAAGGAAGGTACTGCGACTGAAGGTTTTAACTTCATAGAAGAGGTTTCAGGCCAAAATCATAAGGAATATTTATGGATGAATGCAGCCTATGCATTTGCGACGCGTTTAACCAATGCCTTTGATATGCATGGCTGGTGTGCAGCCATACGGGGGGTTGAAGGTGGGGGCCTGGTTGAAGGTCTACCGGTACATACTTTTAAAACCCATGATGGTGAAATTGTTGTTAAATGTCCAACTGAAATTGCCATTACTGACCGTCGTGAAAAAGAACTCAGTGATTTAGGCTTTATTCCGCTGGTGCATTGTAAAAATACAGATTATGCCGCTTTCTTTGGTGCGCAATCGACTCAAAAACTGAAAAAATATGATAGCGATACTGCAAATGCCAATTCAGCTTTATCTAGCCAGATTCAATACATTATGGCAGTTTCTCGTATTGCCCATTACCTAAAAGCCATGATGCGTGACAAAGTTGGAAGTTTTGCCTCTGCTGGAAATGTGGAAGCATTTTTAAATGAATGGTTATCGCAATACGTTTTATTGGACGATGGAGCCTCGCAAGAAGCGAAAGCACAATATCCGCTTCGTGAAGCTTCAGTAAAAGTTGTAGAGAACCCAGCTCAACCTGGACACTACAAGTCTGTGGTCTTTTTAAGACCACATTTTCAATTGGATGAGTTGTCAGTTTCTTTACGACTTGTTACTGAGTTACCTCAGTCCTCTCATTAATTAGAGTGCAATGCAATTTATAATAACTTAAAATTAAAATAGGAAAATTTATAAAAATGAAAGACATATACGTACAATTTCGAGGAAAATATAAAGTTGATGGCGAATCTCGTGACTCAGAACATAAAGATTGGCTAGAAGTGAACTCTTGGGCACACAATATCCGTCAACCAAAATCTGCAACATCTTCAAGTGTGGGTGGTCATACTGCTGAACGTGTTGAACATTCAGACATGCTGTTTGTTAAAGATCTGGATGCAACAAGCCCAAAACTTTGGGAAGCTTGTTCAGCTGGTTATACCTTTGATGAAGTTCAAATCGACTTTTATCGTGCAAATGGTGATAAACGTATTAAATATCTTCAAATAAAATTAAAACATGTTCTGTTATCAAGCGTAACACCACATGTAAATGAAGAAGGTGTACCTACTGAATCATTCGGATTGAAATATGCAGCGGTAGAGTGGACCTATAATCAACAAGATATTAATGGCACCCAAAAAGGCGCTGTAACCAAGAAATGGTCACTTTCAAATAATACCGCATCTTACGCTGCATAATATGGTGATAAGAATAGTGGCTAACCTATGTTGGCCTCTATTTTTTCATCAATTACATGAATAAATAAGAAAAATATGAATCTAGATCAATTATATCCATATGGTTTTAGAACAACTTTATTTGACCGTTTATTGCCTGAAACAGAGAAAAATTATCAGGGAATATCGCTTCAACAACTACGCGAATCTGTTGCCTCTGATCTTGAGGATTTACTCAATAGCCGCATGACTAAATTGGATGACTTCATTGAAGATTTTCCTTTAGCGAAAAAATCTATTTTACGATTTGGGATTATTGATTTTGTTGGGTTGTCGACTGCTAATCCAACCGATCGGGATAAAATTTGTCAATCGATTAAACAATCAATAGCTGCACATGAACCGAGGTTAAGAAAAATTAAAGTAGAGATGTTGCTCGATAGTCATAATATGGGAGCTTTATGTTTAAGCATTCAAGCCTATTTAAACATTCATCCTCTATTTGAACCGGTTATTTTTGATGCTTCATTAAAACCAACAACACAACAATATGTTATTTCCGCGCGAGCTTAAGTGGGTTTTCCGTGATTGAAGAACTATTACCGTATTATGAAAAGCAATTACAAGAATTTGGGCAACAATCGCGGGAATTTGCACAAAAATACCCAAAAATTGCTCAACGCTTATCGCTTAATCAGGAACAAATTGATGATCCGCATATTGAGCGGTTGATTCAAGCTTTTTCACTGGTTGCTGCTCGTATCGATAAAAAACTAGCGGACAGTTATGACATTTTTACCTGCTCATTGTTCGAGGTCATGTTTCCTCAATATCTTAAACCTTTCCCTGCATGTTCAGTGGTAAGTTTTGAGGATATCAACAAGATCAAACAATTGACTGAAGCACATGAAATTCCTAAATTAACTGCATTAAAGTCACGTAGTTTTAAAGGGGTACAGTGTGAATTTGCGACAACGAGGTCCGTTAGATTGCTGCCTATTTTATTGAATAATTTAAGCTTTAAAACCAATCCAAGTGCACATATGCATTTAAATCAAAATGCGACCTTGAGTTTTAGTTTTAAAATTTTCAATCACAGTAAAAAAAATTTAACGAATGAAAAATTACCGATTTATTTGGATGCAATTTCAAGCTTTCCGTTACAGGTTTTAGATAACATATTCAATAAAAGTACTGGATTTTCATTAAAAACAGGGAATGATTTTATTGAAATCACCAACCCATTTGAAGTGGTGGGTTTTGATGAAACAGAAAGTTTATTACCCATCGATCAGCATACTCATCATGCTTATCGTTTGTTAATGGAATATTTTTGCTTTCCTGAAAAATTTAATTATCTAAATCTCAATTTAAATTTTTTAAAGCATTTACCCGCTGAGCAAAACGAATTTGAAGTGAGGATTCATTTAAAATTAAATCTGAATGATCAGGCTTGTATTCGAAATTATGCTGAATTAAATGTCGCTAACTTTAAATTGTTTTCAGCGCCAGTGGTGAACCTATTTAATAAGCAAGCAGAACCCCAGAAAATCAATCATAAACAACTGGAATACTCCTTGGTGACAGATGCTCATCATCCCGACTTTTATCAAGTTTATTCAATTTATGAGATGAATATGATTCGGGAAAAAAGCAATCAAGACCAGGTCATTTTTCCTGTTTTGCCATTTTTTGCGATGAGTCATTATCATCAGGAGAGTATTCAGTTTTTTTATAGTTTGAATCCCATCCAATTACAAAATAAACCGGTTGAAACGAGGTATTCGATTATTTCGAAACACTTGTCACCTCAAAGCACCAAGTCTGATTTTATCAGTATCAGATTATTGTGTTGCAATCGAGATTTACCGCATGAGGCTTTAAGTCAGGCCAATAATATTCTTTATGTAAATGATAGTAATTTGGCACGGCGTGCGCTTATGTTAAAAAGGCCCACTAAGCCCTATTATTTTGAACAAAATAAAAAGGAACAATGGCGCATTATTTCTCATCTTTCTCTAAACACATTGTCATTCATGAAAGGCGATGCAATTAGTCATATGAAGGAACTTTTGGAGTTGTATAATTTACCTAAATTAAAAGAAAATCATCTCATTATCGATTCCATTAAAAATATTGATTTTTCTTTAACGCAAAAGCTTATTCAAACTAAGCCATTTCCTTTATTTGTGCGAGGTGTCAAAGTCAATTTAGCCATCGATTCACAGGTTTTTAGAGGACATAGCCTATATGTTTTTTCGCAACTTTTAAGTCATGTATTTAATTTAAAAGTTCAAATGAATAGTTATGTAGACATTATCGTCAGTGATGCAAACACACAACAGGAGTTATACCAATGCGTTCAGAACGTTGGTGGAAAGATGCTTCTGTAATTGATGATCTGATGAATACACCTACAGCTTATGAGTTTATTCAAGCTACACGCTTATTAAGACACATGCCTTATACCGCTACAACGCAGTATTGGGCAAATGACTTTAAATTTAACAGCTCTTTAAACCTTAATTTTCCTGCTTCTGAAATCGAAACACTAACTTTAGAAAATGGGCAGATTCATTTAACCAATCTGATTTTTGGCTTAACAGGGATGCAAGGTGCTTTACCGTATACCTATACCCATAAAATGAAACACAGTAGTCGACAGCAGAAATTAGAAATCATTAACTTTCTGGGATTGTTCAATCATAAGCTCACTGCACAATATGTAGACGCAAGCTTGACCTATCATTTGCCGATACGTTATGAAATTGAAAAAGAAAATGATTATCTTGATATTCTGCATGCGTTAAATGGTTATGTCAGTTCGCAACAGGATCAAGCTGAATTAGATGATTATTTCGCTGAATTTTCAGGTTTAATGCAGGGACAAAATAATACGGTCTATGCTTTAAAGACAATGCTGAATTGTATTTTTAAAGCTGATTTTGAAATAAAAGAGTTTATTGAAGAAAAATTCAAATTAGATGAGACACAAAAAACAACTTTAGGCAGTTTAAATACCAGTTTATTAGGTATTAATACTTTTTGTGGAGAAAGTATTCGACAAATCGACGGGAAAATAGAAATACAAGTCGGTCCATTATCTAAAAAAGATTATTTTAATTTTATGCCTAAACAGAAGCTGAGTGAAAAGCTTAAATTTTTTTTATCGACTTGGTGCAGTCCAACCGTGGTGGTGGATTTACGTTTAATTCTAAAAAAAGAAGAAATGCAGCCTCTTTGTCTAGATTCCAACTCGCAGTTTGGCTTGTCACAGGGGGCTTTTTTAATGCCTAAACTTGCTCAACATAATTCAGAAACCTGTTATGCATTATTGGGAGATATGCAATGATTAAACTCATTCTAGGAGCATTGAGCAGTATCTTTCTAATTGTCAGCATAACGATTATTTATTATTGGCGTGACATCCAATACGATCCATCCAGCCTGGATTTATTGTCATATTTTATCGTTTTACCTTTAGTTTTATCTTTAATCCTGCTTGCACCCTATCTAATTTATCAAGCTTACCATGCATATAAATTACGTAAACAACAACAAGCAATAGCTTTATTAGAGCAACAATCGAATAAAGAAATACCAGAAGCCAATGAAAAAGTTGAAGATGTTAAATGGTTAAATCTACATATTTTCTCTTCATCGGCATTTAGTGCATTTGGTGAAAATGAAGCCATTATTGATGAAATGAAAAACTTTAAAAGCCCAGAATTAGATCATAGCTTAACCCATGGTGATGGCTTACCTGTCTTATCCTATAGAATTACGGCATTGGATAATGTATTGGAACAACAGAACGATGAAGAGGAAATGGAAGAAAAGCAGGAGCGTTTGCAACGGATCCTGGCATTAATTCAACACCCGTTAGAGCAACAAAGCGAAATTTTATTGCAAGTGGGAGAACATTTAAAACAGTCTGCATTTTTTTATGATAGTGAACTGGCATACCAGTATCATATGCATCCTGCCTGGAACAACTTGGACTTCTCTGTAAGCGATCCGACTAGCAATGAAGAGAAATGGGAGCTTCAAGTTGAGCAAATACCACGTTTAAATCGACTAAATATTCATATTTTATTATCAGACAGTTTATTGCATGTGTGGGATGAACATTTTAGCGAAAGAATGTTGCTTAATTTTATGCAGTCATTGGGCATTATTTCGCAGCATATGCATATCGAACATTACTTTATAAATCAGCAAAGTTCCTATGAAAATTGGCTGAATTTATTGAAGAAAATATCAACACAATCACATGAAGTGTCATTAATGATCAATGTGGATTCTGAAATTGATCAAGAATGGTTAGATGAAAAAATATGGTTGTCAGATCATTATTCAGATCATTATTTGGCTACAGAATTTGCATCTAGCTGGTGCGTAGCTGCTCAGGACCTAAAGATTAACAATGCAGAACCCATTAAGTCACTTAAAATTGCATTTAATGTCCATGATCTAGCATCATGTCTAGATCAGGCCGTGCCTCATCATGCGGAATACACCCAGCAGGAACAGCCTTTTGTACTGGTTTTAAATGATGCGACTGATATCAGAGTAATTAAACAAACCAACCAGATTTTTGCCCCAACTTTAATAGAAACATATCATCTTTTATATACACAACAAAATTTTGGCCATACACAATCACTTGCAAAAATTTTTAGCTTTATGTTGGGCGTGCATATGCCAAAAGATCTTATAGCAATGGTACACAGTATCGATCAAGTCTCAACTCATGCTATTTTTCAAGCGGTTGCTGGATCAAATAAATTCGAAAAATAAACCATTTAAATATTAATAAAAATGAATAGAATAACGAGAATCTTATGTTTTATAACCTCTTAGCTTATGTTTGGCAGTATGTAACCCATCCTAAAGCCATTATTGCACTATCTTTTCTAATAGCACTGGTTTCTTCATATAATGTCATTCCCCCAAATATTTTGTGGGCTTTGGTCACAGCCTATGTTTTGATACTCATCGGATATGGCATATATTGGCTGATAAAAAAATATCGTCATTCTAAACAGGGTGAAGCACTTGCTGAAGCATTAAAAAATAATACGCATGCAGAATATGGCAAGCAGAAAGATAAAGATGAATTACAACTGATTAATCAGCAAATGAAGGAATCTATTCAACTGATTCGCAAGTCGAAGTTAGGAGATAGAAAGGGTAATGCTGCCTTATATGAATTACCTTGGTATATGGTGATTGGTAATCCGGCAGTAGGTAAAAGTTCAGCGATCTATCATTCAGGGCTTAAATTCCCCTTTGAACAGTCGCATCAAAAAATGGTTTCTTCAAGCTTAAGTGGCACACGTAACTGCGACTGGTTTTTCTCGACTGAAGGGGTGTTACTCGATACGGCTGGGCGTTATTCGGTTTATGCTGAAGATCATTCTGAATGGTTAGGCTTTTTAGGTCTATTAAAGAAAAGCCGCCCTAAAGCACCGATTAACGGTCTGATCGTGATTGTCAGTATTGCGGAGCTGGTCAGTCAAAGTCCTGAAAAATCAATCAAACTGGCTAAAAATTTAAGAGCACGAATCCAAGATTTAACCGAACGTTTAGAGATTTTTGCACCTGTGTATTTGGTATTTTCTAAAATGGATTTGATCGCAGGATTTACCGATTTTTTTGAGTGTTATGAAGTCAGTGAATTTAATCAGGTATGGGGTGCCACCTTAAAATATGACTCGAATTCTGCAAATAGTGCGGTTGAACTTTTTGAACAGCATTATTCTATTTTATATGATGGTTTAAAAGAGGTAAGTACCACGCATCTTAGTCGACGTCATTCACAAAATATCTCACCGAGTGTAATGACATTTCCTTTAGAGTTTAAGAGCTTAAAACCGGCACTAAAAACCTTTATTGGAACTTTATTTGAAGAAAATCCCTACCAGTTTAAACCTGTATTCCGTGGTTTCTATTTCACCAGTGCCTTGCAAGAAGGCAAGATCGAAAGTCCAATGACAGAGCAGATTGCACAGGATTTTCTTTTATCCAGAAGTCTGAATATTGAAAATAGCATATCGACCAATTCGATTTCCCAAAATCATGGTTACTTCCTGAAAGGTTTATTTTCAGAGGTAATTTTAAAAGACAAGAATTTAGTTAAACAGCATATTAGCCCAGAACGTAAGCGACAACGTAATCTTGCTTTTATTGCCGCATTGTTGGGTATGTCTATTATTCTCAGTTTATGGGTATGGTCCTATCGAAATAATCAACAGCTAATTGCTGATGTTCAGGCGGATTTAGACAAAATTGTACGATTAGAAAAACAACCTGAAAAAGAGTTATCGACACAATTGAACGCTTTGTTGATTTTACAAGATCGCATACAACAACTGGATCAATTTGATGAAGATCGACCCATTAAATTTAGTTTTGGTTTGTATCAAGGCCATGAATTGCGTGATAAATTAAAAGTGGAATATTTAAAAGGCGTGAAGCAAATTGTTTTACAGCCGACACAGCAAAATATTGCCCAGTATTTACAACGGGTAAAAAGCAATGAAGCGACTTTAAAAGCCAATCGTACCAATGTTGAAATTAAGCAAACTGCTAGAAATGAACAATATTTAGAGCCATCTGAAACCAATCCTCAAGATGCTTATAATGCATTAAAAGCTTATTTGATGATGAGTAATCCACAGTTTATGGATTCAAGTCATTTAAGTGATCAAGTCACACGTTTCTGGCGCTCTTGGCTGGATACAAACCGTGGTCAAATGCTGCGTGGGGAAATGGTCCAGAAAGCGGAGCAAATTTTATCCTACAGTATGATGCTAACGAATGATCGAAATTTTCCTTTTCTTGAATCGGATACTTTGCTGGTAGATCAAACTCGCCAAGTTTTATTGTCCATGATTCGTAGTATGCCTGCGCGCGATCGTGTATATAACGAAATAAAAATGCGTGCAGCCGTGCGTTATCCTGCAGTCACGGTGAAGCAGTTAGTTGGGGCAAATAGCCAAAATACACTACTGGGCAGTTATGCCTTACCTGGAATATTTACCTATAAAGCATGGTCGGAGTATGTAGAAAAAGCCATTGATGTAGCTGCAAACCGTCCAACGGACAGTAAAGACTGGGTTTTAAATAGTACGCAATCGGACGATCTGACTTTTAGTGGCAGTCCAGAACAAATTCGCAAGCAGTTGACTGCACTATATCAACAGGAATATATCGCTGAATGGCATAAATTTTTGAATGGCATTCATTATGCAAAGCCCCATGATTTCAAACAACAGGCAAAGAATATAGACACTTTAGGTGAACCAGAAAATACACCGATTCGCTCTATTATCAATCATATTGCTAAAGAAACCAGTTGGGATAATCCAGTCGTTCAAGCAGAACTCGCTGCACCGCAAACAGGTTTTGTGGCCTGGTTTAAACGTAAATTTTTAAGTAATGATGATGCTCACATTGCCCAACAGGCATCGAATCAAGCTCAAACTGTGATTTCAAAAGAATTCTCGATGTTCTATCAAATGGTGCGTAAGCGGGATGATCAGCAGAATAAATCTTTATTGGATGAATATATGCAATCACTTGCACAAGTTCGTAGCAAGTTTAATGATCTAAAAAGTGCAGGGGATATTGGTCCTTCAGCCATGACCTTGGTCAAGCAAACCATTAATGATCAAAATTCAGTCTTTAACGCTACCCAAAAAATTGTTGATGAAAAAATGTCCGTTGGACTAAATGAACTGGATCAACAGATTTTGCAAAAACTATTGATGGTTCCATTAACGCAAGCATTTAATAGTTTATTGATTCCTGCACAGGATGAGCTTAATAACCTATGGGGGCTGCAAGTCAATCAACCGTTTACAGCAAATTTAAGCCAAAAATATCCGTTTAATTCCTCTGCGAGCTTGCAGGCGACCAGCAATGAAATTAGCCAAATATTTGGTGGAAATGGCAGTATTGCACGCTTTGTGAAAGATCATCTTGATCCATTGGTAATTCGTCGTGGATATACCTTGACCTCTAAAACATGGAAGGATTTAGGACTGAGCTTAAATCCTCAATTTGTCATGAATTTCCAAAGTTATGTTGCACCGAGTAATGGAGTGGCGACAGGAGAGTTGAATCCAGCTTCAGTATCCGCTGCAACGAATCAATCAAATTTCCAATTTTATCCCTTGGAAAATACCCAGCTATTTTCTTATACGATTGATATTGATGGACAAAGAAT